>Ga0310690_10005319_pt1 | contig 17566 bp, 13 predicted proteins | sample AusTroGonzalo_MG_2_FD_207661 | JGI IMG/M metagenome (GOLD analysis project Ga0310690, IMG submission 207661) | Bovine rumen microbial communities from tropical cattle in Woodstock, Queensland, Australia - Gonzalo_04 (v2) (version 2) | ecosystem: Host-associated > Mammals > Digestive system >...
CATGATCGATCTTTTGAAGTTACATGTACATGATTATCGTCATTTGATCTATACTAAGGGACTTGTTAATGATATCACATCATTGGTTAAAATCAAGGGTAAAGTACAGGCTGGTAAGGATGCACATGACGATATGGTTATGGCATACTTACATACTCTATTTGTACTGTATTATGGCTTCGATTTAACTAGATTTGGTATTGATACAAACAGATGTTCTTTCAAGAAACCAATAGAAGTTGTTCATGAATATGAAAAAGAAATGGAAGATAAGGTTATCGATAACATGAAACCTTATGATCATCCAACTATGTATGAAGAACAGTTACTTGATGAATTAACTGGTAGATCAGAAATACCAATGGTGTCAACTATGACTGGTACTGATGACTATGGTTATTCAGCAAAAGATTATATTCATAATAGTCCAGAGTATCAAGTTCGTCCGGATCCTCCTCATGAAGAATCATCATTGGTATTGAATAGTAGTGATTATTCATTCTTGAATTCTGTAAATACGTTTTATTGATAAAAAATATACCCCGGGGAGACCCGGGGTATTAAATGAAATAATATTAGATAGAAAGTTATGTTATACGGATGATTTAGTATAAAAAGGCACGTATTTGCCTTGGAAATATCAGATGTGGAAGTTTGTAAGTATATCACAGTTTCTAAGTTCTTTTACTGTAATATCTGCATCAATTACGGCATACATGATGTTGTTTAGCAATTCCTTAATTTCAGAATTGTAGATGTGGTAATCCCAATCATTGAGATACCATTCTGTGCTGGTCTTTGCTCCTACATTTCTGAGTGATCCATCCTTTTCAAAGTTGAACAGAATGTAGAACATTTCATGTGTGGTTCCTATCGCTTTATTACTGCTATCAGGTCGGTAATTTTCGATAGCGAAATGAAGGATATTTCCACATGGACAACGATCAAGGTAATATTTTACACCATATTCCCAGTGCTTCACCTTATAGTTTTCTATACTGAAAGCATAGGAATCTGAATCCTCTAGCTCATTAGAAATGCATTTACGAACTTCTTTCAACACTGGTTCATCCAGTGAATCGAAATATTCTAATTCCACCTCGAGGAAGAAGTCTTTTACAAGCTTCATGATTCTCTCAAAAGATGTTGGCTTTCTTTCAACAATAGCACAAGCCTCATTTTCTTTCTTTTCCTCATTTTTCATGAAATCGATTATTTCTGTGAGATTCTTCTTAATATCATCATTGTTAAGTGTTTCGAGTAAGTTTTCTAAAAATTCTACATTATTCTTATTCATAATTTATTCCTCCATTTTAACACGATACTCTTTTTCAAGAGCTTCTATTGCTTCCTGGTCATTACGTTTCTTGCCTTTATGAAAGGCTTCAATGAAGACTGTCTTACCTGATTTATAATGCCTCCAATGACCTCTTACAGGCCATAACTCACATCTTACGACATGATTCTTTTTGAAGGCCGAGATGATCTTTTTAGGCTTATCATACACAATCAAATCATCAAAGTTGATCATTGTGTATGCTACTGGCTTTTTAACCTTAGCCTTTTTATTAGGCTTAGGGTTAGCCAGTTTATCCTGTCGATCATATGGTTTGGCTATCTCCCGATAGTCTATTCCTCTGGCACCCAAGTTGTACTTGGTGTACCGTTCGAATGCTAACCTAAATCGAACCCAACGAGCAACTTCGTCGAGCTTATCATTTATGGTTAGCTCTTTTTCTCTATCTGGAGCTATATCTTCAGAATGCCAGGTAAATACCTTATCATATTCACCGGCTTTAAGATATGTCTCCATTTCATCATCAGATACATCTTTTAGATGAAATGATGCTGAAATTCTGACCGTTTCATCCGGTCTTGTTGGGCCAAAGCCATGCCATATGACTTTAAACCCATTTGAATTCCGATTAATATGTAATCGAATTCTAAGCTTGAAATTGAAGTCTTTCATAGCTTTTTCCATTTTCTCAAAATCCGACTCAGAAGTTGGCATAACCTCTGCGCCGCCTTGAGCTTTAGGCATGAGCATATCATACCCATCGAATTCGATAATATATTTATCAAATAAGAAATGAGCTTCATCAGGATCGGAGATCTCGTTATCCATGATATAATCATAGAACTCCTCCATCTTCTGACGCTGATAAGCATTAACCTTAAACACAATCAATCTTTATCACTCTTCTTTCATCTTAATAGTATATGTTTTGTCCTTCTCAATTCCTTCATTTCTTTTTGTACCCTTATGATAGGAATTGATAAAGACTTTCTTTCCTGACTTATAGTGACGCCAGTGTCCTCGAACCTCCCAGTCTTCACACTGGTATGTTCTACTTGTGCCTGTGATTATGCGTTTAAAATCTCCAGGCTTAATGTATTTTACTATTTCATCCATATTGATAATCGTGTTAACCTGCTGATTTGGCTTTCGTGTTTTGTTTTTCTTCTTATTTTCTTTTTCTTTGTCAAGAATTCTTTTTGCATATTCCTTTTCTGTTACTTTTCTGAGCTCAAGCCCTCTCATTACAAAGAACTCAAACTCAAAAACTACATGTATTATGAATTTCTGCATTGATATCATCCGTTCAACTCTGAGTTTTGGATCTTTTACGGTATCTTTTAAAAATCCCTCATAATACAATCCATCAACTGCATCTACAATAGACCCATTATTAGCGGGGTCATTTGTGACACTGAACTCTATCAATTTATTCATCTCATAATCTTTCATGTATGCAGCAAAGTGCCAGTTTTTGCGATCAACTCTTAATTGAATTAATCCGTTAATTCCTAATTCATGACATTCGATCGCATACTTATCAAACAAAAACTCCACCGGTGGAGTAAATGTATTCTCTTTACTCTCCTTTCTGTAGTCTTCTATTAATTTTCTCAGCTGATTTTGTGTTATCTTGAAAATGATCATAATGATCCCTCCATTTTAATAAATTATACTTCAAGTATATTCACAATAATAATATACATATGTAAAAGTAAAATAATAAAAAGACATTTGGGCCCCAAATTGGGGCCCAAGTTATCTTTTTCTGAGGAAAATAGGTTTTGCATTTACTTGTTGACGTGATGGTCACCATCCATCACATCCCGGGGTAAATATATTATAAAAACTGGAGTATCTTTATAATATTACTTATTCAGTTACTCCTGTTTTTACTTTTATTATTAGATCTGCATTATCATGCATTCATCTTCGCCAACTCTTGAGAGCTTCGGAACCTTGCAAGTATCAGAATACTTTTCGAGTATTGCATTGTAGTGTTCACACATGAACTTCTGAGCTGACTTGAAGATCTTTATAGTTTCTTCCATCCACTGCTTAACTTCATTAGATGGAGCTGTTTCCATATTGAATGTTTTATATTTTACTTCTGCCTTTCTGATGTCTCTATATGCAAAAGAGATGTTGCAGAGATCTTCATCAAAGCCGTTTTCAATCGTGATATCTCCAAAAGCACGTACAGTAATCCAATAGTTACCGATAAGCTTAGGGAATGATAAAGCCATAGTCCAGTGAAGTGATTCCTTAGATTCTTCTTCATCTCTGAGTTTTGGTTCATACCATGTTCCGAATGAGAATGGGAGAGTTTCAGCTCTGTCAGCCTCATCAGTGAGTATGATGTAATCGAATAACACTGAGAAGCCACCAAGGAAGCCATCTGTATTACAGCATTGAATGCAAACAGTATCATCACCCATGCCAAAGATGTGTGAACGTCTAGCATCATTGTCCGCATCAACACAGAGTGCTACATAACGGCTGAGATCTTTTAAGCCTTTTACTGATTCATTAATTTTCATAATAATTTTCTCCTTTGTAAATAGTTTGTGGTTAACGTGCACTGAAAAATACTCCAACATACCGATTGAGTATCTCCGGACCATATTTATCATGCACATACCGTAACATGTCATATCCCGGTTTTAATTTTTCAATCAAAGCAGGGATGTCTACATCTCCTACTTCTGATAACTTGATTAATGCTCGGTCATAACATTCATCAAAGTTATTAGTGTAGAAGTGTAGATTCATGGCTCCGATTACTCGTAATACCATGAGAGCTTCAGAATTGATGAATCTGATTTCCTCATATTTATCCAGTATTTCACATGATTTTTCATACCATATCTCAGCATCCTGATTATATCTTGATACAGTAATCGGCATCTTATCACCTCCTTTACTTAATTAAATTATTCATCTGGATCTTCTGCAGAATACTCTGTTCAGTCTTAATGACTTCTGGATTCTGTTGACGATATCCATCCTGAACTTCTACTTTATCTTCATGAGTTAATGAAGTTGAGTTAATAGCCATCAAATAAGATTTCATATTCATTATTACTTCCTTATTGACACCATTATTTGCTCTATTAACATCAGCCATTAACATGTCAATGTCATATGTTTTACCCTTTCTGAACAGGTCATAACGATTATGAGCATTCTCCTGGGTCCAATCAAATGCAACTGGTTCACCATTCTTATCACATAATCCAAAGTACTTACTATCTTTCTTAGTATTATTTTCTGTCGGAGCGAATCTATTATAGATTGTATTACGACTCTGGATAACTGGACCAAGAGGAGTGAACTGTCCACGACGATGAGCTGCAACATAGAAATCTTCCTCTTCTCTCGAGATAACACCATACGGCATATCGATATATTCGCAATCTGAATAATCCTTTGGTACATATGTTTTCTCATTCTTATCAACCAATTCAACTTCACCAGTGATTACACCACGAAGTATATTAGGATCCTTAACAGGTGTACGGAAGTTCAAGAACAGCTGTGGAATCTGACAGAATGTGAACTTAATTCTGCCCTCATTAAATGCAGTTATAGCATCTTCCTTTGACATCCATGGATAATCATGTTCTAATGAATATTCAATTGCTGTCATAATCGTGTTAATTGCATTTTGGAACTCAAACTGATTGAAATATCCAACTCTCAGCTTACTTAGTTTCTCAAGAATCAACTTTTCTTCAGCAGATGAATATATCTGATCATCAGACAGATTATATATCAAAGTTGGATCTGTTCTGATGAATGAAGATTCCATCTCTTCACGAAGTTTCTTTTTCTGTTCATCTTTTAATTGGATATACATTACATCATTACGATGAGCTTTATGAGCTTGCTGCTTCATATGCTCACGTACGATTTCTTGATGTTTCTGTTTGATATAATCAGATTCATCTTCATCATACTTGAAACCACATTCTTCCGCAGTTTCTCTTCGTCTCATTTCAATTTCCAATATCAATTGGTCATTGAGCATGAGCTCCATTCCTTCATCCATTTCTCGTATCATTCTATCCAATTCATCAACTGGATATAGATACTTGTTTTCTTCATCTTCTTTTTTCACAAACATCATTCCTTTCATTTCTCATATGTATTTATTATGTTATAGAAAATATCATTTATTAATCATTCTCTACCTTATTCATACAATTAAAATATATACATATCCAAAACAAAAATAAATAGAATACATTTGGGTGGGGCCGATGCCCCACCCGCGTGTACTATGAAGGAAATAGGAAGAAAAATGCTATTTGAAAATATCAACAGATAATCTTAGGGAATAACTTGATATCCGGTTTAACACCCGGAAAATACGGAATAAGATTCCTACGTTTTCTTCCCCAGTTTTCAATTGAACGAGCCTGTTTAACGTGATCACATATATCAACGTACCATGTTTCCTTACCACGGTCACGAAGTCGACCAACTATCTGCTCATTAATTATTGGTGAAGAATACTGGTCGAAGTTGATTACCGCAGCAAGATTCTGTACGTCAACACCAGTACCCATACTCATTGATGTGGCCAATATCAAATCACATTCCATGGCATTTTTTCTTTCAGTTAATGGCATTGAACCATCTACCCCAGAATATGAAATATTTCGGAAATATGGATCGTTTTTGATGTACTGAAGTACCACATCGATAGTCTCAAGTAATGGCAATAACACAAGAGTTTTACCTTTATATGTTTTGATATTGTCGATTCTCTTAATTAATGAGATGATATTGGTAATGAATGGAATGCCATTCTTATATTGCATAAGCATGTTGTAATATGTACTTCTTACAAGACCCTTTGAACCAAACTTGAATGTTTCATTACAAAGTTTTTGTGATGGATTATACCATACATCCTGGAAGATCACATTAACATATTTCTTTTGATATTCCTCATATTTACCACCACCAATGAATCGTTCAGCATCCAATAATGCTCGATTCAATATAGAATCTTCTGATTCATCAGATCTACCCAATGTAGCTGATAAGTACCAGTTATGTTTGATATTACAGATAGCATCAAACTTTAAAACACCCTTCAAATGAAGATGTGCTTCATCGACAATTTTAATGCCGAAATTAGATTCTTTCAGTATATTTAACAATCCAAACCAGTTATCTCGCAATTCATTTTCTATTGCAGAGATAGTAACAACACAAACAGCTTTCTTCGGTGCATCTTGTATTTTCTTAGCAATATCCTTTTCATCGATACCGGCATCCATGAACTCTTCAATCCACTGCTTTTTCAGCAATGTTGTTGGAGCTACGATTAAAGCTTTTAATCCAAGCTTACAGATTGAATACATGGCAATGAAAGTATTGTGGGTAACAATGTAATCTTCTGTAAGATACAGATGTTCATCATTGTCAACCATGATGCATCTACTTTTTTCTTGATGAGAATAACTGATATCCTTGATTAAAAGATCATCATATCGATTATCCTTATCATATTTAAGCGATTCCATTGCCATTTCACGTTTGTATGAAACAGTAAACAAACTAGGTTTTGCAATGTTTGGAACTCTTAAATGGAAGCTGCCACAGAAGTTTTCAACATACTTATCGGTTCTCTTATCAACATGAACTGCCCCAGTGGTAAATCCAAGAGAATAGATTAATGTTTGCATATCCTTTAATAAAGCAAAACTTGTTGATGAATATGTTACATTATATCTATTTTCTCCACATGTTATCGATCCATCAGTATCCATTAAGCCTTGAAGTAATCTTGTACGAGTATTGACATCGTTATACAGATAATCTTCTGGAATACTTTTATGACGAGAGTAATCTATTACTTCAGGATAGTCTTTGAAGAAATCAGCTGTGTGAACTACTGTTCCATCTTTATAATAGAACATATAACAATAATTAGATTTTGATTTTCTAACATCAAAATTTAGTTTTTCAGCTATTTTGTTTGGTATTTCATCAGATCCACTAGCTATTGTTAACTGTGAACAAGTACAACATCCATCACCAATAAAAGCACCCATTACCCAAGGATCAATACTTACAAATTTACTTGGATATTGAACTGGTTTGTTCATTGGAATATAATATCTGTAAACATATGGATCTCGGTTTGGATCAGCCAACTTTGATTGTTTTATATGTTTAAAATTACCAATCATATCTTTGAGCATTACAGTTTTCCAAAGACCATTTTTATAACTTTTTACAGTCCAAAGATGTTCATTAGTACATAATGAAAATCTTCCATCTTGGAATGTAACTTTATAAACTGGCTGTTCACCCAATTCAAATATCTTAAGAATTTTTGTAGGTTTACCATATTTATCAAAGACATAATCGCCTTCTTTAAGGTCACCCATAAGAGTATAACCCTGTTTTGTAGGGGTTGGTATTCTTGTAGAATATGGATGTCCCTTACCTGTACCCGGTTTGAGTTCCACTGTTATCTTACTAGAATTGGAAGATGTGAGTTTCTCGATACAATCACGCTGTAATTGTGAACGAGGAGAACGTTCAACTTTCAAATCAATCTTAGCAGGCATCGGTGGTTGTTTAATAACACCACGTGGCAATGATTGTATAACAGGATCTTTTATCTTCAGGAAACCGGATGTGATATAAATCACATCCTTTTCATCCCCGAATAAGGTTTTTCCATTCGGATCGTTTCCTGAGTAGATAAAATATTCTCTTGTAGGTTTTAATAAAGAAAAGTACTTGAGTACTGCTTTCTTGACATCCGTATTAGGTTGTCGAATAATGACACCTGTGGTTGTCCTTTCAACAGATAGCATATTTTATCATCTCCTTACGATATTATTCCTCTTCTTCGTCAGATTCACTTTCCTGTTTATCTGCCAATATATTCTTAGAAGCTATAGCTTGAACTGATAACATCTTACCCTGTGCTGCTTGACGAGCACGATCAACTAAAGCTTGCATCTTATCGACATCCATTGATGGGAAGTGATCCTTTAACATACACTTAGTTACTTCACGAACTAATACATTCTGGAATCCTTCAGGAGCACTATCTGAATCAGGTTTCTGTTCTTCAGTGGTTAAGAATGTTTGTACTACAAGATCACGTACAGCTGTGAAGTTTGTGATCATTTCTGCTGAGATAGCGAGTTCCTTAGCAACGTTCATCTTGAAAGAGAATTTGAGTGTTGCTAAGATATCTGGATCAATATCAGTCTCCCAACGTAAGATACGACGATAAAGTGTCGTAATCGATGGGTTCATATCAATCTTATATCCAGATGCTGCAGAATTCATACGAGTATTCGAAAGCTCTACTTCCTTTGCAAATTCCATTTCAGTCATAGCTGTTTGAATCATGGCTGTTGGAACTACAAGTGAATGAATTGCTTCATCCTTGAGCTTATCGAGTAATTCGGTTGATATTGGTGATTCTGCTGGGGGAATATTCTCAATATCTACAGGTCTCTTATCACCAGGGCCAAGATACATTACCATTTCCGATCCACCAGAAACCTTTGTCATGGATGATCGATAATTGAAGATATCATTAGTTGTGATACGACGTGCTGAGAACTTTCTGATTGTTTCTTGAATGAACTTACGATAGTTCTGATCAAGACCTGATGATCTGAGATAGTAAACTCTGATTGCTGAGTTATTGATCTGGAATAAGAGAGCATATAACTTAAGGAACATGTACATACGTGCTGTAACCAAACCTGGTTCCAACATAGAATGTCCCTTACCTGCACCATCTTTGTTGATTGCTGTGAATACAACGTATTCGGCTGGGATGTATACAAAACGCATCATTGCATTATTGAAGTTATGTGACTGGAGAATAGCAACGATTTGTTCATGAAGTGCTGTATTATCACGCATGAACTTAAGATCAAAGTTATTGATGATCTTGTTGGCTAACTTGTCACAAAGCATCTTATCAGGTGCGAATGTATCATAACCGATAGATGGTGAACGAAGTGTATATCCTGTTAAGCCCGAATTCTTACGATCACCTGCCTGATCTGGACGGGTCATATCTGAATAGTAGTAATAGCCAACAACGCAACGGTCAATTCTGATTGGAATGAGCTTGGTTGCTGGAAGTGGTTTAAGATATATACCTTTAACGCGTTCAAACTGCGGGAGTACTGCTTCATCATTCTTAATTGCAGCTTCTTGCATCACAGATTCAAAGAAGTTATCAACATTTGGAATGAATCCTTCATGAATGATCTCACCAGTATCATTAACTGTCATATGAGCTTCGTGCTTATACTTTGCTTCATAAACAGCTTTAAGATCATGAGGAGATTCTTCAAGTACTGGCAATGCTATATCTGCATTTACGAATGTGATATTGGAAGATAATGATTCAAGAATAGCATCGATCTCTGCATCTGCTTCGGCTTGGAGACGTTCTAACTTTTCTTTATCTTCTTTTGATGTATCTTCGGTTGTTTCCACTGGCTGGTGGTAATGTGGATATAATTCCATGATCTCTGCTTCAGTAAATAAGCAACCTGAACCTGCCCCTGGTTCTTTGCCTACTGTAGATCTCTTATATGTTCCATCATTAATTGGTTTTGCATTTGCATTACGTTTCTTTTCTTCAACCATTTCTGCTATAATGGTATCTTTCAAAGAAACTTCAATTGCTTGTTCATGATATCCATATCCTTGGAGAACCGTTGAAGTATCGAACATATTACCGTTCGGAGTACCAACTTTACGGTTATTACCAATTTCTTCGGACATCTTGTACTTATATAAATCCTGGAATACTTTTGCATATGGAACGCAATACATTGCATCTTCACCATATTCAATTGTACCAGTAACCATATGGTTCTTAATCAGCTGATGTAACTCTAAACGTTCTTCAACGTTTTCGATTTTACCCATAATATTATTATGGATATGATCATCATATTCGATTTCACGTTCATCAAAGGTGATGGTTCGTGCTAATCTACCAGTAACTACGTCTGTCTCACAGATGTAATCACGCATAACCTGAATGGCTGTATACCATTCCGGAATCTGGGTTATAACAGTATCGATATCCTGTTTCAATGCAATATCTGCAATGGTATTTACCGGCAGATATGATGCATCTCTTAATTCCTGAGGAATAATACCGAGATCTTCCTTATCCTGTTTACCTGATGCATCTCGACCAAAATTGATCGCTGCAATCTTTTCAACGAATGAAAGATCTGTCGATAAGTTATAGTCGTGAAGAATGTTCTGGATGGTAGTTTGTAACTCTTCCTTCTCCACAGGACCATCTTTACCAACAATATCGGCTAATAACCCATTAATGACTTCATCATTTAGTTCTGGCATTTATATCACTCCTTTACGTATAATTATTTGTGGCAAAAGCATACTGGATCTTCTGACCCTCTGTAGATGCCGTATAATTGAATCCTAAGTTGAGTAATGTATTCAACTGTGGATCCGTGATATCTGCAAATCGTAATACTGGTACGCATGTTAAGTCTTCATTACCCATACGATCTGACAGAGGATTCATTTCTCGTGCAGCCATCAATATCATTGGTGTACCAGTAAACATACCTGCTGCACCAATATACTGAGTTAATGCTTTACATGGATCTGGAGAAGCAGAATCAGCTAACTTGATTTCACTCTTTGGATCCTTTATCAAGAATGAATGTGAGAACGTTGGTTTACCTGCAATACGCAGATTACCCAAAGCATCACAAATTCCTGAATTGTAATTGAACTCAATGAGAGTACGATTTGTACATGGAAGTTTATACTGATAACGGAATGTAACATCCACCTTCAAACCTTCAGCACCCAAAGGACCATTATTTTCATTTGATAATGGGTTTGTTATAGCTACTGGATATACACCAAAATACTTACACCAGTAAATGACCTTATTATCTGATTCATTTGTAACGAAATCAAAGATTGAAGCACAATATTCCAGTGCACGATCATATGGGTGTAATTGTAATCTATTGATATGATTACCATTTAATCTTGGATTTATGGATGTTGCTTTACGATTAGTTTCAAACCAGTCATTTATGTACTGATATCCATTATAAGGAGGCTCGAAGTAACCACGAGCACGTTTATGAATATACAGCATCCAAGCTTTAATGAATTCAGAAACTTCCAAATCCTTTGTTTCACGGAATGAAATCTGAATGGTTGATCCTGTTCTGGATTCCAAATGTAAACCAGGAGTGATAGTGTATCCTTCCGGAGTTTTTGTCATTGTCTCTTTCTGAGTTAATGTTTCATCAGTTGGAGATAAACCTAAAACTCGGTTACTCAACAGATAGTTCCAGTTATCCGAGAAAGCATGCATTCCATCTGGCTGTAAACCCACTCCATGTACACCGGTAATGTATGATGGAGCTAACATCGTCACTACATGTGGTAGTCTGTAAAACAGTGATGAAAAGTCTTCATCTTTTGCCGCTTGACGACATAACTTTGCATTACCATTATCCGAGTACATGACATAACATTCCGGTCTATTGAAGAATGTATGTCTAAAACCTTTACGGAACTCAACATCCGCCATCGGAATGTGAGTTCTATTATATGATAAGAATAATGACTGTTTTACCAAGGAATTGATATTTCTTGGTCCTCTATCATCATCTGAATCTAAACGTAAAAATGGATGTAATGGAGATAATGGTACATGATTATTGATATAATCACTGGTTGCACCATCTTGGTTGCTTGTATCACCATGATTGTGTGTATCATTTTCCGCACGAACGCGTTTACGTTCATAACGTTCCAAACCACTGTTTTCAAGAATGTCACTTTTTGTAGAATCGTTAGTTGGATTAACCAGTGTGGTTGATCCTGAGAATACTGGTCTTTCTGCACCAAATTCATTGATTCGTGTGGATGATCTTTGATCGGCAGATTCATCGAACATTTTGTCATATGTCCGTTCTTCTGCCCATTTACCAGCCCATGGACTTTTTGATCCAAAACCTTTCTGAGAAAATTCTGGGTTATTATTTGATGCTGGTTTATCCTTACCTTTTAAAGCCGGGTCATTATAATCTCGGATAAAGTGTTCAGCTTTATCATCGATCAAATGCTGTTTATCATCATCTTCTTTAGAAAAAGAAACATATTGGCCTTTAAAATAACTAGCGATGTATCTTTGCTGGATTAAACCATCATATGGCATATCCGGATAGTCAATTGGAGAAGGAGGCATTTGCATGTCATTCTTCCAATGCATTTCTGGTTCTATCGCTTGTTGTGGATATGTGTATCTACCTGGATATGAATGATCGTCTTCACCTTTAGGATATCCTCCAGGGAATTTCGGATGACCTTGAAACGCTTTAGCAGTTTCATCAATGCTACCGTTAACAGATCCGTCCTTCATCATAATAAATCACCACCTTAAATATTTCCAGCGGTACTTAATAATGTGATCGTCTTTCTTATCTGAGGAGCTAATAACTTATTGAGTCCGACAGAAGTAATACCTGTTCTGTAAGCAACAGATGTTACGAGAATGAAAAGATATGGCAAACATTCCAAAGCAAAGCATAATGAAACTCCACATACTCTGATGAAATGTGTCATATACATCTGATCAATATCTGCGTATCTTACTGGATTTAAACGTTTAATACATGTATCCAGGAACTCCATGAATGAAGTTGTTGGAAGAGCACGTACTTCGGCTTCAATCTGCTGAACAATTCTGTCATCGATCTTATCTGAGATGATCTTCTTATAACCAGGAATGATTTCAAACTCATTACCATCGACCATCTTATAGAAGAATGACATAATGTACAGCATTGTTTTTACTAAGTTTTCTCCCTTGATGTAAACTTTCTGTTCCAGTGGAGAAACAGCCATCATTGTGTACAGGTTACACAAATTTAACATCAAAGAACGGTTATTGATGAATGCATCAGGATCCATCTGTATTGCCTTTGCTAAGTATGCAGCTTCCATCATTGCCATTAAAGTAGTATATTCTGAAGCTGATTTAACATTGTTCATGAATACATTCGCAAAGATAAATGCCTTACTATCAGAACCCTTTGAATTGATAATGAATGGTAAAGTTGCCGGAATAACTGATGTTTCTTTGTTGAAGATGATAATGATATTACCATCTTCGTAATCGGCGATTGCTTTCTTAACGATAGCATCACCATTGAGTTTCATCAATGAAAGTAATTCAGTAATATCTTCCTTAGGTACTATTTTATCTTTTGCATTTCGTATTTCATCGACAACGCATTTAGAGATATCTGAAGTTTCATTGAACTTAACGTACAAAGCTGTTTGAGAAAGCTTTGGTATTTCTGTTTCTTGAAATAAATGAACCATATTTATTCAACACCTTTCTTTTTATTTAAAATATAATTTATACTTCGGCATAAATTTAATAAGCTGTGTTTAAGGAGGCAAAACATAATGAAAGATATATACGTAACCATGTACAAAACAGATGGTGTTAATATATTATTGGGAACTGATACTATTACAATACCAAAATCTGATATAGTTTCAATCTCATTTATGCATAATTATGATACTGCAACATTCCCAATCGTACGTTTTAGAATATATTCGGATTTGGATAAAATCCAAACTATTTGTGAACATCCTGACACATTAAGTGTAGCTGCTGTACTTCAGGGTGGAATATACAAAATGAATGATGATGAAAAGAATCCAACAATGATGTGTGGAACCGAAGCAATCAACATATCTGGATCAGGATATATTGAAAATAAGAATATCGTATCCTCATCATTTGATAAGTATGAACAGGGTGAATCAAAATCATCAGATCTTAATGATAACATCAAATCTCCATTGGAAATTTACTGTTATCCAAAACAAACAATCCATTACATGAGAGCTCGTGTTAATTCCATTTACAAAGAAGCATCGATGGATACTGTTATAAATGACATATTTAAGCAAGCAAACATCAATAAATCAAGTATTGATGCTATAATAAACCCAATTAAATATGATCAGGTATTAATCCCAAATATGACGGTTATCCAATCTATTTCATATCTGGATAAATGGTATGGTTTATACACAAAAGGTGGTATGTTGTATGGTGATTTAGACACAGTTTATCTATGCAACACATCGGTGTCTAATGGCACTACACCAATACCATTATATGTAGAATCATACAAGAATACATCGGATATGTCTGGTATGCAAAAGGTTGGGGATGCTTATAGACTATCTACATTGGCTCCGAATGTATCAATCACAACTGATACTGACATTGAGACTACATTACATGGTCCTAAACTTGCAGCTATCAACTTGATGAATATGAATGACATTGAAATTGTTGAATTGACAAATCTCTTTGAAGACATTGATAAAGCATCAACATACAATTTAGCTGTACCAAACTTACTCCACAAGACAAAAAATAAATTTACTGCGAGATCGTATGTAGCTCGATTGGATGAACATATTACGAAAGTAGATGTATCTGGTGCGGGATTTGATATAACATTATTCAAACCAACATCGAGATTTAATCTATTATTTGCATCTACATTACGTGGTATAAACATAAATAAGTTGTATCGTCCAACATTCGTAAACCATGTATTGTCAAACACAGACTCTGGTTTACTTATAGCACAAACTACAATGCATTTATGCACTAACTGAAGAAAAAAACATATATGGTACGGGCCATGTGGCCCGTACTAATATGTTTTCATTTATGAGAAACTACTATAGAAAATATCTTAGATTATCTCATGCTTGTGATCTGACGGAATGTCGCACCTGCATAAGCACCACCCATATTGTTAGCAGAATCTGCGTTGAGGTTTTCTCTCTTGATGAATTCGGAGAGTTCCTTATCGATCTTGATAACTTCTGGGAGCATTTCCTTGATTGTGATGATAGCCTGGATAGGACCTGCATCGAGACCGTTAACCATACCAAATACGATGATCTTATTAAGTTCTGGAATTGCATCCATGAGCTTCTTCCAACCAGCGTCTGAGAAGTCTTCAGCGATCTCTCTGCCGCAGCATGTGCAGACAAGCTTGTTTTCATCATTTCTTGCGAGTGAGAGGATAAGTTCGTTGCCTTCATATTTGTAATGTACACAACGCTTCTTCCATGTCTGAACTTCTGGTGTTTCGTTCTTCTGGCCATAGATTGGCATTGACTTTTCAGCCCATGCAATCTCTGTCATTGTTCTTGCAATTGGGTCAATAAGGTTCTTGACCTGTGGGTTTACCTTTAACATAATCTATTTCCTCCTTAATTATGATTCAAGCTGCTTAGCTACCTGAAGAAGCTTAACATATGATGTACCACAATCCTTCAGATATATAAGTCTGTTACCAAGATCTGCAGGTTTTAAACCGTATACATCATTCAGGAACCTGATACAATCAGTTGTTGAGATGTAATCGAGTTTTCCATAAACCCACTTCTTCAACGATTCAATGAATGCTGACTGATTTGAAGTAAGCTTCTGGAAATCATCCTTCTTAAGATTAAGAGCTGATTCGATAATCTTGTACTGACCATCGTTATCAAGCAGATTGAATACCTTAGCTGTGATTGCGATGTTAAGCTTAACGAGCATTGCAATTGAATGATCATTAGCTGTGAATACCGCTGCTGTTACTGCGATTGCTTCCTGATCTGTAAGTGTTGGATACTCATTCTGGATCCAATTTGCTGTTGAACCAAGAAGTGTCTGAATAGCATCTGTGATATACTTAAGGTCTTCAGGCTTGTAAACGTTCTCTGTTACTTCCTTTTCAACCATCACAGTCTTCTTTTCGATTTCCTTAGTGTCTTTGTTCTTTTCAGCAACAGTTGTTGGAACCTGGATCTTCTTAACTTCCTTCTTCTCTACGAAATCATCGAGACGAAGTGTAAGATAAGCACCGACAGCTGCTCGCGAACCAGCTGTCTGTCCTGGCTGAGATAATTCCATCATTAATGCATCGATGAAGTCTCTGTCAAGAATATGCTGTGAGTAAGCGTAGTCCAGAGCAATCGCTTGCTGATTTGTTGTGAGATCTGATTCCAGAATATACTGCATGAGTATTGGTGCAGCTGGAACGATCTTTGCATAGAAAGGCTTCTTTGCATTTTCCCTCATATAAAGTCTTTCTTCTGGTGTCGTTGGAGCTGGCATATTCTGAGTTCTCATGTAGCTATCAACACTGTTGAGTGTTAATAATGCCATTTTCTCAATATATGATCCAGCTGTGATGAAAATAGTCTGCATTTGTTCTTCCTCCTATAATTTATTTGATATCCTATTGTGGGTATCTCGAATAAATTATATATCTACCCACAATAGAAATATTTATTTTACTTCCATCTGAAACGCTTTACTGGATCGCCATCCTTGTCCTTTGTATCAGATGAAATAGTAGCCTTCTTACGTGTCATAAATGAAGGTCTTGCTGATTTATTCATTCCAGCACCGATGCTTGAAGCTTCCTTGAACTGTGAATCGATGATCTTGATCTCACCACGTGGAAGACCTGCAACGATTACAGTAGCTGTCATCTCACCATTGTTGTCATCATTAACGATGTTTGAATACTGGTCAAATGGAGCTTTTGTTATACGTGCATTGATGTCCTTGAATACCTCATGGAAATCATCATCCGCATAAGCTGACTTAATTGAGTAAGCTGTGATGAGTGTTGAGTTCTCTGAGTCTTCTGGAGTCCATGCAGGCTGTGAACCGTTGAGAACCTTACGTGTGATTTCCTTTCTGAGGTTATCAACATTAGAAGCTTCTGCTGCAACAGCTATGAATCTGCCTGGAAGTGAGAGTACCACATCGAGGTCACTATCATCAATGCTATCACGTACAGTCTTATCATAGCACTTACCAAGAATGATCTCAATGAGCTTTACAACATCATTGTTGATTGGCGTGTAATTTGCTGTATTCTTTGGATTTCTGAACAGTGAGTATGTTTCGATACCAGCATCAGCTAACTCAAGTAAGAGATCATTTGTGTTAAGATGATAAGCATCAGGATCTTCCATGTTTGGACAAATGATGATTGGGATTACCTGAATGCCTCTGCTTAATAAAGCTGAGCAAACTGGTACACAAGCACCAGATCCAGTACCACCTGCAGCTGATGTAACAACGAGCACAGGAGCCTTTGAATTTTCAGCTTCCTTATACATTTCATCGAAAGCACCATTTTCTTC
>Ga0310690_10005320_pt1 | contig 17566 bp, 32 predicted proteins | sample AusTroGonzalo_MG_2_FD_207661 | JGI IMG/M metagenome (GOLD analysis project Ga0310690, IMG submission 207661) | Bovine rumen microbial communities from tropical cattle in Woodstock, Queensland, Australia - Gonzalo_04 (v2) (version 2) | ecosystem: Host-associated > Mammals > Digestive system >...
GGTTTGGTGGGGGTTATAGAATGGAAGATTTTAAAGCAAAGGTGATAGAATGAGACTATGGCATTATAAATTAATTCCGGTATTTACAAAATAAAAATAAAGTGATATAATAATGTCATAGGAGATGATAAAATGGCAAAAATATATTTAATTACTAATAATAAAAATAATAAACAATATGTTGGCGAAACGACAAGGAATGTTTCACAAAGATTTGCAGAACATATATCAAATGCTTTTAGATATTATAAAACAAGAAAAAATGACTTTTATAAAGAAATTTCAAATAGTGGAGAAAGTGTTTTTGAAATATTCAAATATGATATTTTGGAAGAATGTGATGATGATATTAGATTTGAAAGAGAATTATACTATATAGAAAAATATAAACCAGAATATAATGAAAATGGTAAAGAATTTTTTATAAATAGTATTAAAAATCAAATAATACAAGAATATATGAATGGTTCAAATATTACAAAAATAAGAAAAAAATATAAATGTAGACACGAATTAATATCTGCAATATTAAAAGAACAAAATATAGAAATAAAAAGAAGTAGACCAAATAATTGTAAAAAAGTTTATTTATTTGATGATAATGGAAATGTAATAAAGGAATGGATAAATGCAGGAGAATGTAGTCAAGAATTAAAAATAGATAGAGGTAATATTAGAATTTGTTGCATTGCAAATACTAAAAATAATTATTTGTATAATTCTGCTAATGGTTATCATTTTAAATACACAAAAGACACTCCATTAGATATGTTTGAAATAGAAAAAGATAATAAAATTAAAAGATTTAAAAGTAAAAATGCTTTTGTTAATTATTTTAAAAATGAATTTCCAAATAAAAAAATACAATATGGTCAATTAACTAGAAATAGAAATAGTATTTATGGTTATAAAATAAAAGTATTAAATAGTTTAAAAAAAGAGAGGAGAAAATAATATGCGTTTGTGGGATTATCGTCTTTTAAAAGTCTTGCCTGATAAAATGATAGTTTCTCAATGGCGTGAATGTATAGCTATTAAAAGACAATGGGAAAAAGGAACATTAAAACATAGGTTGGTTAGTTATGTTATGGAACATAGTAAAGATAATTTTGCTTGGTACACTCATCAAGTATATTTAGAACTACATAAAAGAAATATCAAATGTAAAGAAGATTATATGAATGAAATTATATCATTTTGTCATTATAGATTATGGCAAGATAATTTAGAGTATGAAGAACATAACGAAAGATACCTAAAACAATGCTATTATAACTTACAAGAAAAGTATGATCGTGGAATCATTAGTGAAGAAGAATGGCAAAAGATAGAAAATTTTATAGGTGGTGAGATAAATGAAAAAAAATGATATATCAAGCAGATATAAAGCGTGAGCTTTTATATAAAAATACATATAAAGATTTTAATTATTACATAATGAGTATGGGAACACATCCAACAGCATATATAGAAATACCAAAAAATAATAAATTTTATAAAATGGATTATAATAAAATATATGATATTTGTGATGTTGATGTACATGGTGGATTAACTTATAGTAATAGTTATTTAAGGGATATTAAAGATAATAGTTGGTTTATAGGATGGGATTACGCCCATGCTGGAGATTATATGGGTTATTATAAAGATTTTAGTAAATATGGTATTTCAACTATTAATAGTTTACAAGATGAAAAGAAGTGGACAACAGAAGAAATCATAGAAGATTGTAAAAGAGGAATTGACAGTATTATTGAAAGTGAAGTGAATTAAATTTATGAAACAAGTATTTATAGCAGATACACATTTTGGACATGATAAGTTTCATAGTGATAATTGGGAATATAAGTTTTGGAAAAAATATAATAACATAAATCAAGACTTTATACTTTATCATTTAGGAGATTTATCATTTATACATAATCACGAATATTTAGATGAAATATTTAAAAAATTTAGAACAAATGAACATTGTAAAAACATAGTTTTAATATTAGGAAATCATGATGACAAAGCAAGTAGATATTTACAACATGGAATAGTGGCTTGTGATATGATGACAATTACATATAAAAATAAAACAATAATATTAACACATGAGCCTATTGAAGAATGTTTAGATATTAATATACATGGGCATTTACATATAAAAGAAGATAGCCATAGAAGTTGGTATAAATTAGATGAAAATAATATTTTAGTAGAAACAGAAAAAATATATTTTATAGATGAATTAATAGGTGATTAAATGAATAATTTAATAATAGTAGACACTCGAGAAAAAGGGCATAAAAAAATATTAGAACATTTTGATAAAGTTAATCAAGATTATATTATTAGCAAATTAGATGCTGGTGATTATATGCTATATAAAAATTATTCCACAATTATTGATAAAAAGGATGGTTTATTAGAATTATCACACAATCTATGTAATACATTAGAACATGCTCGTGTACTTAGAGAAATAGAACTTGCTAGATCATTAGGCTGTAAAGAATTTATATTTTTAGTACAAGGCAACATTAAATCTGCTGAAGATATTAAAAATTGGTCATCACCACACACAAAAGTCAAAGGTGAAACTTTATTAAAAATTATTAAAACATTTAAAGAACATCATAATGTTAAATTTATATTTGTACCTAAAAAAGATATGGGAAAGAAAATTATTGAATTATTAGGAGGTAAATAAAATGAGAGTAATAGATTTATTAAATAAAATAGCAAATGGGGTAGAAGTACCAAAGATAATAAAATATAAAAATAGAATTTACAAATATGAAGAATTTAATGTTGGTTATGGTAAAGATTATTTTAATACAGAATGGAAAATTAAAAAAGGTTATAGGCACACAACTAACAATAATTCGTACATTTATTTCTACATAAATGATTATTGTTTAAATGATGAAGTAGAAATAATAGAAGAACCACAACATACTGAAGAAGAAATAAACGAGTATACTAATAAATTTTTAGAGGCTTGGACATCAATAAAACAACAATTTGGTAAATTATTTGATGAATTAATAAGAATAAGAAATGATTTAGGATTAAATTTAGAAGATAATATAAAAGAAGAACCACAAGAACATAAAATACCTGAAAAATTAGAATTTGGAAGAAGCATTGAAAATGGAGAAGAAATATTAACTGTTCCAAGCGAAAAAATGATAATTATTAAAATAAATGAAATAATAGATTATTTGGAGGAAATAGATAAATGAAAAATATAGAAGAATTAAGAGGTTTAGCAGTAATTGAGGGTAAAGATTTAGCAACTTATGAATATGAATTGTTAAAAGATTTATATGAAGAAAATCAAGAACAACAAAGAATATTAAATAAGATAAAAGAATTAATAAAAGAATTTAATGATAATGTTAGTTATTTAAGATGGAATGAAGATGATTATGTTGATTATATAAAAGAAATAGAAAAAGCATTGGAGGAAATAGAATGAAAGTAATTTTTAAAAATATAAGTAATACAATAAACAAATTAATAAAACCAATTATAGCTATTGAAGCATTATTAATGATCGTAGTTATTTTTCAATTATGTATTAAAGTTGAAAAACAAGAATCTATAATAGAAAAACAAAGTAAAAAAATAAAAGAATGCGATTATGAAATTAAAAGACTAAAACTAGTAGAACAAGATTATGAAGCAGATAAAGATTATATTTACGAGTGCTTTAAGTAAATAGAAATGAACGCTGAAAGAAGTGAGAAATAATGATAAAAATAATTGAAATCAAAGATGGTGAAACAAAAGAAGAAATCTATGAAAAATATACTGATTTAGTATTTTCACTTTTGTTAAGTAAAAAAATAAGTTATGTAGATTTATCAAACCAATATATTAACTATTTAGAAGTAAATAAACATATAACTGATAAGCAATTAGCAGAAGCAGATTATTGTTTAATTGAAACTATAAAACCAACAAAACAACATAAAGGTAAAATCAATAGAGATAATATTTATAGATATTTAGTTAAGTATCAAAGATTTGAAACAGCACCTATTGGAAAAGAATTAGAAAAATATGTAGAAAAAAATAATATAAACATTAAAGGTAGTTTTTACACAAATTTATATAATAAGGAGTAATAAAATGAAATTTAAAATAAATGATAGAGAATGGATTATAAAAGAAGTAGAACAAGATATGTTTAATAAAGTTCATAATGATTTTAGTGGAGAAGGTTGTTATTATGGAACTACATTTCCGAGTATTCAAGAAATATGGTTATATAAAGACACAACAAAAGAAATGAAAAAAAAGACTTTATATCACGAACTTATGCATTGTTATTTATATAATTTTATATCATTTAATAATATCAATTTTTCAATAGACGATTTTTGTGATATAAGTGCTAATTCACACGATATAATACATAAAATAGTAGAAGATTATTTAGAAAGAAGTGGCAAATAATGAAAGTAGGAGAATATTTTAGAACTCCTTATGGAGATATAGGTAAAATTACAGGCATACCTAAACACGGCAAATACCAAGATGATGGATTTTATTTAGATGATGAATTTATTATATGTGGTAGAAAAACAATGAAAGAATTAAAAAGCACACCAAATATAATAGATTTAATAAAAGTAGGAGATTATATTAATGGACTTAAAGTGAATAATATAGAAAAAAAAGAAAATGGAAATATTTGTATAGATTTTGATAATAAAACTAGTTATTTATATGTGAAAAATTGGAATTATGAAAGTAGAATAGAAGAATACAAAATTAAATCAATATTAACAAAAGAACAATTTGAAAGTATGTCATACAAAGTAGGAGAGTAATATGGAAGTATTTAATCTAGCAGAAAAATTAGAAGAAGAAAGAAAAAAGAATAAAGAATTAGAAGAAGAAAATGAAAAACTAAAAAGAATCCAAGTAAATGTATTGAACAGAATTAAAGATTTTATCAGTTTAAGTAAATGTGAAGCAGTAGAAGGCAATTATACAACTGATAATCATAGTAAATATTGGAACTTATTTAGAAAATTTGCAGAAGAATTAAAAGACAAAATTAAAGGCATAGAAACAGAAGAATATGTTTATATACCAAAATGGAGAGAAGAAGAATTATTAAATCTTGAAAGCAGAATAGATAAAGCAATAGAATATATAGAAAATGGTGAATTGTTATATTTAGCGAATAAAAATTCAATAATATATCAGAACAATATAGAAGTAGTTGCTGTAAGGGATAGAATAAACAATTTATTAAATATATTAAAAGGAGATAATAAGTAATATGAAATATAAATTAAAAGATGGAGTGTTATTTAATATTGTTAATAAAAAAAGTAAAATGAGTTTTGATTTTGATTTAGCAAATTATTATGATAAAAAAACTCGAATTTTCACTTTTCCAAAAGGATATGTTGCTTGGCATTTAATGGCAGAAGTATTTAGAGAATTTTTAGAACCATTAGATTTAGTAGAAAAAGAAAAGGAGTAAAGTATGAAAGAATTTAGAGAAGATAAAAAAGAACTTGAAAAAGAAGTATTAAAGTTAATAAATGAATTTGAAAAAAAATATAATTGTTATGTTTATGAAATTAATTTATTACATAATGGGGGTAGATATGTTAGTGGAGAATTACACGCAAATACAATTCAAGTTGTTATTGATTATAAATTGTGTGATTAAAAAGTAAAGGAATAAATAATATGAATAAATATAAAATAGAAGAAATATTATCAAATATACAATTTCAAGTATATAGTGATATGAATTTTATAGAACCATTGGGATTAGATAAAGAAACTTGGAAAGAATTATTAGAATATATAAATAAGCAAAAAGAAGTATTAGATAAGATAAAAAAAATATTAGAAAGTAATTTATCTAATATGGAAAAATTAGTAGCAATAAATATTATGTTAAAAAAAGATGAATTATTGGAGGAAATAGAATGACTAAAATAAATAAACATTATACACTACAAGAATATATGGAAACATTTGGTAGTATTCAAGATATGTATGATTATTATTTTGAAATGCAACAAGAAATAGATAAATTAAGTGAATATAATATGCATTTAGTAAAAACAATAAATGCTTATGAAGAATTATTATTAAAAAATAATAACAAGTTAAATAAGATAAAAGAATATATAAAAAGAAAAGATTTAGTTAATACAAATGAAATAACAAATGGAAATATAAAATATATTTTAGAATTATTGGAGGAAATAAATGAGTAAAGACTTATTAGTAATATATAGAAATTACTTATTTGCACTTCAAGAATTAGAAGAATATGGTAATAAATTTGGTGATAAAGAAGTAATTAAGATATATGAAGAAAAACTAAAGAAAGCAAAAATATTAAAAGGAGAATAATATGAAAATAGTAGGAGTTGCAGGTGCAATAGTAGGTTTATTTTTATGTTTATTATTTTTAAGTTTTATAATATGTGCTTTTATAATTGGAAAGGATAAATAATGAGTGATTCAGTAACAATAACTTTAATAATATGTGGAACAATAATATTTATTGTATTTCTTAATCAAATGTTAAAATAATCAAAATTTTACAAAATTAAATATCAATGTTATAATTTACTTATGAGTAGATTAAGAGAAAAATTATATAAGGAGTATCGACTAGAAGAACTAGGGTATGATTTTCTAGGATATACATTTAATACAAAGAAAGAATTAAGTACACATCATATATTACCTAGACATTCTGGTGGGCAAACAAAAAAGAACAACTTATGTGTTCTTAATAGATTCACTTCACATAATTACATTCATTTAATAGAAGATACAGACTATAAAGTATTTCTTGAAATAAGTAAATATCTATTAGAACAAGTTAAAAAAGGTGAAATAAGTATGGATCAACTATTAAGAATAGATGATGCATTACAATTCTTTGAATTTAAGTATAGAAACGAAGAAGATAGACATGGCGAATTACTTATTAAACCAGAATATAAAAAAAGAATAATTTTAAAACCAAATCAAAAATAATTATACAATTTGTCTTTTTTTAAATTCTATGTTATAATTATTTCGTGACATAGTCACACCCCTTTTTAAAAAGAAACGGATTCATTCTACCTCCGTTCTTTTTTATTGACTTTTTTACTTTTTTTATGTTATATTTATATCATAAAGAGGGCGTACTTATGAATGTATTATTTCAATTTACAACTTGTTTATTTTTCATTACCGAGCATAACATTACCTTGTTACGCTCTTTTTTTATATTTTAGTGAAAGGGGAACTATACTATGGAAGATTTTGATTTTGAGTTCTGTGAGTTTATTGAATATAACATGAGATACATTACTTATCCTGATTTTTGCAACAAATGTGTACTTATCAAAAAAATGTATCAAGATCTAAACAAATATCAAAAACGATTCTACAAATGGTATGTTTATTCAAACATTCACATGAGAGAAATGCACAAAAATGCCATTTGGGAATATCTTAATTTCAACGACATGAATTATTATTTAAACTTATTACATTTACTTACTAAAACAAAGTAATTTTGATTATTTTAATTTTTATGTTATAATTTTTTTGATAATTCAAAGAGAAAAGTAGGTGGTGATATGAGTGGCTAAAAAAAATAAATTAAAATTAAAAGAGCAAGAAATTTATGATGAATTAAAAAAAGAACAAGAATTTTTCTTTCTTGGTAAAGAAAAAGATTATGAAGAAAATTTTGTTGAAAATATATTTGAAATTTGTAACTTATTAAAACTTCCTAAAATAAAAAAAATTGAAAGACAAAAAAGATATAATATTTCAAATTTTTCAATCATAATAGATGTTATTGTTTTTCATGAAGATGATACTTATTCTATATTTGAAATAAAATGTAATAATAAATATCCTGCTAGTCAAGCCACATCGCAAACAAACGCAATAGGCCAGTTATTGTTATATAGTTCTTGTTTAACTGAAATTTATGGAGCACAACCAAGATTGTTTTTAGTAGATCAAAAAATAAATATAAGAACAATGTGTACATTTAGTCAGTATAAATTACCAATAACATTATTAGAATTTCAAAAAGACAAATTATTTGTTCCATATAGGACGTGGTAAGATGGCAAGACCAAAACTTTATACTTCAGTTGAACAAATGGAAAAAGACATTGAAAAGTATTTTGCTGAATGTGATAAAAAAGAAAAACCTTATACAATGAGTGGACTTGCTTATGCTCTTGATATGGATAGAAGAACACTTTTAAATTATTCTAAAGATGAAGAATTTTTTCCCACTATAAAAAAAGCAAAACAAAAAGTAGAACAACAACTTGAAGAAAATCTTTATAGATTAGGGAATAATTCAGGAATAATATTTAATTTAAAAAATAATTTTAATTGGAAAGATAATGTTGAAGTTACTGATAATCGTGAACTTAACAAGGTTGAAGAACTACTTACTAAAATAGAAGATGAGGCAAACAAATGATATTAAGTGATAAGCAAAAAGAATTTATTAGAGAAGCACATCACAGATATAATCTTAAAGTAGGTGCAAGACGTTGTGGTAAGACTTATTTAGATAACTTGTATATGATACCAAAACGAATATTTGAAAGAAAAGGTAAAGATGGTTTGTATTGTATCTTTGGTGTATCTAAAGGAACTATTGAAAGAAACGTGTTGCAACCTTTAAGACAAATATATGGAAAGAACCTAATAGGCACGATTAATTCAAATAACATAGCTAAATTATTTGATGAAGAAGTTTATTGTTTGGGCTGTGAAAAAGTAAATCAAGTTAGCAAGATACAAGGAACTTCAATTAAGTATGCTTATGGTGATGAAGTTGCAAAATGGAATCAGGAAGTATTTGTTATGATACAAGCTTCACTTGATAAAGATTATTCTTGCTTTGATGGGGCATTAAACCCAGAGAATCAAAGTCACTGGTTAAAGAAAGACTTTTTGGATCGTGTAGAAGAAGATAAGTTAGATGTTTACGTTCAACACTACACGATATTTGATAATCCATTTTTAAGTAAAGAGTTTGTTGATAATCTATGTAAAGAATATGCTGGAACAGTTTATTATGATAGATTGATATTAGGGCAATGGAAAAATGCAGAAGGTATTATTTATAGACAATTTGCAGATAATCCTAGTTTATACATAAAAGATGAAGCGAAAGATGAAAATGGTAATGATATTAATTTTATGATAATATCAATTGGAATAGACTATGGTGCAACAAAAGGTGAAACCGAATTTAAGGTAACAGGAATAACCCCATATTTTAAGCAAGTATGGACTTTAGATGAAGAAAAATTGGCAGGATTACATACACCAGAAGAAATGTATGAAGCATTTATAAAGTTTTATGATAGAATTGTAGCACAATATGGAAAAGTAACACATGCCTATGGTGATTATGGTGCATTAGGACAAGTTATTACATTTGGACTGAACAAATACTTGCAACAACATAACAAACCAATACAAGTGCAAGATTGTATCAAAGGTAGAATAGTAGATAGAATAGAACTTGATTGTCATTTGTTTGGGCAAATGAGAAGATTTATATTAAAGAAGTGTAAATATCTTATAGAAGCTTATTCACAAGCTCTATGGGATGAAAAACATGAAGATGAAAGATTAGATGATGGAACAACACCAATAGATGATTTAGATGCAAGTGAATATAGTATGTTTCCATTCTATGATAAATTGATGATGAATATACAAGGTTGATTAAAGGAGTTGATTAAATGAAATTAGAAGATTTTTTACAAAAAGAATATGGATATAATCCAGAAGTTAAAAATGTATTACAAACATACATTGACCAATGGAAAAGTTGGTATGCAGGGAATGTTAAAGATTTCCACAATTATTTTATCTATAATGGTAAGAAAAAAGTGAAACAAAAAAAATTCACAATGAATATGGCAAAAGAAATAAGTGAAGATTGGTCAGATATTTTATGGAGTGAGAAATGTGAAATATCAATGGCTGATGATAAATCACAAGCACAATTTGATGAGTTAATTGATAGTTTAGATTTATATTCACTTATTAACCAATCAATAGAAAAATCAGGAGCATTAGGAACTGAATCGACAGTTGTTAGTGTTTATGATTTAATACAAAATGATGATGGTATGTATTTAGATGTATCAAATGCTAAAACTAGAATTGATTTAGTAGATATTGACTGGATATATCCATTAAGTTGGAACAACAAAGGAATAACTGAATGTGCTTTTGGTAGTGTTGAATTTGTTAAAGGTGTTAGATATGTTGTATTATCAGTTCACAAAATAGGTGATAATGGAAATTATGTAATTTATAATCATTTATTTAGAGATAACAATGGTAATCTAACTGAAATAACAGAACAAGATGATACAATGAAAGTATTTGATACAAAGTCAAATATTAAATGGTTTAGTATATTTAAACCTCTATTAACAAATAATTTATTTAGTAATAGTCCATTTGGAATACCACATTATGCAAATGCTATTGATAATTTAAAAGCTGTTGATATTGCATTTGATAGTTTAAAAAACGAATTAGTAGATGGCAGAAAAAGAACATATGTTAGAGCAGATATGTTTAATTATGATGATGGTCAACAAAAACTTGTATTTGATCCAAATGATACAACAGTTTATCAATTACCTAGTGGAGCAACAAAGGATGATTTAATACAAAGTGATAGTGATGATTTAAGAACTGACAAGCAAATAGACACACTAAATACTGAATTAAACATTTTAGGTAATAAAGTTGGATTTGGTGAAAATCACTACCATTTTGACGGAAAAACATTAAATACTGCAACTGCTGTTGTATCAAGTAATAGCAAACTATTTAGAAGAAAGAAAAAACTAGAAATAGGTTATGAAAGTGCTATTTATGATTTAGTAAGAGCTGTTTGCTATGCTTCAACTGAATTTGGTACTTATAAAATAAATACTGACGATATGGTTATCCAATTTGACGATTCAATAATTGAAGATAAAGAAGCAGAAAGTAATAGAGCATTAAGAGAAGTAAATGCTGGATTGATTAGTAAAATTGAATATCGTGAAAAGATATTTGGAGAAACACCTGAAATTGCAGAACAAGCGATAGCAGATATTGAAGCAAATAACCCAAATGTAGAAGATTTATTAGGAACTAAAAATGAATAAGGAGGTAAATCCTTATGGCAAAACAAATAACAGAAGAACAAATAGATTTAATTGTTGAAAGACTTATAAATCGTGTAGAACAAGCAAATAGTCAATTTTTAATGAATATTGGTTCTTCTATTAAAAAAATAAGAGAATTAACACCAAGTCAAGCACAACAATTAGTGCAAATACTTAAATATGGTGGCAATTATGAAGATATAATTAGAGAAATATCTAAATATACTAACTTAAACATTAAAGATATTGACGAAATATTCTCTAATTATGCAAAAAAAGACCAATTATTCTATAAAAAGTTCTATAAGTATAGAAATATACCTTTTACATCTTTTGAGGCAAATATTCCCCTTAAAATGCAAACTACGGCATTGTCTAATTTAGTAAAAAACGAAATGTATAACTTTACTAGATCAAATGTGCTAGGATATACAATAAAAGACTTAAATGGTAAGACACAATTTCTAGGTTTAAGAGAAACATACAATCGAGTATTAGATGAAGCATTATTGAATGTTGGGCAAGGTAAAGAGAGTTTTGATTCTGCTATGACTAATATATTAAAACAAATAGGTGGTAGCGGATTAAAGACACTTACTTATGAAAGCGGTAGAAATATAAGACTTGATTCAGCAATTCGTATGAATTTAAAATCAAGATTAAGAGAACTACACAATGAAAACCAAAAAATAATTGGTGATGAAATAGGTGCTGATGGTTATGAAATATCAGTTCATGCAAACCCTGCTATTGACCATGCTGAAGTTCAAGGTCGTCAATTTAGTATTGAAGAATATGAAAAACTTAACAATGGTTTAGAAGCAAAGGATTATAAAGGTAGAACTTATACACTAGATCACGATAATAAAAATGGCTATCGTCCAATTAGTGAACTTAACTGTTACCATTACATATTTAGTATTGTTTTGGGTGTAAGTGAACCTGAATATAGTGATAAAGAGTTAAAACAAATAATAGATGATAATAACAAAGGTTTTGAATTAGATGGAAAGCACTATTCTATGTATGATGGTACTCAACTCCAACGCAATCTAGAAAGAAAAATAAGAGAACAAAAAGACATTCAAATACTTGCTAAATCAAGTGGAAATAACGAATTAGTTGGTGAAACACAACAAAAAATAACTCAATTAACACAAAAATATAAAGAATTAAGTGATATAAGTGGTTTACCAACTAAAATGCAAAGACTTCGTGTAAGTGGATATAGGAGAACTAAAATATGAAAATAGCAGTTGATAAAAATAGTATAAGTGTAGTAAAAAAAGATAAAAATGAATATGTCTATTTATTTGAAAATGAAAATTATGAAGAATTATTAAAAACAGGATTACATTGTATGTATTATAAATTATGTAATTTCGTTGATATAAATTTAACTGATTATAATATAGATTGTTTTAAAAAAGCAAAAATTACTGATAAAGATTGGGACAAGTTGCCTGAAAAAGTAAATTATAAAATAGGTATAATAGTACCAAATTATAATTATGAACATACAATAGAAAAATGTTTAAATAGTATATTTAACCAGACATATCAAAACTACGAAATAATATTTGTTGATGATATGAGTACCGATAATAGTGTACAAATAGCAAGTAAAACTTATGGTGACTTTTTAGACAAACAAACTATGGACGAAGATTTTGGAGAATTAAAAATAATACAATTAAAGCAAAAAAGATTAAATGGTGGAGCTAGAAATGAGGCTTATTTACATTTATCAGATGATGTGGATTATATATATTATATAGATAGTGATGACTGGTTATATGATAAATATGCATTAGAAAAGATAAATAACAAACTTCAAAAGAAACCTGATGTTTTATTTGTAGGTATAGCAAAATATAAAAATGACAAGTTATCAGAGAGTTCTACTCCAAAATACAAAGATAAATACGAAGCATTTGAAGGTTGGAGTGGTAGTTGTGGTAAAGTTATTAAAAAAGAATTGGCAACTAGACAAGAATGTTTGTTTCCTGAAGGAACATTAAAAGAAGATAGAACTCAACATAGAAAAATATGTTTTTATATGAATAGTTTCGAATTATTACAAGAACCAATATATGTATGGAATCAACAAAATAATAAATCAATAACAACCATTCGTGAAAAAGTAGTGTGGGGTACATCAACAATAAGGCATTATGCAGATACTATGCAATTTGCATTAAGTGTAAAAGGACAAGATCCTAAAATAGATAAATTAATGAATATAGCTTTAAATAAATGTAAAAAAGAAATGGAAGAAGGTAATGATAGACAATGGTGAAATTAAGTATAATAATACCTTACTACAATACAAGAGAATTAACTTGTAAATTATTAAACAGTTTAAAACCACAAATAACAGAAGAAGTAGAAGTAATAGTTGTAGATGATGGCTGTTATGAAGATAGACTAGAATATTTTGATATATATAAATGGAGTGGTTGGGTAAAATTAATTCAACAGGAAAATAAAGGAGTATCAGGTGCAAGAAACACAGGAATAGATATAGCACAGGGCAAATATATAGCATTTATAGATAGTGATGATATGGTAATGCCTAATTACATAGATGAACTATTAGAACTAATAGAAAATAGGCAAGAAGATATAATTATATTCAATTGGTTAGATATAAATACAAATGATGTGAATGTAAAACCACAAAACTGTGCAGTATGGAAAGCAATATATAAAAAGGAAATATTACCTAGATTTGATGAAACATTAAAAGCAAGAGAAGATTATTATTTTCAAGAAGAATTAAAAAAATCAAATCCTAGTATATATTATCATAATAAAGTATTATATATTTATAATTCAGGTAGAGAAAACAGTTTAACCTGGAAAGATAAAAAAGGAGAATTATAATATGATAGATATAGTTATACCATATTACAATGATAGTGATGAAATATGGAGAAATATAACAAGAAATTATATGACAGAAGAAGGTTCTAATGATAGACAAGTAATAGGAGAAGAACGATATAGAGATTGGGATAATTTTAGATACTTCTTTAGAGGTATAGAAGAAAATTGCAAATGGGTTAATAAAATATTTTTAATAGTAGCTACTGAATCACAAATACCTGATTGGTTAGATACTACAAATCCTAAATTAAGAATTGTATATCATAGAGAATACATACCAGAAGAACTATTACCAACATTTAATCCTATGACTATTGAATTATTTGTAGGGAATATAGAAGATTTATCTGATAATTACATATATATGAATGATGATTATTTCTTTTTAAATCCTACAAAAGCAAGTATGTTTTTTGTAGATAATTATCCAGTATACAAAGACAATAAATTTGAATTAAAAAAACTAGATACAAGTGGAGAAGATGGGACTTTTTATCAGATATTAAATAATGGTATGGATTTACAAACAAAAATATGTGGCGATAAAGCACATTGGTATTCTATATATCACTTACCATTAGCACATAAAAAGAACTTTGAAAAAGAAATAATAGATAAATATTATGAAGAATTTATAAATGCTAATAAATCAAGTAAATTTAGAAACAAAGATAATTTATGTGGGCATATGTTCATATGCTTATATCAAGATTTAGAACCATATTATATTTTTAATAGCTATACAAATAGCAGTTATGTATCAGTTAGGAAAGACACTAACTTTGATGATTATATAGACAAACAAATGGTATGTTTTAATGATACACAATTATTAAAGCAAGAAGATTTTGAAGAAACTAAAAATAGAATGCTAGATTTTTTTAGCAAAAAGTTTCCTAATAGATCATCATATGAAAGAGAGGAGGTGCAATAATGATAAAATGTGAAGTTATTAAAGAATTTACACTTGAAAGATTTGACGAATTAAAAAATATTAAAAGGAAATCAATTGGAACAAACGGAAAATTATATGTAGGTGATATTTTTGAATGTGATAAGGAAATGGTAGATTATTTAATGGGAAATAATAATAATAGTGTAGTTGTTGTTAAAGTAATTGAAATTGAACCTGAAATTAAAATATTATCACAATCGCCTGTTGAACAATTAGAAAAAACAACAAATATTGAGAGTGAAATAACAACTGCTACTTATAAACAACCTAAAAAGAAAAAAAATAAAAAAAAATAATGTCAATTTTGACATTTTTTTATTTTGTGATAAAATTATTATAGAGTTCAGAAGAACAATAGTTGCACACGACACAAATAAGTGGACAAGCCTAACTTAATGGCTTTATAAGAAAAGGAGAAAATGTTATGGAAGATAACAAAGACACTAATGTAGTGGAAGAAACAAAAGTAGAAGAATCTGTAAAAGAAGAAACTACTAAAACTTACACAAAGGAAGATCTTGATAATTCATTTAATGCTGGTGTGAAGAAAGCTAATTCGGATTGGCAAAAGGATGAAAAGTATAAAGAATTTCTAGAGTGGAAAAAAACTAATCAAAATGATAGTGAAAAGATTAGTGAATTAACTGCACAATTAGAACAAGCAACAAAGGAAAATACATTATTAAAAGCAACTAATGAAGTTGCTAAAAGTGATGTTAAACCAGAGTTTTTAAAGTTTGTTACAAGTGAAGTTATGTCATTAGTTAATGAAACTACCAATTTTGAAACTGCACTTAAAAACTACAAAAAAGAAAATACACAATATTTTGGAGAAGTTGTAGTAAAAAAGGTGCAATCTTCACCAAATTTAAACAATGGTGGAAACAAAGAAAATACTACAAGTAATATAATGAATGATATTCTTCGTAGTGCAAGAAATTAAAGAAAGAAGGAGAAATTAAATTTATGGCAAAAATTGACAGAACTGATATTGATGCTCTAGTTGAAACACAAGTTGCTGATGAAATATTCCAAGGTGTTGTTAGAGAATCAAAAGCACTTTCAATGTTTAAAAGATTACCAAACATGACAAGTGATAAAACAAAGTTAAGAATATTAGATAGTCTACCAATCGCTTACTTTGTTGATGAAACATCAAATAATGGTAGAAAAAATATTACAAAATTAGCATGGGACAAAAAATTTATCAATGCTGCTGAAATCGCAGTTATCGTTCCTATTAAGGAAAATGATTTAGCAGATGCTGATGTTGATTTATGGGCTCAAATAAGACCAAGATTAGTAGAAGCATTTGGTAGAAAAATTGATGATGCTATTTTTAATGGAACTGGAAAACCAACTGATTGGAGAGCAGGTTTAATACCTTCAATAATTAATGTTGGTGCAAATGTTGAAGAAACTACTAACGGACTTTATAGTGATATTAATGACACTATGGTTAAAGTTGAAGAAAGTGGATATGAAGTTAATGGTTTACTAGGTGGAGTTGGACTTAAAGGAAAATTCCGTATGATGGTAGATAAAAATGGACAACCACTTAATACAACTGAAATTGGTTCATTAAAAAGAACATTCGTTGATAATGGAACTTGGGATAAGGACAAAGCTACATTAATAGCTGGAGATTTCTCACAAGCAGTATATGCTATTAGAAACGATATTACTTATAAAGTATTAACTGAAGCAGTTATTCAAGATCCAACAGATGGTTCTATTATGTATAACCTAGCACAAGATGATATGGTTGCTTTAAGAGTAACTATGAGACTTGGTTGGGAAATACCAAACCCAGTAAATGCTGAAAATGAAACATCTACAAGATTCCCATTTGCAGCATTAGTACCAGAAGGTGCAGTAAGTTTATAAGATAAAGGAGGGAGTTTATGACATTTGAAGGACAATACCTAACTTATGCAGAATATCAAGATTTAGGTGGTTCTGCAATAGGTCAAACTCCTTTTGATTTATTAGAATTTGAAGCAAGAAAACAAATTGATTTAAGAACTCAATTGAGATTAAAAAATATTAATAGTGAAGATATACCTAATGAAGTTAAAATATGTGATTATCATTTAATGAATAAAATAAACGAATATGCAAATGAAAGTATAAATACAAGTGGAAATAAAGCTAGTGAAAATACTGATGGGTATTCTGTTTCTTATTTTACTGGTGAACAAATATTACAAATTATTGAACTTCATAAAAATGAATTAGAAAATATAATGATGAATGATTTATATGGTGTTGTAGTTAATGATGTTGCAATATTATATAATGGAGTAGTTTAATGATAACTAATTCAAGTTTAACTGTTTATCATAATATAGGTTTGAAAGATGCTATTCCATATACTGAAATGCCAACTGCTAATGAAACTAATTTAGGACAAATAGCAAAATATATTGGTGAAACTACTTTGAGTTACACAAAAGATCATTATTATAAATGTGTAAAAGAAGGAACATTATCACCAACATATAGTTGGGAAAATGCAGATGATATTGGT
>Ga0310690_10005321_pt1 | contig 17555 bp, 13 predicted proteins | sample AusTroGonzalo_MG_2_FD_207661 | JGI IMG/M metagenome (GOLD analysis project Ga0310690, IMG submission 207661) | Bovine rumen microbial communities from tropical cattle in Woodstock, Queensland, Australia - Gonzalo_04 (v2) (version 2) | ecosystem: Host-associated > Mammals > Digestive system >...
GAATAGATCAGATAGCCGCCGGGAGCGAGCGCAGGCCAGACATCGGCCAGGATACGGCGCTGCCGGGATGCGCAGAGCCGCACCGCGTCGGGCGACCATTCGGCAACAGCGCGCTCGTCCTTGCGAAACATCCCCTCGCCGGAGCAGGGCACATCGGTCACGACGACATCGAAAAAGTTGAGCAGCGGCGTGAAGGACGACGGGTCGGACTGCGTCACGACCACATTCGCGCAGCCCCAGCGGGCCACGTTCTCCGCCAGGACGGTAGCCCGGGCGGACACCACCTCATTGGCCACCAGGAGCGACGTATCGTCCAGATGCGACAGCAGCTGCGTCGTCTTGCCGCCGGGAGCGGCGCACAAGTCCAGGACCCGGAGGCCACTGCGCCGGCCCAGGCCCTCCAGGGCGCGCTCGAACAGCGCACCAGCATACATCGAAGAAGCCTCCTGCACATAGTAGGCACCTGCATGAAACCACGGATCGAGCGTAAACGAGGGACGGCCGGTCAGGTAGAGCCCTTCCGCCGGCGCCCAGGGCACCGGCTCTCCGGCCAGCGGACCGAAATGCTCCCGCAGGGCATCCGGCGTTACCTTGAAAGGATTGACGCGGACCGATACTTCGGGCTCTCCCGCCAGTCCGGCGAGAACCCGCCCGGCCCGCTCTGCGCCGAGGCTTTCATGCAATCCGTTGACAAATTCAGCAGGAAACATTAACTTTGCAGCCGCAAATCGCAACAAAGTTAGCAAAAAATGCCAAACGTATATTTTGACCGGGACCGCATCACCGTCGACGAAACGCAGTTCCCGGAATTCTGCTCCCACTTCCAGGAAATCAACGCCGGCGGCGGACTCGTCCGCAACAAGCAGGGAAAATACCTGCTCATCTATCGCCGTGACGTGTGGGATTTGCCCAAGGGCAAACAGGAACCGGACGAAGACATCGCAACGTGCGCGCTCCGCGAGGTCAACGAGGAGACAGGCCTGAAAGACCTGCGCCAGGGTGAACTCATCTGCGTCACCCACCACACCTATATCCTCCGCGGTGAAAAGGTGCTCAAGCATACCTATTGGTACCGAATGTACGACGAGTCCGAAGAAACCCTCCTTCCCCAGACCGAAGAGGACATCACCCGTGCCGAATGGGTAGAAAAAGAGCGCCTCCCTGAATATCTGGAAGGCACTTTCCCCTCGATCGCCGAGGTATTCGTCAGCGCAGGTCTGTTATGATCGTGTCGTCCCCGAAACTATCGGGGTCGATGATGAAGAAAGTGGCCGGCCATGGGTCGGCCGCTTCTTTTATGCCTGTCAGCGTAATGGTGAACTTGTCGTAGGCTACCACAGCCGTACCGTCGGCCGTCCGGGTGACCTTGATTTCCTGCAGGAAAGAAACGTCGTTCTTCTCGATGACCAGCTCGTCGCTTCCCGGCGAATAGATCCATCTGTCCTTCCCGTTGCAGTAGACCTTCAATGCCTCGGCCTCGAGGCGGTAGCAGTCATCCTGCACGTAACCCATGCCCGAAATGATCTCTTTGCCGCTCTCGTTGTCCGACATCGTGAACCGGCAGGAAAAGCGCTGCTGCGCACCCGCAAAGGTGGCGGCCAGCAGCAGAAAAGCGAATAAAACGATGCGTTTCATGACTCAATCATCTAGATATGATTGAGTGAATCCAAAATTCGGTCCAAAGTGTCAAGATCGGTCACCAGAACGGAGCGCGCCTTGCTGCCTTCCTGGGGGCCGACGATGCCGGCGGCCTCCAGCTGGTCCATGATCCGGCCTGCACGGGCATAGCCCACGTTGAGCTTGCGCTGCAGCATCGACGTCGATCCCTGCTGATACTGGACCACCATCTTCGCGCACTCGTCGAAAAGCTGATCGCGACGATGCAGGTCCACATCGCCCATGCCGCCTTCGTCTTCGTTGGGATCCACGTACTCGGGCAACTCGAACGGTCCGGTATAGCCGCGCTGGTCGCTGATGTACTTCACCAGGGCAATGATTTCAGGGGTATCAACCAGGGCACACTGTACACGCGTCGGCTCGTCGTGACCGGGCGAGACCACGAGCATGTCACCGCGGCCGATAAGGCGGTTGGCGCCCGGTACGTCGATGATGACCTTCGAATCCGTACCTGTGTTGACCTTGAACGCTACGCGGGAGTTGAAGTTCGCCTTGATGGAACCCGTAATGATGTTGACCGTCGGCCGCTGTGTAGCGATGATCAGGTGGATACCCACCGCACGGGCCTTCTGGGCCAGGCGGGCAATCGGCGTTTCAATCTCGCGTCCGGCAGTCATCAGCAGATCGCCGAACTCGTCGATGATGACCACGATATACGGCAGGAACTTGTGCCCCTTCAGCGGGTTGAGCTGCCGGTTCAGGAATTTGGCGTTGTATTCCTTCAGCTGACGCACGTCGGCCTTCTTGAGGAGGTCGTAACGGGCCTCCATCTCGATGCAGAGTGAATTCAGCGTGTAAATCACCTTCTTGGTGTCGGTGATGATGGCCTCGTCCCCGTCAGGAAGCATGGCCAGGTAGTGTTTTTCGAGCCGTTCGTAGAGCGAAAACTCCACTTTCTTCGGGTCTACCAGCACGAGCTTCATCTCGGCCGGATGCTTCGCATACAGCAGCGATGTAATCATCACGTTCAGGCCCACCGACTTACCTTGGCCTGTAGCACCCGCCACCAGCAGGTGCGGCATCTTGGCCAGGTCGAGGAAGAAGGGCTCATTGGTGACGGTAATGCCCATCGCCATCGGAAGTTCCATCTTCTGCGACGCTTCCTGATACTGCTGGCAACCTAATACGGATTTGAGCGCCACGACACTCGGCTTCACGTTGGCCACCTCGATACCCACAGCATCGAGCAGCGTCACCACACGGACGCCCTTTGCGCCCAGCGAGATGGCGATGTCTTCCTCCAGGCTGCGCACCTGGGAGACCTTGATGCCGTCGTCGAGCTGGATCTTGTAGAGGGTGACGGTCGGACCCATCTTGGCCGTGATGCCCTTCACCCTGATCTTATAGCTGTTAAGCGCGTTTACGATGCGCTGCTTGTTGTTCTCGAGTTCCTGCCGCGACACCTCATACCACATGTCTTTGTAGTCCTTGAGAATCGACATGGGCGGCATTTTATACTTGGGCAGGTCAAGGCGCGGGTCATAGGTTTCGCGCCACTGTTCGTCGGTCATGCCGTCAATAATCTCGTTCTCGCTCTTTTCAACTTTCAGCACGACCTCGTCGGCCGGATTGACTGGATCGACGGGCTCTTCGGGCTGCACCTCCTCTTCCACTTCAGCCTCCACTTCTTCTTCCAGGATCTCCGGTTCCTCCGGCTTTTCCTCCACAGGATCGGTATCGGTAAACTCCAGCCAGTCATCCGTGGGATCGGTGTCCAGTTCCTCAGCCCCTTCCACGATCAAGCCTGCATTCTCGTCATGGTCAAGTTCCAGTTCCATCTCCTCTCCTTCCTCTCCGGCAGCGGGAACAGGCTCGCGGTGCGACATGCCGTACAGCAGGTCATCGAACCAGTAGGCTACTTTCGGGGTGAGGAGGCACGCGTAGAGGAACAGCACGGCCACCAGGACGGCACCAGCGCCCACCTTGCCGAGCATCGAACAGAGCCAGCGGCACGCGTAGTGCCCATACGATCCTCCTGCACCACTCCCTAACATAGAGTCGTAAGACGTGAAGCTGAAGATATATGCCAGTAACACCGAGAAAATGATGGCACCGAATGCGCACAGCAGGAACACGCGCAACAGGTTTACGCGACGAATGCGGAAACAATAGATCGTCAGGGCCGCCAGGAACACGGGAATGGCAAAGGCGCCCAGGCCGAACAGTTTCGCCACGAGAAAGTCCGCCCAAAGGAAACCGATCTTGCCGCCGGCATTGTCGGCGGTCACGCCCGTGGTGAACAGTTCCGTATTGAATTTCAGGCTCTGGTCGGACGTCCAGGTAAAAACGTACGACAGCAACGCGACGACCGTATAAACGGTCAACAGGGCACACACGACACCCAAGACTATCCGAATGATGCGGCGAGTGTCATCGCCCAGCAACGGCTGGCGGCGCGGCGCCGTCTTCGGCCTGGATTTCCCCCGGGCCGGTTCCTTCGCCTTTGCTTTGGTCTTCACCTTCGTCTTTGCCTTCGTCGCTGCCATTATTTGTTCCTTTTCCAGTTACGGTTCTTTTTCTTGCCGCCGCCGCTGAAGTTTCCGCCGTTCTGCGTTCCTACGCTGATACCCGGGCGGGCATAGTTCGCATTCTGTGAAATTGCGCCCAGATGTACGTCTGACGGCACTTTGAGCCGTCCGTCGGACAAACGCTCGATGTCGGCGAAGATCGTCTCCTCGGCCACGTTGTCCTTGTTCCAGATAAGATATTGCTGCCGCATGTAGAGCGCCAGCACGCGGATCATTTCCTTCTTGGTGTCGTCTTCCTCGCGGTCGGCGATCAGGTTGATCATGTTTTCGATGTTGCGTCCGTAGCAGGCTGCCTTAATGGGCTTTTCGGGAAGGGAAATCACGTCGGGATGCTCCTCGAATTGCTGCGGCGTGGGAGCGGGGTACGGTGCGTCGACATCCAGGTCAAAGCCCCCGATCACCTGCGCATGGTCCCAGAGTTTGTGCTTATAGTCGTTGAACTCCCGGATCTGGGGGTTCAGCGTGCCCATCACCTGCACCACGGCGCGCAGCTGCTGGCTGCGCTTCTCCTTGTCTTCGATGGCCTTCACCTGTTCAATCATCTTCTGCACATGCCGGCCATATTCAGGGAGGATGAGCTTCTCCCGTTGCGTATTATAATCCATATTCGCGCTTTATCCTTAAATTAAACATACAAAGATACGTGATAAATCCATATCTTTGTAAAAAATATGGCCACGATGGAGAAAATTTTGGTAACAGGCGCCTTCGGGCAACTGGGTACGGAATTACGGGAGCTCACGACAGGACGTACTGACTTCCTTTTCACGGACATACGTGAAGAAGGACCGGTCCGTCGCCTCGACATAACGGACGCCCGTGCCGTCGACCGTTTCGTCGCGGAGAACGGCGTCACCGCCATCCTCAACTGCGCCGCCTATACCGACGTGAACCGTGCTGAGACCGACATCGCGCTCTGCCAGGCCATCAACGCCGACGGCCCTGCCAATCTGGCCCGTGCAGCCCGCCGCCACGACGCCTTTCTCATCCATATCTCCACCGAATACGTCTTCGACGGCCGGCGCCGCAGCGGCGGTTATGTCGAGAATGACCGACGCCACCCCCTGTCGGCTTATGGCCGCAGCAAGCGCGACGGCGAAGACCGCGTGCGCCGCAGCGGCTGCCGCAGCGTCATCCTCCGTACCTCATGGCTCTACTCCCCCTTTGGCAAGAACTTCGTGAAAACGATGCTCCGGCTCGGCGCCGAGAAGCCCGAGATCGGCGTGGTCTTCGACCAGGTGGGCAGTCCCACTTACGCACGCGACCTGGCGGAAGCCGTGCTCACAGTGCTCGCGCAGGGCCGCAACTGTCGCGGCGAGGTCTATCACTTCACCAACGACGGCACCTGCTCCTGGGCGGACTTCGCCGCCACGATCATGCGCGAAGCCGGCCTTCCTTGCCGCATACGCCCCATCACAACGGCCGAATACCCTTCGCCCGCCGTCCGTCCGGCATGCTCCATCCTGTCGAAAGAGAAATTCGTGCGCGACTTCGGCCTCGCGCTCAAGCCCTGGGAAAATTCGCTTAAAGACTGTCTGCGACGTCTTTGAAGAACGGCGCCCTTGCGTCCTTCTCGGAGAGAATGACCTCCTCAGGGGAAATACCCCACTCCACCGCAAAGAAAGGATCGTTCCAGCGATACGAGCCCTCCGCTTCGGGAGCGTAATAGTTGTCGCACTTGTATTGGAACAGCGTGTCGTCTTCCAGCACCAGAAAACCATGCGCAAAACCGCGCGGAATGAAGAACTGACGCTTATTATCCCCGCTCAGGAGCACATTGACGCTCCGGCCGAAAGTCGGTGAACCGGGGCGGATGTCCACCGCCACGTCCAGCACGCTCCCACGCACAACGCGCAGCAGCTTGGCTTGCGCCTTATCCCCTTTCTGGAAGTGCAGTCCGCGCAACACACCGCGCTTGGCGGAAAGCGATTCATTGTCCTGCACAAAATCCACCGGACCGACGTGGGCCACGAAGTCGCGCAATGAGAACGACTCGAAAAAATACCCGCGATAGTCGCCGAAAACGCGCGGTTCAATGATGAGAGGGCCTTCTATTTCAGTTTTTATGTATTCCATCGGTTTTCGCTTTACGTTCGAACAAAGATACGGGTTTTTTCGTAACTTTGTTGGGATTGACAATAAATACACCATGTACAAGATAGAATCCCATCCCATTCTTGAGATCCCCCAGGAGGATCTGCACGAATTCCTGTACGAAGGCCATCCCGTCAAGGGCCAAAAGGGCCAGACCATCGCGGCAGCACTGCACCAGGCCGGCTTCCCGGTCCACCACCACAGCCTTAAAGACCGCAAACGCACGATGGAGTGCGGCATCGGCAAGTGCGGTGCGTGCGAAATGCTGGTCGACGGCCATATCCGCCGCATCTGCATCACGAAGGTTGACGGCGTGCGTGAAGTGCGCAGCGTCGGCAAGGAAAGCTTCTCGGCCGTGGACAGTTCCACTACTGCCCTGACGGACAATAAGAAAGTGTACCGCACCGCCGTGGCCATCATCGGCGCAGGGCCGGCCGGCCTCGCGGTCCGCGAAGAGCTGAACAAGGCGGGCATCGACAACCTCGTGCTCGACAACAACGACTCGATCGGCGGCCAGTTCCAGATGCAGACCCACCAGTTCTTCTTCTTCGAAAAAGAGCAAAAATTCGGCGGCATGCGCGGCTTCGACATCGCCAGGACCCTGGCGGGCGATTCGCATGAGGGCATCATGCTCAACTGTGTGGTGTGGGATATCCTGGAAGGCAAGCGGCTGGCGGTCAAGAACGTCGTTTCGCAGGAAGTGTTCTATGTGGATGCCGAGCAGCTCGTGGTTGCAGCGGGCGCACTCCCCTTTATGCCGGCCTTCAAGAACGACGACCTGCCGGGCGTTTTCACGGCCGCCGTCGTACAACGGATGATGAACAAGGAATTTACCCTGCTGGGCAAGAATATACTCACGGTGGGTGCCGGCAACATCGGCTACCTCACCTCTTACCAGGCCATGCAGGCGGGCGCCAAAGTGAAGGCCATCATCGAGGCGATGCCGCAGGAAGGCGGCTTCCCCGTACAGGCCAACCGCCTCCGCCGCCTCGGCGTGCCCATCATGACGGGCTACACGCTGGTCGAAGCCATCCCCAACGAGGACTGGAGCGGCGTGACGGGCGCCATCATCGCCAAATGCGAGAACTTCAAGGCCATTCCCGGAACCGAAGTGCGCATCGACGGCATCGACTGCATCAACATCTGCACGGGCCTGCTGCCCGACAGCCAGTTGCTGCGCAAGGGCGCTGAAGTGTTCGGCCGCGCCTGCCACGGCGTAGGCGATGCGGTGCGTATCGGCGAGGGCACCTCTGCCGTGCTGCGCGGACGTCAGTGCGCCTATGAAATCCAGCAGGAACTCGGACGCCGCATCGACTACAACGCCTACCTGGCCATTTCCAAGGAGTACATCGACTCGCAGCAGCGGCCGCACCGCGTGCTTGAAGCACCGCGCAAGCCCACGCCCGAGCGGATGCGCAAGGGCGGCTTCGTGATTGCCGACTGCCTCTACGGCTTCGCCTGCAACCCTTGCTCGTTCTCCTGCAAGCAGGGCGCTATCACCAAGAGCTCCACGTCTGTAACGCCGACCATCGACTACGACAAGTGCATCGGCTGCATGGAGTGCGTCGCACACTGCCCGGGCCTGGCCATTTTCGGCTACCGCCCCGACCGGAGCGAGCTCTTCCTCCCCATCGAGTTCAATGTCACCAAGGGTGCCGAAGTATTCCTGGTGGACGACGACGGCAAGAAGGTGGGCGAAGGCACCGTCCAGCGCATCATCACCAAACCCAACAAAACGAACATTGCCGTCGTGAAAGCAGAGAAGCTGTACGACGCCAAGGACGGCGAGGCGCTGCTCCAGGCACGCGGCTTCATCGTGAAGGACCAGTATCCGGAGCCGCTGCAGATGACACCCACGGAACTCAACGACGACTTCACCTATATCTGCCACTGCGAGGACGTGCGCCTGCGCGACCTGCTCGCGCTGCTCAAGGGCCGCACGAGCATTACGGCACAGGAGCTCAAGCACATCTCGCGCCTGGGCATGGGCCCGTGCCGCGGTACACGCTGCCTCCCTCGCGCGAAGCAGGCACTCCGCGCCTACGGCATCGAAATCACGGGCGACTTCACGCCCCGCGGCCCGATGGCCAACCTCGTGGAAATCGGCAATGTCATCAATCCCGACCGGAAGGTCGAACTGATCACCAATCCGAAGTGCACTGACGTCGAGATCCGCCGCGTAGGCGCCTTCGTCGCCGGCGGCGGCATGGCCGGAACGGCCCTCTTCCGCTATCTGGCCGAGGCCGGATTCAAGCCTGTGCTGGTCAACAACGAGCACGGCAGTTCCTGGCGCTGCATCGCCGGCGGCCGTCCCGCTTTTTCGCTGCCCGCTCTGGCCGACATAGCCACGCACAACCTGGAGATTTTCCGCGAGGTTCAGGCATTGCGCAACATCGATCTCAAGATGACGCGCTACGTCAACTTCGTCCATGACGACGCCACCTACCGTTCGCTGGATGCATCCCGTGCCTGGTCGAACGCCTATATGGTTGACAAGAAGGACTTTGCCAAGGAGATTTCGCCCTATATCAACCCGTCGCTCGACATCTACAGCCATGCGCTTATCTCGCTCGATTGCTGGCAGGCTACGCCGGGCAAGACAGTCGACACCGTACGCCAACTGGGTATCAAGGCAGGCGGCCAGGTGTTCGAGGACACGGAGGTGATCCATGTCGAGAAGAACGGTGGCCTGTACCGCATCACGGTCCGCAACCGTGCCGGCCGCTACGTACGGTACGAAACGGAAGTCTTCGTCAACGCGATGGGCGCCGGCGCCGAGAAATTCGCGCGCCAGCTGGGCATCGAGACGGGCCTTTATCCGGTGCGCCACCAGGCATTCATCACCAAGCGTCTGCCGCTGATCGGCAAGGATGGCGATTCGCTCGACATGCTGATCGACCGCCGCCACTACAAAGGTTTCTCGGCAGTCTACGGCCAGCAGCTGGCCGAGACGGGCCAGATCATCGGCTGCGCCTCCCCTGCCCAGGACGCGACCGATGCGGGCAAGAACCTGAAGGTCAACACGCAGGAGTTCCTGGAAATTTGCTCAGAGGTGTTTACCGAGTGGATTCCGCAACTGAAGGGCATGAGCTTCCAGGCAACCTGGAGCGGCTACTACACGGAGCCCCGTTACATCATCGACCCTTCGCTCGGCCTCTTCGTCGGCATGCGCGGACATGGCTTCATGCTCTCGCAGTACATCGCCAAACTCTACGTAGACGCCCTCCTGGGCCGTCCCGTCCCTGACTACTTCAAGGACCTCGCCCTTACCGGCCCCGGTCTGTCAGAACAGGCATTCAAGTAGCCCCCTGGGCGCCTGCAACAGACGCAGCATTAGAAGAGGCCGAAGAGTCTTGCGTCTATTTTGTCGGTGATGGAGGCGAAGTCTTCGGGATTGTTCTTGAAGTCGAGGTGGTCGGCGTCGATGGTGAGGACTTCGCCTTTGTATTCGTGGTTGATGAACTGCTCGTAGCGGTCGTTGAGGCCTCCGAGGTATTCAAGGCTCATCGACTGCTCGTAGTCGCGGCCCCGCTTCTGGATCTGTGCCACCAGATGAGGAATGGAGCACTTGAGGTAGATGAGCAGGTCGGGCAGCTTGACCATCTCCATCATCACGTGGAAAAGGTCCATGTAGGCATCGTAATCGCGTTGGGAGAGGTTGCCCTGGGCCACATTGTTGGCCACGAACACGTACACACCCTCGAAGATGGTACGATCCTGAATGATGGTCTCGTTGCTGCGGGCAATCTCCATAACGTCCTTGAAACGCTGCGTCAGGAAATAGACTTCCAGGTTGAACGACCAGCGCGGAATGTCCTTGTAGTAGTCTTCCAGGAACGGATTGTGGGTCACGGCCTCGTACTTCGGGGTCCAGCCATAGTGTTGCGCGAGCATGCGCGTAAGGGTGGTCTTTCCGCTGCCGATGTTGCCTGCGATTCCGATGTGCATTTCGTTATGTTTTTAACGGGGTGTTGTGCGAAGTTACACAAATTTTTTCGTAATTTTGAAGATTGTGAAACAAACTAACCAACCATATTGACATGAGAGACGCGATCTATGCATTCCCCGATCCGGCCAACGAGCCGGTAAAGACTTATCTGAAAGGTTCTCCCGAGCGCGAAGCCCTCGAAAAGGAGCTCAAACGCCAGAGTTCGATCGAAATCGAGATTCCGCTGATCATCGGCGGAAAGGAGGTCCGCACGGGCAACACCGGCAAGGTGGTGATGCCGCACGATCACCATCACGTGCTGGCTACGTACCATAAAGCCGGCCCCGCGGAGGTCCGCATGGCCATCGACGCGGCAATGGAAGCCCACAAGCAGTGGTCGATGACCGACTGGACGGTGCGCGCCGCCATCCTGCTCAAGGCTGCGGAACTTATCTCCACGAAGTACCGCGCGCTGATGAACGCCGCCACGATGCTCGGCCAGAGCAAGAACTTCTACCAGGCCGAGATCGACTCGACATGCGAGCTCATCGACTTCCTGCGCTACAACGCACATTTCGCATCCGAGATTTACGGTTTCCAGCCCAAGAGCGCCAAGGGACAGATCAACACCGTGGAATACCGCGCCCTCGAAGGGTTCGTGTTCGCGCTCACGCCGTTCAACTTCACCTCCATCGCGTCGAACCTCAACATGTCGCCCGTCTTGATGGGCAACGTGACGGTGTGGAAGCCTTCCACCACGGCCATCCTGTCGAACTACTACCTGATGCAGATTTACAAGGAAGCCGGGCTGCCCGACGGTGTGGTGAACTTCATCCCGGGCCAGGGCTCGGTCATCGGCAAGGAGATCTTTGCATCGAAACACCTGGCCGGCGTCCACTTCACCGGATCGTCCGCTACCTTCAACACCCTCTGGCGTCAAGTGGGCGAGAATATCGACAACTACGTGAACTACCCGCGCCTCGTGGGCGAGACGGGCGGCAAGGACTTCATCTTCGTCACCCCGACCGCTGTGGCGGAAGATGTGGCTACTGCAGCGTTCTGCGGCGCGTTCGAATTCCAGGGGCAGAAGTGCTCCGCCGCTTCGCGCATGTATATTCCGAGGTCGCTGTGGCCCAAGGTGCTGGAAGGAATGAAAGCTTTCGCAGCTGAAGCGAAGATGGGCGATGTCTGCAACCCCGACAACTTCATCAATGCCGTCATCGACGAGGCTTCGTTCGACAACATTGCACGCCATATCGCTTATGCGGAGCAGAGTCCCGAAGCCGAGATCGTCATCGGCGGCGGCTGCGACAAGAAAAAGGGCTACTTCGTCGAGCCAACCGTCATCGTGGCCAAGGATCCGCACTTCAAGACCATGGAAGAGGAAATTTTCGGCCCCGTGCTCACGGTGTATGTGTATGAAGATGATGAAATGGACAAGGCTGTCGAGCTTTGCGACACCACTTCGCCGTATGGCCTGACAGGCGCCGTGTTCGGACAGGACCGCCTGATGGTGCAGGGAGTGGCCGACAAGCTGCGCTATGCGGCCGGCAATTTCTACGTGAACGACAAGCCTACGGGCGCCGTGGTCGGCCTGCAGCCGTTCGGCGGTTCGCGCAAGTCCGGCACGAACGACAAGGCCGGTGGTGAGTTCAACCTCATCCGCTGGGCGATACCGCGCGCCGTCAAGGAAACGCTTGTGCCTGCGCGCGGCTATAAGTATCCCTACATGAAATAAAGGATCGTGGCTGGCAACCGGCAACTGCGAAATTCCCTGCTGCTGACGCTGACCGCCGCCATTTGGGGCGTCGCGTTCGTGGCCCAGAGCAAGGGAAGCGCCTATATGGGCGCCGCCTCCTTCACGGGAATCCGCTCTCTCATCGCAGCTGCCGCCCTCATCCCGTTCATCCTGCTGTCGGACCGCCGCAAGCCCGCTCAAATCCCCGCTTCCCAGCCGAAAGGACTCTGGAAAGCGGGGATTATTTGCGGCGCATTGCTTTGTCTGGCCAGCCTGGTGCAGCAGCAGGGTATCGAGTTGGGAACCGGTGCGGGAAAAGCCGGATTCATCACGGCGACCTACATCGTGATTGTTCCCATCCTCAACCTGTTGATCTTCCATAAGCGTACAGGGGCCGCCCTCTGGCTGGCCGTGGCCATCGCCCTCGCTGGCCTGTACCTGCTATGCATGGACGAATCGTTCACCATCCAGCGGGGCGACTTGTTCGTCCTTATCTGCGCAGTGGCTTTCTCATTCCAGATTCTCGCGGTCGACCGCTTTTCCCCGCAATTCGACGCTTTGAAGCTCTCGGCCATCCAGTTCCTGACCTGCGGCGTCCTCGCTTCACTCTTGATGGTTTTCAGGGATATCATCCCGGTAGGATTTGCTACCTGGTCAGCGCCTTTCGCGACATGGGATGCCTGGATTCCGCTGCTCTACGCAGCCATCCTATCCAGCGCCGTCGGTTATACCCTTCAAATCGTTGCACAGAAGGACCTCAATCCTACGCTGGCCTCTCTCCTGATGAGCCTCGAGTCCCTGTTCGCTGTCCTCGCCGGCTGGCTCATCCTCCATCAGCGGCTTACCCCGCGTGAGCTCCTCGGCGCCGCCCTTGTCTTCGCCGCCGTTTTAATCGCCCAGCTGGCGCCTGCCAAGCGGGCATAGCCCCACTCCGGCCCTGCAACGGACACAATTGACTATCAGATATTTATACAAACATATCCCCCTCTTCCGGGAGGGGGATATGTTTACGTAAGTAGCTGTGTAATAGGTGCGTCCGTTGCAGGCGAAAAAGCTTTGCTTAAGCGGAGCGCTGGCTGTTACAGGTAGTCGTTGAAATACATCGTGACCTTGTCCATCAGGTGGACGCGGTCGACGCCGCGGACATTGTGGGGATGGGTCGGGTACGGGAAATAGTCGACCTGGACGTTGTTCTTGATGCAGGCCTCGATGAAACTCAGGCTCTGCTCCCAGACCACCGTATCGTCGATGGCGCCCTGACAAATCAGCAGCTTGGCCTTCAGGTCCTTGGCACGAGGAATCAGCGACGTCTTCGCGAAGCCGGCGGGATTCGTCGCCTCCGTCTCCATGTAGCGTTCGCCATACATCACCTCATACCACTTCCAATCAATCACCGGACCTCCGGCCACCGCCACCTTGAACACCTCCGGATAATTGACCGCCAGCGAGATCGTCATGAACCCGCCATAACTCCAGCCATGAACGCCAATGCGGTCGCGGTCCACCCAGTCGTGCGACATCAGCCACTTCATACCCTCCATCTGGTCGGCCATTTCGGCCTGGCCGCACTGGCTGTGAATGGCCTTCTCATACTCAGCACCATGATTCGGCGTACCGCGGTTGTCCATCGTAAACACGATGTAGCCGTGCTGCGCCATATAGATGTCCCAGCGCGAAATGCCTCCTTGGAATACGTCACGGATCATCTGCATGTGCGGACCGCCGTATACATAGAGGATGACGGGGTACTTCTTTGAAGGGTCGAAATCCAGCGGATAAACAACGCTGTAATGGTTATCGTACTTGCCGTCGGCACTCTTGACCGTGCCCGTTTCAATGCGGCAGTTTGTCAGCAGGGGACTCGGCGTGTCGGCACGCCACACTTCCGTGAACTGTTTGCCGTCGGTGGTCCCCCACCCCATGACGCGCGGCACCTCGAGCGAACTCCAGATATCGACGAAATGTTTACCGTCATTCGAGATCTGGCAGGTATGCCAGCCCTCCGCCCGCGTAAGCCGTATCTTCTTGCCGGTCTTCAGGTCCAAACGGAATAGATGATTCTCCACGGGCGAAACCTCGGCCGAATAGTAGAAGATATAACGGCCGCGCTGTGCTACGAACTGACAGTCCGCATCCACGTCGGTCAGGCGCCGGGGCGCGAACTTACCGCTCGCTGAGCAAAGGTAATAGTTCTTGTAGCCATCGCGGTTGTCAGTGTAATAGAGGAACTGGTCGGGATCGGTGTCGAGGAACACGAGCGGTTGCTCCGGCTCCACCCAGCGGCTGTTCTCCTCGGTCAGCAGCGTTCCGAGGCAGCGGCCGTCCGCCGCGTCATAAACATTGAGATGGACATGCTTCTGCGGCCTGTCAAGCACCTGAATGTAAAGGCGGTCGCTCGCCGGACCCCATGTCACGTTCGTCAGGTAGCGCTCCTCATCGAAATCGGTGACATCAAGCCACACCGTCGTGCCGGAGGCTATGTCATAGACGCCCACGGCAATCTGTTCCGAGGTCATCCCGTTCATTGGGTAGCGGATCTCGCGGAGCGAGCCGGTACGCGTGGTGATGTCGAGCAGCGGGAACAGCGTTACGGCGCGCTCATCCTTGCGGTAGAACGCAATCTTGCTGCTGTCGGGCGAGATGAAGATACCGCCGTTGATTCCAAATTCGTTGCGGCTCACGCTCGTACCGCACACGATGCCGGGCTCGTCGTAGGCCGTAATGGCGTGCTCAACGCCCGCTTTATCCTTATAATACAGATTGTTGCCCTTGGTATAGGCCATCGGCTCGGGACGACGGAATCCGGGCCCGGGCCGCATGCCGGGCACCGGGGTGTCCAGCGCCACCACCGACTTGTCGCCGGTCCAGTGCCACACAGGCGATTGCACCATCAGGCCGCGACCCAGCACGGCCTCTTCCATCGTCATTACGCGCCGCCCTTCCTGGGCGAAAACGAACGGGCCGGCGAAAGCCAGCACCAGGAGAAGCATTGAAATCTTTTTCATATTGTAAAGATACTGTTTTTTCCGGGATTGATTACCTTTGTAAAGTATGAAAAGTCTTCTTCCCCTCATCCTGCTGGCATGCACCCTGCTCCTGCCGCAGCACTCCTTGGCACAGGTCCGGTTCGACGCCGATTTCGAGGGCGGCGCACTGGGCGCCGTGCAGCAACTCGACTCGGCCCGCATCGTCGTAGCACCCGGCGACACCGTCGTCCATCTCTCCTATCTGGTGTCCGGAAAATTCGACCCTGACAACCCCATTGATACGTCGCTGGCACCCAGCGCAAACTGGTACTATTTCCGGATGACGGGCGTCAAAGGCAAACAGGTCTACCTGACGCATCCTGACAACGGCGTGGCACGGACATCTTTTTCATATGACGGTGTCAACTGGGACCATCTGCCGCTGGCCGAATCCAGAAACCATCGCCTGCAAAAGCGCTTCACGCACGATACGGTCTACGTGGCGCTATACAACCCCTACACATACACTTATCTTCAAGAGCGCCTCAGAGCATGGGTCGCACGACCCGACGTGACCCTCGATACCATCGGCTTCAGCCATGAGGGCCGCCCGCTCCAGTTGCTGCATATCACCGATGCCTCCGTCCCCGCCGAAAAGAAGGCCCGGATCTGGGTTCACGGCCGCATCCACCCTTCCGAATCGCCGGCCTCCTACCTGGTCGACGGGCTCGTAGAATACCTCACCAGCGACACACCGGAGGGCCGGTCGCTGCGCCAGCAGATCGATGCCTACATCCTCCCCTTCGCCAACCCCGACGGCGTGGCGAACGGGCTCTCCCGCTCCAACGCGCTCGGCGTCAACCAGGAGATCAATTTCGGCCGGAGCGAAGACAGCACGGTGGTGGAAGTGCGCGCCATCAAGCAGACACTGGAACGCCTGACAGTTGAACGGCCTTTCGACGTTGCCCTCAACAGCCATTCGCAGCATTCTGAATCCGCCACATTCTGGATGCATCGCGGCACCACCACCTCGCCCCTGTACTTCCGCAAACAGTGGACCTTTACCGGACTGGTGTGCAGTTTCAATCCCTGCATCCGTCCCGAAGATATGAACTTTTCTTCTATGGCGTCCCGCTACGTAGAAGGCTGGTTCTGGAATCATGCACGGGAAAACACCCTTGCACTGACCATCGAGACCCCCTACAGCTGCTATTCGTTCGACCGGGACGGCCTATGGGCCGACAACGATAACCTCCGGGAATTCGGCAGGCGGACGATGCAGGCAGTCGCCGAATACCTCGGCCTCTCCCTGCCCGGGCGTTACCTGGTGGAAACGCCGGACCGGATGAGAGCCGGTTGGGAGCCTTTCCCAGACGAAACGCGTTCCTTCCTTGGAACGGAGGGCTGGCAGGCCACCCGGGAAGGCGCCCGCGTCACCTATCGCATAGAAAACCTCCCGGCCGGCCGCTATGCGTTGTACCGTTTTGTCCCCGGACAATGCATCGAGCCGAAGACCTTCGAATTAAAACACCCTGAAACGGGAGCGTGGCTGGACCCGGGCACGCATGGCTGGGAATATGTAGAAACCGTCGAACAGAACCGGGACGGCCGCTTCCGCTATACCTGGAAGGCCGAAGCCGAAGGCGATATGGCCGACGCACTGCTGCTGGTCCGCTGTGAATCCAAATAACAGACTGTCTTTATGGAAAATCTCATAGGTAAAACCGTACTGATTACCGGCGCAAGTTCCGGCATCGGCGCCGCCCTGGCGCGGGAGTTCGCGCGCCACGGTGCCAGCCTCATCCTGCTGGCCCGCAACAGCCAGCGGCTCGAAGCAGTGCGCGATGAATGTGCCCGCCTCGGCGCCGGCCCCATCCGGCTGGTCGAAGCCGACACCACCGATTATGCCGCTATCGACGCCTTCGCCCCTACCGTCGAAGGGCGCCTTGACTTCCTTGTCCTCAACGCCGGCATCTCCCAGCGTTCCCTGGCCATGGAAACCGCTGAAGTCGTCGACCGTAAAGTGATGGAAGTCGACTTCTTTGCGCCCGTCCATCTGACCAAGGTGCTTCATGCGGCGGGCAAATGGGACAGCACCACGCACATCGCCGTCACTTCATCCATCTCCGGTCTGTTCGGCTTCCCGCAGCGCTCCGCATACTGCGCCGCCAAGCACGCCGTCAAGGGTTTTTTCGAAGCGCTCCGGCTCGAGACCGGCGCTCCCGTCACCATCCTCTTCCCCGGCCGCATCAATACGCCCATCAGCCTGAGCGCCCTGGAAGGAGACGGCTCCGCCCACGCCAAGATGGACCCCGGCCAGGCAGGCGGCATGGATGCCGACACGTGCGCCCGCAAGTGCCTCCGCGGCATCCTGCGGGGCAAGCCACTGGTCCGCGTCGGCGGCAAGGAAATGATCGCCTGCTTCCTTTACAAATGGTTCCCCAGGCTCTTTTTCCGGCTGATCGGCAAGGCTTCGGTCGTCTGACGATGCATTCCATCAATTTTTTTTGGACGCGTTCAGAAAATTATCTACATTTGCGGTCCACTTCTGGATGTGGCGCAGTTGGTAGCGCACCTGGTTAGGGACCAGGAGGTCGCTGGTTCAAGTCCAGTCATCCAGACCA
>Ga0310690_10005323_pt1 | contig 17552 bp, 14 predicted proteins | sample AusTroGonzalo_MG_2_FD_207661 | JGI IMG/M metagenome (GOLD analysis project Ga0310690, IMG submission 207661) | Bovine rumen microbial communities from tropical cattle in Woodstock, Queensland, Australia - Gonzalo_04 (v2) (version 2) | ecosystem: Host-associated > Mammals > Digestive system >...
CATCTCTACTAACTTGAATACAACGTGAAGACATCCCCTCATAATCAGAAGCCGACATATCACGTATTCTCTTTATATTATTTATCAAAGCCTCATAATCACCGGGGGAAGATGTATATCCCACTTGTCTCTCAGATATAAAGGTTGCACCCTCACCTCCTCCACAGAATAGAATCGGAAGCCCCTGAGGAAGTATATCAAAAACTTTTGAAGGGAAAGCGCCCCTGATACGCGTAGCCAATGGAACTATGCTGGCATCCATTTCTTTCAAGCGATCAGATATTTCTTCTTTCCTCACAAAGCCATGGGCAAAAACACCAGAATCCGGGTTTTCCGTAATCCAATTCTGTATCTCCACTAATTGCTTCCCTCCGCCAAGGATATGAAACTCCACATTCAAATCTTTCCAAGGAACATTCTTTACAATACCTGCCACATCCTGGGCAACTCCTAACATTCCGCTAAATACGAGTTTAAGCTTAGCATTCCTGCTCTTATGTTCTACAACGTTATAAGTTTGAAGATTCCTGTATAGGAAAAGATTCTTATTATCCCGCCAAAGGGCAGAACTCAGAACGGCATCAGAATCACTTTTGTTCCTTGAATCATCCCACGTCCCACTCAAAATGGAGATATTCTGCGCTACATGATTCAAGATTTCTTCGCTTTGTCCAAATACGCCATCAGCTTTCTTATAAAGATACTTCTCAAGACCGGCCATATACTTCCAGCTCCTGCTACCCTCATTCATAGCCCCCATATCAACAGCAGTCAAAGGCCAGATATCACTAACGTTCAGTACACACTTCTTTCCATACAAACCCTTAAACAGCATCATTGCGCTTTTGGCAACCACTAATGTGGGCGTTTGGATTATAATACAGTCATATGACTTGATTCTCCTGGTCTTGAAAGCAAACAACCAAATCATCACTGCAAAACTAAACATATTCAGTATCCTGAAAACAGGATTACGGCTTACAGTCGCAAATATCCAATACCTGAACAAGTGAACATTACCATGGACTTCATGCTTTGAGATACACCCTCTGTATCCATCAAATATCTTTCCTTTTGGATAATTAGGCAAGCTTGTTAACACATCAACGTCACATCCCTGCCTTTTTAAACCTTCCGCCATATTGGCTAGTCTTGACGGGGCAGCCCCCACCTCCGGCCAATATCGTTCTGCCACTAATAATACTTTCATTTTATCTTGTATCTGAGCTTTCCGCTAAAAGAAATCTCCATTACTTTCCCATCATGGAACTGATTGTATTCTGTAGAATACTTCCATGGCCTGATATCAATCCTTTCTGCACCTTCCTCAATTGATATATGTCTTTCATCTGCGCCATTCGCCAAATGTATATAAGACACAGCTTGGCCATCATACATATCTTCTACAGCAAAAGAACCATCGGCAATTTCAAATCTTCGAGAGCAGCATTTATGAAAACCGTTATGACTGGCATCAATACACTTGACAATAGAATGGGAATCTTCGCGATACTCAACACTTCCGATCTTCACTGATGCTCTCCTGCCCACTCTGAATCCCCCCCATACTTCAGATGAATTCTTCTCGTCAACCGTTACGGTATTATGAGCTATTGTCGACCTCTCTAACTGTCGTCTTGAATTCTTATTGTATGTCGAAATACCAGTATCAACGACAAACGGATTCCCGTCTATCCTTAATTCATAGTTGAAAGTATCCGCATGTGAATGTCCAGGCTGATAACAAGCGGTAATGCTTCCAACATCAACTATAGCTTCCAAATGATCATCTTTCAGCTTTCTGTATCCACACTCATCCATCGGAACTGCCGTCCAACTTAATCCCAGCCGCCTTGCATAATCCATCAACTGATACGCATCCGGAGCAATCTCATATGCAGAATCGTTCAGTATAGGAATCCTGCCATCGGCCCACACAATACTCTCCAGATGGCCGAGCATTCTAGAAGCAAATTGTTCTAGTTCCGGAGAAGTATTGATATTGATGCAATCAAGCAGCCGGTCAAGCAAAATGCAGTGATACATTGGTGATTGCTCATAATGCGCTCCATCTGAGAGAACTTGTTCCTTCAATTGCGTCAGCAGAAGTCTATCGGCTTTTCTGAACAACTTCTCATCATGAAAGAAACCCGCACCCATATATAGTGCATAAGCATCTTCAAGAAGGTGGTTGCCCAAAAGATGATACTCAAGCTTCTGGTTTAGAAACATCAACTGCGAGTACAGAGAATCTATGCGTGTTTTTGTTGCGCTGCCCGGATACAAAGAAAAGAATTTTATCCAATTGATGCACCGTAGAGCTATAGGATATGGATCCAGTCCGATTCTGTTAGTTGACAACTCGTCTATAAACTTGTCTATCCATCTGCAGCCTTCATCTTCAGGAAAACCGTTCTGGTTAATCCAGTCGAAGTAATTCTGATTATATGCCCATAGCATCCCATTCCCCGTATAATTCCATCCTTCGAACCCGTGTTTAATATTCAAGAATGTAAACTCTTTGCCTTCAAGACATATTCTTTTGGGAATTGGCGCGGTTTTCAGATGCACATTAACCCTGTCAGAAGCGACCAAAGCCTTATAAGAAGGATGTATCAGGCGATTCTTCACCTGATACATCACTTGAACAAGCCGTAAGTGACTGACTGTCCTCAGTAAAAGACCTAAATTCATTACAGAATGTCAATCCACCTCTTTTCCTTCAAGGACTTGATGGCTGCAAATGTAGCCTTGGAAGTATTAACAATCGAGTCAAACGGGATCAATGATTCTCCTCCCTTCTCACATCTTTCTGTCAAGAGAGCAAATTCAGCCTTTTGTCCCTTGTCCATGCCACTTTTAATCTTGGAGAACCCTTTCACACCATATCCCTCCAGTTTTCTCCAGTTATCAAGGACAAGCACCTTTTCTTGCGCAAACAGTTCAACTCTTTCTTTAGGATAAGATTTGCTTCCGTTCGCAAAATAGTTCACCACTGCATTGGTACCGTTCTCATAACGAAGCAGCAGGGTCGCGCAATCGGTGTTCTCCTGAGGATTCTCTCCCATTGCATTCATACAAACACTTACGACCTTGCTCCCTGAAAGATAAGAACAGAGATCAATAAAATGGCATGCCTCTCCAATAATACGCCCGCCACCGACTTCCAAATCGTGTACCCAGACTTCTGGCGGAATAAAACCGGCGTTCATTGTCGCAACAATATTCATGGGACCACTGCCGGCAAGTTGCTTCATTTTCACAGCAAATGGAGAAAACCTGCGATTAAAGCCAACCGTAAGGGTAGTTCCTTTTGGCGCAGCCTCGTAAGCAGAAATGATTTCTTCCAGTTCCTCTTCTTTCAAACAGAGAGGCTTCTCAACAAAAACACTCTTGCCAGCTTTCAGACACTCAAGAACCATAGGTGCGTGAAGATTGTGGCGGGTAGTAATAATAACTTGATTGACTTCAGCATCGTTCAGAATCTCGTGATAGTCACTGGTGGCATGCTCCGCCCCCATTTTCTTTGCCACGACTTTTGCTGTTAAACCGCCTGCACTAGCTATGTATTTAACCCTGGCATTTGCCTTCTTTAGATTTGGCACCACCGTACTGGATGTATAATTGCCAGCACCAATAATTCCCATTTTACCTCCACCTGGAGCAACTCGGCTATTCTCTATGGCAACGACCCGGGTGTCATTCTCTTCTTCGGGGAACCGCAGGATAGATGCAATATTCCCACGCTTGCGCATGTCACCATAGATCTCCATATAATCCTTAAGGTCAACCACCTCGCTTATCAAGGAATCCACATCCAGTCCGCCATTCTCAATACTCATCAGTATGGTTTCGAAATTGCGTTTTTCTGTCCAGCGCACATACGGAAGCGGATAATCATGCCCCTTTTGCTCGTAATCCTCATCATAACGACCAGCGCCATAACTGCAGGATACCTGGAAAGAAAGCTCTTTCTTATAGAAATCATCACGGCGCATATTCAAGCCGATAACACCGACCAGAATAATACGGCCTCGCTTACGGCTCATCTGGCAAGCATTATGGATAATACTGTCGTCATGAGCACTTGCTGTGATAATAACACCGTCTGCGCCAACACCACCTGTGAGTTCCTCAACTACCTTAATCTGATCATCACCTTTTGCAGGATTAACCGGGATGACACCCCACTTGGTGGCGAGGTCAAGTTTTGACTGATCAAATTCTACACCTACTACGCGACACCCGTTTGCCCTGAGCAATTGAGCGACGATCAGGCCTATCAGGCCTAGACCAACGACGACAATAGTTTCTCCCATTTCTGGCTTTAGGAGGCGTACCCCTTCCAAACCTATAGATCCTATTACAGTAAACGCCGCCTGTTCATCAGTCACTCCGTCCGGAATCTTCGCCACAAGGTTCTTGGGGACACAAACCATTTCAGCATGATTACCATTGCTGGCGACACGGTCTCCAACTCGGAATTCAGTCACGCCTTTACCCACAGCCACCACTTTACCTACATTGCAGTACCCCAACGGAAGCGGCTGACCCAACTTGTTAAACACAGCTTCCAGTGTGGGCATTATTCCATCAGTCTTCAGTTTATCAAGGGTTTGCTTCACCTTGTCTGGTTGCTGACGTGCCTTGTCAATCAAGTTGGCCTTACCAAACTCCACAAGCATACGCTCCGTGCCAAGTGACACAAGTGTACGAGTGGTTTTAATCAATACACATCCACTTTTAATCATAGGCGCCGGCACCTCTTCCAGGATGGTTGCGCCAGACTGTAAATCTTGAATAATTTGCTTCATTATTTCCTGATTCTTTTCTCTATTCCAAGCCAGTAGAACAATTTAATGCCGAAACTATACAGGCCATGCTGACTCTTGAACTTTTCAGTACACATTGGCATATCATGCCACTGCATCAGCTGTTCTTCACTGACTTCCAATTTAGCTGCAACTTGTTTAAATAAATCCTTGGCCTCTTCTTCAGTCAGTGGTGGCTGAGAGAGAATCTCCAATGCTTTTTCACGAGGCACCTGACCGGTCATTACCAAACTTGACAACTGTGCACGACGGGTTTCAAAACCAAATCGCGTAGGATTCCACCATCCCTCCAGGAACTTCGTTAACAAATCCTCGAAATGCTTCTGACCATACGCCTCGTAACCATACTCCCTGGACATCGTTTCAATCATCTCCTGTTTCGTAAAATGAACAAGATTCAAGGGTTTTACTGTCTTCACACCAAGAACATAAGGAATCCAAAACTTGTGTCTGAAACCGGAGGTATATGTATATTTCTTGATGGGGATATCACAATACTTCTTGCAAACATCCTTGATAAAAGTGCCGTCACCCGCAAACTCTCCGTCTTTGAACCATGATTGCGGGTTACTGACAATCTCAGTACAAATATTGTATCCGTTCAAGATATACTTAACGCCCAGTTTCTGAGAGTACTTGTCTATCATCGCAATGAAACAGTGGTCCTGTGGATTATCCTGACAACTCAAGCCTGTACGAAAGAAAGCTTTCTGCATCTCACGCATTTCGTCCCAATCCATTTTCTCTATATGAAGATGAACACCAAGTTTATCACAAACTTTACGGATATTCTCTTCTGCGACAGGGAGATTCCAGCCACAATCTATGTGAAAAACAAACGGACGCAATCCCCATTCAGTAACCGCAAGATGAAGCATGTAGCTGCTATCAAGCCCACCACTCAATCCAAGAATACAGTCATAATCCTTCCCCTTGCCACTCTTCTTAATCTTTCCAATCAAACTTTGAAGCTCCTTTTCGTGTCCGTAACCATAATTCCATTCAGGCAAAATGGTTGACTTGTACTCCCGACAACGTTCACATTCTCCGTTTTCATCAAACTTAATGTTCGTGTCTGTGGTGTCCATCACGCAATTGGAACACACCTGATACTTTCTTTCACTCATAATAAAAACTCTTTTTTTGTTATTAATAAAAAAACCTCGGGACCTGCCACTAAAAAGATAAAACAGGGGGTTTCCCTTGGCTGTAAAATCAATTAATTATCAAGAAATAAACTCATTCAAGCTCTTGAAAAACTCTTCGCTTTCATTAATAGCATACTCTTGTGGCACCTTACTAATATTATCAATGACAATAAAAATCTCCTCTTCAATTTCCTTGACTTTCTTAATTATGCACTGCTCATCCATTGCATCCACAGCAAAACCGGAGCCTAGTTCCGCTACTTTGTCTGCCAGAAAAGTCCCTTTACTTACTACTATTGGTGTCCTGAAGAAAACCGACTCGTAAATCTTGTTGGGCTCTGCATATCTCACGTTATCGGACGTAACGTCGTACGTAGAAACAACAACATCTATATTGGAATAAATCTCCGGCAAATCTGCCGGATTGTTAAAGCGGCCATGGAAGAAAACGTTTGGCCTGCCTACTAAGGCATTGAAGGCTTTAGCCTCATCCGACTTGTCATCAGAGAAAATACCATAAAAATGGAAGCTATGGTTGGGGAAATTACGGCTGATTACATCAGCCATATTGAAAATGCTCTTATACCTGATTAAACCGACAAAAGCAAACCTCAAACTATCAGTATTAACTTCTTTCTTTTTAACTGAAGGAAGATCCAGAATATGCTTATTAATTTTGTTTGGCTTTAGAATAACATTCTTAGGGCATTCTTCACCATAATGATACTTTACAAATCCCTCTGAGGTAAAAACAGTCGCCAACGACTTTCTTACCATAAGTTGGTCTGCCTTTTTAAATAACCAGGAAATAACAGAATACTTAATCTTTGTATACGATAAATCAGCGTTTTCATATACAAACTTGATTCTTGGATTAATAAAAAACGATATCAGTGCTATATCCAAGCCGAAGAAATACCAGACAACGCTATCACCATTCTCTTTCTGAATAAGCTTTGACAAGGTCCTTCTAAGAATTGGCAAACGCTTCCGATAGCTCATGGAATTAGGCATATCAGCTAACACAATGCCGCCTTCTACAGGTTGCATCTGGCTATTCCTGATATACCCATATACTGAAACATGGAAACCATTCTCAATAAACTCTTCTATTCTTTTCTTGCAAAGGGAGTCCTCAATACAGTTAAGGACAAAAATCACTCTTTTCATAAAGTTTGTGTGTCTGCTGCAACAACGGCTTCTTCGGTAATCTCAGTTTCCTCCTCCGGTTTTGCCCCCTCTTCCATTTTTTTTCTTTTTAATGGTCTTCGTTTTACTGTCTTAGCGTAGTTTTCCGTTGCAAATAAAAAAAGCATACCCGCCATGGCGGTTTGGATATTGAAATAAAAAGTCAGGACCACCCACGGAATAACTGCAAATGCGAACGGATTCTTCAACGAACGGAAAACATACTTCAGACTTATATAGACCAAGAGCAGCAACCCTATAAAACCATTCAACAACGGTACAGTAGAGAATGTATCGTGAGCGGTCGGAAACTTCCCCTTCTCTACTATCTCCGGCGGCCATCCGCCATCTGTCAAATCCATTCCTTTCATGAGACCTAAATCGTCCTGAAAGTATCCGCCATAACCATGGCCAAACAATAGGAAAATAGGATTCCTTATACCCTCATCAATGATGTTTAAAGTGGTCGCGACCCTGACTCTAGGGGAACTTGCCACCTCACCAACGTCACCACCACTTTGGAACAATGATTTCGCCTGATCAATCTTGACGGTGCTCAGAAGCCCCAACTCTACATTATTAACTATGTAAAAACCGGCTCCAACCATAACCGACACAACGGCTACTTTCACAAAACTATGGATACGTTTGGAAGACAGCAATTGGTACAAGAACAAAACCAATCCCAAGCCATTTATGAAGACGCCTTTGCCTGACAACTGGAAAATCATAGTTACAACAAAGCAAACTATCGCCACGACAGTAAGTAGTTTATTGGGTGAGGCAGGCAACAGAAGAAGCATAATAACACCGTAATAAGTAATGTCCGGCATTAAGACCAGATTACCAATTCCGCTGTAACTTGTTGATATACCAAAAGCAAAACTAACGACAGCCGCAATAGTTGCTCCTACCAATAACGGTAAAAGGAGTTCTCGGATAGTCGTCAATGACTTCTCAGAAAAGATATTCATCAAAAGCGCCATATTTACCAGCACCATTCCCATATAAACTCCGTACGAAATGAACGCCGATATATAATAATCCGAGAAAAGCAATCCGAATACACCAATCAAAATACCTGCTCCGAACAACAGCCAGAATAATTTGTAAAGCTTATAAAACAAAGTTCGCTTAACAAACCTCCATTTTCGTCTGGTTACAAACAAGAGGAAAATGCTGATAACATATGAAAGGCCAACAGGTCCTACTAACTTCAATCTTGAGTAACTATACATTAATGTGTCATCCAGGCCTTCCACCTCGAAAGCTGTATTTGCAGAAACGCATGTCAGCACAAAAATAAAGTGCCAGATGACGGCATACGATGTCTTGTGTAAAAATACAAGTACAATCACCGTTATCGCCTCCAAAAGAGCGAGAGCAATGTTGCCAACGCTTCTAATCATTAAAAGATTAAAAAGCGTAAGTGCAAATACAATCAGAAAATTCAGTAAGAATGATGTCCCGGAACGCATTACCACTAAAGGCGACAAATGATGTCAAATAAAATGCTCAATCTATTTTCAAGTCTGATAAAACGGATGCCCAATATTGAGAAGGTCTTAACCGGCTCAGATCACATTTTGCATAATTATTGTTCAGAACACTCTCAACACATTCAACAAATGTCTTGGCATCAGAATAAACTAATACATTGAAATCTCTAAACTGTGTAAAAGCATCTATTTCAGGAACAATTACGCTGGTATTAGCTGCAAGGCACTCGAAAAAGATACCTGAAACTCTATAACGGAAACTTTTGCTATAAGGAAGAATAACAGATTGAGCATTCTGAATCAGGTAATCGTACTCCTTTTGAGGGACAGAGGCCGGAATAAATTTCAGCACAGAATTACTGGCAATACCACAATTCTTAACGTATAAACAACAATTGTTATCCTTTAAGACCTGACTTAATCTGCAATCAGTAAATAATTCATTAACCTCTTCCAAATCGAAGTTCCTGTTAATCGGGCAAAACAAAAAGCGCCTATCATCTTGTAGCCACTGAGGACGCTCCGTATGATGGGATGGTTCATCATAACCATGCGGCACCATATAAACATTAGCTTCCGGCACTACAGACTCAAGTCTTTCCCTAGAAACAGAATCTAATGCTACGTGAATAATCCTTTTTGGCAAATGTCTGGTCATCCAGGCCTTTATTCTGCTATCTAACTGGCCAATATTATTATGATTGATAACAATACAACTGCTTTTAAAAGGAGAGAAGAATAAAGATATGATGTCATATGTGGGAAAAAGAACTACATCATATTTGTTCTCCTTTACATGAGCATATATCCATCTCAAGCATAAAATATTCTGAATCCTTGACGATATACTCTGCAACGGCAAATCCTTGAAAAACCGTTCGGGGGGACAGCATAAAAAGTGCGAATTTGGGCTTTCGGGGAACTGCCCTTCCCTGCCGACAAAGAACAACTCATGGCCTAAACCGGCCAATGCCTCAATATGGATTTTATTGAAGCGTCTGTGTCCTGAAAAACTAAGATAATCAACTATAAGGATTCTCATAAAAACCCAACTCGGAAATACTCCCTAAGAAATCAGACGCTTTCCCCTGCTGACCGATTCACTAAAACCCACACGCAGAAGGCGGCCGAAAGAAATGCCCAAATCATCGAACAAGTACTTTGGCCATTTCCAATGATTATACACCGACTGCACCAACAACTGCCCTGCAACGATTCCAAGCACTCCCCAGGAAGTATAACGCAATACGAGCAAATTAATAACCAAAACTCCTATTCCTCCTATCAATGACGCTTTCATAAACGGCACCTCATTCTTGGCAACAATTGCATTTGAACAGAGCTCATGATTAATCTCAAGAATACCGTTGGCCATATAAATGAACAGAATCAATTTGACAGGCAAGAAGGAATTGGATTTAATAAGAGTCAACACAGGTGGGGCCAGATATACAATAACAAGCCCACCGATTATGTAAGTTATATAGAAAACAAACAATGAGAATGACAGATCCTTGATAAAACGGTCAGTTTCATTCTTTACCCGATACTTAAAGAACATAGGGAGATATGACGCGAAAACGCCTCTGGACAATGATGCCAAAATTTGAAAAAGCTGAGCCATCAAACCATAAGATGCGACTTCCGCCAGTGACATATATCCCCCGATAACTATTGTTCCTGACTGGGTTGCAAGATAAAGACCAAGACAGTCAACAACATTCTTTTTAGTGGTAAACCAAATAGTCTTAAATGTAGTTAATATCTCGCCGGAACAAACGTCTGTACCCTTAAGATTTTCTTTTAAGTCTTCCGAATAAAACTTCTTATGAGCATAATAGTAACCTATCAACGGGGAAACCAGTTGCCCGATAACTATACTCATCAGCCCCCATCCTGAAAATAAGAGTACAATAGTGACGACAATATAAAGCAGACGTGATATTATCATCACCTTGTTATACTCCATGACCATCGCAGCGCCTGACAGGAAGGAGTTATAATAAGTAAAATAAATATTCAGAAAGGTCGACAGAGAAAACAACAACCATATAGTCAACGAATGCTCAATATTATGAAATCCGCCTGTTGCCCTGTACATATACAGAGACCCAAGGGTCAGCATGGCAAAAAGGACAATACCGGCTATCACTCTATATACAGCCTTTGTCGTGGATAAAACAACCTTAAGAAGATGGTAGTCTACGCTATTGTCAACATCTTTACTTACTCCACTCTTTTCTATTGTATGTGCTCCACTGAGAACATAGGTAATATTGCGGCCCAACTGCCTGGAAAACTCAGCACTGATCAATGCGACCAGAAAGACGATGGACTGCATCAGATAATTCATTCCTATCTCTCCTTCTGACAACCTGTTGAGGATAATAGGAAGGATGAACAGGCCTGAACCGTAATTGACAATTTGAGCGATATAGTTCCAAACTACATCTTTTTTCGTTACTACAATCTCCCTATCTGCAGCCATAGCTCATTATTCAGTTTTATCAAATCCCCCAGAATTCATTCATATCAGCGCTGATAATCTCTTCCTTCTCATTGAAGATAATCTTCCCAAAGTAATGGAAGAGGCATACGCTAATACCAATGTCAAAACAACAACTAAAAGCAATGCCCAATAAGTATTGACAAAGCCATACTGTATTAAGACATTTACAATAATCATATGATAAATATAAACGCCATATGAAATATCCTTCTTTATTCGCAAGGCGGGATAATGATATGCAAATCCTAACAAACCAAGGAATTCCAATGATGACCGCAAAAAACCATAATGCCCAAGATAGACAATGTCATAACTGAAAACATCCAATAAAACAACAATAAGAATCAGAACCCACCAGAATCTGACAAGCAAACCCGATATCTCTTTCCAAAACTCTGCGACAATACAACCCAGGATGAACATCCATAAGAAAGGGACAAAGGTCACTCCATATAACTTACCCAGCATTTCCGGGAGTATTGCTGACACACGATCTCCGACAATATCAATTATTAACACTAATATAAAAGAAACCGCCCAGACTCGTATGCTCTTCCCATGCAAGAGTTTCCTAAGGAACCAGACAATTAAATAAAACTGGATAATAACTGAGATTGTCCACAATGACCCATTTGGTGTCCCACATCCGAATGAGCGAAGAGAATCCGGTGTCCAAAATTGAAACAGAGTTCCTTGTCCTAACGCAAACAATATCATATCAAGCGGACGAAAAGTGTCATAGGTGAGATAAATGCTTAATATGCATATAACTACCCCACCCCACAACTCTGGATAAATTCTCCAGAAACGTTTCTTCAGAAACGACCAATATGACACAGATCTTTCTGCCGAAAACCAGATTAAGAACCCGGATATAGTTAAAAACAGCGGTACCCCCCAAAAGAAATTAATAATACCGTCAACAGGGTCTGGCAAAAAGCACTCGAGATGGTATCCCGAATGGTAATATAAAACTTGAAATGCAGCAATAAACCTAATTGTGTTTAGGCTATTGTTTGTTACATCCATGTAATTTCTATAGAAGCGCCGCTACAATCCTTCCACATGCAAGGCCATCACCGTAGGGATTAACCGCATGACTCATCTTGTCGTAATAATCAGAATCGTCCAAAAGACGGCTAACTTCATTCACAATAAGGTCATGATCTGTTCCCACCAATTTTACAGTACCTGCATCAAGGGCTTCTGGACGTTCGGTAGTATTACGCATGACAAGCACCGGCTTTCCAAGACCCGGGGCCTCTTCCTGAATACCTCCGGAGTCTGTCAGGACAACAGTGCTCTTATCCATCAGATAAACGAATTCAAGATACTGCAAAGGTTCAATGAAGAAGAAGTTCCTATAAATTGTCAAATCCTCCCCAAACACCTCATGTATAGGTTTGCGTACATTAGGATTCAGATGCATAGGATATACAAAATCCACATCTGGATACTTCTCGGAAAGATCCTTCATTGCAGTGACCATACTGATAAAACCTTCGCCGAAATTCTCCCTGCGATGACCTGTGATGAGAACCAGCTTCTTCCCTCCGTCCAGTCTGGACACATCATAACCGGCAGTTTTCAAAACGTTAATCTGCTCATGGGCGAGATTCTTGTCACTTTTCAACTTGTTCACCACCATGTGAAGCGCATCAATCACGGTATTGCCTGTCACATATATTTGGCCTTGAGCCTTCTCTTCGACAAGATTCTTTTCGGAGAGTGGAGTCGGAGCAAAATCATATGTGGCGATACGTCCTGTAATCTGACGATTCATCTCTTCTGGCCAGGGGCTATAGATATTGCGTGTACGCAAACCAGCTTCAACATGCCCCACAGGAATCTGCTGATAAAAAGCAGCGAGAGCTGCCGCAGTACTGGTAGTGGTATCACCATGCACCAGAACCACATCTGGTTTGCATTCCTTGAGGACATCACGCATACCGGTTAACACACGAGACGTAACGTCATACAGATCCTGCCCCTGCTTCATGATGTTCAAATCATAGTCAGGCTTGACATCAAAAATTGTCAGAACCTGGTCAAGCATTTCGCGGTGCTGGCCAGTTACGCATACTATTGTCTCAAACTCATTAGGGTATTTCTGGAATTCCTTGACCAACGGGCACATCTTAATTGCCTCCGGCCTGGTTCCAAAAACTAGCATCACCTTCTTCATCTCAATACTCTTTTGGTTAAATGTGATAAACTCCGTCAAGGGGGCAAATATTGTGACAATCAAGTATTACTTTGCCCTTCAATTTATCCCAGTTCTGCTTGATGTGGTCGTGCTTCACCATGATGACCACCATATCCACTTCATTCAAAAACTGATCAAAATCCAGAATTTGGTTAGGCACAATCTCCTTGGTGGTGAAGAACGGGTCATAGCTCTTCAACGGACGGGCCAGATGGCGCTCCTGGATATCAATCATCTGGAGGGTAGGGCTTTCACGTACATCATCCACATTCTCCTTGTAGGTGATGCCGTATAGACCCACACGACGGTTGTCTGTAATATGATGCTCTTCCATAATCTCATGGATGCGTTCCAACACAAACACCGGCTGGTAATCATTGGTCTTCATGGACTCGTCAATCACCTTAGCCAGCTGGGGATAGTCGCCTACCAGGAACCACGGATCAACGCTGATGCAATGGCCACCGACGCCAGGTCCGGGTTGCAGAATATTCACGCGAGGATGCATGTTGCAAATCTTAATGATTTCATAAACATCCATATTGTCGTGACGGCAAATCCTGGACAGCTCATTCGCAAAAGCGATGTTCACGGCACGGAAGGTGTTCTCCACCACCTTAGTCATTTCTGCTGTGCGAATGTCTGTAACAACAATCTCGCCTTGGCAGAATGAGGCATAATACTTCTTCACCTTTTCACCTATCTCCTTGTTGTCTGCGCCAATCGTACGGTTGTTATGCAGCAACTCATAAACCATGTTGCCAGGAATAATACGCTCTGGCGCATGAACCAGATTGATATCCTCTCCTATCTTGAAACCATTGGCCTCAATAACGGGTCGAACAAACTTATCAATGGTACCGGGAGATACTGTACTCTCGATCACTACTGTTGCACCTTTAGGGCAAACCTTCATTACGTCTTTAACGGCAGCTACAACATAACATGCATCCACCTTTTTCGAGAACTTATCGTAAGGTGTTGGTACACTCACGATATACACATCTGTTTTCTGATACTCTGTGGTAAACTTGATTCCTTTAGCAAGAGCTTCCTGAAAAAGCTCATCCAGTCCATCTTCCTTGAAGGTCGTCTTACCAGCATTCAAAGTAGCGACAAGTTCCTTGTTGTAATCTGTACCAATGACTTCAACTCCGTGGGAAGCCATCATCAAAGCAGTGGGCAATCCAATGTAGCCCAGTCCAATTACGTTAATCATATAATTAATTATCAATCACTTTCATCAAATATTCCCCATACTGATTCTTCGCCATCGGCTTGGCCAACTCCCTCAGTTTATCGGCGGATATCCATCCGTTGCGGTAGGCAATTTCCTCAAGGCAGGCGACTTTGAGGCCCTGGCGTTTTTCGATGGTCTCGATGTAGATGGAGGCCTCGGCCAGGGAGTCGTGCGTGCCGGTGTCCAGCCAGGCAAAGCCGCGGCCAAGGACCTGGACCTTAAGCTCGCCATCCACCAGAAAGGCCTGGTTCACGGAAGTAATCTCCAGTTCTCCGCGGGCCGATGGTTTAATTCCCTTAGCCACGGACACAACCTTGTTGGGGTAGAAATAAAGCCCGGTCACAGCGTAGTTACTCTTGGGCTCCTTAGGCTTTTCCTCTATCGACAGGCAGTTCCCCGCCTTATCGAACTCCGCCACACCGTAGCGTTCGGGGTCGGAAACCCAGTAGCCGAAGACTGTGGCCTTGCCATTTCCGGCGTCCGCCACCGCCTTCTGGAGAAGGGAAATAAACCCGTTCCCATGGAAGATATTGTCCCCGAGTACCAGACAAACGGAATCGTTGCCGATGAACTCCTCCCCTATCAGAAACGCCTGCGCAAGGCCGTCCGGAGATGGCTGCTCGGCATACCGGAAACGCACGCCAAAGTCCGAACCGTCTCCCAGAAGACGCCTGAAAGCCGGCAAATCATCCGGTGTGGAAATAATGAGAATGTCCCTTATCCCCGCCAGCATCAGAGCACTGATGGGATAATACACCATTGGCTTGTCGTAAACAGGCAGGAGCTGCTTGCTTACACCCTTGGTGATAGGATACAGGCGGGTGCCGGAACCTCCGGCAAGGACAATTCCCTTCATACTAATAGTTCTCCGCCTTCAACTGGAAATAGCTCTGCGGATGGTCGCAGACAGGGCACACCTCGGGGGCCTTGGGGCCGATTACGATGTGGCCACAGTTGGCGCACTGCCAGACGCAGTCTCCGTCACGGGAGAAGACGATGCCTTCCTTGATGTTGGCCAGGAGCTTACGGTAGCGCTCCTCGTGCTCTTTCTCGATGGCGCCAACCATCTCGAACTTGGCGGCGATCTCCTCAAACCCCTCTTCCCGGGCCTCGCGAGCCATGCGGGCGTACATGTCCGTCCATTCGAAGTTCTCGCCTGCGGCAGCATCGGCCAGATTCTCCAAAGTGCCAGGAACAGCACCGCCGTGGAGGTACTTATACCAGATCTTGGCATGCTCTTTCTCGTTGGCTGCCGTCTCCTCAAAGATGCTGGCAATCTGGACGTATCCGTCCTTCTTTGCCTTGGAGGCGAAATATGTGTACTTGTTACGGGCCTGGGACTCGCCGGCAAAGGCTTCCATCAGGTTCTTTTCAGTTTTGGTTCCTTTTAAGTCCATATCATTGTTGTTTTAAAATTTCGATGCAATGCCGGAGGGAATCTGTCCAATAAGGGATAGACAGTCCAAATGTTTGCTTAATCTTTGTCTTGTCAAGGACTGAATATGCAGGTCGCTTGACAGGGCTGGGAAAATCTTCGCTATGGCAGGGTTGAATTTCGCAGCCTGTCACACCTGCAAACGAAACAATCGCCTTTGCAAAGTCATACCATGAACAGACACCCTCATTGCTGTAGTTATATATCCCCGAATTGCCTTGGAACTTGCGATGCTCCAGTATATCGACTATCGCTTTAGCCAAGTCCCCGGCATAAGTTGGCGTTCCCGTCTGGTCAAACACAACTTTCAGTTGAGGTTTGTTGGCTGCAAGATTAAGAATGGTCTGTACAAAGTTTTTTCCGTGAGGGGAATACAACCACCCTGTCCGGAGAATCAAATAATCTGCACCGCTTGCAGTAATGCCCTGCTCTCCATGAAGCTTTGTCAGTCCATAAACACCGGTGGGAGTCCCAACACGGTCCTCATTGCAAGGGGTATTGTAAGGCTCCTGCCCAAAAACATAGTCGGTCGATATATGCACAAGCAATCCGCCCACTTCTTTCATTGCCTTTGCCAGATACTCCGGCGCCTTTCCGTTCAGGATCTCGCAGGCCCCCCTGTCGCTTTCCGCCTTATCAACATTTGTGTAGGCGGCACAATTCACTATTACATCGGCCTCAAGCGCCTTCACCATACTCCGGACCGCATCTTCATCCGTAATGTCCAGAGCACTTACTCCATCCTGCTCCAGCACATCAGTGAAGTACCACTTATCCTGCGAGCCCGTGCTTGCAAGCATGAGTTCACGGCCAAGCTGGCCCAGGGCACCGGTTACCAGGATGTTCATAAGACAAAGGGCGAATCAAAATCCTTGAGCAGCGGATGTGTCAGATCCTTCGCGGAAAGGACTGCATCTTCCATCGGAATACCCCAGTCTATGTCCAGGGACGGATCCATGATACTGATGCCGCCATCGGCCTCGGGGGCATAAAAGGCATCGCACTTATACTGGCATACGGCCACATCGCTGAGGACGCAGAACCCATGCGCAAAGCCCTTTGGGACAAATACCTGCCGATGATTCTCTTCCGACAGTTCCACCGCCACATGCTTCCCGTAAAAGGCACTCCCCTTCCTGATATCAACAGCCACATCTAGAACCCGGCCTTTTATACAGCGGAGCAGTTTGCTCTGGGAGAAAGGCGGCCTCTGGAAGTGCAGGCCCCGGAGAACTCCGTACCGGCTCTGGCTCTCATTGTCCTGAACAAAGACAACATCCAGGCCGGTTTTTTCAGCGAATTCCCGGGCATTGAAGCTCTCAAAAAAGTAACCTCTGCTGTCCCCGAAAACCTTTGGTTCCAGGATCAAGACATCAGGGATTGCTGTTTTGACGACGTTCATTATCTGCCCTTGTACATATCCTCGTAATACTTCTGGTAGTCACCGGAAGTGACGTTATCCATCCAGGCCTGGTTGTCAAGGTACCAGCGGACG
>Ga0310690_10005324_pt1 | contig 17548 bp, 13 predicted proteins | sample AusTroGonzalo_MG_2_FD_207661 | JGI IMG/M metagenome (GOLD analysis project Ga0310690, IMG submission 207661) | Bovine rumen microbial communities from tropical cattle in Woodstock, Queensland, Australia - Gonzalo_04 (v2) (version 2) | ecosystem: Host-associated > Mammals > Digestive system >...
TCCCTCCCGTAGTTCGATAGCTCCCCGCCCTGCGGGGCCTCTTCCTCCGCCGCGGCGGGGATCAGTCCCGCGCACAGCGCCAGCGCCGCCAGCAGGCACAGCTGCCTTCTCATGCCGGTTCCTCCCGTTATTCTTCCAGGGTTCTTTCTTCGGTTTCCGGCCCGGTCTTCACCGTCCCGGTAATCGTCACTTCCAGGATCTCCCCGTCCAGCGCTTCCGCTTCCGCCCGGATCACGCCGCCGGGCTGGGGCACCTCCGTGCTCCGCCGGCCGTTCCCGTGCCGCCATGCCATGGCGGCGCCGACGGCGGCGCTTCCGCTTCCGCAGGCGGTCTCCCATACCATTGTACCGCTTCCGCGCACATAAACCAAAGGTTTCATGAATCCCGTCTCCGGGTTCCGGTCCAGCAGGCCCACCGCCTCGTCCGGCACCGCGTCCGCCGCCGCCTTCAGCAGCGCCTCCGCGTCCTTTTCCGCCATGGGCTCTGTGTTTTCCCGGATCAGGTGCAGGATCCCTTCCATCCGCACGGCGGTCAGCGGGACCCCCGCGATTTCCGTCTCCCGGATCTCCGTGACCCGGGGCATTTCCACCGTGCCCTCAAAGCCTTCCGCCGTTCCCCGGATCCGGCAGAACACCGTCCCCTCCGCGCCGGAAACTTCGATAGGCACTGTGATCTCCTCCCCGGGGCGTATCCGGTCCCGGGCCGCCCAGCCCGCCGCCGCCATAGCGGCGTTGCCGCAGAATTCCCCGCCCATCAGCCGGATCCGCGCCACGGCGCCGGGCCCCAGGGGCCGCTCCAGATAGGCCACCTGCTCGCTCTCCCGCATCAGCCGGCGGGTGATCTCCTCCTCGTCCTCCCTGCCGCCCCATGCCGTCACCAGCGCCGTCAGGTTTCCGCTGGGGTTCAGGATGGCGTACCGTACCGGTTTCATTGGTCCTGAAGCCTCCTCAGGAACTGGATGGTCCGCTCGTGGGTCGGATGGTCGATCACGTCCCGCGGATCTCCCTGCTCGATGATCACCCCGTCGTTCATGAACACGACCCAGTCCGACACGTCCCGGGCAAAGGCCATTTCATGCGTCACGATGACCATCGTCATTTTCTTTTCCGCCAGTCTCCGGATGACCCGCAGGATTTCCCCCGTCAGTTCCGGGTCCAGGGCGGAGGTGGGTTCGTCAAAGAACAGGATCTTCGGGTTCATGGCCAGCGCCCGGGCAATGGATACCCGCTGCTGCTGCCCGCCGGAAAGCTGGTAGGGATACGCGTTCGCCCGGTCCGCCAGCCCCATCTGGTCCAGCAGCTCCATGGCTTCCTCCCGGACCTGCTTCTCCGGCCGCTTCTGCACCAGCATCGGCGCTTCCATCACGTTCTTGAGCACCGAGTAATGCGGAAACAGGTTGAAGTTCTGGAATACCAGGCCGAACATATTGCGGATCTTCTGCAGCTCCGCCGCCGGCGCGTACACCGCCCGGCTGCCGTTGTCCTTCGCCGCGTAATTGCCCATGTAGATCAGGTCGCCCCCGTCCATGGTCTCCAGCAGCGTCGCGCACCGCAGCAGCGTGGATTTTCCGCTGCCGCTGGGGCCGATAATGGACAGCACCTGGCCCTCTTCCACGGTCAGGTTCAGGTCCATCAGCACATCCATCCCGTCGAACTGCTTCCGGCAGTGGTTGATCTCCAGCAGTTTGCCCATGTCTCTCTCCTCCTTACCGGTAGTAGCTCAGCCGCTTTTCCAGCCGCCCCATGCCCCAGCTGACGATGAAGTTGAACACGAAGTAGAACACGCCGGCGATCACGAAAGGCATGAAGCTGGTCTGGGAGTTCGCGATCTGTTTGCCGATGGTGAACATCTCCTGGTAGGCCACCGTAAAGGCGATGGAGGTGTCCTTTACCAGCGTCACCACTTCGTTGGTCACGGCCGGGATGATCCGCTTGATAACCTGCGGCAGGATGATCCGGTTAAAGCACTGGGACCGGCTGTATCCCAGCACCTGCGCCGCCTCGTACTGCCCCTTGCTCATGGATTCGATGCCGCCCCGGTAAATCTCCGCGAAGTACGCCGCGTAGTTCAGCGAGAACGCGATCACCACCGGGATCAGCTTCTGCTGGGCCACCCGGATGCCGAAGAGGTAATAGGGCCCGTAGGTCACCGCCAGCAGCTGCAGCATCAGCGGCGTTCCCCGCATGATGGAAATGTATGCTTTCGTAATGGCGGAAACCACCTTGTTTTTGCTCATGCGCAGCAGCGCCACCAGCAGGCCCAGCGGCAGCGAGAAAAGCAGCGTCAGGAAGAAAATGGCGCAGGTCCTGCCCAGGCCCTCGCTCATTTTGCTCATCATCATCCATACGGTCATCGGCAAAAACACCCCCTGTTAACGGAGCAGCAGGGGCCCCGCAAGCGGAGTCCCTGCTGTACTCAAATCATTTTTATTCCGGATCAGTTCGCGGCCGTCAGCAGGCAGAGGGAATTCTCGCTCAGCCCGTACTTCTCCGCCAGCTTCTTGTAGGTGCCGTCCTTGACCAGCTTGGTGTAGGCTTCTTCCACCTTCTTGCACAGGTCGTCGTCACCCTTGCGGAAGCAGATGCCGTACTGTTCGCTGCCCAGGTTCTCCTCCAGGATCTGGAAGCCCTTGAACTTTTCGCTCAGGCTCTTGGCCACGGGCAGGTCGATGACCACCGCGTCCACGCCGCCGGCGTCCAGCTCGGTGCCGCAGATGTTGAAGTTCTCCATGGTCACAGCGGCGCCGCCGTTAAAGGTGGCGGAAAGCTCCTTCTGGTCGCCTTCCAGCAGGGCCTGTCCGGAGGTGCCCAGCTGCACGGCCACTTTCTTTCCCGCCAGGTCCGCCAGGGTGCTGATGCCGTTGCCTTCCTTTGTCAGCACCACCTGGGTGTTGTCGAAGTAGGCGTAGGACAGCACGTATCCGGCGGTCTTCATGGAATCCAGGATGGTCATGCCGGACCATACGCAGTCATGTTCCTTGTTGTCCAGGGAGATCAGCTTGGTATCCCAGTTGATCGGAACGATTTCCATCTTCCAGCCGTTCAGGTCGCAGACCGCCTTGCACATATCCACGTCGAAGCCCACGTAGCTTCCCTTTTCGTCCATATAGCTGAAGGGCGGATATTCCGCGTCAATGCCCATCTTGAATACCGTTTCTTCCTTCTTGGCGGCCGGCCTCGTCAGCAGCACCACCGCGATGACGATCGCCGCGACGGCGAGCACCGCTATAATACCGTAAAGCAGTTTCTTGTTCTTCATGGTTGTTTTACCCCTCCGCGTTCTGCCGGATCACCTGCTTCGCAGGTGCCTGAATTTTCCTTAACACATTATCAGTTTATCGGGGTGAAGTCAACCTTTCCCATCGCTTCAGAACAAACAAAAAACCGGCCGGAGCCGGTTTTTTCCGCCTGTCAGGAGGCGGGCCGCAGGAATTCCTCCATGGGCATCGGGCGGCAGAAGTAATACCCCTGGAAATAGTCGCATCCGATGTCCCGCAGGGCGTCCGCCATCTCCGCGTTCTCGATGCCCTCCGCGGTAATGCTGAAGCTCATCTTCCGGAAGGCCTGCAGCAGTGCGGGCAGCAGCGGGTCCCTGTCCCGGAAGTAGTTGTGCACCACTTCCATGTCGATCTTGATATTGCTGAAGGGATACTGCCGCACCCTCGTCAGGTTGGAATACCCGCTGCCGTAATCGTCCAGCGCGAACTCAAATCCCGCCTCATGCAGCGCCCGGATCTGCTCCTTCATCAGGGAGAAGTCGATCATGGACTGCTCCGTCAGCTCCAGGTGAATCCGGTCGGGGGAAACGCCGTATTCCCGCAGGATTTCCTGGAACCGCTCCGGCACCTCCCGGGACATGAACTGGTTTGGCGACAGGTTTACGTTGATCCAGTGGATGCCCATGGCGTCCATGTCGTTGTCCCGGATAAAGGCGCATACTTTCTCCAGCACCTGCTCTCCCAGGCGGATGATATAGCCGTCCCGCTCCGCCAGGGTGATAAACAGGTCCGGCCGGATGATTTTCCCCTCGTCGTTCCGCAGGCGCACCAAGGCCTCCGCCGCGGTCCGCTCCCCCGTATCGCTGTTCACGATGGGCTGCAGAAAAACGTCCAGCGTCTTGTTGTCCAGCGCCTTCTCCAGGCAGCGGCGCACGTCCAGCTTTTCGGAAATGGCCTCCATCGAGTCCGACAGCACCAGCTTCCCCTCCGCCTGGGGATCCTGCCCCGTCTCGTCCAGGGAGATCAGCAGGGTGTTGATCAGCCGGTCCACCGGGTATCCGTGCATGTCCGTGTCCGAGCGCAGGAAGCTCAGCCGGATCATGAAATCCCCGGCGCTCGTCTTCCAGGGCTCTGCGAAACGCATCTCCAGCACCTCGCAGATCTGGTCCGTATCCATCTCCTCCTCCGGCCCCGCGATGGCATAGCAGCCGTTGCGCAGGTAGAAGCAGCAGTGTCCCCGGAACGTGTCCGTCAGGAACCGGTTGATCAGCGCCAGGGCCTCATCCATCTGCTGCCCGCCGAAGATTTCCCGGTGCTCGTTGTAGTTCTGCAGCACGAAGCTCAGCAGCCGCCAGGACCGTTTTTTCCGGTGCCACTCCAGCAGCACCGCCCGGAAGGCGGGCAGGTTGAAAACGTACCCCCGGTCGGACAGGAACAGGTCCGGATTCTGGAAGGACAGGAAAATCACCATGATCGCCATCAGGCTGAAGGTATCCATCACCAGGTAGTTCGGCAGCGCGAACCGGGCGAAAAGCCCGGCAATCATGATCATCTGCAGCGCCACCAGCCCCGTCTTGTCGCCGCCGGAAAGCTTGCGGCGCCCCCGGTAAATCGCGATCAGCGGGAACGTCATATAGCAGGCGGCGCAGGCGTACATCAGGAAGTGCAGCGGCCCCGGATGGTATCCGTCCTGCACTGTGTACATCCATCCCGTCGCGGGGCTTGAAAGCTCGACGGCTATGCAGGCATAGTAAATGGTCGGCGCGAAGCGGTGCAGCCTGGAGCGCAGCGCGCCCCGGGCGTCCAGCACGCTGACGGAGAAAACGAAAAACATGTAAAACAGCGTCAGGTAAAAGCAGACGAACAGAAGATTGAAAACCCACAGCAGCACCGGCGAATGGTTCTGCCAGGTTTCCCCCAGCCGGTTGCGGACCAGGTCCAGGATCACGGTGCAGATATCGATCACCAGAATGGCCAGGAAAGCCCGGTTCATGCGGATCGGGATCCGGGGGCGCATAAAATAATAGCCCATGATGATGACAAGCACCAGCAGGCTGGGGATGGTAAAATGATAGTTCATCATAGCTTTTCATCGGTTCTCCCGGAGGGAGATCCTTTCCTGTGAAGATATGCGCGGCATTTCAGTTGATGGCTCTCCTGAACCTGTCCCGTTAATGATATCACAACGGGGCAAAATGTAAAGATTCATTTTCTAATTCTTTGCTAATTTGTTACATGTAACCATGTTTATGATTGTATACATGTTTTTATGTAACTTTTGGGGGCGTTGTCCCCCCGGATCAGAACATGTTATAATGGTTTTGTTACGCGGAATCTTTTTCCAGACAAATCCGTAAATGACCCCGCGCCCGCGGGAAGCCGGAGGGACTGCCATGAACCGGGAAGACAGGAAAGCGTTGGAGGCCTATATCGCGGCCGTCCTGTCGGAACGCGAGGCCTTCCTGTACCAGAGCGCCCTTTCCCGGGTCCGGGTGATCACCCGCAGCATGAAGCCGTCGGAAAAGGAGGAATACCTCCGCAGCGACGCTTTCCGCAACACCCTGCGCCAGCTCCAGCGGCGGGACAGGATCTATCAGGGCCTGCTCCACGGAGAACTGGTCCAGCCCGGCGCCAGGGGGGAGTTTGACCGGCTCAGCCGCCTGATCGCCGGGGAACTGGCGGCCGGCCGCAAGCCGGACCTGCTCTTCCTGCGGACGGTGGAAAAAAGCCATGTGTCCCTGGAAAAGGCCTATGCCGCGGTGCGCACCGTGCAAAGCGGAGCGCTCCGGGAATACTATGACAATCATATCGGCGCCCTCACCGCCCGGGCGGAAAACCGGGTAGTCCAGTGGCTGCGCACCGGGGATCCCGCCGCCCGCCTGCCGGAGGACCGGTCCGGCCGCAGCGTGGTCCGCCGCCTGCTGGACGCCGCCTTCCCCGCCGGCCTCACGCCGGCCAATACCGCCCCCGCCTTCCGTCCCGGCACGCCGGAATCCTTCCTCCGCTCCGCTGCGGAAAAGGCCTTCCCGGAGCTTTCCGCCTGCCGGAACGTGCGCCTCCCCTCCGGTGAAAACGTATCGACCCGCGTCCGGGCCGAGGCGGAGCGGGAAACCCGCCTGCTGTTCAATTCACTGAATAAAAGATTTCCCCGGGACCGGATCCGCCGCCTGCTGGAAAAGAACCCGGAGCTGATCCGCCTGCAGAAGCAGGAGGACGCCGCCGGCCGCCGGGAAAGGCGGATCCGCGCCGCCCTGCTGGAAGCGATCCCGGAGCATTACCGGGACCTGTATCCCCTGGCCCGGGCCATGAAGCGGCATTTCGTCCTGCATCTGGGCCCCACCAATTCCGGCAAGACCTACGAAGGCATCCAGCGCCTCCACGGGGCGGAAAACGGGCTGTACCTGGGGCCCCTGCGCCTGCTGGCGGCGGAACAGTTCGAGGCCCTGAACCTGGATGATATCCCCTGCTCCCTGGTCACCGGGGAGGAGCAGATCCGGGTCCCCTTCAGCCGGGTCCAGTCCTCCACCGTGGAGATGGCGGACCTGAAAACCCATTACGACGTAGCGGTCATCGATGAGTGCCAGATGATTGCCGACCGGGACCGGGGCGGCGCCTGGACTGCCGCGGTGCTGGGCCTGTGCGCCGACGAGATTCACGTCTGCGCCTCCCCGGACGCCGGGGACCTGCTGACCCGGATCATCCGGGACTGCGGGGACAGCCTGGATATCGTCCGCCATGAGCGGATGACGCCCCTGGAAGTGGAGAAGGAAGGCTTCCAGTTCCCCGCCTCCGTCCGTCCCGGGGACGCGCTGATCGTCTTTTCCAAGGCCCGGGTCCACGCTGTGGCCGCGGAACTCCGCAGCCGCGGTTACCGGGTTTCCCTGATCTACGGCGCCCTGCCGCCGGATGTGCGGCGCAACCAGGCGGACCGCTTCATGCGGGGCGTCACGGAGGTAGTTGTTTCCACCGACGCCATCGCCATGGGCATGAATCTGCCCATCCGGCGTATCGTCTTCCTGGAGTCGGAAAAATACGACGGGGATATCACCCGGATGCTCACCGATGCGGAAATCAAGCAGATCGCCGGCCGGGCCGGCCGCTTCGGCAAATATGAGATCGGGTATGTGAACGCCTTCGGATTCAAAAAAGAGGTGGCCCTGGCCCTTTCCCGCCCTCTGCCCCCGCTGACGGAAGGCGTCATCGCCTTCCCGGATTCCCTCCTGGGTATCCCCCTGCCCCTGACCGGCATCCTGGACCAGTGGCTCCGCATGCAGGATAAGGGCTGCTTTTCCAAGGCCTCCGCCGTGCGCATGGCGGAGCTGGCCGCCATGATGGAAACGCCGAAAACCGACCGGCACCTCCTCTACCGCTTCCTGTGCATTCCCTTCGATGAAAAGGATCCGGACCTGCTTTCCCGCTGGAAAGCCATGTACCACGCGGAATGCCGCGGCCAGCGGATCAGCGTCCTGCCGGAGCTGCCGGAAATGCAGGATCCGGAAAGCTGCACCGTCCAGATGCTGGATACCCTGGAGGCGGATTACCGCCGCTGCGACCTGTATTACAACTATGCCCGCCTCTTCCTGGAGGAGCCGGACCTCCTGCTGGCGGAAATTCAGCGGCGCAAGGACCTGATTTCCCAGGGAATCGTGCATATCCTGTCCACCCAGAAGCTGCAGCAGCGCACCTGCCCCTCCTGCCGGCGGCGCCTGCCCTGGAACTGGCCCTACCGCCTGTGCGACACCTGCTTCAGCACCGGCCGCCGGAGGTTTTGATTTCTACGCACAGCAACAGCCCTGAAGGATTGACCTTCAGGGCTGTTTTCATGGGTCCGTGTGCGGATTACTGGGGAATGTAGATCCAGTAGCCCGCGGTGATGTCGCTGGCCTTCTTGATGGTGGGATTGACCGCCATGATGTCTTTCACCGTGGTCTTGTACTTCTTTGCGATCCTGATCAGGGTATCGCCGGTCGCGATCTGGTATACGACGAAGCCTTCCTTCTTCGGGAGCACCTTCTTGGATCCGCCCTTGCCGCCTACCGCTTCTTCCATTTCGTTCAGGTTCAGTTCCATTTCTGCCATTTTTCATTTCCTCCTTCCGCTCTTGCGGATATTTAACTTATTTCTGCATCGGTTTCTCAACCGCTTGCATCTGTTCATACGCAGCTCCGTCCGCATGTGTCAGTAAATTCTGTAAAAAATTTCTTAAACCGGCTGAAACTGTGCTTCCGCCTGCCGCCGGGCCATTCATTCTCCCCGGGATCGGCCTGCGGGAATTCTTATATGTTACATATTATTTCGGACATTATACACGAATGTTACCATTTTGGCAATACTTCCCGGCTTTTTCAGCCTCCCTCCCCGGAAAAAAGCCCTGCGGGGGGCAGGGATTTTCCTTTCATCCGGCACCCTGCCTGTGGTATGATGGTGCATAACCTGATCCGGCCAGGAAAGGAGCTCCGCCATGCGTTACGAAAGAATCGATATCTGGAACAGCGAAGAATACAGCTATCCCGCCGCCTTCGGCTTCCGGCCGAACCTGCGGACCCTGCTGCATGAGGAGGACGGTACGGCCCGCCCCTGCGTGCTGGTGATCCCCGGCGGCGGCTACCGCGTCGTGTCCCCCACGGAAGGGGAAATCGTCGCGAAGTGTTTTTATGAAAAGGGCTATCAGGCCTTCGTCGGCACCTACACCACGAATCAGATGGGCCTCTCGCCCCTGAAAAAGCAGCCCCTGCGGGATATCGCCCGGATGCTGCGGCTGATCCGCGCCCGGGCGGAGGAATTCCGGGTGCTCCCGGACCGGATCGTGGTCTGCGGTTTTTCCGCCGGCGCCCACCTGTGCGGTTCCCTCTGCGTCCACTGGAAGGAAGCGGAGGACAGCCTGTATCCGGATGTCTCCCCCCGGCCCGACGGCGCCATCCTCTCCTATCCCGTAATCACCTCCGGTGAGTTCGCCCACCGGGATTCCTTCACCGCCCTGCTGGGTCCTTCCCCCTCGGAGGAAGAGCTTGCCTGGGCTTCCCTGGAAAAGCAGGTCACGGCGGAAACGCCGCCGGTCTTCCTGTGGCAGACCGCTGCCGATGCCACCGTGCCGGTGGAAAACAGCTACCTCATGGCCATGGCCCTGAAAAAGGCCGGCGTTCCCTTTGAGCATCACGTCTTCCCCGAAGGCATGCACGGCCTTTCCCTGGCCAATGAGGACTGGGCTGCCGGCCGCTTCGGCGATCCCTATCCCGCGGAGCAGACAGCCTGCATCGCAGCCGCGGGGGAAGCCGGGGAAATCACGGTGCCGCCGGAAGTTCTGAACTACCTGCGCTTCTTCACGGATCCCGAAATCCGGCGCAGCCCCTCCTTCCCGTCCTTCGCGCCGGTGGAGGAAGTCGCGGTATGGCCGGAGCTGGCGGACCGGTGGATGCGCAAACATATCCGCTGACCTGAGCGGCGTTCACCCTGCCCGCCCGGATGAAATTCCCGCAGCCTGTATTCAACCCGATGGATACAGGCTGTTTTTTTTGCTTTTTACCGGCCAAAAAAGGCGCCCCGGAAGCCTCCCGGGTCTGTTCAAGCTGCCTGTGCCTGTGTTATACTGAAATGCGGTATGTCCATTTTACGCGATGCCCTTTGCGTCCCCGGGCAGCGCCGGGTTCCGTCCCGGATGACCGAGGCGGTGGGGCGTCAGGGAATCCCGGCAATATCTGTAAGGCGCGGAACGAAAAAGCGGAGAAAGGACGAAGCACTGATGAAGGATAAGAGAAAAACGGCAGGATACATCATCGGCTTTGTCGTTCTGGTATCCCTCTGTATCGCGGCCGGCATCTGGATGCCCAGGCTGTCCGCCTCTCAGGATACCATCGCCATCGGCCATTCCCAGCTGCCGGTCTCGACCCTCACCGGCGTCCTGTCCTCCCTTGCCAACATCGCCGCGATCCTGCTCGTGGTGTTCTACCGGAAGCAGGGCTTTATCGCCGCCCTCATCATCATTCTGACTCAGGTTCCGTTCATGATCCGGAACATCGCTGCCAGCGGGTCCATGATCGGGCTTCCGGGCATGTTCGGCACCCTGCTGACCATCGTCGTCCTCGTCCTGATCCGCTCCCGGGACAAGAGCATTGACAAATACCAGCAGGATCGGGTGAAACAGCTGGAAGAACAGCAGAAGCAGTCGGAGCGCCTCTTCGAGCAGACGGCCAGGGCGCTGGGCACAGCGATCGACGCCAAGGACGAGTATTCCCACGGCCATTCCATGCGGGTCGCGGAGTATTCCCGGCGGATCGCCCAGCTCATGGGCAAAAGCGAGGAGGAGTGCCGGAAGGTCTACTACGCCGGCCTCCTGCATGACGTGGGCAAGATCGGTATTCCGGACGCCATCATCAATAAAAAGAGCGAGCTGACGCCGGAAGAGCACAAGGCGGTTGAAAAGCATCCGGAGCTGAGCAACCAGATTCTTTCCAGTATCCAGGATTATCCCTATATCAGCATCGGCGCCCATTACCACCATGAGCGGTACGACGGAAAAGGCTATCCGGACGGCCTGAAGGGAGAGGACATCCCCGAAATCGCCCGGATCATCTCCGTGGCCGATGCCTATGACACCATGTCCTCCAACCGGAGCTACCGGCAGGCCATCCCGCAGCAGATCATCCGGGAGGAAATCGTCGCCGGCGCCGGCTCCCAGTTTGACCCGGAAATTGCCATGATCATGCGCCACATGATCGACCTGGACACGGAATACCAGATGAAGGAAGGCGAATCCGTCCGCGAGCTGGCCGGCAGCAGCGTGATGCGCTGCGGGGAATACCGGAATGAAATCTCGGACGGAATCCGCGTGCAGCAGGAGATCACCCGGATCCACCTGGAGTACCGGGATGAAGCCCAGGGGGATGATGTGCCCGGGTCCCCGGCCATCATCCTCTTCGACTCCCTGGACGCCCGGGTCCATGACGACCCGCAGACCGTCCGGAACCTGGATTATTACGAATACTGCGAAATCTGGCTGGACGGGAAAACCGTGAACCACGGCGTCCGGAAGATTGAAACCAACCTGCGGGATGCCGCCCCCGCCGCCCCGGCGGAAGCAAAAACAAAGACAGCCTGTGATATCGAGGCTGTCAAATGTAAGGATCATGTGCTGATCCGGATCAGCTGCGAGGCAAAAACGGCGGAAATCACCGTGGCGCTGCCGGACAGCTCCCGCTACGCCTATATCGCCCTGACCGGCAGGAACTGCCTGATCAGCGGCGTGCATATCGACAAGGCGGAGGAAAAGGTTCCGGATGATTATATTCCCCGGATCGCGGAGGAAATCAGCTATATCCGCGTTCCCGCGGGGGATCTTCCGAATGTCCAGATCGACAGCATCCGCAGCGCGTCCACGGAAGGCGTTCCCGTGACGGACGGCATGCGCCTCACCTTCCATGCCATGTCCCTGCCCACCGCCCGGCTGATCTGGCACTGCCCCTACGTCGTCCTTTTCACCTCGGAGAACGGGAAGGTGAACGGTCCGGGATACCGGGAGTATGCGGTCACCCGCCTGGACGGTGAAAACTGGGAGGACGGGGAAGGCGTCCGGAGCCGGATCCATGTGAACCGGGAGGACGATTTTGAGGGCTGGGACGCCTGGAAGGCCGGTAACAAGGCCGGGTATGACTGCTCGGTGCTCTTCTCCCGCGCGGAGAACAAAATCACCGTCAGCACCAAAAACCTGGGCCTGTCCGTCAGGAGCACCGTCACCCTTCCGGAAGACGGCGGCACCGTTTATGCCGCTCTCACTGGCGACCAGTGCGCCCTGACCAACATCCGGATCGTCAAACCTTAACGCTTTTTATTCTGGTACTGCTGGGGAGAAATCCCCTCAATCTGGTGGAAAACCTTTGAAAACCGGCTGGCGGAATCGAACCCGGTCCTCTGGGCGATCTCCGTCATGCTCAGGCCCCCCTTGCGGATCAGCTCCTTCGCGTGGCTGATCCGCACGGTGTTTTTATACTGCGTAAATGTCATGCCCAGGCTCTTGGAAAACAGCTCGGACAGGTAGTTCTTGTTCACGTACAGCGCCCCTGCCACGGTTTCCAGCGGCAGTGAAACGTCATAGTGTTCTCCGATATAGCTCATGGCCCGGCCCACCAGGCTGTCCTCCCCCGGCGCGTCCGGAAGCCTGTTCTCCGGTTCCGTCTCCGCCGCGGGCCACTGCTTCAGCAGCCGTTCCATGGTCTGTTTCACTTCGCTGTCCAGCAGCGGTTTGAGCAGGTAGGCAAAAACCCCCTGCCGGATGGCTTCCCGGGCGTAATCAAAGCGCTCGTGCCCGCTCACCAGGATCATCACGGTGCCGGGATACTTTTCCGCGCACAATGCCGCCAGGTCCAGCCCCGATCCGGCGGACATGCAGATATCGGAAACAATCAGGTCCGGCGCGGCCTTTTCCATCGCGCTGACCGCCTCTTCGGCGCTGCGGTATTCGCCGGTAATCTTGAAGCCGTACCGGTCGAAACGGAAGGTTTCCCGCATGTCGGCCAGTGCCCAGACGTCGTCGTCGATCAGGATCACGGTGCGCATTCAATTCCCCCCGAAAAAAGAAAGACTCCGGTAATAAAATTCATTACCGGAGTCCGGAAATCCTTTTTCGGGCCGTGTCAGAGCACGGCCGCCGCAAAGATCAGTTCGCGAAAGCGGCGTTCAGGTCGTCCACAACGGGCTGCCAGATGCCGGCGTTGTCGTTGATGAACTTCTGCCATTCGGCTTCCACGTCGATGTCCTTGGTCACGATCAGGCGGGCCACTTCGTCAGACAGCTTCAGGGAGTAGGCGGCCTTGTTGTCGCTGGAGAAGAACTCGTAATCCATATCCATCAGGATGATCTTCCCCTGCTTGCGGGTCGCGTACATCTGCTTCACCTGAGCCACCACGTCCTGGTCGTTGGAGGGGTTGATGAAGGAGTAGTCGTCCGCCAGGATGCCCTGGGTCCGGAAGACGTTGTAGCTGTTGTACTTGTCGATGGTCGCCTTGTAGGTGCCGTCCGCTTCGGGCAGAACCTTCACCACGCCGTCAGCCATCTCCCAGTCCTTGCCTTCGATGCCAACCAGCACGTTCAGCTGGCCTTCTTCGGAGCAGATCCAGTCCATCATGGCCAGCAGCCGTTCCTGCACTTCGGGCTTGATTTCCGGGGAGAACATGGTCACGGCCCACCAGTTGTTGGTCTGGATGCCCAGGGGCGTGCCGTCCTCATCCGCGATGGTGGTGATGGCGATGCATTCGCCGCCGTTCAGGCCGGTGGATTCTTCAAAGGTGCTCTTGTATCCCATGTAGCTGGAGATGGCGCAGTTGATGAACATGGAGGCCGCCACGCCGGAGGTGAACTTGTTGGTGGCGTCCGCGGATTCGTTCAGGTAGAAGTCGGGGTCGATCACGCCCATCTCATAGGCTTCCCGGGCCAGCTGAATGCCCTTGAGCACGCCGGGGTCGGCGAAGTTCCATACATACTTGCCGTCCACCTTCCGGAAGGCGTCATGGTCCACGCCGGAGAACAGCATGAACAGGTTGCACAGGTTGTCGGGGTCGTCGGTGAAGCCGATGGTGTTGCCGTTGCCGGCCATATCGTTGTCGATACAGGCCTTCAGGTAGGCTTCATAGTCCTTCAGGGTGATGGTGTCGCCGATGGTGATATCCAGCTTCTGGGCCCAGTCTTTCCGGTAGTACACGGACAGGTGGGAAACCACGGTGCCCTGCATGCCGCTGAACCGGGCGAAGGTGGCGTGCGGGATGCCGTAGGTCACGCCGTCAACCTTCATCTGCTCGTAGATACCGCTGGTCTGAACCATGGAGTACAGGTCCGGATACTTTTCTTCCCAGCCTTCGGGCAGCGGAGCCAGCAGGCCCTGTTCCGCCCAGGTGACGTACATCTGGTAGTCGAAATCCCGCATGGTCACGGAATCCGGCATGGTGCCGCCGTTCACCCAGGTAATGATCTTTTCCTTCTGTTTGTCCTTGGAAACAGGATACACCTCAAAGTCGAAATTGAACTTCCCGGAGATCATCTCGTACAGGCTGTCATGGGTGTAGTCCATTTCCGAGTTGGTGTGGCCCGCGTTGATCGTAAAGCTGACATGGGTGTCATACTCCGCGAAGGCAGGCACGATGCCGGCGACCAGCATCAGGCAGAGAAGCAGGGACAGGAAACGTTTCATCATTGGATCCTCCTTTTTATTTTCTTACGCGGTTACGGCCGCGAAATTACATCTTTACGGAGCCCACCAGGACTCCCTTGACGAAGTACTTCTGCAGGAAGGGATACAGGCACATGATAGGCACCATCGTCAGCATCACCGCCGCCATCTTGATGCCCTGGGCGAAGGCGTCCAGGCCCGCTTCGCCGGTGGATACGTCCTCCAGCGCGGCGGACTCCGCCACGATGGCCTTCAGCACCACCTGCAGCGTCATCTTGCTTCCGCTGTTGATCAGCAGCGTGGACCAGAACCATTCGTTCCAGTAGCCCACCGCCGTGAACAGCGTGAAGGTGGCAAGCAGCGCCCCCTGCAGCGGCAGCTCCACCCGCAGGAAAATGACCAGGTCGTTGGCGCCGTCGATCTTGGCGGCCTCCTCCAGTTCCGGCGGCGTCTGCTCAAACCCGTTCTTCAGGATGATGATGTTGTACGCGCTGACGCCGGAATAAAGGATGATGGCCCATACGGAGTTGATCAGCCCCAGGTTCTTGAACTGCAGGTAGGTGGGAATCATCCCGCCGGAGAAGAACATCGTGAACATCATCAGCAGGAAGAAGAACTTTTTCCCCGGGAACCTTTTCCGGCTGAAGGCGTAGGCCATGGCCACCATGGCGAACATGCTCAGCACCGTGCCGGCGAAGGTGATGAAGATCGTATTCCGGTAACCCACGCCGATCTGGCCCTTTTCAATCAGGTGCGCGTAGTTGCGCAGCGTAAACTCCACCGGATACATGGATACCGGGTGCAGCGCGTAGGCCCGGTTGGTCTCCAGGGAAATCACCACGGCGTTGTAGAAGGGCAGGAAGATCATGATCGCGATCAGCGTCAGGATGATAACGATCAGTACGTCCCAGCCCGTGGCCCGGTTGAGGCGGCTCTTTTTCCGTATTTCTGTCATCTCGCTCCGCCCCCTCTCACGCGAACAGCCCGCTGCCGCTGGCCTTCTTCACCGCGAAGTTGGCCACCAGGAGCATCACCAGGTTGATCGCGGACTTGAACAGGCCCACCGCCGCCGAGAATCCGTAGTTCGGCGTCGCCTTGAAGGTGATGGAGTAGATATAGGTATCCAGCACGTCGGAAACCTTCATGACCGCCGGGTTCTGCATGTAGAAGATCTGTTCGAAGCCCGCGTTCATGATCCGGCCCACCTGCAGGATAAACAGGATCACGATGGTGCTCAGGATGCTGGGCAGCGTCACGTGGAACACCTGCTGCATCCTCCCCGCCCCGTCCACTGTGGCCGCCTCGTACAGCGTCGGGTCAATCCCCGCGATCGCCGCCATGTAGATGATGGAGTCCCAGCCCATCTCCTTCCAGTTGTGGGTCAAGTACAGCAATGGCCGGAACAGGGCCGTGTCCGCCAGGAAATTGACCCGTGTGCCCCCCAGGCTCACGATCACGGAGTTGATCAGGCCGCCGCTGGCCAGGAAGTTGGACAGGATGGAGGATACAACCACCCAGCTCAGGAAATGGGGGAAGGTGTAGATGGTCTGGTAAATCCGCTTGGTCCGGGTCCCCCGCATTTCGTTGAGCAGCAGGGCCAGGATAATGGCCGCCGGGAACTGGAACACCAGGCGGGACAGGTTGATCTCAAACGTGTTTTTAATGGCGGTCAGCGCGTCCGGCGTGCGGAAAATCCGCTCAAAGTTGGCCCATCCCACGGAGGGGCTTCCCCAGATGCCCAGCCGGGCATTGAACTTCTTGAACGCCAGCACGACGCCGTTCATGGGTACGTAATGGAAAATGATAAAGAAAAGCAGGCCCGGTATCAGCAGCATATAGATATACCGTGCCTGCCATATATTTCTGCCCAGCCGGTTCAGCCGCGTTCTCACGTTCCGTCCGCCCTTCCCGAAATATTGAACGTTCTCTTTTCTCTCTTATTGTAGCGGGCGGCCGCCGGCTTCGCTTTCACTTCCTTCAGGTATTCTTGTCAATTTTTCAGATTTGCTTTCGGTGCTCCTGTCTCTCAGGAGACGATCAGCGGGATATCGATGGTAATCCGGAGCCCTCCCTCCGGCCGGTTTTCAAAGCGCGCCGTCATGCCGGCCTGCTCCGGGCCGTCCTTCCGGTAGATCATGTTCAGCCGCCGCAGCACGTTGGTAATGCCGATGTGGCTGTGGGTTCCGTCGTCATGCAGCGCGATGCTGCTGTTGTAGCGCGCCAGGCTTTCCGGGTCCATGCCCGCCCCGTCGTCCATCACCGTCAGTACCAGGCGGCCCTTCACCGCGGCGGAGGTAACGGTAATCGTCCCCCGCTCCTTCCCCGGGGCGATCATGCCGTGCTGTACGGCGTTCTCCGCCAGCGGCTGCAGAATCATCCGGGGAATCAGCGCGTCCCGGGTTTCCGGCGCGATCTCCGTCTCAATCATGTACGCCCCGCCGTACCGGAGCTCCAGCACCCGGCGGTACAGCAGCAGGCATCCCGCTTCCTCTTCCAGCCGGACCTTCGTCTCCCCCTTGCAGCAGTAGCGGTAGATCCGGGCCAGGCAGGTGGTCATCTCCCGGATCTCCTCGTTGGCCCCCTGGGCCGCCATCCCCCGGATGCACTCGAAATTGTTGTACAGGGAATGGGGATTGATCTGCGCCTGCAGGAAGGTGATCCGGTCCTCGTAATACCGCAGCCGCTCGTCCGTCATCTGCTCATGGATCACCCGCAGGCGGGTCAGCATCCCGTTCATGCTGTCGGAAAGGGTCCGCAGCTCCGCGAAGCTCCGCTCCGGCACCTCCACCGCGCTGGTCTCCGGGGACACGGTATTCACCTGCTCCGTCAGCTTCTGGATCGGGTCCACGACGTGCCGGTACTGCACCAGCAGCATCAGGAGCAGCAGCACCACGCTGCTGGTCCCGAAGATCACGCAGATCCGCCCGATCCGGGATACGGCGGCATCGCTGCTTGCCGTCCCCGAGGAAACGGTCACGGTCCAGTCCGTATTCCGCACGGGGGCGGACAGCACGGCGGCCTCCCCCGCCCGCAGCCGGTCCGCCCGGACCCCTTCGTTCTCCAGCAGCACGCCCGCCGCGTCCTCCACCAGGATGTTCCCCAGCGCGCTGTCCGGCACGGCGTTGCGCATCGCGTCAAAGTCCATAATCAGCATCAGGGAGCCCAGGTAGTTGCTG
>Ga0310690_10005325_pt1 | contig 17545 bp, 16 predicted proteins | sample AusTroGonzalo_MG_2_FD_207661 | JGI IMG/M metagenome (GOLD analysis project Ga0310690, IMG submission 207661) | Bovine rumen microbial communities from tropical cattle in Woodstock, Queensland, Australia - Gonzalo_04 (v2) (version 2) | ecosystem: Host-associated > Mammals > Digestive system >...
CTTCACCAGCACAGCAGGGGTGTGATCAGGATTGATCTTGCGGATGTTCAGAATCTCATCCACAATCACATTACCCGTCTCCAACTCATACTGTCCTTCCACCTCTTCCTTGGTCATGTCGCGCGTACAGGGGATATCCTTGTAGAAGTAGTCGGCATGTGTCGTACCGATGTTGGGAATGTCCTTGCCTGCCTGGGCAAATGCGGTGGCGTAGGTGGAGTGGGTGTGTACCACACCCTGGATGTTGGGGAATGCCTTATATAACACAAGGTGTGTGGGCGTATCGCTCGACGGGTTCAAATCGCCATCGACAACCTCGCCAGTCTCGAGGTCAACGACCACCATGTCGGATGCTTTCATGACGTCATAGTCAACGCCAGAAGGCTTGATGACTACCAGTCCGTGCTCACGGTCGATGCCTGACACATTGCCCCACGTGAAGATCACGAGGTTGTGCTTCACGAGGTCAAGATTTGCCTTGAATACTTTTTCTTTCAGTTCTTCTAACATAATTATCAATTGTCAATTATCAATTGTCAATTACTTTAAGCCTAGAGCTTAAAGTTCGGGTCTTCGTTGTACATGCGCTTGTTGAAACGGTAGAGCGCAGCACCACGTTTCGATCCTGTCTTATCAATTAATTCTGTCTTTTCAATGAAGTCCATCTCCTTGATGCGTTTGCGGAAGTTGCGCTTGTCCAACTCCTCTCCCTGGATGGCTTCGTACAGTCGCTGCAACTGTGTCAGCGTGAAGAGACTGGGGAGCAGTCGGAAGCCGATGGGCTCTCTGGAGATTTTCTGTCGCATCAGATTGCGGGCATTCTCTACCATCTCGTTGTGGTCGGAATAAAGGACGGGGACTTCTTCGTAGTTCACCCATTCCAAACCGTGCTCCTTACGCAGACGATCGTCATAGTCGTTGACATTGATGAGTGCGTAATAAGCAATCGACACAACCCGCTCACCAGGGTCGCGGTCTACGTTTCCATAGGCACCAACCTGCCGCATATAGAGATTCCGAAGTCCGGTGAGTTCGTAGAGCACACGGTTGGCAGCATCATCGACACTCTCATCGCTGCGGACGAAGCCTCCGTAGAGGCTCCATTCGCCGCGACCAGGATCCATCTGCCGTCTGCCGATCAGGATCTTCAGTTTTCCTTCATCGAAGCCGAAGATAATACAATCTACTGATACCCAGACTTTGGAATGTTCACCATAGAAACCAGTCATCTTCTTTTGCTTTTATCGTTTACCAGAAGTAGATGTAGAATGCTACCGTAATGGTGAGAATGATCACCGTGTGGATGACATCCCAGTGGTTCCAACTGTTACGGGTAGCCTCGATCTGCTCAGGCGTGCTGGTGCCAAAGACAAGACCCTGGATCTTCTTCTGATCGGGAGCCTCAGTGCAGAGCGATACGATGATGACGATGAGACAGCATACGACCAGCATCACACCGCAGAAGAACAACCAGTTGAAGTCGTAGAACACAGCCTTGAACCAACTGTCGCCTGCATCGGTGGCATTGCTGTAATAGACCTTTGCACCCAGACGGGTGAGACCGATGATGATACCTGAGAGCAAGCCCCACATACCACCCTTGGCAGAGGCACGCTTCCAGGTGATACCCAACAGGAAGGCGGCTGCGATACCAGGAGCCAGCACTGACTGCACATCCTGCAGATAGTTATAGAGCACATTACCTACGGAACGCATGATGGGGATCCAAAGGATACCGAGAACCACGATCACAACGGTAGCAATCTGACCAATACGTACGAGGCTCTTCTCGGAGGTATCGGGCTTCAGGCGCTTCCAGAAGTCGATGGTGAACAGCATGGCTGAAGAGTTGAACAGAGATGCCAGTGATGACATCAGGGCTGCGAGGATACCGCATACCACCAGACCCTTCACACCTGCAGGCAGGATCTTTGCCACGAGGGTGGGGAAGGCTGCGTCGGCATTTGGTGTGCCGTCAGCGAGCAGAGGCAGGAAACCACCGTCGCCAGCATACTTCTGGTGCAGGGCGAAAGCAATCATACCAGGGATGAGGAACAGGAACACGGGCAACAACTTCAGATAGGCTCCGAAGATGGTACCACGACGGCTTTCTTTCTCATTCTTACCAGAGAGTACACGCTGTACGATATACTGGTCGGTACACCAGTACCAGAAACCGATGACAGCAGAACCGATCAAAGCACCCAACCAAGGATACTGCGGGTCGCTGTTGGAACGCATCAGGTGGATCATCGTACCTGTGGCACCTTCGTAGTTGGGCTTCACATCACAGAGTTGGAGCATTTGATCCCAACTGCCCAGAGCCTTCATACCTAAGACGAGGATAATCAGTGAGCCGAGGAGCAGGATCGGTGTCTGTAGCACAGAGGTGTAGAGCACGGATTTCATACCACCGAAGATGGTGTAGATAGCGGTGATAAGTACCAGACCGATGGCGGCAATCCAGAAGAAGTCAATACCCCAGAGTTCCTCGATACCGAACACCTGCTGGAACACCAGACCACCTGCATATACAGTCACTGCCACCTTTGTCAGCACATAACTGATCAGCGAGATCACTGAGAGGATGGTGCGACTCTGCGTGTTGTAGCGACGCTCCAGGAACTCAGGCATGGTATAGACCATGCTTCGTGTATAGAAAGGTACGAACACCCAACCGAGAATCAGGATCATCCATCCCTGAATCTCCCAGTGGGCCATAGCCATACCAGAGGAAGCACCTGCACCTGCCAAACCGATCAGGTGCTCAGAGCCGATGTTGGATGCGAAGATAGAAGCACCAATGGCAATCCATGTAGCGTCCTTACCTCCCAAGAAATAGTCTGCTGAGTTGTCGTTCTTCTGAGAGACGACCCAAAGTACGATGCCGATCAGCGCACAACAGAAAACGCCAATGACGATCCAGTCTAATAATGCCATATCAATTTACTATTTAACTATTTACAATTTTACGATTTTACGATTTATTTGATGGAGAACTTATAAGCAGCGTGGCTGAAGTACTTCTCGCCAGGATTCAGCGTGGGCTGTACCCACTCGGGCTGGTTGGGAGAGTTGGGATACTTCTGGCTCTCCAGACATACGCTCACGTGCTGAGGATAAACGAGGTCCTTCTTGTGGTGGATATTCACCTCGTTGCCTACACCCTGGAAGTTACCGCTATAGACCTGCACACCAGGCTCGTTAGTGAACATCTCCATGAAGATGCCTGTCTTGGGAGAGTAGAGGCTGGCACATACCTGTGTGTCGTCACCCTTGCCGTCCTTGAAAGTGTTCAGGCAGAAGTTGTGGTCATAGCCTGTGGCGTTCTGAATCTGGTCGAACTGCGACTTGATGCTGTCACCCAGGGCATGCGGGGTGCGGAAGTCCATCGGAGTACCCTCTACAGACTTGATTTCGCCTGTGGGGATGTAGAGTGTGTCGCTGGGAGTGAAGTTGTCGGCATTCACATAGAGTTCCATGTCGTAGGCAGGCTGTGTGAAGTCACCACTCAGGTTGTAATAGTTGTGGTTTGTCTGATTGATGATGGTCGGCTTGTCTGTCTCAGCCTCCCAAGTCATGTCAAGCACATTGTCGGCTGTGAGTTTGTAAGTGGTAACAGCCATGATCTTGCCAGGGAATCCGTTTTCACCGTCAGCAGCCACGATGGTGAGTTTCAGGATAGAGTCACCAATCTGTTCTGCGTCATACACCTGGTTCATCCAACCAGTGGTACCACCACCGTGCAGACAGTTGGGTCCGTCGTTCTGCTTCAACTGGTACTCTGTGCCGTTGAGCGTGAACTTACCGTCCTTGATACGGTTGGCATAGCGACCTACGCTGGAACCGTAGTCTGTCGGTGTGTTGAGGGTGTCGGCATACTGGGCAATGTTGTCAAAGCCTAGAACCACGTCTGTGGGATTACCATCCTTGTCGGGAACAACGAGGGATACAATACGACCACCATAGTTGGTGATACAAACCTCCATACCGTTGGCATTCTTCAGGGTGAAGAGTTTCACGGGCTTGTCCTGGATGGTGGTGTCAAACTTGGCAGGGTCGAGACCCGATACCGTTAACTGTGGAGCCTGCTGGCTTCCTCCTGCACACGAGAGCATCAGCGCAACGACGCTGAGCCCCAGAAAACTTCTCTTAAGAGATTTCATTTTCATACGTTTTAAGTTGTTATTATATGTTAGAGTTCAAATTTGGGTGTAAATTTACAACTTATTTCCGAAACGACAAAGGGAAAATGCATAAAATTTAGCGGTAAAGTGTTATTTTTACACCTTACCGCTAATAATTAACCTTTATAAACACAAATTGTGTCTTTTCAGGTGACTTTTAGCAGAGTTTGCGTGAGCCGTCGCCGATGACAACATCATAGACTTTCGGCTCATGTCCGTATGCCTCCTTGAATTTCTTCTTGGCATTCTCGACAAATGTCTTGTAGAGATCGTTGCGGACAAGGTTAATGGTACAGCCACCGAAGCCGCCACCCATGATACGACTGCCTGTCACGCCATTCTCCTTGGCGATGTCGTTCAGGAAGTCGAGTTCCTCGCAGGATACCTCGTAGTCCTTGGAAAGGCCTTCGTGGGTCTGATACATCAGTTCACCCACTTTCTCGTAGTCACCTTCGTTCAGAGCTTCGCAGACACCCAGTACACGGTCTTTCTCGCCGAGCACGAACTTGGCGCGCTTATAGTCCTCGGCACCCACGATATCCTTTACTTCCTCCAGTTGTTCCCAGGTGCAGTCGCGCAATGTCTCGAACTTACCCTCAGGATGCTTTTCGGCAATGGCTTTCACCACATTCTCACAAGAACGGCGACGGTCATTATAAGGTGATCCTGCCAACTGGTGCTTCACCACAGAGTCGAGCAGCACAAGACGATAGCCGTCGGGCTTGAAGGGGAAATATTCGAACTCACGACTACGACAGTCGAGACGCATCAGACAGCCTGTCTTACCAAAGACAGAGGCAAACTGATCCATGATACCACAGTTCACACCACAGTAGTTGTGTTCCGTTGCCTGACCTGCTAATGCCATATCCCACTGAGACACTTTATTCTCTCCGAAAATATCATTGAGACCGAAGGCAAAACAACTCTCCATAGCAGCAGAAGAAGACATACCGGCACCAAGGGGAACATCACCTGCGAAGGCGATATTGAAACCTTTAACTGGAACGCCCAACTTCTTCATCTCCAAAGCGATACCGTAGATGTATCGAGCCCAACTTGCACGTGGTCCATTGGGGTCGGAGAGTTTGAAATCAACACGGTCCTTCAGGTCGATGGCGTATGCCATTACAGTGTCTTCTGTACCGTTGGCACGCATCTCTGCCATGATACCTTTATCTACTGCACCAGGGAATACGAAGCCCCCATTATAGTCGGTGTGCTCACCGATGAGGTTGATACGTCCAGGGGATGCATATACGTTGCCAGTCTTTCCGTCAAAGTGCTTGATGAAACGACTTCTTACAAATTCAATGTCCATCATATTGATTTACAATTTTACAAAATTAATCGATAGGAATGTCTGTGTTGACGTTCTTGCAACCAGCGAGGGCATAGTAGAACATATAGCCCATAGCCAGCAGATAAACAAAGTAACTGGGCATATATCCCATGAAGTCAGCAAAGAAATTCTGTATAACAGGCAGTACACCACCACCGACAACCATCATCATGAAGATACCGGATGCCTGGGCTGTATATTTGCCAAGACCCTCTGTAGCCAAGTTGAAGATAGAGGGCCACATCACAGAGGTGCAGAGTCCACAAAGTACCAGCAACAGGGCACTGATGGGAACCGTTGTCATCTCTATAGAGCCTTCCAGAATCTTCACCAGTGGCATGGTGACGGTTACACTCTTCGGCGTCAGGATGGCAGCAATGATGAGTATCATGCCTACAGACGTTGTGAAGAGCATCATCTGACGAGAAGATATCTTACCTGCAATGGTACTGGAAATCAGTCGTCCTACGAGCATCAGCAACCAATACATGGCAGCAACGGCACCACCGATAGTGGCTGCGTTGAGCACAGCCTCAGGATTCACCCAAGCACCGCTGGCAGTCGTATCGGAGAGATAGAAATTCAAACCACCGGGGATACCCACCTCAACACCAACATAGACGAAGATGGCGATGACACCCAGCAGACAGTGGCGGAACGACCAAGGTGAATGCTCAAATACCGTGTCGGCAGTAACCTTACCCATCTCAGGATCCTTAATCGGGATGAAGGTGAGGATAACGAAGGCGCAGGCAAATACAGTCATGGCGATGTACATCACCAGGTTGACATCAGCCATCTTGGTGGATGCTGTCACCGTACCAATCAGAGCACCTACGAGCAACGGTGTCATGGTACCAGCGAGGGAATTCAGTGTTCCACCAATCATATTCAACTGATTTCCACGATTTCCACCACCACCCAAGAGGTTCAGCATGGGGTTGACCACCGTATTCAGGATACATACGGAGAAACCTGAGATGAAAGCACCTAACAGATAGATGCAGAAACCAGGAATACCTTGGGATAAGCCAGACAGGAACTGTATGAGCACGCCGAAGAAACCTACTGCGATACCAATAAGGGCTGTCTTCTTATAGCCTACCTTTGTCAACATCTTTCCCGCAGGAATACCCATGAACAGGTAAGCGAAGAAATTCATGAAGTTACCCATGATGCCGAGCACGTTGGAACCGCCGATTTCGGGCTGGTTCTTCCAGATGACTCCAATGGGGGCGCCAAGGTTCGTCACAAACGAAATCATGGCATATAGGAAGAACATCGTCACAATGGCGATGAGACTTCCATTCTGTTTCTGATTACTCATATTGTTTTAATAATAAGTGTTGGTCTAAACGGATTTGTTACTCTGCAATGCCGAAGCGGTAGATGGTCTTCTGCTTATAGCGCTCACCAGGTTTCAGTACTACACTGGGGAAGTACGGACGGTTAGGCGTATCGGGGAAGTGCTGAGCCTCGAAGCAGACTGCCGAACGGAATGGGAATGTGCAGCCGTTGGCACCTTTGTAACCAGTAGCGTAGTTGGCGGTGTAGAGTTGCATACCAGGCTCTGTAGTGAATACTTCCATTGTACGTCCACTGTTCGGATCTGTTACCTTGGCAGCAAAACTCAGTTCTCCCTCTTCACGCTTGTTCAGCACATAGTTGTGGTCGAAGCCCTTACCGAACTTGATCTGCTCATGGTCGGCATCAATGTCCTTGCCGAAGGGTTTCGGTGTACGGAAGTCGAATGGCGTACCTTCAACCTTCAGGATTTCACCTGTAGGAATGGCGGTAGCGTCGGTGGGCAGATAGAAGTCTGCGTTGATCTCACAGATCTGATCCAGAATGGTCGGTGTGGGATCTGCAGTGCCTGCCAATGAGAAGAAGGCGTGATGCGTCAGGTTCACGATGGTCTTCTTGTTGGTCGTTGCCAGATACTCAATCACCAGTTCGTTGAGGTCGGTGAACGTGAATTCCACCGTCACATCGAGTTCACCAGTGAAGCCTTCCTCTCCGTATGAAGAAATACGATGGAGGGCCAGTGAACGAGGACCCATCTGGCGGGCATCCCATACTTTGGCGTGGAAGCCGGTAGGACCGCCATGCAGATGGTTTGGACCATCGTTGAGCGCCAACTGGTACTCTTTGCCGTTCAGGGTGAACTGACCTTTGCAGATACGGTTGCCCCAGCGACCAATCAGTGTTGACAGGAATGGTTCCTTACCACTGGTCAACTGCTTGATGCTGTCATGACCCTGAATCACGTTTGCTACTTTGCCATCCTTGTCAGGTACCATAATAGCACAGATAGCACCACCATAGTTGGAGATTGCTACTTCGTAACCCTTACGGTTTCTGAGGATGTACAGATCGGTTTTCTTACCATTAATCGTGGCCTGGAAGTTCTCCCGCTTCAGACCACACAGATTCGCTGTTTCTGTTGTATTAGCCATAATTGAATGTCTTTAGTTACAATTACTGTATGGTCTGCAAAGTAACAGAAAAAAATCCAAACGGACGAATAAACAACGAAAAAAATACTGAATGATATATTAAAAAACCCTAAATGCTGTTTTCCAGGAAGTCTGCAACGACGTAACTGCTACCTCCAATAAACACAAAATCATCTGGTTTGGCTGCGTTTTTTGCTGATTCCCAAGCATCTATGACAGTGGGATAGCATTCGCCGATGAGTCCTTGCTGTTCACCGATGATTTTCAGCACATTTTCAGATACAGAACGTTTATTTCTCGATTTTGTGAAATAGTAGGTTGCATTTTTTGGTAATAGTGCCAGAATGCCATCCATATCCTTGTCTTCTACCATACCGAAAACGATATGCATCTTATTGCATTCTACCTGATTGAGTTGTTTGCTGATATATTCCCATCCGCCAACGTTGTGTCCTGTGTCGCATACCACCTTGGGATGTTCTGAAATCACTTGCCATCTGCCCTTCAGTCCTGTGTATTCGCAGACGGACAGGAATCCTTCTGCAATCTCCTTACCACGAACCTCAGAGGTGGAGGTGTCGCTGAAGCGGTACATGTAACCGAGATCCTCCAGCACACGAACAGCCTTTAGGATGGTGTTGGTATTCTTTGTCTGATAAATACCGCCCAACTCTCCTTGGATAGTCCCAAAATGCTTTGTCTGATAGCGGATGCCGTGCTCCAGCAGTTCTGAGTTTAATACTTCCGGATGGTCCTCTGCGAAAAAGATAGGCGCATTTTGTTCTTGAGCCACTGCTTCGAAAATCATCTTTGTCTCTGGAGTGGCTTCACCGATGACCACAGGCACACCTTTCTTGATAATGCCAGCCTTTTCCATCGCAATCTGCTCTACAGAATCTCCCAACTGCTGAATGTGGTCAAGACTGATGTTGGTGATGACCGATAGGATAGGGGTGATGACGTTCGTGCAGTCAAGGCGTCCGCCAAGGCCTACCTCAATGACAGCAATATCGACTTTCTGTTCACTGAAATATTTGAAGGCCATTGCTGTAGTCAGTTCAAAGAATGTAGGGTGGAGAGATTCGAAGAAATTCTTTCCCTCGTCAACGAATTGGCAGACATAATCTTGTGAGATGGGATGACCGTTGATGCGGATACGTTCACAGAAATCCACCAGGTGAGGTGATGTGTATAGACCTACCTTATAGCCGCAGCGCTGCAGGATGGCTGACAGGGTATGAGCACAGGAGCCTTTGCCGTTGGTACCTGCAATGTGAATTGTCAGGTAGTCTCGGTGAGGATGTCCGAAGTGCTTGTCCAGTTTCAGACTATTGTCCAGCCCCTCTTTATAGCCGGCTGCACCTTGGTTTTCGAACATCGGTATCTGATTGAACAGATAGTTGCAGGTCTCCTTATAGGTCATCATAGGATTTGTAGTTTAGTTGAAATAGTTCTTGAAGCGCTGGAAGATAGAGTCGCGTGTCTGCTTGTCGCCTTTGAAGTTGTCGCTCTGCTTGAAGCGTTCCACGGCCTCCTTCTCTTCGCGGCTCAATGTCTTAGGCACATACACGCTGATGTTCACCACCAGGTCGCCCTTGCCAGAGCCATAGCCTTGAACGGCGGGCAGTCCTTTTCCGCGCAGACGGAGTGTCTTGCCTGGCTGGGTACCGTTCTCCAGTTTCACCTTTAGTTTCGTGCCGTCGATGGTAGGAATCTCCACCTCGCCTCCGAGGGCTGCTGTAGGGAAGTCCAGCAACAGATTGTATATAAGGTCGTTACCATCGCGAACGAAGGTATCGTTTTCCTCTTCCTCGATGAATACCTGTATGTCGCCAGCAATACCGTTGTGCTTACCGGCATTACCCTTGCCAGGCACGTTGACCACCATACCTTCGGCCACGCCAGCGGGGATGTTGATCTCCACCACTTCCTCGCCTTTCTCGATACCAGTGCCTCCACAATGCTTACATTTGTTCTTGATCACCTCGCCCTCGCCGCTACATGTCGGACAGACGCTCTGCTGTTGCATCATACCAAAGATGCTCTGGGTGGTATGGGTGATGACACCGCTACCGTGACAGGTCGGACACTGTTCCTTGCCACTGCCTGCCTCGGCACCTGAGCCGCTGCAATGGGGACAGGGGATGTCCTTACGCACCTTGAACTTCTTGGTCACACCCTTGTTGATTTCCTCTAATGAGAGTTTCACCTTCAGCCTCAGGTCACTGCCTCTGTGCTGCTGTGGACGACGAGAGCCGCCACCGAAGCCACTAAAACCGTGACCTCCGAAGATGTCGCCGAACATCGAGAAGATGTCGTCCATATTCATCGACGCGCCGCCGAAACCGCTGAAGTCGAAGCCGCCCATGCCCGGACCGTTGAAGCCGAACTGGTCATACTGCTGACGCGTCTTTGGGTCGTGCAGCACATTGTATGCCTCGGCTGCCTCCTTGAACTTCTCCTCGGCTTCCTTGTCACCAGGGTTACGGTCAGGGTGGTATTTGATGGCTATCTTGCGATAGGCTTTCTTGATCTCGTCTTCCGAGGCGGTCTTTGCGACCCCAAGCACCTCGTAGTAGTCTCTTTTTTGTGCCATGTGTTATTGTCCTACGGCCACTTTAGCGTGGCGGATTACCTTGTCATTTAGTTTATATCCTTGTTGCAGGCAGTCGATCACCTTGCCTTTCTTGTCGTCACCCATGCCAGGCACCATAGCCACCGCCTCATGCACATCTGTGTCGAAGTCGGCATCCAGGGCTTCAATCTTTCTGACACCCTGTGCCTCCAGTGTCTTCATAAACTTCTGGTAGATCAGTTCTATGCCTTCGCGCAGCACATCTGGGTCGTCGGTCTTTTTGCCGTTCTCAATGGCGCGTTCCATATCGTCGAGGATAGGCAGGATGGCGGTGATAAACTTCTCGCCACCGTTCAGGATCAACTCTGCGCGCTCCTTCAGGGTACGCTTGCGGTAGTTCTCAAACTCTGCCACTGAGCGCAGCCACTTGTCTTTCAACTCGGCTATTTCGTCCTGAGCCTTCTCTAAGGGGTCATTCTCCTCGGCCTCTTCCTCTTCAGCAGCCTCTTCAGTTTCTACTTCCTCAGATTCTGCCTCTTTGTCAGTTTCTTCAACGGGAGCCTCTTCCAGCGTCTCCTCGTCTTCGATCTTAATATCTTTTTCTGTCATAATTACGTTGTTTTGAAGTTCTGCGACTATTCAAGCAAATTTCGTGCCATTAAGCATAAAGTTCTGCTTTCTTTGCCTTGATGGCCTCGTCGTAGATATAGTCGTCATAGGTCATCAACTTGTCGATGGTACCCTTTGGCGTCAGTTCGATGATGCGGTCGGCCACCGTGTTGATGAACTCATGGTCGTGCGAGGCGAAGATGATGTTGCCCTTAAACTGTATCAGGTTGTTGTTGAAAGCCTGAATCGATTCCAGATCCAAATGGTTTGTTGGAGTGTCCAGAATCAGACAGTTGGCATTCTTCAACTGCATACGCGCAATCATACAGCGCATCTTCTCACCTCCGGAGAGCACGTTCACGTGCTTCAGCACGTCCTCCTCCCTGAAGAGCATACGACCTAAGTAGGATTTCATCGTCACCTCATTGCCAGGACCCCATTGCGAGAGCCATTCCACGAGGTTCATCTCGCTCTGGAAGAACTCTGTGTTGTCGAGTGGCAGATAGGCGGTGGTGATGGTCACGCCCCACTTATAGGTGCCTGCCTGCGCCTCGCGATTACCGTTGATAATCTCGAAGAGAGCCGTCATTGCCTTGGGATTGTGCGACAAGAAGACGGTCTTCTGTCCTTTCTCTATCGTGAAACTGACGTTGTCGAAGAGCACTGTTCCATCGGGATCGACAGCCTTCAGACCTTCTACCTCCAATATCTGTGTGCCAGGCTCGCGCTCCATCGAGAAGATGATACCTGGGTACTTACGCGTTGAGGGAGTGATCTCCTCCACGTTCAACTTCTCCAGCATCTTCTTACGAGAAGTAGTCTGCTTCGACTTAGCCACGTTGGCAGAGAAACGGCGGATGAACTCCTCCAACTGCTTGCGCTTCTCCTCGGCCTTCATCTTCTGGTTCTGAGCCTGACGCAAGGCCAACTGAGAACTCTCGTACCAGAAAGAGTAGTTACCTGAGAAGAGTGTTACCTTTCCGAAGTCAATATCGACGGTCTGGGTGGATACTGCATCGAGGAAGTGACGGTCGTGGGATACCACCAGCACGCACTGTTCCAGATTCGAGAGATATTCCTCCAGCCACTGCACGGTGTCGAGGTCGAGGTCGTTGGTGGGCTCGTCAAGCAACAGGTTGTCGGGGTGTCCGAAGAGTGCTTTTGCCAGCATCACGCGCACCTTCTCGTTGTTCGAGATCTCCGCCATCTGCTTATAGTGCTGTCCCTCAGCCACGCCGAGGTTCTGCAATAGTTGTGCAGCCTCGCTCTCAGCCTCATAGCCGTTCATCTCTGCGAAGGCCATCTCCAGTTCAGCGGCACGGTTGCCGTCTTCCTCGCTCATCTCTGGCTTGCTGTAGAGGGCTTCGCGCTCCTTCATGTTGTCCCACATTGGCTTGTGACCCATCAGCACGGTGTCCATCACCGAGAACTCGTCATATTTGAAGTGGTCCTGCTCCAACACGCTCATGCGCTCGCCAGGCAACATGTCTATTGATCCCTTGTTGGGCTCCAACTCGCCGCTGATGGCACGGAGTAGGGTAGATTTGCCTGCGCCGTTGGCACCAATGATGCCATAGATGTTGCCGCTGGTGAACTTCAGGTTGACGTCCTTGTAGAGCGTCTTCTTTCCGAATTGTATCGCTAAGTTTGTGACTGTGATCATCTCTTCTTATACCTTATTATATTATATATGGGCTGCAAAGGTAGTGAAAATCGAGCGAAATGCAAAGAAAAAAATGATTTTTCTTTCATTTCCGAGATGCATCGTACCTTCGACCGAAGGTCAGAGGTACGAATAATCGAGCGAAAAACCAAATTTATTAGGGATTTTTCTAAAAAAACTTAAATTTATTGTTTTTCGATAAAAAAGTTGCATTTTTCTTTGGAGTTTCAGAAATTCTAATTATCTTTGCACCGAAATTAATTATCGTTTAACAATAAATTATTATCAATTATGAACAAAAAACTCAAAATCTACAGCAGCCTGTTTATCGTGGCGCTCATCGTCTTTGGACTCACCAATACGTTTCATTTTTCTGCCATGGGCTGGTCGCCGGCTTCCGACAACAACATGGAGTTTGGAGAACTACCTTCCGATTTCATGAGTTGCGACACTCTTCCAGATGGTGGCACCGTATCCTACGGTCATCCCTATTTCACTTATGATCTGAATGTTCATCAATGGTCGAGACCCGATCATAAGGTACTTATTTCTACGGCACAAGGCCAGACCTACAAGGTGGATATGCAGAAGATTAAGGTGGGCATACCTGTCTCACGGGCACACTCCAACATCCCAATGTATCTCATCGGATCAGGCGCAGTGGTTTCCATCATCGTCTTCCTCTGTATATTATATATGGTGATTATACTCATCAGTAAGATTCGCCGTGGGGAGATATTTGTCACGAAGGTGTCAAAATACCTTGAGATTACAGGCATTCTGCTTACTTGTCTTTATCTGTATGAACTGGCCGTTTCATACATCGTAACGCAGTATTTCATTTCCAACATCCATCTGGCCGACCTTAGTATCGTGTTCAAGAACGAGTGCAACAGCATGTTCATCTTCACGGGTTTGGCACTGATGATTATCTCGCAGATTATCCTCATGGGTAAGGATCTGAAGGAAGAGCATGAATTGACCATTTAGTATAATTGAAGAGTTGAAGAATTGAAATATGAGTATCATTGTGAATGTAGATGTGATGATGGCCATGCGCAAGATGTCATCACAAGAACTGGCCGAGAGGATTGGAATCACTCAAGCTAACCTCTCTATCCTGAAGACGGGCAAGGCTAAAGCCATCCGTTTCTCCACGCTGGATGCTATCTGCAAGGCACTCGACTGCCAGCCAGGCGACATCCTCGAATATCAGGAATGACCGATTATTATCCCTTGTGGTATGCTACTAATCCTTCCATGGGACTCTTAGCAATGTGTCCGATGGTAAAGCCTTCTGCACGGGCTGCTGTCTCCAACTGGTCAGGATAGTGCTGTGCCATGCTGCCTACAAAACTGACGGGCAGGTCGCGGCGGTTGTAGGGTTTGATGTTACGTTGGAAGAAGTTTCGGAAATTGTCAACCACCAACTGTTGTAGCAGTGGGTTGTCCAGATGCTCGCCAATAAATAATGAGGTGGTTGCCAGGAAACGGTTTGCCATAGGTTCGTGATAGACCCTCCGGATGACATCGGCCTGTGTCAGTTTCTCCTTGGTCAGATACTCGTCTCGGATACTGATAAAGTCAGGATTCTTAAAAATGGCGTTCATGAACATTCGTCCCAGTACTGAACCGCTTCCCTCGTCGCCCAGGATATAGCCAAGAGCAGGGGTGTTCTGTACGATACCCTGTCCGTCATATAAGCAACTGTTGGCCCCAGTTCCCAGGATACAGGCAATACCTTCCTCCTGCTGGCAAAGGGCACGGGCAGCGCCCATCAGGTCGCTATACACCTCGACATTCTGTGTCGAAAGTACACCTGTCAGCAATTGACGCATGTGGGGAGCATGGACTGGCGTACATCCGCTGCCATAGAATATCACGTTGAGGTTCGACAGCAGTGGTGCCTCTAGGACGCCAGAGTCAATCAGGCGGGCCCGGGGGAAGGACGACAGTTGTTGTACCAGTTCTTGCCCGATAATCTGCCTGATTTGTTCAGGTGTCTGGTGGATGGGTGTGATGCCCTGGGTGTGAAACGTGGCGATTACGCCGTTGCCATCTCGGTCGGATGGGTTAAGAAGCGTCCAGTCTGTTTTTGTACTACCACTGTCGGCAATCAGTATAATGCTATTTTTCATAAATCTATTATATTGTTAGTTTTCTGCAAAGGTACGATTATTATTCCATTCTGCCATCATTTCTCTTAATTATTTTGCTTTTTTCCCCAAAAGTAGTTATCTATGCAGTCTTTGATATCTGAAACTATGGCTTGTAAGCCTCTTTGACATACTGCCCTCGGCTTCTCGTGATCTTGCCGTAGTTGATGGCGTGAACGGGACAGTGGTGGTAGCAAGCCAGACAACAGGTACACCTTCCATTGTGAATCCACGTGGGGGGTGTGCTTTTGATGTTATCCACAGGACAGACTTTGGCGCACTTTCCACAACGGATGCATACGCTCTCATCCACCATGAACTTGCAATCTGTGATCATGTGCTTGTTGAAGTAGCCGCCAATGACGTAGGAGTAGAGTCGGGGAGTGGCACCCTTCTCCAGTTCCTCAATTCCACGCTTGCGGTCTCTGATGATGGGGATGATATGGCTCAGTTGGTGCTTGGCGTTCTCAATCTTCCAGATTTCTTTGTCTTTGGGATCTGTATGCATGAACGGCAGACAGACATATGACTCTGGCATGATGACGGCAAAGACCGTCTCTGCCTCAAGACCTATTGCGCGGAGTTCCTTGTTGAGGATGGTCATGCACTCGCCCATGTTGTCGCCGCAGGTGGTGAGGGCCCAACAATACTCTCCTCCTTCCACTTTCATCTGCCTGATATACTCCCTTACGATCCTTGGGGGCTGCCAGCCATGCGTGGGGAAGCAGAATCCGATGCGCTCCTCTTTTTGTAGCGTGAACGTATAACGACCCTCCCTGATGAGGTCAGGGATGTAAAGTAGTTCCTCGCCGATGGCCTCAGCAATCTGCTGTGCCACCCATCGTGTATTGCCCGTGCCTGAGAAATAGAATATCATGGGTGCAAAGTTACGAAATATCGAGAGTAAAACAAAGAAAAGTTGATTTTTCTTTGGTATTATTTGGAAATAAAGGGAAAAGGTCGTAACTTTGCCGACAATATGAGATACAATGCAGGATATAACCGCGAGGGCGAGTATGAACACTATACCGTCGAGGAGCCGATGCCGCTGTTAGAGTGGCTGATGGCGAATGTGCCACAGACAAAGACGAAGATCAAGGCGACGCTGCAGGGTAGGGGTATCAAGGTGAACGGTAAGACCGTGTTGCAGTTTGATTTCCCCCTGGAGCGTGGGATGAAGGTGGCAGTGAGTAAGACCAAGCGTAACCAACAGGGTTTCAAGAACCGTTGGGTGAAGATCGTGTATGAGGACAAGTGGCTGATTGTGGTGGAGAAAGCAGAGGGTATCCTCTCGATGGCGGCAGGTCACTCGTCGCTGAATGTAAAGACTGTGCTCGATGACTACTTCAAGAAGTCGCGCCAGAAATGTACGGCTCATGTGGTGCATCGTCTGGACAGGGACACCAGTGGACTGATGGTGTATGCGAAGGATATGGAGACGGAACAGATACTGGAGCACAATTGGCACGACATCGTGTATGACAGAAGGTATGTGGCTGTCTGCTCTGGTGAAGTGGTGGAGGATGACGGCACGATAGAGAACTGGTTGAAGGACAATAAGGCCTACGTGACCTACTCGTCGCCTGTGGATAACGGCGGTAAGTATGCCATCACTCACTGGCATGTGTTGGACCGTACGACGGAACACTCACTGGTGGAGTTTAAGTTGGAGACGGGGCGCAAGAACCAGATCCGCGTGCACTCCGCTGATATGGGACATCCCGTATGTGGCGATACGAAGTATGGCAATGGTGACAATCCGTTGCACCGCCTCTGTCTGCATGCGTGGCTGCTGTGCTTCCATCATCCTATGACGGGTGAGCCGATGGAGTTTGAGACGCCTGTACCGACGGCGTTTAGGAAATTGTTTAAGTAGTTAAAAGTTAAGAGTTATGGATATACAGATGCAGAATATTGGCTATTACATATTTATTCTGGTGGCAATCATCGTGGCCTTCCTGATCATCAAGAAAGTGACGACATGCCTGGTCAGGTCGATTGTACTGATCGTGTTGGTTGCTGTGTTGGGCTATATCTATTGGATGTACCTCAGGTAGCGGTTTCCTCAGCAAAGATTACATCGAAGCGTTTACGAAGTAGTGGCGGATTGGCAATGAGGGTGCGCAACTTGTTGAGATTCTCCTCATTGGGTGACTTAGGCAACCACAGACGGATATAGCCATTGGTGGAGTATTTGCTGTCCATGTGTTCCTTAAATCGTTTCCAGTGTCCTTCCTCGTCGAGTTCAGGATAGTTGCTGAGTCCGTATTGGATGGTGCGACGAATGACGTTATCGACATCAATATCCCTGTCGGCTTCGGCTATGATCTTCCCGTAGAGACTGCGTGGTGCACGACTGGCTGAGGCACGGTGGTCTTCGATGGCTTCCTTCATAATTTTGATTTGCTCAGCCGAGAACCATTTCTTCAGTCGTGCGTCTGCAGCGAGGATTTTCCCCCCTGTGATGTGGTGGACGGCACGAGGGCCCGACATGCCTACATCGTGGTAGGCGGCAATGGTATAGACCATGTTGATGTCGGCTCCAGTGATCTTCACC
>Ga0310690_10005326_pt1 | contig 17536 bp, 9 predicted proteins | sample AusTroGonzalo_MG_2_FD_207661 | JGI IMG/M metagenome (GOLD analysis project Ga0310690, IMG submission 207661) | Bovine rumen microbial communities from tropical cattle in Woodstock, Queensland, Australia - Gonzalo_04 (v2) (version 2) | ecosystem: Host-associated > Mammals > Digestive system >...
ATAGTCGAAATATAAAAATAATCCGAACCCATTCCGTAAAGGAATGAAGTTCGGATTATCTTCTCGTGGTGGACCTTAGGGGGATCGAACCCCTGACCTCAAGATTGCGAACCTTGCGCTCTCCCAGTCGGTACGGTTTTTGTCCTCCGGTAGACAGCGAAAACCCTTGTGTTTTCAAGCGTTTCCGCGCTTTCAGCAAATATGGAGAAAACACTTTCGGCGCGATTTCGTATTCGGCTTTCACTTGCAGCCATCCTTCTCCCCGGAACGCACCCCACGTGTGTCACTTGCCCAAGGATTGTGACTCAACTGCGCTGCGCGTATTCGCAATCCAAAGTACAATTCCCTCACTGCAAATGCGCTGAATCAAAGGGTCAGAACGCTTTCCCGGCTTTCATAAACTCCATCAGATTGACGTGTCGGATGCCGCTGCGCTTTTGCAGCAGGTAGTCAGTCGTCATAAGATATTTGGGGTAGTTGTCCTTGATCTGCTCCAACGGCTTGTATTCGCGGTCCTCGGTCTCTTTGCTCTGCGCGATGGTGTACGACACCTGAAGATAGGCGTAATCCGCGTCCCGGTTGCGAAGGATGAAATCGCATTCCAGCGTTCCGATCCGTCCGACGCTGACGCTGTAGCCGCGGCTTTTGGCATAGAAGTAGCTGATGTTTTCCAATACCGGACCGTAGTTGATTCTGTTGTCGGTGTTGTTGCAGAAATAAAAACTCAAGTCAGAAAGATAATATTTCTTTTCTCCCTTCAGTGCGCGCTTGGATTTCATATCGAAACGGTCGCATTCATATAGGACTTTCGCACCGACAAGAACAGAGATATACTTGCTCAGCGTCCGTCGCGCCACCGGCATCCCGGACGTTACCAGCGCCTCTTGCAGGCTGCTGATGCTCGTCGTCGCGCCGAAGTTGTTGATGATAAAATGCCGGACCGCCTCGAACGTCTCTTTGTCTTTGATTTTTACCCGCTTGCGGATATCTTTCTCGAAAATCTCGCTGACGACGCTTTCCGTGTAACTGCGTTTGTCTGTCAGATCATCCAGCAGAACCGCGCGCGGGAAACCGCCTTCCAGAATGAAGTGGTTCAGTTCGATCGAAAGGTTGGCATCAATCGGCTTCCCGTAAAAAGCCTTCATTTCCAGATACTCGTCAAACGTCAGCGGGAACATCTCGATCTCCACGTAACGTCCGGTCAGTTTGGTAACCAGCTCGCCGCTGAGCAGGTAGGAGTTGGATCCTGTAATAAAGACAGAGTAATCTCCCTCCTCTCGATAAGCATTGATGACCTCCTCAAAATCCTTGACGTTCTGGATCTCGTCGACAAAAAGATAGGTCATATTCTCCGCTTTCGGAAAGGACGCGATCAGCTCGTCGAGTTGGTCGGCAGTTTTGATCTTACGGTATTCGCGCTTGTCGAGGTTGAGGAAGATGATTTGCTGTTCCTGCACGCCTCCTGCGCGCAGTTCGTCGGCGATCATCTGCATCAAGCTGGATTTCCCGCAGCGGCGAACGCCGGTGATCACCTTTATAATGTCCGCGACGTGATAAAAGCCGCGAATCTTTTTAAGATAAGTTTCCCGTTGATAGAGTTCCATACTCAACCCTCCAATGTAGTGGCTAATTGTAGGATACCCTTTTTTGCGAAAAAAATCAAGTTGTGGTATCAGTTTTTTTATTTTTTTGAAAAACTGATACCATAACGGCACATTTTCACAATCTCCTATGGGGAGAAACCCGTTGCCGCTTTACCACCTTGCATAGCGCAAAACGCGAAACCCGACCGTTTTCAGCGGTCGGGTTTTTTGATGCTTAGCCGGAAACGGAGAAAGGGAGTTCATTCTTCCGCGCAAGCGCGCAAGGGCCTATCAGATGAAGATGGAGGCAATCAGACATTAGGGCGAACCGCGCGAGGTAACTTCTGGACAAATTGTCCACAAGTTACAAAAGAACAACAATTTTGAAGTGGGGGGAGAAAATCATTGCCACCTTGCTAACTTGTATTGGCGGGAATAGACTGCCGACGTAAATTGGGTCCAAGTTGACCCCAATTAAAACGAACACTTTTCGAGCAACCATAACAGGCAGGGAGAACGGCCCGATTCAACTTGTCGTCAAATTGGCGACAAGTGGACGAAAAGAAAAGCAAGCTTGCTTCGGACCAAGTTGGTCCGAAGATGAAACGGCCGCGCAGTTTGAAAGCTGCGGCATCCTTGCGGGTTTTTCACGTGCGGAATATGATGAATATCGCAGGGACATCCTGCGGCAGATCGAACGTGAAGTACAAAATAAGAAGCAGAAAGGAGCCAAGAAAATGAACGAACTGACTTACAGACAGACCGACGATTATCTGATCCCCAACCTGACCGTCAGCGAGACGGAGCAGAAGCCGCTGGGCAAGTACGGCAGGATGCGCAAGCGGTATCTGAAAGAACACCGACCGATCCTTTGGAATCAACTCCTGCTGGACGGTACGCTCTATCTCCATCTGCAGGAGATCGACGAAACGGCGAACCGGAGAATGGCGCAGATGCTGCCGGAACTGGCGAAGCGCAGCGGCGTGACCGAGGCGCTGAAAGCGCAGAACCCGCTGGCATGGGTTGGAATGATGAACAACCTCAAAGCGCAGGCGGAGGAAGTCGTTCTGCATGAACTGATTTTCAATTAAGCAGGAGGTATTATGAGCGGTTATCGACCGGAACACTATCAAAACTACCCCAGAAATATCCGCGTGACTTTCTGGGCATCGGAGGAAGAATACGCCAGAATCCGCAAACGGATGTCTGAGTCCAAATTCCAAAACCTGAGCGCCTATCTGCGCAATATGGCAATCAACGGTTACGTTGTCAACATCCACGAGCCGAATCTGAAGAAAATTCTCTCACTGTTTCACCGTTTTTCCAACAACACCAATCAGATTGCGAAACGGCTGAACGAAAGCGGAAGGATCTACGGCGTCGACGTGCAGGAGATTCTCTCCGGGCAGAAGGAAATCGAAGGGCTGCTGCGGCAGATTCTCGAGGCGTTCAACAAGGCGATGTAAGCGGCAATACAAAACGACGGGCAGACGATTCCGAACGGCGTCGGCTGCCCAAAGAAAGAATGACAGGAGGAACGACTATGAAAAAAGCAATCAACATTCTGTTATGCCTCGCGCTCATTTTGGCTTTCAGCGCCGCCTCGGTCAGCGCGGCGGAATTACATCCCTTTGCCGATCTCAATTACAACAGTTGGTACGAAGACGGCATTATGTACGTTTACGAAAAGGGTATCATGCGCGGCACTTCCGAAGCGGAATTCTCGCCGGACGGAAACGCGACGCGCGCTATGATCGTCACGATCCTCTAGCGTCTGGAGGGTTCTCCGGACGGCAATAGGACAAGCTCCTTTACGGACGTTCCCGCCGATGAATGGTATGCCGACGCCGTCGCTTGGGCGGCAAGGGAGAACATCGTAAACGGCTACGGCAACGGAACGTTCGGACCGCAGGATTGTATCACGCGCCAGCAGCTTGCCGCAATCCTCTACCGCTATTCCGCGTACAAAGGCGTGTCCGCATCAGCGAACGGATGGGCGTCCTCCTACCCCGACGCCGACAATGTCAGCGCGTGGGCGCTGCCCGCGATGCAATGGGCGGTGCAGGAACAGTTCATCACCGGTGATGTCGTCAACGGGCAAGTATTTCTCCGACCGGACGGCTTCGCCACACGCGCACAGATCGCCGCGATTTTGATGCGCTATCTGTGCCGACCGACCGACGAAACGATCGACATCGATGCATTGGCGTCATACGGCAGAGCGTACGCTACATCCCTCGGCTTTACGATCGACACGACGATGACGCTGGAGAATTCCAGCTACTATCCGGGCGACCGAGTTCCCCTTTGGTCGATGGAAGATGCCCGCCGTCTTGTACGGGGCAATATTCGGGGGACTGCCTACAATTTGGCTGCATACGGCGACAGTATTGAAAGATTCCGGTGCAACGTTCTGATCGAAAAAGACGGCGAGGACGGCTACGTTATTTGGGTGATGTACGGCTGACCATGGGCAAAAAATGTTGCCGTGATCATCGACGAGCAGGAAAAGATTTTTGCCGCCGTACAGAGAATGTGACAGAAATTCTTTACGGAGAACGAACGCGGCTCCCGGATTTTTCCGAGAGCCGCGCTCGCATTATCAGCGAGAATAACTTTTCGTCAAGCGCCTGCAAGGCGCGCGGTTGCGGATTTGAAAAATCCGCAAAGAAGGTTTCAGGGCGATGCCCTGACAAGCCGCATCGAAGGGATTATCTACCCCGAGATGCCCTGCTTGCGGCAATCTGTTTGCCCCTGAAAGGACGCATGGAACAATACGCTGCCGAACGCATCGGGCAGGCCGGTGGGTACCGGTCTGCCCGATGGATGCTTTGTACTCTTATTCCGCCAGAGCGCGGTACAGGAAGGTCACGATCTGACCTCTCGTGCAGGTCGCGTTCGGACTGAACGTCGTCGCGCTCGTGCCGTTCGTGATCTGCGGGGTGTGGCCGACCGCCCAGAGGACGGCGGTGGTGTAATACTGACCGCTCGCAACGTCGTTGAACGGGTTGTTCGCACTCGCAGGCGTCGGCTCTTTCTGCGCGCGCCAGAGGAAGGTCACGACGTGCGCGCGGGTACACGGATCGTTCGGGCTGAACGTCGTCGCGGAGGTGCCGGTGGTGATGCCGTTCTCCGCCGCCCAGAGGACTGCCGTATAGTAGTAGTCCGTCGTCTTCACGTCTCTGAACGGATTGCTCGTGCTCTTCGGCGTCGGACAGCCGCTGGCGCGCCACAGGAAGGTCACGACCTGACCGCGGGTACACGGCGCGTCAGGACTGAAGGTCGTCGCGCTCGTGCCGTTCGTGATCTGCGGATCGTGGTTGACCGCCCACAGCACCGCGTCGTAGTAGTAGGCGCTCTCGGACACGTCCGTAAACGGATTGTTCAGCACCGGCTTGACGAGTATCGGCGTGGCAACCTTTTTTTCTTGCGCAGCGAACGCCGGATTGGTGAAGCTCGCCTTGTAGGTGATCTCGCCTTCCGCGTCGTAGGTGGCTTCCTTCGTCACCTCGGAGGTCGCGGTCGCCGTTTCGGTTTCGACGTGGCTCGCGTCGCGCTTGCAGCTCCGCGTCGCCGTGACGCCGGAATTGTCGTCGCTCCACACGTAGGTCGGCGCGTTCCAGTCGTGCCCGAGGGCGGCGATCTCGTCGCCCATATAGCTGTCGCCGCAGCGAGAGCAGGTATAGGTCGTATATCCCTTCTCCGTGCAGGTCGGCGCGGTGACTTCCGCCTGATAGTCGTGACCGAGCGCGGCAACGTCGACGTGTTCGCGGCTGAGTTCTTCGCCGCAGGCTGCACAGTAGACGGCGCTGTCGAACCCGCCCGCTACCGTGCAGGTCGGAGCGACTTCGTTCTCCTTGACGGGATCGCCCGCGGCGTGACCCTTCGGGTCGATCGTGACGGTCTTCGTCTGCGTTTCGAAGGCAGGATTCTCAAAGGTCGCAGTATAGAACCGCTCGCCAGCCTCGGTGCAGGTCGCCTCCGTCGTGCGGACGACCGTGTTCACGGTCTCCGTTTCGACGTGGCTCGCGTCGTGTTTGCAGACGCGGGCTGCGGTGACGGTGCTGTTGTCCGCCGCCCATTCGTAGGTCGGCGCGTTCCAGTCGTGTCCGAGCGCGGGGATCTCTGTATGCGCGCGGCTGATTTCCGCCTTGCAGACCGTGCAGTAGACGACGGTGTCATAGCCGCCGACGGCAAGGCAGGTCGGCGCGATCTCGTTCTCCTTCACCGGCTCGCCGGGGGTGTGGTCGAGCACGTCGATCACGACGGTCTTCGTCTGCGTTTCAAAGACCGGATTTTCAAACGTCGCGGTATAGCGGCGGTTGCCCTGCGCGGTGCAGGTCGCCGCCACGGTTTCGACCGTCGTATCGACTGTTTCGGTCTCGGTGTGGCTCGGATCATTGTTGCAGATTCTCGCCGCGGTGACGGTGCTGTTGTCTGCCGCCCACGTATAGGTCGGCGCTGCCCAGTCGTGTCCGGTAGGCTCGTTGAGCAGGACGGTCTTTACGTCGGTGCAGGTCTTGCCGCCGAAGGTGACCGTCGCGGTAAAGACGAGCGTCTCGGGTTCCAGACAGGTGACGGCGAAGTGTTCGGCGCTGACCGTCGCGGGGACGGTCTCGACGTGGGCTTCATCCAGCCCGCAGGTGAAGATGGCCTCGACCTGCGTGTTGGTGCTCCAGACCCATTCGGTCAGCGCCCAGTCGCAGGGGGCCGCCGTCAGGCGCAGCGACTGAATGACGCTGTTGTCCTGAATCTCGACGGTCATGCTCGCCGCCGCGTAGTGATCAGAGCCGGCGAACGCGAGCGTGTAGCTGCCGTTCGGCAGGTCGAAGAACGCGAAGCCGTCCTGCACGACCGAGATCGTCTTGCTGTAGCCGTCCGGTCCGGTCAGCGTGAGCGAGACGCCGTCGGCGCTGACGCCGGTCGAGGTGGTCACTGTGCCGGCGAAGCAGTGCGCCAGCGTGCTCGTCAGGACGAACGAGCGGGAAACGGTCTCGCTTTCGGTATATCCGTAGGCTTCGACCTTCGCCAGAACGTCGACATTGTTGGTCAGCGGAAGCGTGTCCGTGTAAGCCTTCCAGGTTTCGCCGCCGTCGGTCGAGTATACGATCTTCGCGCTTGCGATCTCGCTTGCGGATGCCGGCAGCCGGAGTTCCAGCGCGAGGCCGCTTGCGACGTAGCTCGTTTCGTTCGTGACCACCGCGCCGTCAACGTAGAACGCGGGCGCGTCCAGCTTCGCCGCAGTACCGACCAGACCGCTGGCCTTATAGGTCTCGCCGAGCCGGGTCCCGGCGTAGCTTCTGACATTGCCGTTCACGGTCCAGTGTACCACGTCGCCTTCCTGCAGCTCGTCGATGCGCAGCAGCACGGTCCGGGTGTAGGTCTTGCCGGCATCGGGCAGGTTGTCGGGGACGTGTCCCTGCTCGACCGGTTCCACGGTGTAGTCCCATTCGTCGGGGTCACCATCGCCGCCGTGGCGGAGGAAGACGCTGTAGTTGCTTGCTTTGAGGACGGTGTCCTCGTCCATGTACTTGCTGAAGGTGATGTAGACGCCGTCCGTGGTATAGAGCGCGTCGGTGACGTAAGGCGCGGCCCGGTCGACCAGCGGGATGTTGACGTTGAGCTGCACCGGCAGCACCGGCAGCAGGTTCTTCCCGGCGGCATATACGGTGGCGGCGGTGTCGTCGTTCGACGAGCCGCTCTCGTAGCCGTCGCAGCTGACCGCCACATACCACAGGCCCTCGGGCACATACCAGGCGTAGCGTCCGTTTGCGTCAGTGGTCTGGGTTGCGCTCGTGGGGATCAGGCTGCGGACCTCGTCGGCGGGCAGGAGCTGATAAGCCGTGCTCGCCAGATCCTCCTGCACGAGGTTCCCGTCGTGATCCACGGCGTAGTACAGCGTGGCGGTCGCGCCCTCGATCGGGTTCTCGATGACGCCCTCAAACACGACGCCGGAGGGGTCGAAGACCGGCTTGAACGCCGCGGGCTCCTGATTGTCCTCCGCCTTGTTGAACTTGTTGCAGTCGGGATCGTCCGGGTTCGCCTTGGAGTACATCGCGAACATTTCGATGCAGTTGGCCATAAAGCGGCGATAGAGGAAGGTCCTCGCGTTCTGTTCCTCCTCCGCCCACTTGGAGGTCACCTTGCCGAACAGGTATCCGAAGCCGGTCACGCCCAGACCTGCCGCCCAGGAGACAGGGCCGCCCAGAGCGGCGTAGATCGCCACGGCGTTGCAGGCGGAGTTGACGTAGAAGGCAGCCTTCTCATAGCCTGTGATGTCGCCGCTGAAATCCGCGTCCCGCATGGCGTTGATCAGATTGCACTGATCCCGATACAGGCCGCCGTCGTCGAAGTTCTCGTTGTTCATGCCCTGCTCGTAGAGCCACTGCATGGCCTTTTTGTAGCAGGAGGAGTTTATGAAGTTGTTGATCCGCTCGCCCTGCTTTTTGGCGGTGTCGTCGGAGGAAACAATGTAGTTGATCGTGCTCGTGAACTGATTGAGCAGGGCGAACGCGCCGCTGGCCTGCCCCGCGAATTTGGAGAAGCGCGGAAACGCCTTTGCCATGTCGCAGCCACCGTTGATAAAGCCCAGAGCGGCGCTGGTGTCGCCGGAAAGCTTGTCGGTGGCCTCCCAGAGCCAAACGTACCAGTCGGGCAGCTGACGGATCTCGAGGTTGCGCGTGCCGGCGTCGCCCCGCGTGCTGAGCGCGCGCTGCGGCGCGTCAGCGGCCTGCACACCGGCCTGCAGCGCCTCGGAAAAGCCCGTGAATTCATCGGTGAGGTAGAGGTTGACGGTGAGGGTAAACAGGCCCTTGCCGTCGTCCGCGACGGTCTGCACCGTGATAAAGTAGCTGCCGTAAAGCTCGCCGTCCCGCACGGTCGCGTCTGTGAGCGAGAGCACGTTCAGGGCTGCCTCGCCGCCTTCATAGGCGAGGCTCCCGCCGCTGCTGCTCAGTGCGTAGGGCGTGAACGCGGTGACCTCGCGCTCGAAGCTCTCGCGGTCGGGCAGCGTCAGAACGCGGGTAAAGACGCCGACGCCCGCTTCCTCGGGCCGGGCGGTTAGCCAGGTGCCCTCAGCCTGTCCAAGCCATTGCAGGATGGATTGGGGCGTGCCGGTGTAGGAAACGCCCACGCCGCCCAGGTGCAGATCCAGCTCGGTCATATCGTCCGCGGCGGCGGAGAAGTCCGCAAGCGTTTTGCCCTCGGGCAGCTCGCCGCTGACTGCGGCGGTCTCGCCGGTGAAGTCGATGTCGTAGCTGTCGGTTTCCAGTCCCGTATCCGACAGAACGGCCGTGGCGTAATTGTTGTAATCCGCAAGCTCGGCTTCGCTGAGCTCCAGCGTGACGGGCGCGTGGTAGGCGTCGGTATAGCTGAGGTCTTCGCCGATCTCCGGCGTGTACACGATGGGGTTGTAGAGGACCTCGGCCGCGACGACAGCGCTGTTGGTCCTGCCGGGGAAGGTCCCGACGAACGCATCCTCCTCCGCGTCGTAGACCGCATCCAGATAGCGGACCTCGCCGTTCATCATGTAGACCTTGAAGCTGACCTTGACGTCCTGCCCGGCCTCGTCCTTGCCCATGGACTGCAGGCTCTCCGGCTGCTCGAACCGGGCCTTGAAGGTCAGGTCGTAGAGCCATCCCGCGCCGTAGCTGCCGCCCGGCTCGATCTCGTACCAGATGCCGGTATTGTACGCGCCGGTTCGGTATATCATGCGGAAGGATTTGAGCTCCGGTCCGTTGGGATCGTGGTAGAGCCAGAGCTTGTCGCTCACGCTGCCGGACTCCGTCTCGGCGGTGAGGGCGTGGGTGGTGAGATAGCCGTCGGTCCCATAGAGCTGGACGGTGGCCTCCCAGTCGCCGTAGCGGTCGGCGACAGCGGTACCGATCAGCACAGTCCCGTCGTAGATCGTGACGGACTCGTTTTTGAGCGCAGTGCCGCGGACCGTGACGGTGTCGGTGCAGAGATAGGACGAGGTTGTGGAGATGACGCTGCCGGGCCGGTAGACCGTGACCGAGCCGATCTGGTCGCTGAAGCCGTTCGTATGTCCCGCGCCGTAGCTGTAACTGCCGGAGGCGCTGACCGTCAGCCGCAGATTCCGGTTCGTGACCAGGGGCTTGCCGTAGAGCGTGAAGTCGCAGGGCAGCTCGATGGGCGTGTTGAAATAGATGGTGCGGTTGCTGTGGCCGTAGCTGAAATCGGAGTAGACCTGCCCGTTGATCACCAGATACTCGGTGGTCAGGGTGCCGGCGGCGTCGTAGCCGTTGTCGTCCCAATCCGAGCCGGTGGCGAAGGTCAGCTTGGTGAGCCGCCCGTTTTTCATGTTCGCGTCCAGGCCGATGGTACCGGTGAAGCGGATCAGCTCGTCCTGGGAGGAAAAGCTCTCCTGCCCGGCGTTCAGGGTGGAATAGGGCTTCGTGGCGCAGGAGGTATTCTCGGTGGCGACCTCGCTGACCGTGAAGGGCGAAAGCTCCTTGACCTCGTTCTTTTGCAGGGTGACGGCCCAGGTGTTCAGAATCCAGGTTTCCGGCAGGTTGGAAAGCGTGTCCTCAGATGACAGCCCGCGGGACCAGTATTCCGGCAGCAGCGCCAGGATATAGCTGCCTCCATCTTCCTCCGGGCAGATCAGATAGCAGTCCTTGGCGTGATTGGAGAGGTAGAAGTACGATCCTTCGGCAAGAAACTGTCCGTTCTCATCAAACCAGGCAAGCCGGTAGGTGTGGGTGGTGAGCTCGGTGCCGAGCGAGACCAGCACGGCGGCGCGCAGCGTCTGAACGGCTTCAAACTGCGCGATGCCGTCGGTAAATTCCAGACTGCCCTCCAGCGGCTCGATGTATTTGCCGCTCAGGGTCCAGGTGATCGCGTTCAGGTCCGTGAACCCATAGAGCCAGCGCGAAATTGCGCTCGTCAGGCCGACCCAGTTGCCGTTCCGGGTATTCTCTCCGGCCTCATAGAAGTCCAGAAAAGACTCCTGCCCCACGGCGTTCACGATGCGTTGTCCGATGGCCTCGTCATAGATCCCGTCGAAGCCGAACTGCCAGAAGACGAGCACGGTGTCCAGCGGAAGGACCAGCGCCTGCTGCATTGCGTCATAGGTGACGTTATAGACGCGCCGTCCGCCCCAGTTGACCGTGAGGTGGGCCGTCACGTCGGGGAAGCCCTCGATCGTGAAGCTGCCGGTATCGTCGGTCACGGCGGAATACCCGCGGCTGAGGCCGTAGGCGTACTGCGAAAGGGTCACCGTTGCGTTCGGCACCGGAACCTCGCCGCTGCCGAAGACGACACTGCCGGTCCAGGTCTCGGGCGCGATGGCGTCCACGGCGGCATGGAGCACGCCGTCCGTCAGGGTCAGCGCGTAAACCTTCGTCCAGTCGTGGTTTACATAATTTTCTGAGCCGGGATGCCCACTGAAGCGCACATAGTAGGGCACGCTGCCGTCCGTCAGGATGGGCAGGTACAGGCTGGTGCCGCGGGCCAGATTCGGGTCGGAATAAACGTAATTGGTGGAATAGTAGTCCACACCCGGGGTCATGCCGTCGACCTGCACCGCGGTGACGGGCGTCCAGTCGCCGACCTTGGTCAGGGTGACGGTGCCCTCGGTGTCGTAGAGATCGCCGTTCGGGTCGTCATAGCGGGCGAGCTCTGCTTCCACGCCGTCCACCTTGCCCTTCAGGACCACGGAGGCGATCGTGTTGTCGTTGCGGTAGCCGTTGCCGAGCGGGATCGGCGCGAGCGGAGTCGTTCCGTCGCAGGTCGCGCCCCACATTGAGATTTCCTTCCCGTCGTCCGTGACGCCGACCAGCGAGACGCGGCCCGCCGCCGGGTCAAGGTCAAAGGCGACGGTCAGCGGCGTCATTTCGACCCATTCCGCGTAGAAGTAGACGTCCTGCTTCATCACGACGCTCTCGCCCGGCTGCCGGATCGAGCCGTCGTAGTTGCAGCTCCAGCCGGTGAAGACGTAACCGCGCCTTACGGGGGCGACCGGCAGGATCAGCTCGTGATTCCGCTGGATGCTCTGCGCGCCGCAGCTTCCCGCGACGGACTCCGTGCCGCCGTTGAGATGGAAGTTCACCCTGTACATCGTCGGGCTGGCGCTCAGGGCGGCGTCGATCGCGGTGTTGCCGAAGACGACCGGGTCCGTCTGGATCTTCAATAGGTTAACATAATCCAGCGCGTTTTCGCCGGAGAGAAGCACGTCGTAGTAGAGCGTCTTGCCGACGTCGACGAGCGGCGAGGTGTCGCCGGTGCCGAGCTGGTAGTAGCCGGAGCCGGCCTTGACGAACCAGCGAACCGTCCGGTCTTCCGTGATCGGCTGCTCGTTGAAGGTCGGCGTGACGGTGTAGGTGCCCAGCTGGTCGAGCGTCACCTCGACCGCCTGCTCGGCCTCCGTCAAGCGGACCTCGCCGCTGACGGCCTTGTAATACTGCACGCCGCCCTGCATCAGATCGTCCTTCGGCGTGACGGTGTAGGTGATCGCCGCGCCCTCGGCGACCGAGAACGGCTCCTCCAAGACCTTGCTGCCGCTCTTCCAGACCACGTCACAGAGCGCGGTCACGTCCTGCCCGTCCTTGTCGAGAACCGTCAGCACCGGGCGGCAGCGGCTGACGACGGTGATCTTGAACACCGGGTCGATCGGCGCGACGCCGTCGGCCAGACCCGTATAGTGGAGAACGATTTCGTGTGTTCCGACCTCCAGCGTTTGCAGGAACGCCGCCTTGAGCGTGACGGTCGTTCCGTCGACGCTGTAATCGGTGTCCGGGGTCAGGGCTGTGTCGTTGAGCAGCAGCGAATCAAAGGTGAATGCGCCGTCGTTGCGGGTGATTGTCACGTCCTCCTGCGTATCGCTGGGGACGCTGGCGGTGAGCGGCGTGACGTAGGGCTGCACGTTCTTCACGACGCGGTACAGCTTGCCGTAGCCCGAGCCGTCGTCCGGGTAGTAGCCCTGCGCGATCGCCCACTTCAAGGCCGCCGAGCCCTCGCCGACGATTACCGTGGTCCCGTAATACGCACGGCTGAAATCGCCGTTCGGCATCGTCGTCACGGTGTCCGGGATCGTCAGGAGCGTTTCGGGGTGCCCATTCAGAAGCCCCTGTATCAGCGACTCCATCGCGCCCGGCTCGATCACAACCTCCGTACAGTTGTCGAGGAAGCGGAAGGCGTCGCCGTTCAGAACCCGGATATTTCCGGGGATCGTCAGCTTGGTGATCAGCGTCGCCTGCTGCCCGAAGATGTCGTAATGCGTGATGCTGTCGATGAAGTCCGGCAGCCGCTCCTCGCCGCCGTGGCCGACGTAGCCGTAGACCGTGTAGGTGCCGCCGAGGTTATAGTTGTCTTGGTATTCGAGCAAGTAATTGTCCCAGCCCTCGACGATGTGCTTGCCGGAAGCGCCCATCGCCTTCAGCGTCTCGTGGGTGGTGGTGCCGTAGCGGCAGTAGAGCTTGTTGCTGCTCGGCACGCTGTTGAGGCCGTAGGACGTGATGTTGTCCGGCAGATGCAGCTCCACATTATAGGTATTGATGCCGAAGCAGCCGTAGTACATGGCGCTTTCGACGGTATGCAGGCTCTCCGGCAGACGAATGGAATCGGGGGCGTGCACCGTCTTAAGGCTGCGGCAGTTGCCGAACGCGCTGCCGCCGATGACCTCCACCGTCTCCGGCAGGATCGCCTCGACGAGGTTGGTGCAGCCGTCGAACGCGTTGGATTCGATTCTCGTCACATTGCCTATGACCACAGCCCGCTTGATGTAATCGCTGTATCCGTGCCGCCAGCCGTAGAAGTAGTAGTGGTCCGGGTCATTGCCGCCGAGCCAGTACTGGGCGGAGAATTCGGGCATCTCTCCTTCGCCGCTCACGGTCAACAGGCCGTCGGGATCGAGCTGCCAGGTCCAGGGGATCTCGTTGTCGGTGCCCAGGTTGAGGACCAGCGTGCCGCCGACCGACTCCTCGACGTGCGGCATGATGCGGTACTGGACCTTGGTTCCGTAGTCGCTCTGGGAGTTCCAGTAGCTCGTATAGTTGCCGATGCCCTGAATGACGATCGGGACCTCGACGGTCTCGGTGGGGCTGCCGATGCGGCTCGATACCGTCTCCGGCATATCGTTCCATGTGTCGTAGCTGATCTCGTAGTCCACGCCCTCTTGGAGCAGCTTACCTCTCGAATAGACGCTGACGTCGGTCATGTCCTTCGGCGTCCCGTCGTAGAGATAGGGCCAGTCCCAGTTTGGCACGACCTCAAAATCGGCGTAGCCGGTGTTGATCTCACAGGGTTTGATCTTGAACTCCTTGACCATCGTCGAGCCCTCGTAGTCGCCGATGCCGGTGAAGATCGCTTTTGCGAGACTGTCGTCCGTCGTGGCGTTGATATTGTTCTCATAGGCGATTTCGTAGTCCACGCCCTCGCGCAGCATACCCATGCGCTGATCGTTCGCCCACGAGCCGACGTAGAGCAGCGGATTCAGAGTCTTCGGCTCGCCGTTGTAGTAGAAATTGGGGAAGCTGTTCGTGTTGGCGCGGGATTGGAAAACGACCTCGTTCAGATCGCCCTTCGTCAGCGTTACCGTGAGCTGGGTGTCGTAGTTGTCCTCCGCGGTGGTCTCCTTGTAATGCACCGTAAAGACGTGCGTGCCGCAGCCCAGCGACGCCAGATATTCCGGCTTGAACGCGACCCGGTAGCCGGTGTCGACGTAGTCCCGGTCCAGCACCAGCTCCTCGCCGTTGAGGAACACGGATTCGAAGGTATAGCCGTTGTCGGTTCGGTTGACGTCCAGATACCCACTCTGGGAAACCCGGCGTTCGACCGTATAAAAGGCGAGCTCCGGCACCCTGATGTTGGCGTCGATGATCTCGGTCCGGTTGCCGAAGCCGACGGTGTAATTGACGTTGCCGGGGTTATAGTAGTTCGTCGAGGTCTTGCCCCGCAGGGACAGATAGCAGGAGATCTCGTCCCCGGCGTCGTGCATCCGGGAGGTGTCGCCCGAGCCGTCGCGGGAACCGTTGTGGTACCACTGCACGGACCAGCCGTCGTCGCCGTCCATCGGGATCTCCTCGCCGGTCTTTTTGTCGACGAGCTTGACCGTGACCGTGCCCTGCATGCCCAGCGCGACGTTGACCGCCTGATCCTCGCTCAGAAGCTGGACCTCGCCGGTCGTTACCTTATAGTATTGAACGCCGTTGATCTTCAGCACGTTCTTCGGCGTCACGGTGTAGCGGATCCAGCTTCCCGCCGGAAGCGTGTAGGGCGCCTGCAGTACGTTGCCGTTCCGGTCCTTGATCTCGATCGTACACTTGGCCGTCACGTCGACGCCATCGAAGCCGGTCACCATAACCGTCGCCGAGGCGCTGTCCTCGCTGGTGAAGGTGATCGTCTTGTAGTTGCTCGCGTAACCGGAGACCTCGCACGGATACTTCTCGGCGTTCGGGTAGAGCTGCGCGTTGACGCCGGAGAAGGCCACGTCACAGTAGAGCGTCGTGCCGACCTCGGCGACCGGAGAATCCAGCCCCTCGCCGATCCTGACGTAATCCTCGCCGTCGAGGCTGTACCAGGTGACCGCATAGCCCGCGCCCTCGTCGCTGCGGACCTCTGCGCCGTCCTGATTGTTGAGCGTGAGCCGGATCCTGCCGAGACGGATCAGATAGACGTCGACCTGCTGCTCCGGCTCGGTCAGCGTGACCTCCCCCGAGACGCCGCGATAGTACAGGTTACCGTCTCTGTCGGTCAGCGCGTCCGTCGGCGTGACGGTGTAGGAAAGCGTCGTCCCGGCCTCGACCGAGATCGGCTCCTCCAAAACCTCGCCGTCCAGCCGCCACACGACCGTGCATTTATTGGTGACGTTGGAGCCCCAGGAGGGCTCGGTCCACACCCGCAGCACCGGCGTACACATCATCGGTCCCTCCGGCTCGTCGCCGCCGTCCGGATCGCGCAGAGGGATGCTGCGCGCCGCGGCAGGCGCTTGTTCTGCCTGCGCCTTTACCGGCGTCTGTTCCGTCTGCATCGGCGCAGCCGGTTCGCTCGTGCCTGCGGGCGCGTTCACCGCTTCCGCAAACAGCGTCAGCGGCAGCACCTGTATGCACAGCAATACTGCCAAAAAGACTGCCAATACCCGTTTCATAGCGTACCTCCCGTTTCCTCTCCGTTTTCATTCAAATAATCTTTCTGCATTTTGTTCAGCTCCCGAATCTCCCTCCGATAGCTGGCGTAGAGGATCAGCCAGATGAGGAAGAATGCGACGAGCTGGAATCCGGACATGATCAGTACATCCCCGAGCCGGGTGCACCAGCCGAGGAAGAGCGCCAGCGGCACAAAGGGAAGAATGCACATCAGACAGTGCAGCAGCGTCGCCACGGACAGCGGCAGACGGTCTACGTCGTACAGCAGCGTCCCCGCCATGCAGATCGCGCCGTACAGCCCGACCAACACGAGCTCTAACAGCATCGCGCTGCGCAGACTGCCGATTCGTTCCAGCAGGATAAGCGTGACCGGATTGGTTTCATAGGTCAGCGCTTTAATCAGGCTGTTGACCGCGACGCCGAGCAAAAAGCCGAGCCCGGCACGTTTCAGGATTTTTCCGATCATAGCGTTCCCTTCCCTTCCGACAGCCGCCTGCGGATCGCGGGGATGCAGCGGCGAGACGCCCAAGTCTCCATCCCGCCCGCAAGCTCCAGCCGCAGCGTGCCGTTCAGCGTAAAATCGTATTTGCGTACCTTGTCGAGATTGACGATCTCATGGCGCGAGACGCGCACGAAGTGCGCCTCGTGCAGCGCCTGCTCCAGATTTTGCAGGGGCTGGCGCACCGTGTAGCTGCCGTCCTCCGTCACAAGCAGGGTCAGCTTGTTGAACACGGCGGCGGAAATCACGTCGTCCGCCGCGATCTGCAGCACCTCGCCGTTCATCGACGTCACGGTCAGAAGCGCGGGGCTCTGCCCCGTGATTTTCTCCATCAGCCGCTCCACCGCGGCGTCCCGACCGGAGGATCGGATCACGACCTCGATATCCTCCAGTTCCGGATGCCGCTCGTAGCGGACCTTGATCTTTTTCATCGGTTCCCCACCGCCTTTCTCTGCGCGGGATGTCGGCAAGACTCCACCGCCGCGCTCCAATAGACGCAATCCTCGCAGGTCGGCGCCGCGAGCGAATTGCGCGTACACCAGACCTGATGCCGCCAGCCGGTCTTCGTCCTGCAAACACGGCAGGCGAAGCGATCGCAGGCGGCGCAAATCACCGGCCTCGCGTCCGGCGGCACGCCGGTCGGCGTTCCACCAGCGACGACGTATATCTTTTCCAAACGCCCCGTCTCCCTTCTCATCGGAATTGCATATATAATCTACAATTTTTGTATATCATACGTAGCACGCGGATGCAACACCTCAGGCGTAAACGGTATCTGATCCGGTGTAAACGGTCGCTGCAGGAACGTTCAACATTTTTCTTGAAAAACCAATTGACATCCGCGGCGGGGTGAGATATAATCAAAGCATAATCGAACATTTGTTTGTGTATTTTCTGTAGGAAACGGTTTCCTCTATTATCCCAATCCGTCAGAAGGTGATGTCCATAGAAAGCAACCGTGAACCGAAATATCAGAGAAAGCCAATGCCGGAAAAGGTCGAGTATTTCCTGATAATCTCGCACGAGGAATGCGTCGATCTGATGGAACGGGACGTCTTATGCCCCTACTGCGGCTTTCGGCTGCACCGCGTATTCAGCGACGCCCAAGGGCATCTTCGGGTAAAATGTCCGAAGTGCAAGGGTACTGCCATTTTGAGTCTGGCGTATTTCCGCACACAAAAGGGATACGGCGCACTCAAAGCAAGGCACCCAGAAATTGAATACTGAGCGAACATTATAGCGCGTAGGCGGAGCCGGCCTGAACAGCCGAGACTACCCAGGCACCGTATGATGGACAAGCATAGGCAACTATGCTCTGTTTTCATACGGTGTTTTTTTATACTCCGCCCATC
>Ga0310690_10005327_pt1 | contig 17536 bp, 17 predicted proteins | sample AusTroGonzalo_MG_2_FD_207661 | JGI IMG/M metagenome (GOLD analysis project Ga0310690, IMG submission 207661) | Bovine rumen microbial communities from tropical cattle in Woodstock, Queensland, Australia - Gonzalo_04 (v2) (version 2) | ecosystem: Host-associated > Mammals > Digestive system >...
GCTGCATTCATACAGCATTGTAGAGTCGAGTGCCTTTCTTTGCCGTGCGTCTGCCTGTCAGCGCACAGCGTGGAAAGGCTCTCGTTAGTTATAGTCCACGAGGCTTTTCTTCGAGTACAGGCTTTCCCGACTGCTGCCATTGCGTGGGCTTGTGCGGTGACGGGCAGCTTGTCGGGAAAGCCTGTACTCAGAAGATGTGCCGAGGGATGAAAGGGAAATGAATTAGTTATTGTTATGATGAATATGGTTCAATATTCACCAATAATATAACTTTTTAATTGAGAATTAAACATTTACAATTTTACAATTTTTTTAAATAAGCTCCAAGGATCGGTAGAATTATAATTATTTAAAGATGTCATATGTACATGTAAAGTAGCTGTTGATAATATTGATTCTTCAAAAATCTGATAATAATATCCTATTATGTCGAGCCCTATTTTGGGCGGGTTTATTGGATTACAATATACATCTTTTATTTCGCAACAGCCGACGAAAGCTTCACTTTTAATTTCGATAACACTTTTTGGAATTGTTATGGATGCTAAACTCTTACATCCTTTGAATGTAGCATCGTTGATGACGCTTAAACTTTCGGATAGTGAAATAGATTTAAGTCCGCTGCAACCAAAGAATGCTTTACTGCCGATGGTGGTCACGCTATTGGGGATGTTCACTGATGTCAGTTTACTGCATCCAGAAAAAGCTTGTGCTCCTATTTCCGTTATTCCAGGATTAAGGTTAATGGATATCAGGCCGCTGCAATTCTGAAATGTACCTTCATTTATTATTTTTAATTTATTGGGAAGACTAATCGTAGATAATTTTTGGCACGCCCAGAAAGCACGTTCTCCAATCGATACAACGTTGTTTGGAATAGTTATATTCGAAATGCTTTTACAAGATTTAAAAGCTTGCTTTCCTATTGTTGATAAATTCTCAGGAAGTGTAATTGTTTCCAATTTAAAACAGTTAGCAAAAGCAAAATTCCCTATTGAAGTAACGCTATTTGGTATTGAGACCTCAGTCAAATCTGGACATGTTTCAAATGAATTGTTGCCAATTGATGTTACTACATAAGTTTTGTTGTTATATATAACGGAAGATGGTATAACAACTTTACCTGTGTAGGACCTTGTGCTACCGCTTGACGTTACACTTGCATTATCTCCCATAAAGTTGTAGTAAACATCATTGATTTTTGCATCAAATGCATTTGTAATCAATGGTACTATAACAAATAAAAAAAATAAGCTGAGATGTTTCATGATTAAAATAATTAGAGATACAATGACTTCTGTAAATTACGCAACCTTAAAAGGATACTATTGCTGTTTGATTTGTATTATCATAATAAGTATCAATTTATTTTGCAAACATAGGCAAATTTCTATCTCATGCTTCCACTCCGTCTCATTTATCTTAGATTATTTATTCATTTTTAACTAAAAGAATATTAATCACATTCTTTCTTTATCGGACTTACATTGATGATGTCGCACGGCTCACTCTTCAATGAGCGGTACAGCGACATCCCTGGAGGCATAGCCTCTGATAAGGTGCTGCATTCATACAGCATTGTAGAGTCGAGTGCCTTTCTTTGCCGTGCGTCTGCCTGTCAGCGCACAGCGTGGAAAGGCTCTCGTTAGTTATAGTCCACGAGGCTTTTCTTCGAGTACAGGCTTTCCAGACTGCTGCCATTGCGGTGATGATGGCGTGGCTCTGGCAGCTTGTCGGGAAAGCCTCTACTCAAAAGATGTGCCGAGGGATAACACCCCAAAAGCCTGACGTGCCTTTCCTCCCAGTGAGCCTGTGATCCGGGTGCAAAGGCTTGTCAGGCTTTTGGATAGACACCTTTCCTCTCTCCCTCATCAGCTCTTCGCACTCATAAAATTAAATGCTTAGCCAGCAGCACCTTTCAGGGCAATGGCAGCACTTCATTTTCTGAGGGTGATGTGCTGATGAGGGGCTTTGGAAGAATATGTGAGGATTGGAACAATGAGCGGTGCTTGCTGTGGTTGTGGCCGAAGGCCATTGTCGGCGCAAAGAGGATTGATGCCTAGATGAAATGCATTTTTTTTAAGAAAACGATATTTTTTTGTTTGTTTTGAATATTGTTACATAAATAATCTGTACTTTTGCGCCAGAAAAGTTCCTTGTCTATGTTGGATTGTAGTTCCAGCCGTGACTTGGGGCTTTTTCATTTATTAATATGGAAATTGTAAACCTACTGGAATTTTCACGTCGTGAGCAACTTCACGAGTGGTTGATTGCGCATCACGACGCCACCAAAGAATGTTGGGTGACGTCGAACCGGAGCAAGCAACCACGAGAGGATGCAATCCCATACGTTGAAATCGTTGAAGAAGCCCTGTGCCTTGGATGGATTGACTCTACCTTGAAGAAGCTGCCTGACGGACGGATTGCCCAACGGCTGACGCCACGTCGCAAGGGGTCTCACTGGACTGAGCTTAACATCGAGCGATGCCGCAAGATGATTTCCGCAGGACTGATGACGGAAGCCGGGCTTCGTGCAATGCCAGTCAAGTAAACTGCGGGGCGTTTGCTGTTCTAGAAGAAAGGCTTACCTGCCCTTCTTCGGAGCTGAGATCAAGTCACAGATGGCGACTCTGAAACCACATCTTATCAGGCGTGGCAGATACGTATCCAAAGCGTGATGCGGAAACGCTGCTTCATTGAAGCCATTCTGCGTAGTGAGTGTTATTCCGAGGCTGTCTGCAGCCCTTACGGCATCCTCCTCGAACGACGTGTAGAAATCGCCTGTTCGGAACAGCAGGAGTGCATCCGGATGTTTGGCTTTCAGCTCCTCATACTGTTTTCTGATAGTACGAATATCATTGTCCTTCTCGACGGGCTTCATGACAGGCTCCTCGAAATCGAAGTAGAGCTGACGTGGTGCGGGATTATGATTCACATGAACTTGCATAACGCTATAGATTAGAATGAGACATACCCTTGATGGGCGGTGATTTTTACGATGCTCTATCAAGGTGACGGGGGAAGCGAACTGTCGGCAAGGAATGACCAGGAAACAGCAAGAAATACCCACTTTGCCCCTTCCTTCAGGATGCGACAAAGTGGGAAAGTTGTCCTGCCGTTTGTGCAGTCATAGTGCAGCGGTACTTTGCCATGAGCGGCCCGCCTTACCTTTGCAGAAGTAAAATGCCGCCAGGTATGTCCTATTCTATGGCGTTGTTCATGTGAACTCCGCTGAGCGTATTCTACTTTAGGAGCCTTAGCCCATCGAGAAAGGCCACCGCGTTATCTTCCAGATGAGGAAAATGATGAAAGCCAGTACGAACAGCCCTGCTACCATGTATGTACAGGTGCGATTAGGAGGATGCCTCACTTCGGAATTCACCTGCGTTGAGTCCGCTTCCTGAGTGATGCGATTGTAGGTGGTTTCAGTAGTAGCCATCTGTTGCTTTGATGTGCGTTGTTCCTCTTGCCTGTTTGCATGAACCCCATAGATTGATGCCGACTGAGGTGACAGTCGGCGGGGCTTGTCGCCAGGCAAGTCGCTATTTCCCTTTGGAACCATCGTAGTATCAGATTCCTTGTCATCTATTGATGCAAACCGAATCACGATACTATCGATGTCCAGGATGGTGGTGGCCACGATGCTATCCATGATGGCAGCAAAGGCCGCTGTGGTAGTGGCGGCGTTCTCAATGGTTTGAGAATGCTGTACCCTCGTTTCCGTGTACGTCTTGTTCGCCCGGCAAGACATCATCAGGAAGAGCGCGAAGATGAGTGGGCATATCGAGGTTGGTTTCATGGGAGTGGCGTTTGAGGATTACCATTCGAGTTGTCCGCATACTCATTTTTCGCGTCGAACGACGGGCATTCCGTGCCCATGAAGTCACGGTGTCCGTATATCTTCACGTTCGGGTACACCTCTTTGATCTTCATGAGCAAGGCCCGCAGCGCCTCTTTCTGTTCCTGCGTTCGTGTGTCCTTGGCCGTCTTGCCATCCTTCTCCACGCCTCCGATGTAGCATATCCCAATGCTATTGCGGTTGTGTCCGTCCTTCAGGCAATGCGCCCCTTTCTCCTCAACGGGACGGCCCGGGTGTATGCTGCCATCGAGGTACACCACGAAGTGATATCCGATGCAGCGGAAGTTCCTGCGTCGGTGCCATCGGTCTAAGTCCTCCACTGTAAAGTGGCTCCCTTCCGGCGTTGCTGAACTATGCACAATCACCTCTGTAATCGTGCGTGTGTTTTGTTTGATGTTTAAATGTTCAAGATTCATTGTTTAAGAATTTAAGAGTTTGATTCTTCGTGTTCATTGTGGTTGTGAGTCAGCTGTTTCTTGATGTCGCTAAACTTCGAGTTGATATACACATTGATGCCGAGTGCGCTGCCTGCATATACGAGACATTGGGCGGTGAACATCAGCACCGAGTCCGAAATTTCCCCTGTCGGCGGAACCACGAATCCCGCGATGGAGAGTCCGACGCCAGCCACCAGCATGGCGACGGCAGTAAAGACCTGGATGTCTGTACGAGTTTCTTTTGTCATTACGATACTATGTTACGTTGAAGAATAAGTTCGCAGGTGCCCTTCACTTGGTTGTCATACCTCGTCAAGGTGAATGTGATGACGCGCTCCGTGGCATTTCCCGGCCATGTATCGTCAGCATCAATGCGGAGATTGACGTAGTTCTTCATCCCTTCATATTCGATGTGGAAGATACTATCATTGTCCTGGAATGCCCATGCTATGATGCAGTCCATTCCTTGAATGACATTATCATTCTCGTCGAGCCCAGCTAGCGTAACCGACTCTTCCACATTCGATGCCACGACGTACCCTCCGTTACCGTTGCTTCTGACGGGCACCGTTATTCGGCTCGGGGTTGCATAGGCAAAAAGCTTGGGTTGCATGACATAGCGGTTGTCCAAGCCAGCGATGTACTGTTGAATACTAGTTATCGACGATTGAATATTCGAGATCGTCGTTTCAATCGAATTAATCGTTTCTGACATCGTCTCAAACGACTCCTCGAGGTAGTTCAACGTACGGAGGTTTTCCTTCGTCATCAGTCCGGCGTACGTCGCGTTAGCCTGTCCGATAACCAATGTCAGCAATCCTGCGGACTTCTCCATGAACGGGTGCGGCATTTTGATGGTAGCTGAGGTGTCAGTACGTGTCACCCCGATATCCGTTCCCACAGCAGTCCAGGATCCTACGGAACTGATGGCCGTACGTTGTGCGTTCGTAAACGTGATTGTTCTTCGGCTGAGCCTGCTCCCTGCGAAGTACATATCCTGTACGGTAGTTGTTTCGTTGTGCGTCTGATGAATCATCGCCGTATAGCTGCTATAGGTGTAGATGATCCATATAATTTTCGTATTGCCTGCATACTCCAGTGTTGCGGCCGTGTTCTCTCCTGTAGCGGAAGCGTTTCCGACGTGTCCGATGAAGCGTATGCCGAAGTTATCCGCGAAGAAATCCGCTGCTGAAGGCATACTGTTCACTTTGGACTTGTCCGCAGCACTCATCAAGCCCATGGCAGAGGTGGTTGCTGCGGGAATGTTCACGTCCAGCACCTTTGACAGCCCCTCCACGATTCCCTGTAGTGTGAGGCGCAGTCGGTACTGTTGGTTTTGTTCACTTCCCGCGAATGTAGAGCTGTTATAGTCAGTCGCTTTCGCCAGTAGTGTGATGTCATTCTTGGTTGGCATTACCATCTCCGTCCATGCTGTCACACTCTGTACAGAGGTGCGGTCAGTATTGGAGAAGGTGATGGTACGTTGTACGATTTTGCTATCCCAGTGCAGTGTCTGGATGCAAGTGTCATCGCACACATGCTGTTCGATGAGTCCGTATTTACTGCCCATTACGTAGTAGTAGATGAACCATATATCAGGATTTCCGCAGTACTCCAGTTTCTTTGCCTCGTCCTCTGCGCTTGCGGAGTTGCGCCACACGTCTCCCTCGTTCCCCAGCCTCACAAAGTGAGAAGCGAGGGTTGTCAGTTGCGCCCTCTCCTCTTCGGTCATTCCGCTGCCGGAGCCAGACCCTGTACCACCATTGTTGATAGCATTCATGATGGCAGCATAATCCGTAGCACTGAGTATGCCAGCCTGAGCTGTGGTGGCTACAGGTATGCTGATGGTTACGGGCGTGTCCACATTCAACGCATCTATCAGCGTTAGGTTGAGTGTCATGCCATTTCCCGTGCGACTCACGGAGCCTTGAATATTCAGTACTGCATTTTCATAGATGGGCTGGAATTCGCTATCCTTCACGCAGTTTGCGATGAGGTTTGCCTGCAGCTGCAGCAGCGTTCCCAGCCTCTCAGGGGTGATACTCGCCTCTCGTGTCTCAGACCGAAGGGCGGTAATCAGTTGGGTGATGTTTTGGATGTTGTTCATAAGAAAGTGAAAAGTGAAAAATGAAAAGTGAAAAATTTTAATTATCAATCAAGCCTGCATTGTGCCGTGGTTGCGACGGAAGTTATAGTCATCCAGTGCCTCGTTGATGATGCCAATGAATTCCCGTCCCATGTTCTCTTCATAAAACTCTTTCAGATTCATGAAAGAAGCGTAGTGTTTGATAGAGAACCAGCGGCGGCGTTGGCGGACCTTCGGACGCCCGATGTCCCCCGGGTTGCCTCGTGGCACCTCTTTACCCGTACCATAGTCCTGCCAAAGCCCATATTCTCGGAAAGCCTGAGTCAGGTTCACATCGATGAGCTTTCCGTCTGCCTGATAGCCCAGCGATATGGGCGAGTTCAGGAGCAGTCCAGTATCAATCACCTTCAGGAGCGTAATTTTCTCCTTCCAGATTTTGATCATGGTGTCATTGAAGGCAGAGATATACTTTTGTCTCTCTTCCAGTGCCTGTTCCTGTGTCAGTTTCTGTTCCATGGTTAATCGTAGTCATAGGTGAACTGTCCTGCGAAGGCCCCCATTTCGGGGAGGTCGTCCCATTCCGAGTATCTGAATCTCAGATCCGTGAATGTCTCTTCTGCGATTTGGAAATACGCGCAAGCGCACCCCGAGAGGAAATACTGGTCTATTTCCTGGAACTGAATCCGATTATCGAGATAGATGCAGTTCTGTTCGAGGCGTGTTCTCTCGAGAATCAGTCTCGACATGAACTGTCGGAATATCTCCCTCATCTGTTCCATGCATGTCGCCCTTGCGCTCATGTTGTCTATCGCGTGTCTCTTGGCGAGGAACACCGTCTTGATGCGGCGTGTGTGCGGTGTGTTGTTGATGTCCGTGAACCCCTGTGAGCTGTCGTCCACAGCCACGAAAGCCGTAGTGTTCTGCATCCGTGCCAATGCCTCCTCAAATCCCTGGAGGCCGGTCACGTTGCAGAACCTGAAGCCAAGTTCCTTGGCCATTTTATTCTGTTCTGTCAGAGCTTTGAAGAACTCAGAAGCGTTCCAGTTGAAGTTTGCTGTCATTGAGAGAAAATGAAAAATGAAAAGTGAAAAGTGAATAAATATATGGGGCTTGGGCTTTCTCCCAAATACACGCCATCGCAGATATGGGGCTTGGGGTTCTCCCGAATAGCTTGCGTTCTTCTCGGGTTCGGCACCCCGAATAGCTTGCGTCCTCTCCTTGGGGGTATGGGGCGCTCCCCATAAACACGCCATCGGAGATATACCCTGCATCGCAGATATGGGGCTTGGGGCCTCCCGAATAGCTTGCGTCCACGTTGGGGCTTGGGCACTCCCAAATACACACCATCGGAGATATGAGGTTCGGGGTGCTCCCGAATAGCTTGCGTCCAAGGCTACGCCTTATACATCCTACGTAGTTCTTCATATTCTTTCGCCTGAGCATTGAGTTCAGTAAGAGCTCTCCAGGTGTCCAATTGAAGAACTTCCGCCTCTTTGGTGATGTCCCCTTTTGTGAGCGCACGTATCTGTGTGTCCATGGCCTCCTGTATCTTCTCAGGAGATGGAAGCGGGACATCGAGGAGGTTGTCGGTTGTAGTGACTGGCTGAAAGAAGTGTCTGAACCTATTGGCGAACATCTTCTTCAGCGATATCACCCAGTAGCACACCGCCACCTCCTGTACTTTGGTCAGCTTGGAGCCTTCCGTCTCATAGAGGATATCCGCCATCTGAGCGATGAGCGCAGCATCCTCTGTATGCAGCCACCCTTGGTACAGGTTGTCGATGCACAGGAATTTCTCGAACGGCACGCCCATGAAGTCAGCAGGCAGCGCCTGATGTCCATTGAAGACTTCGGGCCGTGCCGGAACCGCTGGCGGCACATCCAGAAAGGCCAGTGTCGTAGCCGTATCCGCGATTAGTCCAGCGGTGACATATCCCCTTTGGCCATCCTTCTCGATGAGCCATCTGCCATCGGCGGCCTGCTGCAGCACCGTTATGCCGCCCCATCGGAGCAGGCAGAACGTTCGGATTGCTGTTGCATTATAGCCCTCGGCAATCAGGAAGAACACGTACAGCATTTGTGCGGTAGTCAGTTCGTTCCAGGATGTTGGAAGTTTAATTTCTATTTTCATAATCAGAAGAAATAACCAGGAGCCTCTTTCTTGTTCTCGAATACAGGCGGCGTATATAGCTTTGCCGTGTTAGAGCCAGCCCATTGCGTGAACAGCTCTATGTTATTGCGTATGAACTGCACCATATCCGCGAGGAACAGATGTCGAGGCGGTTGCCCGCCGAGTTGATACAGTATCTCGCTTTGCAGCCTCGTAATCAGATACGCCCATGCAGACCTCGCTTCCGCTGTCAGTTCGTTGTGGGATTCCCCGAACTGGTACCAATGCAAGTCCTTCATCAGTTCCGGGCTGATGAACCCATTGGCTATCTGCGTCTCGATGGCGATGATCTGCGGTCGCAGCCGTTGATATTCCTCCCATCGATGTTCCTTGAGCCCCATTTTCTCGCACACATCGATATTCGGGAACAGTGTTTCAGCCCAATAATTCCCTTGGTCTGAAACGATCCAGGCCGTCTCTTTCCTCAGCTTATTCAGCAGATTGATGATAGCGTCATCCCTCTGTTGCTCGACGTTTGCCATCAGCCGCTCCACCCTCTCTTTCGAGGCAGGCGCGATGTTTTGGTTGCTGACGATACCGAAGCCGTTAGGTGTCAGCACCAAATCCAGGGACGGAATCGCCTTCAGGTAAGCTTGGTTGAAGTAGGCCCTGTTAAAAGCAGCCTTCAGGGGTGACGATTCATTATCCGCTATTATTTGTGCCAACACCTGTTCCCCTGTTATCTGGGACACGATGAAGTCCGAGGCTTCGCCCAGGAATGGTTCCAGCTTCTCATATAGCGACTGTTCCCCTTCCACGGTGGCCAGCGCATTCGGAATGTACTTCCGCAAGAGTTCGTCTGTATTGATAGGCATTGTGGGAAAGTTTAAGAGTTTAAAGTTTAAAGATATTCAATGCTTCATAAATCGCGTCATTCATTACATCATTCATTATCATCTATACTCACCTGTTTGGCATCCCGTTTCTCATCCAGCGTAGTCAGTTGGATGAACGGGCATTCCGGCCTGACCCCTTTCCACCCGTTGTATCTGATGATGATGCGATGCACGATGAAGAGCAAGTCATGATACGGTTTCTGCAGGGCCTGCGCGATGGTATAAAGCTCCCGTTTATCCGAGCCCGAGTTGTTACTCTGCGACTTACCTGGCACAGAGCCCACGAGGTTCGAGTGCACCCGCATCGTGAAGCATATGATGTTGATGGCCTCTGCGATGTCCGATGCCCAGTCGCCCCCTTCCTTCTCCGTATCAATCTTATTGATGACCACATCGTGCACCTCCTGTTTGTCCGGCGTCTGGTAGAAACACGAGAACCACACTTTCCCTGCGTTCTCGACCCCGCTCAGGAAGTCCAGGATCTTCTTTTTCTCCTCCACGACGCGCTGCATCTTCTTGATACGGTCAGTAATCCCCTCGTTCTTGAAGATACTCTCCCAGTACTTGTTTGAGATCTCGATGTGGTACTTGATGGGTGCCGTGTTCTTCAGCTTGCTCTCCTTCGCGATGCCAATCAGCTGCTTGATGTTGTACCACTTCCCTTTGAACAGCGCGGCATAGTACGGGATAGGATAGTACGTACTGTCAGGCGTCGGTATGCGTGTGAGGATGGCGAACTTATGTTCTTTCGTGGGCTGTTTCTTATTGCCGCCCACATCCATCTTCTGCCCCATGCGCACGGCGAGGTCCGCCCATGGTGCCGACACCGAGAGCAGCGGAATCTTCTCCACCTTGTTCCGTGAGAACGAAGCTTCGCGCCAGTTCGCAAAGAGGACATACGGGATATCCCCGTTCTTATCAGCCGGAGCGAAGCGGCAGTAGCAAGCCTCCTTGCGTATGAGGCGAATGATGCGTGAGTTATCCCCGTTGAGGATGATGACCGAGACGCAGAAGGCGAAGTGCTTCATATCCTGGCACACGCCGAGATAGTAGCTGGAGAGGTCATTGGAGAGCAGAAAGTCCTCGACCTGCGCTTTGACCTCCGCCGAGGCAGCATCCGTGTTATAGCGGAGTCCGTCCCCATAGACGATTTCCGCGTTGAACATCTGGCATGTTGATAGCGTTTCGTCGTTCTCTATCAGCTTCAGTATCTCATACGGCATCTGATTGTCGGCACCCCAGGGCATATACTCCATCTTGTCATCAATCCTGATGGGGTTCGTGTCCTTGGACTCCTTGAACACCGCCCTACTGTCCGTTGTAAAGGCGGCGCGGGCCTGTATGCCAGGGATGTTCTCGATGGATGCGAAGTCATACAGAGCCATGTTCCTCTCCGTCACCATGATTTGTTTAGATGATTTTCTACTCATAGTATTATGTGTTTGTGCTGTGTTTGTGTTGTGTTAGAATTACAGATAGACCTCCATGCCGTTGATTTGGAAGATGCATACGTCGCGCACCTTGCGAATCTGGTTGGACGGTCTGAGTTTGACATTGCGCGTCCCTTCGTAGAAGTTAAAGCGCAAGGATATGCAGTCATTGTATGTCTGAATCTCCCCTTTGGAAGTCCAGAATGAGATACTGACAGGATCGTGGCTGTCGAGTATCTTCTTTGCGGTGGTGATGTGGATGCTGTTCATTGAAAGTTGAGAGTTGAGGGTTAAGAGTTGAGAGTCAGTTTAAGAGTTTAAGTAGGTTATGCAAATTGGATGGTAAACTGATTAGCGAAGCGGCTGTTGCTGTTGGTTGCTTTCGGCACCATCAGCGATGCCCCCTGCGTGGCCAACCTGTAGGTGAACTTCAGGCGCCGGTACTCCTCGTCGCTGTCCGTCACCTCTGCATTCATGTCCGTTATTAGGACCTCCGTCAGAGAACCATCCTCCTCGACGCGCTGCACCTTGTGCGAGAGCAGCAGCTGTGTCGCCCAGTTTGCTTCCTCTGAGGATAGCGGTGCGGTCGTCACCTCGTACTCCTGTGAATCCACCTGGTCATAGAACAGCGATTTCCCGTGCGAGGTGGCCAGGCTGCGCTCTGTGTCCGTCTTGGTAACCGTCACCGCTTCCAAGTATATTGTCTCCGGCACATTGAAAGCATTCAGGAAGCGGAAGCGTACAGACGGCTTGAAGTCCTCATCCACATAGTATGTGAATGAGCGCTGCCCCATGCGGATGGTATAAGACAGCGGCACGACATCCCGCAGGTCATAGTCACTCTGATCCTGGCAGAACTGTTCAAATAACTCTTGGATTTCATGCGGGGAACCTATCTCTGCATCAAATTGATAGCGCGTGCTGTTCGTCCAGCTGTAGTTGAGTCCGATGATGTTCCCGTCCGGAGCGCGGAAAGCAGCAGCTACTTCAATGGTGCGCGGTGTCGCCCCCTCCTCGGATGTCAGCAAGTACGCCAGCAATTCATCGTCCCTGGTTGCATCCAATGGAATCCTCTTTGCAGAGAGTGTCGTGAGGAAATGCTTGGTGATGAACTCCTCTGCAGGAATGTCGCAGTGATGCGGGCAGTAGATAATCATGTTATCCTCCCATGTGGTACCCCCCACTTCCAGCTCCATAATGATATAGGGATAGTAATCCTCATCATTCAGACTGCGCAGGTATTCCTCATATATTTTGCCGATGTCATAGAGCTTGATTTGTCCGGCCAGCGGATAGAGCGTTGTTTCCAGCAGCGTCTTCTGTCCGTCCATCAGTCTCACGGTGAGCGGTTCAATCCCTGCCTGTGAGATGACTATTGTGGGAATCTGCGATGTAAAGACATACATCGGCAAATGCGTTGACATATACATAGTGCGGTAGTGTTTGTGTTTGTGCCGCAAAAGTACATCTATTATATTACGCGCGAAAAGACAGATTTTGAAGGGATGCGGAAAGAGAAACGGAGAGCTACTTGCCCTCCGTTCCCACTTCCTTGACAAGGAAGTAATAGTCAGCTCCGTAGTCATAGTGCAAGTCCGCTTGCACATACGGCAGATGACAGATGAACCAGTGATACTTCGGCAGCTCTTCAGCCGGCTCGAAGTCCCCGGCTTCAGTAACATTGCTGAACCATTCGGCAGCAGCCTTGTTTTCTTTCTGCAGATCGCAGGAGTGAGCCATTTCGTAGGCCTGATAGCCTTCAAGGATGGATGTTGAGATGAGATATTTCATGAGTGTATATGAATGAAAGAGTGAAAAGTGAAAATAGATTACTCGCTTTTTGTTGGAGGAAGTGGCCTTACGCGGCCACCTCCTCTATCTGCTTCTTCGAGCGTCTGCCGCGGCGTGCGGGCTTGGCTTCCGGTGCGGGCTGTTCCTCGACGGCCTCCGTGGGCTGTGCCTCCTCTTTGGGAGTGCGTGGCTTGTACCACTGGAGCTTGCCCTTCTCGTTCTCGGCGTAGTAGCTTTTCAGCTGCTCCATTGTGCTGTCCTCGATGGGGTACTGAGTGCGTGCTTTGAGGACGAAGCAGAACTGCATGGCCTTGATGGCGTGCTTGCAGTACCCTTGGAGTTCGGGATTATCGCATCCTGTTACGTAGACGAACCACACATTGTTCTCACTCTTGTTTGACTGAACCATTTCTGCTACGATTGAATACTGTGACATAGTTGTAAAGTTTTTAAGTGTTATTGAATAAATGGATTAGAAAGCGTTGATATTCATGAAGGAAATCTGAATGCCGTCGCTGTAAGCCAGGCTCTCGGCCTCACGTGCTGCATCCTCGAAGCTCTCAGCCGATACGGTATATTCCTGTGACTCTCCGTCGAAGTCCACCACCTCTACGGTGTAGATATTGCTGAGGAAAACTTTTGCACTTCTTTTGTGTGAGCGAAGGCGGAAATCTGCTGTCATGTAATGAGTTGTCATAGTGGTAAAGAGTTTTTGTTATTGGATTTGTGTGCCGAAGCACTTTTGAATTTTGACAGTGCTTTATCAAGGTAAGCCAGGCGAAGTGCAGCAAGGCCGAAGCAGATTATTTTCACCCTTCAGGGCTTCAGCAGAAATTAGTTCCGACTGGAGTCCACGTAGGGAGCGGCTCATTTGTGAGAAAAAAATATGTGTAGCCAAGGCCTCCGGCCAGCCTTGCAGCACGAGAATGGCGAATTACCTTTGCAGTGGCAAAATCATAAGTGTGCTTCAGGTACGATTACAAATACAAGTGAAGACAAAAGCTCCACGGTGACAGCTCTATGACAGTAGATTGCCCGCTCACATGATGATAAGAAGCGCGTTCCGCTTTTGCAATATCCGTAGAGATAGGTGGACTTGGAGAGCTGCAGGAATGTATCGGCACAGAGCGGATGCCGCCCGTGGCCGCTAAGAGCCTAACAGCGAGAGCCTACAGATTTATGAATAACAACAGCTAATAAATACTAATCCATCAATCACACAAAACGCACAACGTCACGAAGTATGGTGTAGCATAGAAATGAAAGGTGAAAAGATACAGAGTGAAGAAAGAACAATGCAAGTCCGGCCATAAGGATGCGACCCGGCAACACAAGATTACGGGTACAATCGACATCAGGCATACAAATGCAGTTTGAGTCCTAAAAGCACATTGAGCACATCAGGGAAAAACCTCCCCAAACAAAACGCCCTCGCTTCGCCATTCCCCAGGACTGGCGAAGTGAGGTGCGTTGGGGAGGTAGAGTACCATCGAAAGCACATAGGAGCTGTGGCTACTACGCCAACAGAGGACGAGGAACGGCAAACTCGGTTCAGGCCTCACGTCAAACAGGCCACACCATAGGAGGCAAGAGGATCAGCCGCCGCCAAGCCTGCCAGCGGCAGATGCATGGTAAAGAAGCAGAAAGTAGCCCCGTCACGTCATCACGACGCGGCGGGGCTTAGGTGCCTATAGGACTTAAACAAAAAATTACTTTGTTTACTAACTAATCTTTTTTTTACTCTCTCGGCTTTGCCGCGTGGCTCAGAATGTTGATGTTCATCGTTCCAATGATGTTTTCCGAGAAAAGACCTCCTCGCCGTCCGTCGCGACAAGCAAACGGGGAGGCAACAATCATAGAAACTGGTGTGTAGGGTTATTTCTTCTTCGCATCAAACTTGTAATTGAACGTGAGGGACACGTAATGGTGGAGGAACGAGGAACCGCCCTCGGTGCGCGATGTTGCCGTTATGTCGCTGTGGTAGCGGGTGTCGCGGTTGAAGAGGTCGTTGGCGTAAAGCGAGAGGCGGGCCTTGTTCTTCAGGAACTTGTAGCCGATGCCGGCGTTCAGCAGGAAGCGGTTGGCGTTCATGGCATCGGCGATGTAGCCTCGGTCGATCTGGAAGATGGGCAGGATGGAGAAGTACCAAGACTTCAGCTCGTAAGTGGCTGTGAGTTCCGCACGGTAGTTATAGATGTCTTGTCTGGGCTGCGCTGCATCACTGTAGGTGTAGCGGTGCCATGCGAAGTTCTGATTCATGCTGAGGTATAGCGGACCATTGCGATACTCCAGATTTAAGCGGTCGGTGAAGTCGGAGCTGCGCTGGAGATTATAGGTGATGCTGTTCGCACCATCCACGAGCGTCATGATACCATAGGCCTGGCCAAAGGACTCGCTAAGGTTATTCTTCAGGTGAAAATGCTTGCCGAGGTCGCGCTCGTAAAGAAGGTTTGCGCCCCAACGATGGCCGCCGCGCACGTTCTGCTTCTGCGACAAATAGGCACCCGTTTGGGAATTGTAGTGGAGGACGGTGCCGACGGGGTCGTAGTCGCGGCGGTAGTCCACGGAGGCGTTCAGTACTTGGTTGGCCTTGGTGAGCATGGTGCTGAAGCCAAGGCTTGCGTTGAGGGTGTGCGAGGTCTTGAGGTCGGGATTGCCTAATGTGACGTAGATTGGATTGGTGTCGTCGCGGTAGCCGATGCAGTCGATGAGGTCGGGGCGCTGGCTCTCGTAGGCGACATGGCCGTTGAGTCGGGTCTGCTTCTGCAATTTATAGGTCAAGTCCAGCGCTGGCATTGCTAACAAGAGGTTGCGACGGGCGAGGGTGTCGAGGCGGCCACGGCGATAGTCCGACTGCTCATGCCAGTGGCTCAGGTCTAGCGTAGGCTTTACGCTGAACTTGCCCAGCGTGAGGTTGGCTTCCACGTAGAGGGCATTCCTCCATGAATTGTCCTTGCGGCGCAGGCTGTTGGCGAGGTCGAGCGTGTCGGCACGATGTCGCTGCTCGTCCCGGAAGTTTTTGTCGTATGTTATCTGCCATTTGGCCATCGCCGACAGATTCTGGCTAAAGGCATGTCGGACTGGCACGCTGGCTTCGGCAGTGAGGTGGTGGGTGGGCGCGTGGTAGTGCTGGCGGTCAGTCTGCGTCGTTCCGCTCTGGAAGTATTGGTACAAGCCCGTCGATTCGCCGTCGCTTTTCTTGTTGTCGTATGTCAGCGAGGCCGATGCTCCGAGTTTGGTCTTGCCGAGCAAGAAACCCAACTGGGCTTTGATGTTTGTCGAAAAGCCTTCCTCTACAGCCAGTGAATGATAACTGGAAGTATTTATTTGTGCATCAGGACTGGCAAGGTCGAAAGTTCGCTGGCTGTTTTCCGTCGTGTTGCGCCCACGATGATAGGTGACGTTGGCATCAATGCCCATCATCGCGTTCGGATTAAGATTGAAGAAGGAATTGAAATCAATGGGGATTTTCAGTTCGTGCTGATAGTCGCTGCCTGTCTGGTCGGTCTCTGTCGCCGTGGTGCCAGGCAGATAGTTCTGTCGGTTTTCCCAGCGGTTTTTCCTTTGGTCTGCGTGGTTGGCTCCGCCGTTGATGCTCCAATAGCTTGGCCGCATCGCTTTGTATGTAGGTTTCCACAGATGGCTGTAGCCCAAGGCTCCCATCTGCTGACGGATAGGAATGTTTCCCCCGTGCGAACTACGACCGTTTATCTTCATCGCATCTATTTTCTGCGGGTCGTCGGCCACGCGCCCGTAGAGCATCAGCGGGTCGGTGTCGCTCAGTCGCATGGCTCGCAGGTGGGCTGCGTAGTTCTTGCTCGTAAGCCCCTTCAGTTCAGTGTCGCCATAGATTTTGTCCATGAATCCTGGCTTGATGGTCACGTCAAGCACGTGCTCCTCCTTGCCGTCAGCTACGCCCGTCTGTTGCTCGAAGTCGCTTTTCTTGTCGTAGGCCTTGATGTCTTTGACTGCCTCCACAGGCAGCAGGTTCGTCAGCATGGCCTCGCTGAACGCCTGCTGTCCGTTCATCATTAGTTTCAGTGGCTCGCCGTTCCACAGCAGTTTGCCGTCGTTGATGCTCACGCCCGGCAACTGCTCTATCAGCTCAATCAGCCGTGCGCCGTCCTGCGTCTTGAAAGCCTCGGGGTTGAACACCACGGTGTCGCCCCGCATATAGAAGCGGCGCATGCGGCCTTCCACCGTCACCTCGCTCAGCAGGTGCTCGTCCATCTTTAGCCGGAAGTCATCTATTGTCACGGTGTCGCGGTCGTTGTTGCCCATCCGCTGCACCTTCTCGCTGTGATAGCCGAAATAACTCGCCGTGATGGTCAGTTTCGACATTTCCATCTTGCAGGCGAAACAAAACTGCCCCAGCGAGTCGGTTCTGAGCCTGTTGCGACTCATACTTCCCCCTACGATGGAGTATTCGGAAAACTCTACTTCCGCTCCTTGCAGCGGTTCGCCAGTATCGGCATCCACCACGCGGCCTTTGAGGATGTCAGCTCTCAGGTTCTGCGACAGGAAAAGGCACGCGACGGCCAAGGCGAGAATGATAAATCCCTGCTTCATAAGTGTTTAATATTAAGATGTGGATGATTAGATGTACTTGTTCTTGGGCTTCATCCTTCTTACCAAGTCTTGGGTGTTCATCATGGCTACGATGCAGAAAGTTATCATCAGTGAGGTAAGCAGCACGGAAATCAAGCGGCTGAATTGCTCGATGAACAAGAGCGGATAGAAATTGATACCGAAAGAGAATAGGGGCACATCGATGGGCGTGGAGAGAATGAAGGTCAGGAACCCGCCGCCGAAGACAATGCCTGCCACAAAGGCGGCGACAACGGCCATGCGGTAGCGGCGTATTTGTGCAGCCTGCGCCTGTCGGATTTCATCGATGAGGGCGAGTTTCCTTTCCAGCCGTTCGGTG
>Ga0310690_10005329_pt1 | contig 17534 bp, 18 predicted proteins | sample AusTroGonzalo_MG_2_FD_207661 | JGI IMG/M metagenome (GOLD analysis project Ga0310690, IMG submission 207661) | Bovine rumen microbial communities from tropical cattle in Woodstock, Queensland, Australia - Gonzalo_04 (v2) (version 2) | ecosystem: Host-associated > Mammals > Digestive system >...
GAAAAATTGCTTGATATGGAGCGGATTATCAGTGTTGGTAACATCTGTCTGTCTTTGTTCCTCGGAATAGCCATGATATCCCTGAAGCTTTGGGAACTCCAGAGTCTGGCCCTTCCATTGATAGTCATCCTGGTATCTCAGGTATTGATGATGGCACTCTTTGCATACCTTGTAGCATTCCCCCTGTTAGGTCGCGATTATGATGCTGCCGTCCTGTGTTCAGGTATGTGTGGCTTCGGCCTTGGTGCAACCCCCAATGCGATGGCCAACATGAGTGCCGTATGTTATAAATACCGCTATACCGTCAAGCCTTTCCTCATCGTCCCCATCATCGGTGCCATGTTCGCTGATCTGATAAACACAGGAATGATCACCCTCTTCCTTAATCTCTTGTAAGGTACTATTTACCTTATTTATTTTTGCTTGTGGGGCATAGTCACTATTCCCAGACTGGGGAGATCTCGTTCCCAGTTTGGGAATGTCTTATTCCCAAACTGGGAGCAATGAAGTACCTTTTTACAACAAGTTCGAGCTAATAATTTTCAAAGAGACAAGCATATCTTGCAACAAAAGGCTTCTGACAAAGAATAGAAGCAATGTTTTTCGAAATAGCCTCTATCCCTCCCGTCAATCTCTCGGAAGCCCTTTATATAAAGGGTTTCTACGATTATCATCTCTCCCTTGATCTCTACCATATCACTCCCTTGATCTCTACCATCTGTAGAATGTAGGGGTTGACGGGAGGGATTAAGGGAGGGCTATGGGAGGGATTGAAATGCTCTAATCCCTTTGTACAAAGGTGTTCCAGAAGATTACGGGAGAGATGATGTTTTTATGCCATTCGAAATGGCACAAATCAGATTTTTCTATAAAAAACCAAGCAATTTCTTTGGTAATTCAGAAAATATTCGTGCCTTTGCACCGCCAGAACCCGTCAAGCCTCTCCGCTCGACCTTGGTCGCTTGCCCAAGCAAGAACGATGCTCAAATGTGCGGGTCGTTATATTTTTATACAATGAGCAACAGGATCCCATTTCCGAAACACTATAGCAATGCCCATGACCTTGTGAGATTGTTGCAATCACGTGGTTTGACGGTAGCTGACACCACCAAGGCAGAAAGCTATCTTGAATTTATAGGCACAATAAAGACATAGCAAACATGAGGGCATAAAAAACAAATAGCGTGTAACTCGTTGAGCTACACGCTATTTTTGTTGCGTTTTGTTATGTCTTTGCCTATCGGTGTCATTTAACTTCCTCAAAAATAGCCCGTATTGATAATCAATAACTTACAACGACGTGTCGCAAATATGCCTAGATTTTCTGATAGTAGATAGCACGTAGCGATAAGCATCCATAAGTATCAATTCCTCTATTTGGGGCATTTAGAAAGTTTAACTGTGAGATTCACAATCCGCATCATGTATCTCATCCTCATCGTAAGCAAAGCTGTAGTGTTAAAATGAGGAATTTTATTGTTAATGTGATTTGGTTATGGTTTATTTTGTGTAATTTTGCAGTCCGTAAAAAGATTGTTATGATAACATTATCGTTTCCTTGGTTGGTAGCATTTGTAGTGCTGTTATTTCTGGCTACTCTTGTGTTGATGGCTTGCTTCAAGTCACCCATGCGAAAGTGGGTGTGTTTTGGACTGTCGTTCATCTCTATTACATACCTATTATATATTATGGTATGGCAACAGCAGAACTCAGAGCAGCGGTTCGAATGGTATTTGTTAGTCTGTGTGGGTATTCTCGCTGCCATGGCATTATCTGGTATCGGATTTATGGATTTGGTTAAACTGAAACCCGAAACTGAGGCTATGACCAGTTCGGACATTACTCCAGTCCTATCTGCAGAAGAAGGAAATAAGGCTGATAATATTGATGAGGAAGAGACTGAAGAGGATTCTGATGATGTGGACAACGAAGAGGTTGAAGAAAAATCTGATGATATTGATGACGAAGAGGCCGATGAGAATTCTGACGACATTGATGATGAAGAGGCTGATGACGATGATGAAGAGAGTGAAGCAGAAAAGAAGAAAAAGGAAGATGTAATTAAAAAGGTATTGCCCTGGTTTATGTATCAATTGCGGAAGTATAGTGATGAAGAACAAAACGCCATCAAGGCCTGCGCTATAGAGTTTATACATGAAGATACAATATCAAGTCCATCCGTTGAGATTGGTAAAAATTCACTCTATAGCCAGATGCAGATTTTAGAAATATGTAGTGCTTTCGTACTCTTGGATAAGGAGCGCTCCGACTGTGCAGAGTTTGCCATGACAGTCTTTGCTTCAACGTTCTCAAATACCGTGTCCTCTACCCTGAAGAGGAAAATCAAAGGCAAAGATACAATGCAGATAAAAATCGATACTTATTGGGAAGTGGAGGGCATAAACGTTAAAAATGAGTGAATTTCTTAAGATTTCTAAGCAAATCCTTTGAAGATTCTGAAATTCTTTGTACTTTTGCAGCACGAGAACCCGCCAAGCCTCTTTACAATGCTTAAATCGGCGGGTCGTTTTATTTTATTATGGCACGTTATACAAAGACTTACTCATCACCAAGTCAATTGGTATCGTTGCTGCAGTCGCGTGGTTTGCAAGTTGCGAATGTAGCAAGAGCAGAGAACTATCTCCGTCACATTGGCTATTACAGATTCAGTGCTTATCTCTATCCTCTTCTGACCACACCAAAGGAAAATCATGTGTTTAAGTCTGGTGCAGCATTCGATCAAGCATTGGATATGTATCGCTTTGACAGACATCTTCGACTGCTGATGTTCAATCAGATTGAGAAGATAGAGATTGCCGTTAGGAGTGCCATCGTCAATATCACGAGTCGAGAAACGGGTAATCCATTTTGGATGACAGACCCATCATGTTTCTATGATGCCAGTACATTTGTGAAGACAAAGCAGCTCATAGATGCGGAGTTGGCCAAGTCCCGCGAGGATTTTATCGAACATTTCCGTAGCACATATTCTGACCCATATCCTCCAGCATGGATGTTGGCTGAGATACTTCCCTTGGGAGTTTTGACCAAGATATACGACAATATTAGGAGTAATCAGATACGTAAGAAAATTGCACAGGAGTTCTCTTTGGGAGTCCCTGTTTTCAACTCGTGGATGACTATCATCACAGTTGCCAGAAACAATTGTGGTCATCATGCCCGCGTCTGGAACCGCACTTTTGCGCTGAGAGTTCTTACTATGCGCCGGATGACGCGTCCCTGGATTACAATTCCTGTCAATCAGAAGAAAGCCTATTTCAGTCTTTGCATTATCAAGTACTTTCTCGACATCATATCTCCTAATAACGATATGAAGGCAAAGATTGATACGCTCTTGGCAGAATATCCATCCATTGACATAATGGCAATGGGCTTCCCTGTTGGCTGGGAGAACGAACCTTTGTGGCGATAGCCATTTTCTTCATCTTCCAAGTTCTTTAATCGGGTTAATGAAGATAGTTTTTTGCGTGAGTGTCCTCTCTTCCGATAAAAAAGTGGCATAAAACTTTGAATTTTTTTTCGAAAGTGTCTATATTATCTCTGTAACGCTAAAGAAAAGAGATAATGAAGAAAGACATGATGAAGACGCCCACATTGCTGCAGGCTGTGGAGCGAGTAGTAGAGTTGTCACGCGACTCGAAGTTGAGCGATGAGTTTATGAAGGAAGCCTCATTGGAGGTTGGCTTTTTGGCTGAAAGCTTTGGTATTACAGAACGGCAAGCTGTGTTGTTCTGCGTATGTATGGAGAAAGGTCCGCGTCGCGTAGACTTTGACGATTTGGCAAACTTTCTCGATGTGAACAACATCCGCATATTAAGCTATGCCAGCGACATCGACGCCTTGGTACACCGCCGTCTGTTGCGCTACCGCGATGTAAACGATGAGGACCAGTTCGATGTGCCATTACCTGTTATTAAGGCACTGAAGCACAACGAAGTGTATCAACTCCCTCAGCGCACAGGCCTTGACTGCGCAGGAATGTTCGAACAGCTGGATATGTGGTTCGGGGACTTGAACGATGATGCTGTCAGCCTTAAAGAACTAAAGGAAGAAACGGAGAGCCTACTCAATGATAATCCGCAGGTTTTGTTTGCGAAGCAGCTGAAAGAGTATTGTCTTGACAGCGATGACCAATTGCTGTTGTTGTTGTTCTGTCACTTATTGGTGAACAAGGATGATGACGATATCCGCTTTAGTCAGATGGAAGACTTGTTTGACAGTAAAGCCGACTTCAACAATGTCAAGGCAAAGCTGCGTAATGGCGACCACAAGCTGATGAAGAAAAATCTCATCGAACACCGCTGCGAAGACGGCATTGCCGATACTATCCGCTATAAGTTGTCAGAGAGCACGAAGCGTACCCTTTTGGCTGAACTGAAGATTACAGCACGTGAAGAGAAACTGGCCGATGTGCTGAAACCTGAGGACCTTACGCCGAAGGCACTTTTCTTTTCCGACAGCATTCAACGTCAGGTGAGTGAGTTGGGCACCTTCTTCCAGCCAGAACAATACATGATGATACACGAGCGTATGGAGCAACGTGGCTTCCGACAGGGCTTTGCATGCCTGTTCTATGGCAGTCCTGGCACGGGCAAGACAGAAACAGTCTATCAGTTGGCTCGTCAGACAGGACGCTCACTGATGGTGGTTGACGTGCCACAAATCAAGAGTAAATGGGTGGGTGACTCTGAGAAGAACATCAAGGCACTGTTCGACCGCTATCGCGAACTGGTGAAGAAAAGCGAAGCCGCCCCCATCCTGCTGTTCAATGAGGCAGACGGCATTATCGGCATCCGCAAGCAGGGCGCATCATCGGCTGTCGATAAGATGGAAAACACCGTTCAGAACATCATCCTGCAAGAGATGGAGACACTCGACGGCATCATGATAGCTACTACTAACCTGACGGAGAACCTCGATACCGCCTTCGAGCGCCGTTTCCTTTATAAGATCAGGTTCGAGAAGCCCGATGCCAGCGTGCGCAGCAAGATTTGGCGACAGATGATTCCTGAGTTAAACGAAGTCGATGCTGCCACGCTGGCCAGCAACTTTGACTTCAGTGGCGGACAGATAGAGAACGTGGCACGTAAGTTTTCCATCAATACCATCTTGCATGGCCAGACATCCGAACTGCTACCCTTGCTGAACTCTTACTGTCAGGAAGAGCGTTTACAGGGTTCTTGCACCCGGAAAATCGGCTTTTAGTGAAAAAATGATGTAAGAACTGAATAATATCAATAATAATTCGTATCTTTGCACCTGTAAGATTATCTATAGCGAGATAAAATGGAAATACTTACAATTATTGGATTAATAGCTCTGATTATCCTTCTCTTTGTTGGCGGTAGCCTGTTGGGCTGGATAATCAAAGGACTTGAAGTTGTTTTCAGCTTCCTCTGGGATGGCTGTAGCAGTACATTGGGTTGTATCTTCTGGGTCATTGCAGGAATTATCATTGTATTGGCCTTGTTCGTATAACCCCAAACAACTAAGAAATAGGCATTTATTTCTTGAAAAACGTCGCAATCCCTTAATCTTTGTTAAACGATTGAATTTTTCGGGTAATGTTACTATATTTGTCGTTGATTAGAATTTATCAATATGTACTACTGAATCAAATTCCTAATGATAATGAAGCTGTTTTTATTTATTCTTGTGTCGTTATTGACTTTTAGTTTTTCTGATAGTTTTGCTCAATATGATATAACATATTTTGAAACTATTGAGTTTGCATATAAAGAAAAAACAGAAAATGGAACCTGGACAGATTGGTCTGATTGGGAAGATTCTAATTTGATTATGTGTTGGGTTCATAATGATAGCACTGATACCTTTATTATTAATTCTGAAATAACACAAGTTTATAAAGTATTTGAGTATTGTGAAGAAGTTACTGATATTGAAGGTGGAAAACAGTTAATATTAAAAGCAAAAGATCAAGATAATGGAATATGTAAAATAAGATATCGGATAGATGAATATAGTTTAGTTGGTATTTCACAATTCTATATAATATTCAATAATATTAAAGTTGTTTATAATATTCGTAAAAAAGAACATAATTATGGCGATTAAAGACAGAAGTAAGAACACCCCTAAGCAGTGGGAACAGAAGAGAAAGTATGACGAAGCCTTTGACAAACTGTTTCTGAGTGAAGATTTCCGCGTGTATGCCACTTCCATCCTGAAACGGTGTCCGAATGGACTGGATCTCGACACCTGCTTCGACGAAGAGACGGGAGAGATGATTATCGTGTGCCGATGCAAGATCTACGGCTACGACTTCCCTGCCTCCGAACGTGTCTGTGGTGACTTCTATTGCAAGGAGAGAACGACAGAAGAAATGCTCATAGCCTGTCTGAAGTATATGAAGGAGAAAGATCCCACATTATTCGATGAGATAAAGGATTTAGACATGTATTACTGATAACCGTCAAATATCAATGAAGGAAAAGAATTTTGAAAAGACTTATACACGCTTTGTGCTCAGTGTTGCGAACCAGTATAAGGACAGAGGACTGACTGTCAAAGAATTAATTACAGCAGGAGAGGAGGGCCTTCGAAAAGCTGCAAAAAAATACGATACCAAAGCTGACTATAAATTCATCGCATATGCCGTTTGGTGGATACGTCAGTCAATAATTCAGGCAATTGGTGAGCATGAAAAGACGAAATAGCGGGCAAATTGTTAAGTTTTTCGGTTTTTATCGTATTATATAAGAAAATAATTGTATCTTTGCGGTTAGATTGCCACGAAACTCAGTGGCATCATTGAACTAAAAACGTATAGATATGTATAGCGGCCTGCGTCTGTTCAAGACAGCTTTTGTGAATACACGACGTCAGATTTTCGTATCTGGTGTCTTCTTGGTGGCAATCACCTTTGTACTTACTATAATCATGTATCTGGCAGAGAGTAGGGTTGATCCGAACTTCTCGTTTTGGGATGCCTTTATCTGGCCATACGAGAAATACGTGGGCGACCCTGGCAAGGTGGTAGATGACCCGCTGATTTCCCCAATAGCAAAGATCGTCGGAACATTGGTTGGCATTATGGGTGTAGCTATCTTTGCTGTGCCTGCTGGTCTTATCGGTTCGGGCCTGACGGATGCGATGGATGAGGAGAAGCGCGAAAAGGAGCTTAATGGCTTCCGTCGCAGGATGCAGAAGGCATTTCGTCGGAATAGCAACAAGTCGTTGCGTGAGTATCTGAACACGCTGCCCGATGGTGGGGGGGAGCAGTTCAAGACGCTGAACTTTGTGCCTCAACGTGTACCAGTAGCAAAGATGCAGGTGCGACAGGGAATGGATCTGAAGGACATCATCGATACCTGCAACACGTTCTCTGAACTGCGTCTGAAGAATCTGGCCGATGCCCATAGTGAAGAGGAGAACGCTGAGGATCATTTCGTTGTGGAACATTTCCCATTGAACCGCAAATACGGTTGCCGTATCAACAACAAGTCGAAGGTCACCATTGTCTGCACCAGCAGTTTCGACGAGGTAGGCATAGGCTGGTTTACCTATTATCTGGCCAAGTTCGGCGGTTTCAATTATATCAGCAAAGAAATTGAGGTCGATACCGACGAACTCGACTCTTTCTATAACCTCTCGCCTGAGCCGCTTTACGATAAGATGCCCCTTTCTGAATACCCTGACACCAAGGAGAACAAAGATGCGCGTGAGGTCCTTATGAAGAAAGAGGAGAATCGTAAAGCGTTCTTGGCCGACCTTGACGAACTTATTCAGGGTGAAAACTCATGGGCTATCATCTTTACGGAGCACCTGAAAACTTCTGTGAATCAATATGACTTCCATTTGGCAGAGACACTCAAGGACGGCTCACAATCTACCATAAGCAATGAACAGCAGTACGCTCAGTTCTGCGATGCATTTGCTTCTATGATGAAAGGTGAATTTGGTTTCGAGACAGCCCTGCATTCATCACGCTATCCGTTGATGAAGAAGAATCTGGGCTATACCATCCGAAAAGATCATCCAGACAGGAATGCCTTTGTGCTGCGCCCCTCTTCGGAACTGATGAACTTCGATGACCGCAAATTGCTCATCGCTTTCCGCATGGCACAAATCATAAGTGAACAATTAGACAATGGCAAGGGTATCACGGATGATGAGGTCAAGGATCTAAAGGAAACAGGCTTCGGCTATCAGGAGAAAGAATTGAGAATTGACAATTGATGATTAATATGGCAAGAGAACTTGTATTTAAGCTGGGTAAAGAAACCGCCATCGACGACAACGCGGACCCTGAGGACGAGAGCATCGGCGAACTGAACTTCAGTATGTTCTAATTTAATAAATATCAGCTATGGGTTATACCTTCTCTACATATTTAACAGTTAAAAACCGCGATGACTTCCGTCGTGTGTTAGAGTTCGCCCAACCAGACAGATTAGAAATCAATCCTGGGAAACTAGAACTGTTTTGGACAGGAGAAACATGCTGTGAAAAAGCAGAATCGGTTGTAGCTCAATTCCCTAACATAGAGTTTAGAATCTGCGACACATGGGATTTAGGTGTCAAATATGGTTTGTCAGAAAATGGAAAGATAAGATGGTTGGAGCTAAGCGACGATGTCAACGAGATGATGGATTGGGGTATTGACGTTGATCCTTTCACAGAGCCGACATCAGAGCAGTTTGAGGAACTACGCCAACATCGAAGAGCACGTGTGCAGGAGATGATAAACCTGGGTGTTCACATCTCGCCCGATACATGGCCCCCTACGAAAGATCAAATCGATGAAGAAATTCGCTTAAAAGCTTTAGAACGTGAGGTTAATGAGCATTGGCTCGACGACCTATAATTATGAAATAGAGAGATTCCTAAAAAAGAAAGAATATGAGAAAAATAAATTTGTCAAATGATAGCAAGCTCGATGCCGAGGTGACGGCAAAGTTGAAACATCGTGTAGAAAGTGAGCGGGATCTCGAACTCGTGGTTCGTGGCAATGATGATAAAATCCGCATGAACCCGCTGTTGAAATATGACGAGGCTCACGACATCATCGCTGCAGAGATTGCTGATAACATGAAGAAAGGTCGGGAGAAAGTACAATATTAAAAATAACGATTATGGGTTTTTTCAAGAAAGTTTTTGGTGATGCTGCCGATGAGCTGAAGAAAAGCATTGAGGATAGCAAGAATGAAATGCGCAAAAGTCTGGAAGATATGAAACGTAGTGCAATGGCTGACTTTGGCATTGGTGGTACATCATCCAGGATGGCTGATGATGACGATGATGACGAGCCACGTATTATCATTGGCAAATTCAGCAACGGGGTGTTGGATATCCGCGATGATATAGAAGAACTCGACGATGAGAGTTTGGAAGACTATAAGAATGTGAAAATGATTATTTTCCCTCGCGGGCTGAAGAAACTGGGTAGTGATGTCATCTGCGATCAGAGTAAGTTGGAAGAACTTGATTTTTCATTCGTGACCGAACTAAAGGAAATCCCCGATGATTTCATTAGTGGTACAACGAGGATAAAAGAATTCATTGTGCCACAGGGTGTGAAGAATTTGGGTGATGGATTTGTAGGCGAATGTAAAGCTGGTACAAAGATTGTTATCCCCAATACGGTAGAGAAGATGGGCTACATCAATGGCGAAAACAACAATGATCTGATTGTGTATCTGTTTGCTCCCAAACTGAAAATTGAGGATGCCGAGGAGGACATCAAGACTCTCTATGTGCTGCCTGAATATTATGGTTACTATGCTAAGCAATTGAAGGAATGCGACAGCGAGGCTCGTCTGCGTGAGATGCCAGAGGACATGATGAATGTCTATGCCAACTCTTTTGCTTCTGCTCTGGCGGGAAAGCCGGCAGAAAAGCCCGCTAAAAAAACTAAGGGGAAAGAGTCTGCCAAGATAGAAGACTCTACAGCCCCCACACCACTTGATGGACTTGTACAGCGGATTAAGGAACAGTTGCAATCTCTTAGTTTAACCTCGTTTGTACTATATGGCAGTGACTATGAGGGTGACAAAGAGTATGAAGAGATAGAGCAATTGGCTGATGATGGCAAACTGGAATCGTCTTCAGAATATATTATACATTCCTATGATGTTGATGATGGTGAAACATCTGTATACGTAAAGCTAAGAAAAATTACATTAGTGGATGATATCGTCGTTTTCAATTCCGAGGAGGAATATGAAGACATGAATGGTGATATTGATATTCGTGCGAAATACGAGAATCAGACTATAGGAAACCTTTTGAAAATATGGGGTAAAGATTCTGTGGAAAACGGTTTGACCAATATTCTTAATCACTATCTGAACAACAAAACATTGATTGAACTGAATGGCGGATCTGAGGCTGTTGTTGTAAAAACAGAGCCTATAGCAGAACCTGTTCCAGAGCCAGAGCTTATACCTGAACCAAAGCCAGAACCACAAATTGCAACAACATCAAAAGTCCTAACAACAAACGAGAAAAGATATGAGATAAGAGATTTCAAAAGAAAGAAGATGGATGATCTTCGAAAAGCCCGTGATGCTAAGGATCAGAACAAAACAATAGAAAATGTTAATAGATGGAAGCAGATTATTGCTGATATTCAGGTTATTGATAATGCCCTAAAGGGAGGAGCCAGAACACTTGATGAATTGAAAGAGAGTGTAAAGCAGAACGAATCCCTCGTTGCAGAGATTAATGAATTCTTGGGTATTTCTGACCCCAAACCTGATCCTAAGCCTGAACCTATCATTGTTTCTGAACCCGTAAATTCTGTTTATAAAGGATTATTCTCTGAACGTTTAGAGGCTCTGATCAGTTCAGCTTTACAAGATGGAGTTCTGACAGATCAGGAGATAGCCGTATTAAAGAAACGAGCAGAGAAAGAGGGTGAAGACTGGGACGAAGTGGAAATGATTGTCAATTCGCGTTTAGCCGAGATTCAAAAAGAAAAAGGAATCCAAATATCAGAACCTCACGATGTACAGGTGAATCGTAAGAGGCCAATGGAACTGAACAATATTGAGAGAGCACTGGTTTTCGTGTCGTATAAGTCTTGTGAAGAAGCTGATTATGCATTCTTATTCCTCGTTGACAATAACAAACTCTACGCCACAAATGAGAATTATAACACCCCAGAGATTCCTTCTTGTGATTATTTTGAAGAGATAGATGATTTTGATTGTTGGATAGAGAATATATCTGATGAATATAAGTCTTTCAAACAACTTTCCGAATCGCTTGTGGAAGAATTTACGGATGCAAGGTTAGAAGAGTTCGAAGGTGATACTAGCGCTTTGGCTATTGACAGCAAGTATACCATAACGATATTTGTTGGTGACGAAAAGGTCTATGAAGAGACAATTACATGTCGATAAATAGAAAAAAGTTGTCTCCTTCTTTGAATTTTTCGGCAAAAGTTACTATATTATTGGCGTTACACATCAAAATGAAATAGAGACTATGACAGAGCAAGAGAAATTTGAACTGGCACAATATGCCGGTAGTGGGATATTGAAGATTGATTTCTTGGACGAATTGGATAATTTGGACCCAGGTGTACGTCAACTGATATTCGGGCAATACGATAAAGGCATTGTCAGTGGTAATGAAATTAAAGACAATCCTTTCGAAAGTGTAAAGAAACTATTGGCTGTAGCCCGCATCACCAATCCAAACGACAAAGATGAAGAAAACAAGATTTTGCATTGTCAAAGAGACCTTGTATCGTTTTTCTATCTCACAAATGATACAGAGAAGTTCTTCAGTTTGCTCGAACAGCAAGACAAGGAATGGTTAATGACTATAGCCCGATCAGAGGGAGGCCTCTGGAAAGAAGCTCAGACAGTTCTGTTGGTGGGTATGAACAATCGTTTTGAGACTTACGACGAAGATTTCATCGACGAGGATACTGGCGAGGAGATGACCGTTAAACGTTTCAACCATATTGACGGAGTCACCTTCGACAGCACCCCAGAAGAGCAACAAGAACTATTCGACCTTATCGATAACGAAGATGGTTGGGAAAGCTACAACGATGAGGAAAAGTTCCAAGCATACCGCATGCTCCGCAACTTCACCGACTTTAATGCCATCAACTTACTCCTGATATTTGTTGAAGATTACAATTTAAAGGAAGCTTATGGGGAATTGTGTGACCTCTATCGCTATGGCGACGAGGAGCACGGTATCTTTATCAACCGCAAGAAGGCCAAGGAATATTATAACTTAGCTGGTGATACAGTTGATGAGGAATGGGACGATTCTGATGACCCAGGAGAGGAGAATCCCACTACCTATAAATATACATTGACGGGTAATACCGACACCCTCAACAGCATCCGCAAGATGATTGATGACCTCTGTCGCGACTATGGTACGCCAGGTAATGAACTTGGCCTATTCGTACCACAACGCCTGCTGATGAAATTGCTCGTGGGTTCTGATACAGAGTATTATCGTGGCAATGTCCTCACGATGAAGCAGCCTGCTCCTGACCAACTTGTCATCACCACCGAGGCAGACAGGGGCTACCCCCTGCTCTACGCCCTGCGCGAGTGCTTCGAGAATCTTGAGATTACAATGAAAGAAAGTGAAATTTAATAACTTAAAACAATACAAATATGGCAAAATTTGAAATCAAAGACGGCGTGGGAATCATTCCAGAAGGAACTGAATGTATTGATTCGTGCGCATTTGAAGACTGTAAAGAGTTGACCAGTGTCGTTATCCCTAATACTGTTACGCGCATCTCATGGAATGCCTTCGATGGTTGCACGGGGTTGACAAGCATTGTGATACCCAACTCAGTGACCGAAATAGGGAATCAGGCCTTTCGAGGCTGTACCGGGTTGACCGATATTATCATACCAGAATCAGTTAAGAAAATCGACCTTAGTGCTTTTGCAGGATGTACAGGCATTACTAGCATTGTTATCCCCAAATCAGTGAGAGAAATAAGTTGGCAATCTGCTTTTTTCGGATGTAAGAATCTGACATCTATTGTCGTTGCAGAAGGCAATGTTTTTTATGACTCGCGCGACAACTGCAATGCCATCATCGAAACAGATAAAAATGCTTTGATTGCTGGGTGTAAAGCCAGCGTAATCCCTTCCAGTGTGACAAAAATCATGAGTAAAGCTTTTAGTGAAGTGGGGCTTTCTTCATTTGTTGTTCCTGACAATATTGTTAGTATTAGCGCTAAAGCCTTCTCCAAGAACGATGAATTAGAAACAATCACTATCGGCAGTTCTATTAAAAGTTTTGGCGAAGATGTGTTCAAAGGATGTGGCAATCTGAAAAAGGTGATTCTCAAAGTTACAGACCCATCACAGATTCAGATAGATCGTGGTGTGGAGTTAGGTGGTTATCAGGCTACACTTTGTGTATCAGATGAAAAGGGTGTCATGGCAGCCTATAAGAAAAAAGCTATATGGAAGAAGTTTGCCGCCATTGAAACCTTTGCAGCCGAGGCAGGACAGGGAGTAACAGAGAATGACCCTTGGGCATCGTTCCTCGAACTGATTGGCATGAAGGACAGCAAGTTAAAGCTGATGCCAATATCTCCGGAGTATGACATCAAGGATATGTTGACCGTAACTTATCACGTGACGGAGGATATGCTCCCCTATACTGCTATTCTTGATGACACGAGGGCTGTCGAGATGTATGTTGATGATCAGACTGTCAAGCCTTTCAAGAAGAAGGTTGTGTTCAAAAAAGCTGGCGACCACGTCATTCGCATCTTTGCCCGTACTGGCTATCAGCCCAAGCATCAGGAGATGTACGAGGGTAGCGAACTGATCAAGGTTCCTGACAATATGACTGAGGTTCGTCCCAAATCTGGATTTGACTGGGGTACCTTCAATGGCTCAAGGAAATTGCTTTTAGGTGCGGGCTATAACATAGAGAAGTTCCCAGAAAAGGACTTCGAGGAGATAGCCGTTGTACCATCAAATCCATATATGGAAACACGTAATGACTGCATCGTGATGAAGGAGAGTCAGATGTTGGTCTATGTACCTGCCAAAGCCACCGCTTTGCCAGATGGCATTAAGTCGCTAAAAGGCCATTGGATTCTGAAATGGTGGTCTCAGCCCAAGCTCTTTATTCCAGGATCCATCAAATCTGTCGAATTGGATTTGAACAAAGTGGGAAGTGCCGAAGAGATTGAGTTTGGCGATGGCGTTCAGGAAGTCATACTGAGAAAGGATCCACCGTTGGCCTTCGAGAAACCAGTAGAGTCAAAGGTTGGTAAAGTCATCCTGCCAAAGTCTGTCACTTCATTAGAAGCCCCCGATGACCTGAAAAAACTCGTTGTAAAGTAATCAAAAATCATTCATGGCTGTGACAGATAAGCCGATATTATATTTTGACATGGACAACGTTCTGGTCGATTTCCAGAGCGGACTCGACCAAGTGCCAGAGGAAGAAAAAGCAAAGTTTGCTGACGATGGTAAGGGAAAACCTCACTACGATGACATTCCAGGATTGTTCTCGTTGATGAAACCTATGCCTGGCGCCATTGAAGCTGTGAATGCTTTGTCTGACAAATACGATTGCTATATCCTCTCCACCGTCCCTTGGAACAACGACACAGCCCTGCAGGACAAGCTCGACTGGATTAAGTGGTACTTCCCTCAGGTGTTCCACAAGCGCGTCATTTTTACCCACCACAAGAACCTCTGCCTCCAGCCTGGTGCCTACCTCATCGACGATCGTACCGCCCATGGTGCCTCCCAATTCGGCGACCATCACATACAATTCGGTTCAGAGAGGTTCCCAGACTGGCAGAGCGTAGTTGAGTATTTGAGTAACAAATAGAGAAACAAACAATAATAACGATAGAACCTCGCGATGTACAGGTGAATCGATAATCATAATATGACATTAGACGAAAGAATAGAAAAGGATTTAACAGAGTTGTACAACAACGGTGAAATAGTTAATGCACATGATTTATCAATAAACATGTTTGGTACTCATGACGGTTTCTCAGCTTATGGAAAGCCTGGACACTTTGCAGGAAAACGCAATGCTATAACGGTAATGGTTATGTTGAATCCTGGTAAAGATGTCGCCCTAGCAAATAATCCCATTAAGACTCATAATCTGCTGTGTGATTTAGGTATTATAACCAAAACCTGTAAGGAGTTTATACGTACATATAAGGAGGCGAGTGCTAATTATGGAAAGTTGGATTATGATAAGGCTAACAATCCAGATAAATATAATGAAAAATACTGTTTGGATAATTTTGACATAAAACAAGCAGCCTTTTTAAAACAATGGAAGGATTGTGAAGTTGATATACCAAATCCTTTTCCTACAAAAGATGACAAAAATGGTCGTCAAATAGTAAAGCGAGATGTGTTGATGCAAAAATTGCAATTGGAATTGGTTCCATATGCCTCTCGTACATTTGAAGTGGGAAAAGAAAAACTTAGGTTATTATTTCCATTTGTTGAAACTATATTCGATGAAATCTTTAGGGAAAAACGCACATATGTGGTTTTTTGTTCTGATTATTTTGATAAATTATTTAGGGAATATGATGATGACGAGAAGTATCATGGAAGTATAGAATTTGGCGAAAAGGTAATGGAAGATATTTCTAGCAATGAGGATAACAAAAAATTTTCGTCTTACTGTACTCCAATTAAAGTAACTTATAAAGACAAATCACAAATTGCCGTGATTGCTCATACGTTCCCCAATCAAGCACTGCCAAATGCATACGGTTTGATGGAGAAGTATGGTGAATTCTGTTATAGAGTATTTAAAAATTGCAAATTATAACTCTCTATGTACACCTTAGATTACTTAAAGTCACTCCACGTCGATTTAGAAGTGTGGGACAGCCCTGGAAGTTGTTTTGGTGATGAGGACCATTTTGAATTAGATAAATACTTCAGCGATGAACTGCTGGAACCCATGATGGAATATGATGAACCCGATGAACTGATGGATGTGATTGAAGGACTAATTAAAGAGCATGTCGAGCACTTCTATGTAGTTGGTTGCATCAAGTGCTTCACCGTCAAGGACGCTGATGACAATCTCATCGGCGAATGCGAGCCATACTATCAAGGTTATTCATGACGGAAGAAGAAAGATCTATATTATACCAACTTTATGCCATCCATTCTGTAACCTACAGAGAATGGCCGATGATTTCTTTTGTCAGGGAGTATGTGAGTAAACGCATTCCTGAGGCAGAAATCCGGATGGATCGGTTAGGTAACCTTTATATAAAGAAAGGTGAACCTGGCAATGGCTATCCGACGTTGGCCTGTCATTTGGATCAGGTTCAGAAGATACATAGCGACGACTTCGAAGTTCACCAGGATGATGACATGCTTTATGGTTGGAGTGAGCAAAACCAGCAGCGTGAGGGACTTGGAGCTGATGACAAGAACGGCATCTTTGTCTGTCTGCGCTGTTTGGAGGATTGCCCTCGTCTGAAGGTCTTTATGGCTGTGGGTGAAGAGAAAGGTTGCATTGGCAGCAATAGGGCAGACATGAGCTTCTTTGACGATAGCCTGTATGTACTGGAACCTGACTGCAAAGGGGGAGAGGAGATACACGTCGTTTTGAAAGAGGTGCCATGTGCCAGCGATGCGTTCATCGAGGCCTTGCAGGCTGAGACTAATGGCTTCACTTTTACCGAAGGAAAGACCAGCGATATCTTTGCACTGACTATGAGTGGCATCGGCATCAGTTGTGCAAACATCCCTGCAGGCTACCATCTTCCGCATAAAGATGATGAGTATACGATAGTCTCTGAACTGGAGCATTCATTGGAGTTCATCAAACAGACGGTGCTGAGATTGAATCAACGCTTTCCGCATGAGTACAAGTCGGAAACACAAAGAATCATAGAAACATGGCAAAGAGAAAATGGTTGATTATCCTGATGACGTTGCTGACTATTGGCGTATTTGCACAGCATCAGCAAATCTCCTACATCGAGGAAACAAAGAATTGGTATTATGTCTATGACGATGCTGGCAAGAATGTTGGTGGGCTTTCGCGTAGTAGCATTGGGGATTTGAAAGGATGGGGTAGTGACTTCTTCGTGGCAAAGTACTACTCCTATTATCGTATCTATGATGCTAAAGGAAGAGTGCTGAAAACCATGAATGTATCTGACGTTGGCGAAATCGTAGGTGTATCGGGTAACACCATCACCAGCCGTCGCGGCAGCTGGATTTTTACATGGAGTAAAGATGGGAGAAAGATCAGCGCGCGTTCTGTGAATGCCTAAGGGTTCTAAATAGTGCAACTATAGCGAGCTTGTATAAATTGACAAACTCGCTATAGTCTGATGTCTAATCTAATTTCACTCTTGTGGTGGTACTGGATTTGCAAAGGTAGAGTCAAGCATCTCAAACGTATGTTTAACTGCAGGAACGTGGCCAAAATCATCACGAATAATCTGAAGTTTCACATTCGCCTGCTTGGCTCTTTCGTTCATCTCAAAGAATCCATAGCCGAACAGCCACAAGAAGGAAAGCACTACGATC
>Ga0310690_10005330_pt1 | contig 17533 bp, 14 predicted proteins | sample AusTroGonzalo_MG_2_FD_207661 | JGI IMG/M metagenome (GOLD analysis project Ga0310690, IMG submission 207661) | Bovine rumen microbial communities from tropical cattle in Woodstock, Queensland, Australia - Gonzalo_04 (v2) (version 2) | ecosystem: Host-associated > Mammals > Digestive system >...
TGACCGGTTGGCAGAGGATTATATGATGCAAGTTCAGAAACTGGCACGTGAGGGAAAAAGAGGAGTGTTGAGTTTTCCGGAGGGCAGACAAACCTTTATTCAGGATCATATCTCTTATCGTATCCGGTTTGTCGATAATCATTTTCTGAGCAGAATAGAAACGCAAGATTTCTATACGGTTCTGGGGTTTAACCATCGGGAAGCCGGTCGTTATGGTGTACAATTGATAGCTACTGACCGGCCGATGTGGGAAGAAATAGTGCATTCAAGTAATCTGATTAACGATTACATGCCTATATATCACTATTATATACAGAGTTGGCAGGACTTTGCCGATTTGAGCAAGAGATGGTGCCGCTTCCACCTCAATCGGTTACGCCGCTTGTTCAAGCGACTGTTCATAGCGCCGAATCAACGATAATTGCCATACATATCTCGCGCCGGACACTATCGCACTTCCTATCGAATAGCCGGCAATAGCTATCAGGAAATCATTTTTCCATATTCCCAATATCACTCCGGCGGCACGTGCAAGTGCCATAAAAATTTCAAAAACAAATTCCATTTTCTGTTTCCCGAAAATATCCGGGATAAAACCGGTTGACAGAACCAAAGTAGCCACGGTCAGCCATGGTAACATCCAGCGTATGTATATTCCTACCGTGCGCCATTCATCGCCTAACAACCATGCTGCCAGTTCCGGCAACACCCACCAGAGCAAACAGAAAACAGGGATGATGACCGCCAAGGTCCACCAAGTGAAGTGTTGATAATAGGCTCTGACAGACAGGCTGTTATTGACTTTTTCTGTCGTTTGCTGATAGAGCACCTGATATAGCGCGCGAGTGACAATGCTGATCGGGACAAAGGCCAACATAATAGCCATCCCCCAGAATCCGACTAATTTGTTACCAAAAAGCGGAGTCAGGACCAAGACCGGCAACTGCCCTGCGATATTATTCAGCACCACTCGAGGAGTGGAATATTTAGGGAAATTACTGTATTTCTTGGCTGATTTCTTGCAGTTCTGCCAATCCCATTCACTCAGTAGAGGAGCAATCAGTTTGGCAGAAAGAAGAATGAAAACAATCAGTGCACACAAAGGAGAAAGAATCGTAGCGTAAACAAGTCCTCCCACTAATGGTATCAACCCGAAGCCCACTTTGAATCCGGCGGAGAAAAGTGTTTGGGAGATCTGGTAACCGGATATATATCCGTACTCTTTTTGGCGTATATACCAATAATTGAGCACATTCCAAACACCCATCATAGCGACATATATCGGCAACAGCCAATAATACCGCGCGAGGTCAGGCGAGTGAAAAATCTCAGCGATTGGTCCGGCCCAAGGAATCGTGAGCGCAATGAGCAAAGTCACAATCGCGATACACACCAATGAGAGATGCACCAACGCGCGACCTTCTCGTTCTTCTTTGGGAAGGACAATTGCATTGTACCATTCCAATGTAGAGATGAGTATCAATACCCCGGCTATACTCGAAAACAGATTCAGGACTCCGAAATCTTCGGGCGAATAGAGGCGTGTCAGAATGGGATAAACCAACAATCCGATCGCCTGCGCGATGATGTTCGCCGAAAGGAGTTTACCGACATTGCGAGCAGCGGTTGAATGCCATATTTTTGAAACAAAATGGTTCATTAGCGGGTGCAAAGGTACAAAAATATTTAGAAATACGCAAATTTTTCTATTTTTATTTGCATAAATAAAAAAAAAGTCGTAACTTTGTAGCCGATTTTGGTAAATATGACCTAAAAAACACGAGATATGCAAGTCAAAAAATCAGAAAAAGCCAGTTTAGAGAAGGACAAACTCGTCTATGCATTGATGGGTTTGGTATTTGTATTGAGCCTTGTCTATGTTGCGCTGGAGTGGACAGAAAGAGAAGTTACCAAGTATGAGGTAACCGACACGGAATTCCTGTTTGAGGAAGAAGTAGAGATTCAGCAGACGAGTCAAGAGACTCCTCCCCCTCCCCCACCTCCTGCCGTACAGGAAGTGGAAGTGCTGAACGTAGTAGAGGACAACGTCGAGACTGAGTCAATCGAGGTGAACACCGAGGATGACAAGGAGGTAGAGGTTGTGATTGCTGCTCCGGTAGAGGCTCCGGTAGAGGAAGAGGAAGAAGAAGTTGTCTTCGTGGTTGTAGAATCGATGCCTGAGTTTCCGGGTGGTCAGCAAGCGCTGTTCAAGTACTTGAGTGAGAACGTGAAGTATCCGGTTATCGCACAAGAGAACGGTATTCAGGGTCGTGTTATCTGCCAGTTTGTGGTTAACAAGGACGGTTCGATTGTAGATGTAGAGGTTGTTCGTTCGGGTGGTGACCCATCGCTGGACAAAGAGGCTATCCGCGTCATCAAGTCGATGCCGAAATGGAAACCGGGTAAGCAGCGCGGTAAAGCCGTACGCGTGAAATATACCGTGCCGGTTAACTTCAAGCTCCAATAATGACTTTGGCTATTGGCTATTAGCTTTTAGCTAATGGCTAAGGGCTAACAGCTAAAGTTTATGGATTTATCCTATCGTGATATAACCTATTGTAAGAATGTCGGTGCCAAACGTGCCGACATTCTTCGTAAAGAGCTGGGTGTCAATACGGCGCTCGACATGGTGCGTCAGTATCCGTATAAGTATATTGACCGCAGCCGGTTCTACAAGATCGCCGATATAGACGATGAGGACACGTACGTGCAGATTATCGGTGAGGTGACCGAATGGCACACGATTGGTATAGGTCGGGCGCAGCGGCTGAGTGCCACATTCTTTGACGGGACACATCAGTGTGAGTTGGTGTGGTTTCAGGGAGTGAGGTATGTCAAGTTGCAGCGAGGTGTGAAGTATCTGCTGTTCGGCAAACCCAGCCAATTCCAACATGTCTATAACTTCGTTCATCCTGAACTGACGCCATGGAGCAAGGTGACGCCGGAGATGACGCATGGTCTGGAGCCACACTATAACACGACGGAGAAGATGAAGCAGCACGGCATCAACTCGAAGGTGATACGCTCTATCATCGCGGAGTTGCTGCCGGACTTGAAGATGGGAGTGCCGGATACGATTGGTGCGGATGTGCTCCAACAATACCGGTTGATGTCGCTGACGGACTCGCTGGTCAATGTACATTTCCCGAAAGACACCCTGTCGATGCAGCATGCGCGTGCACGGCTGAAGTTCGAAGAGCTGTTCTATATCCAGTTGCAGATCTTGAGGCAGATGAAGCGTCGGGAACTGAATCCGGGTTTTCCGATGCCGCTGGTAGGCAAGTGTTTTCACGCGCTCTACAAGACGCTGCCTTTTGAGCTGACCGGAGCTCAGAAACGTGTCATCCATGAGATACACGATGACCTGAAGTCCGGCAAGCAGATGAATCGCTTGTTGCAAGGCGATGTGGGTTCAGGCAAGACCTTAGTGGCACTGATGTGCTGTCTGTTGGCGGTCGATAACGGGTATCAGACCTGTATCATGGCTCCGACGGAGATCTTGGCGAATCAGCACTATGAGACGTTGAAAGCGTTCTTGGCGCCTCTTAATAAGCAATCAGCCAGGTCAGACCTGCATCAGCCATCAGTTAATATAGCGCTGCTGACAGGTTCGACAAGTGCGAAGAACCGAGTGCCAATTCACAATGGACTGATGAACGGCACGATACATATATTAATAGGTACGCACGCGTTGCTGGAGGACACCGTTCAATGGCAGAACCTCGGTTTTGTGGTGATAGACGAGCAGCACCGTTTCGGCGTGGCACAAAGGGCTCGCCTATGGACGAAGAACTTGACTCCGCCGCATGTTCTTGTGATGACAGCGACGCCTATCCCCCGCACTCTGGCGATGACGGTATATGGCGATTTGCAGGTGAGTATCATTGATGAACTGCCGCCGGGTCGTAAGCCTGTTCAGACCGTTCACTATTCGCTGCAACGTCGTGCGCAGGTCTATTCGTTCATGCGCAAACAGATAGACGAAGGGCGGCAGATTTATGTGGTCTATCCGCTCATCAAGGAGAGCGAGAAGATGGATTTGCAGGATTTGGAGAACGGCTACAATGAGTTGTGCGAAGTGTTTCCGAATTACCGCATCTCGATGGTACACGGCAAGATGAAAGCCGCAGACAAGGATCTGCAGATGCAGCGTTTTGTGAGCGGGGAGACGCAGATATTGGTGGCGACGACGGTGATAGAGGTGGGAGTGAACGTACCGAACGCGACGGTGATGATGATTCAGAATGCCGAGCGGTTTGGTTTGAGCCAGTTACATCAGCTGCGGGGGCGTGTCGGGCGAGGTGCAGACCAGAGTTTCTGTATTCTGCTGACTGATCTTGAATTGAGTAAGGACACGCGCAAGCGGATGGATATCATGGTGGCGACCAATGACGGTTTCCGAATAGCAGAAGCTGATTTGCAATTGCGTGGCCCGGGTGATTTGCAGGGCACGTTGCAGAGCGGTTTACCCTTTGAACTGCGGATTGCTAACTTGGCGACGGACGGTCAGATACTGACGCTTGCCCGGCAGGCTGCAAAGGACATACTCGACAAAGACCCGCTGCTGGAGGACGAGCTGAACCGTATATACAAAAACCAGCTTGATCTCTTGCGGGTCAAGCAGGCATACAACTGGGCGGAAATCAGTTGATTGTACTTCATACGTCTGATGGCTGATAGCTGAATGCTGACAGCTAATAAAAAAGAGTCCGGTTGGACTCTTTTTTATTACATATCGTCGTGAGCGTGCAACGATTGCACATACTTGGCATGCGCCATCTTAATTCGCTTCAGCTCACTCGGTTTGTCGAATTGCTGACGGCGACGGAGCTCCTTGATGACACCCGTCTTATCGAATTTGCGTTTGAATTTCTTAATCGCGCGCTCGATGTTCTCACCTTCTTTAACAGGAACGATAATCATTGCATACACCTCCTTTTTCGTTACTCTCCGGGCAGTTAGCCTGTTCTGAGTGGATAGCGGCTGTTTAAGTCTCCCGCCTGACCTTTAGTTGTTTATTGTGTACCCAGGGCCGGGATCGAACCGGCACGGTTTCCCATTGGTGTTTGAGACCAACGCGTCTACCAATTCCGCCACCTGGGCTCGCGCTTGCATTGACACTCGCGTGACTGCGCGTTTCACGCTTGTATAACGCTACGTGTCATGCTACGCTTTTCGGTCTGCAAACGCTTCGCTGGTTTACTTCCCGAGTTTTGTTTTTCACTTTTTTAGCGAAAAAGCGTGCAAAAGTACTGCTTTTTTTTTAATTGACCAAATTTTTTTGTGTTTTTTTTGCATAAATGCGTATTTTTTTGTACTTTTGCAGTCGATTTGTATACATATGGACGATTTTTTCAGCAGAAGTGAGGCATTATTAGGTGCGGAAGTGATGGAGTTGCTGCGCACGAAGCGTGTTATCCTCTTCGGTGTAGGCGGAGTGGGTTCATGGTGTGCGGAGGCGCTCATCCGAACGGGACTGCTGCACCTGACGATAGTGGATGACGATGTGGTGCAGGCGAGCAATGTGAACCGTCAGTTGCCGGCGACACGGGAGACTATCGGACGGCCGAAAGTGGAGGTGCTGCGGGAGCGGTTGCTGACGATCAATCCGGAGGCGGAAATCATTGCCTTGCAGCAACGATATAGCTGTCAGCCATCAGCCGTCAGCCTTCAGCTATCAGACTTCGACTATATCATCGATGCGATAGACAGTGTGGCGGAGAAGACAGACCTTATAATAAACGCGTCGCGCGTGCGCGGGTGCAAGGTGTTTAGCAGTATGGGTGCGGCGCTGCGATTTGATCCGACGCAAGTGCGCGTGGCTGAACTCTTTGATGTCAAGGGTGACGCGTTAGCCAAGGCTGTGCGGTCACGGATGAAGAAGTTGGGGGTGAAGCCGTACAAGAAGGTGAAGTGCGTGTATTCGTTGGAGCCATCAGCTGTCAGAAGTCAGCATTCAGCCATCAGCATTCAGCATTCAGCCATCAGCAAAGGCAGTCTGATGCAAGTGACGGCGGTGTTCGGGTGCGTGTTAGCGAGTTTGGTTGTAAAAGATGTGATGAGTGGTACCCCTAATTAGGGTAGCACTAAGGTTAAAACTAGGTTAAAAGTAGGTAGTAAATAGGTTTCAAACACATATCATATGGCAAAATTATTTCTATTTCGGGTTGATTTATTGACAGGTTCCATAGATGACACACCTTTTATTATTCAGCGGGACAAAAACGGTCAGTACTACACGCGCCGTATTCGTCCGTATCAAGGAGGATTAGATTCCTCTCATTGGGATTTTCTGAAACACTTGCCGATGCTGGTCGATAGTCGATTGTATCTTTCAGATTTTGAGGTAAGTGTAGATGAATTAGCGGAGGCACTGTCAGAAAAACACGATTGTCCGTTTTTGCCGTCTCAAATCAAGAAATGGACAAAAAAAGAGCGACTTAACGCCGCTCAATTCAGAGAATTTGACGCTTGGTTAGAAGCGCGAGGTTTGTAAATCACCACAAAGCCACACGACCTATGGAAGGAATATCCAAAGAAACCTTCTGATTGAGTGCTTTGAAGAGTTTACTAATGGTCGCGATAGTTAGATTTTTACCATTTTCCAGACGCGAAATTTGTGCTTTTTGTACACCGACCATTTCGCCCAATTGCTTTTGGGACAAAGATTGCGCTTGGCGAGCTTTACGAATAGCTTCTCCAACCAACATCAATTCCACCTGTTCGTCGTATTCTGCACGTTCAGGTGTTCCTTTTGCACCTACGTGCTTATCAACCATTTGTTCTTGTGTGTAAAATTGCATATTCTGTCCTCCCAATTTTATTTCTGATTAAAATAGATATTCATAATTGCTTGCGCATGTTGGATTTCACGCGGTGGTGTTTTCTGTGATTTCTTAATAAATCCATGTGTGGCGATTACTAATGTATTGTGTCCGTTTCGTTTATCCCAGAATGCCAACAAACGATATTGGATATTATCAAACAATGTACGGAACTCCCAAATATCCGTGTTCTCCAGTTTCTTAAACAATTTCGGATCATTCGTATAGGAAGCTTTCTCAATATTATACAATATTTTGGCGCGCACTTTCTCCGATTGCTCAGTTAAAAAAGCGTCTGCTTCTTCCGAATATAGTACATTGAATTTTTGCTTTTGCTCCGCCATAATGGTATGTGTTTCCTCAAATTCGCTGCAAAGGTACAAAAAAGTTTCCATATACCGAAACATTTTAGCAATTATTTTTCATTTTCTGCATTTTTTTTAGGTTTGCATAGAAAAATCGCCCATTTCTGTGTGATTACTCATAGATGTTTTGGTCCAAAACGACCCAAAATTATCCAAAAAATCACCGGCTAACGGGTGGAATATAAATAAGGAACACGCCCGCGGGTGTGCGCGGGCGTGCTGGTAGAGGAGATCCGCCAAAATTGGCGGATGGATTATCTATTAGATGCCGAGGGAAGCTTTGATGGCGGGAACGCGGGCTTCGGCTTCGGCTGTGCAACGCTCGTAGTCAGCACCGGTGAACGGTTTGCCGGATTTAACCGGAATCTCGAAGTAGAACTTGATCTTCGGTTCGGTACCGGAAGGACGAACAGAGACTTTGAGGCCGCCTTCAGTGAAGTACTGGAGTACATTCGAAGTAGCGTTGAGCGGCATCTCAATCGGGCTCTCCACCCACTTGCCGTCCTTGAGTTCGCACTGTTTGAGGAGCTTGAAGTCCTTGATGCGAACTACCTTCTCGCCTGCAATCTCCTGCGGCGGGTTGTTGCGGTAGTTGACCATCATCGCTTGGATTTCCTCTGCGCCCGTCTTACCCGGACGGACAACATTGATTGTGGTCTCACGCTGGAAGCCATAATCCTCGTAGATCTTGAGCAGGTAGTCATACAGCGTCATACCGTTGTCCTTTGCGTACGCAGCGATCTCGCAGATCAAGCAGATAGCGGACGGCGAACATTTATCGCGTACAGCATCATACGGCAGGAAGCCGAAGGACTCCTCACCGCCGCCGATATATTTGCGCTTGCCTTCCCACATACGGATACGATTGGCGATCCACTTGAAGCCGGTATATTCGTCGGTGAGTGTGACGCCGAGGTTGTCGGCAATCTTACGGATGAGTTCAGAGGTCACGATGGTCTTTACTACAAACATGTCGGGGCGCAGTTTGCCGAGGCGCTTCATGTTGTTGATGATGTAGTAATGGTACATGATATTGGTCTGGTTACCGTTGATGATGACCCACTCGCCCTTGTCGTTACGGCAAACGATGGCAATACGGTCGGCATCCGGATCGGAAGCAATCACCAGGTCGGCGCCAAGCTTGGTGCCAAGTTTCATACCGAGTGTCATCGCCTCTGCGTTCTCGGGGTTCGGGCTAACGACTGTCGGGAAGTTACCGTCGATGACCATCTGCTCGGGCACTACATGGATATTCTGGAAGCCCCATGAGCGGAGGCACATCGGCACGATCTGACGGCCTGCGCCGTGCATCGGGGTATAAACGATGTTAAGGTCTTTCTGGCGCAGGATAGAGTCCTGGTCGATCATCACTTCTTTGACCGCCATCATATAATCGTAATCCATCTCGCCGCCGATGATCTCGATGAGGTCGTTGTTGGCTTCCCATTTGACGTCCGCCAGCGTCACTTTGTTCACCTCGTCGATGATACCCTGGTCGTGCGGTTGGAGCACTTGCGAGCCGTCCTCCCAGTAAGCCTTGTAGCCGTTGTACTCTTTGGGGTTGTGGCTGGCAGTCACGTTGACACCTCCCTGACATTTGAGGTGACGGATAGCGAAGGAGCACTCGGGTGTCGGACGGAGGCTCTCGAACAGATAGACTTGGATACCGTTAGCAGAGAAGATATTCGCCACCGTCTCTGCGAAGAGGCGTCCGTTGTTACGGCAGTCGTGTCCTACAACAACGGCTACGCGACCGTTCTGCACGTTCTGGAATCCACCCTCTTTCTGCACTTTGAGCAGATAGTTGGCATAACCCTGAGTGGCCATTGCCACGATGTACTTGTTCATCCGGTTGGTACCCGGTCCCATGATACCGCGCAGACCGCCGGTACCGAATTCGAGGGTACGATAGAAAGCATCGATGAGTTCGGTTTTGTCTTCTGCGTCCATCATCGCCTTCACTTGTGCGCGCGTTTCCGCGTCGAAGGGTTCGCGGGTCCATACTTCCGCGATTTCCATTACTTTTTTTAATTCTTCATTCATGGTGATAAAAGTTAAATTGTTAATATTGATGTTAATTGATTGATCGTTCGTTTCACTCACTGACAGAGCACAGACCGCTTCGCTGACAGAACACAGACTGATTTACTGACAAGGTACAGACCGCTTTACTGGCAAAGTACAGACTGATTTACTGACAAGGTACAGACCGCTGCGCTGACAAAGTAAAGACCGTTTTACTGACAGAACACAGACTGATTTACATCAGTGGACTAGGATTTCCGGATCCTCTTCTTCCAAACGGCGAATAAAGCCCGATATCATCATCTGTATTTTATCTGCTTTTCCCTGCAATGCAAGTGATTGTGTGTTATCTATATATCCTATTCGTTCCGCTAAAATTATTTGTGTATTCAGTTCAAACAAAGATCCTATAGCGATGGATAGGAAACGTACAAATTCTTTATTAGTGCGCCCGGATCCCTCTGCAATATTCGAAGGAATGGAAACTGCAGCACGAGTCATCTGCGAAATAATGCCATATGTCTCTTTCTTTGGAATTCTTTCAGCCAGCTCATATATATTCTGCGCGAGCTCTATCGCTTCATTCCAAATCTGCAGGTTTCTAAAGTTGTGCATAACAAGTCTGTATTCTTTACTCTTTCACTTTGTATATTGAAGCGAGGTTGCGGACAAAGCCGTCGAAGTCGAGGCCGTAACCGATGACGAACTCCTCGGATATTTCCCGTCCGACATAATCGGGTTGAGCGTCTTTGTATTCCAGTTTAGAGGGTTTGAACAGCATCGTCGCCACCCTCACGGAGGTTGCTCCGAGTCCGCGCATGTGCGCCTTGAGTTGATGGATGGTGAGTCCCGTATCGATGATATCCTCGACAATGATGACATCCCTGTTGTCCACCACTTGCTGCAGGGGCACGATGAACTCCAGTTTGCCGGATGAAGCCATTCCAAAATACGAACTGACGCGGATGAACGTGACTTCGCATCGGACGTTCTGCAGAGCCCGAATCAGGTCAGCTGCAAAGACAAACGCACCATTCAACACCACAACAAAGAGCGGTTCTTTGTCTTGATAGTCGGCACTGATCTGACCGGCCACTTCTTTGACGTCTGCGGCAATCTGCTCAGGCGTCAGCCATTCTTCAAAATGGTAACCTTGTTCGTCGATGGATCTCATAAGCATTCAGTTTTCAGTCTCCTCGTAGTTCTGGAAGAGGAAATCGTTATAGGGGTAGCGCTTCACGTGGATCGCCTTGATGCGGTCGTACATGAGTGCGCGCAGGGCGTCTATGTTCTCTTTGTTTTTAGCGGAAATGAAGATACAGTCCTCGCCGAGTCGTGCCATCCATGTCTTCTCGAGGTCGTCCAGCGAGAGGTTCTCGCGCCGGACAGGCGTCAAGTCGTCTTCCTCTTTGGGGATGTAGGTGAAATTGTCAATCTTGTTGAATATGACAATAGTCGGTTTGTCCTCTTTGCATATTTCGTTTATCGTCTGCTCGACCACTTCGTACTGCTCCTCGAAGTTCGGATGGCTGATGTCCACGACGTGAATGAGGAGGTCGGCTTCTCGCACTTCGTCGAGTGTCGATTTGAAGGATTCGACGAGGTGGTGCGGCAGTTTGCGGATGAAGCCGACGGTGTCCGAAAGGAGGAAAGGCAGGTTCTCGATGGTCACTTTGCGGACGGTTGTGTCCAAGGTGGCAAACAGTTTGTTTTCCGCAAAGACGTCGGACTTGGAGAGCAGGTTCATAAGTGTCGATTTGCCGACATTGGTATATCCGACGAGAGCGACGCGCACCATCTTGCCTCGGTGTTGCCGCTGCGTCGCCATCTGACGGTCGATGGTCTTGAGTTGCTCACGCAGCAAGGCGATACGTTGACCGATGACGCGTTTGTCCGCCTCTATCTGGGTCTCACCCATACCACGGTTGGTACCGCCACCTCCTCGCTGCCGGTCCAGGTGACTCCACATACGTGTCAGTCGCGGGAGCATATACTGCAGGTGCGCCATCTCGACCTGGGTTTTGGCGTAGGAGGTCTGTGCGCGCTGCAAGAAGATCTCGAGGATGAGGATGGTGCGGTCGATGACACGAACCGGCTGTTGGCTTTTGGCTATTGACTTTTGGCTATTCAGTTCTTTCTCGAGATTGCGAATCTGTCGGGGAGAGAGCTCGTCATCGAAGATGACTACGTCGATAGGCTGTTGGCTCTTAGCTGTTGGCTCTTGGCTTTCGTCTTTCGCCTTTTCTCTTTCGGCAATATACTGCCTGATTTCCTCCAGTTTGCCTTCGCCGACATAGGTCACCGAATTGGGTTGGTCAAGTCGCTGAGTGAAACGTTTGACGGGAACAATACCATGTGTGTCGGCCAGAAAAGCCAACTCGTCCAGATACTCTTTGGTGCGTTCTTCCGGTTGATTCGGGGTTATCAAACCCACCAAAACAGCGTGTTCTATGTAGGGTTTAATCTCAATCATTCTACAAGCCGGTAGCATTCAGCCGGCGGCATTCCGATAATTTGGGTGCAAAATTACAAAAAAAAAATGATGTGTGCAAATTATTTCGCAATTTTCTGCAAAAACAGATTGAATTGCCGGTTGATTGAAGTACAAAGTTTCGATCGTATCCGTGACCGTAATCGAAAAAAACAGCCATTTTACTTACAAAATACTAAAAATTTGTATATTTTTTCCAAAATTCTTGCATGAATCAAAAAAATATTGTAACTTTGCGGCGATTTTGGAGTTTTATACTTCTTCGTCTGCTTGGACGTTAAACGAGCAAAGACATATCCATTAGGGTGCAAGCGAGCGCCCCGAAACAGCGTAATAAGCCGAAGACTTGATTTTCTGAAAACTGGACACTTTTAGAAAAATCATTAACGATTCAAGTACGGTTTTACTGTACGCTCACGTTGCAGCGTGAGTTTTCCGTACGTAAATTTGAATCGTTAAGGTAGTCCAGAACCTCAGAAAATCAAATGAAGCGAACGAAAGCACACGCTTTTGTTGTGTGCGTATCTATTGAGAAAATGGTAAAAACCAAATAATAACAAATTAACGAGGGGCAACCCTCATCGTATTAACAAAAACTCAAAAAATTATGAGAAAAACATTCACATTACTCATTGCCCTAATGGCGCTCTGCGTCAGTTCGTGGGCAACGGTCACTCAACAACAAATTGGTAGTTTCTACTACGAATTGGATGATGCGACCCACACAGCTACTTTGATTAAAAATCCCTATGCATCCAGTGAGTGGACCAGTTATGATGTTTATAGTGATTTGGTAATCTCGGCAACGGTTAACGACGGTGTAGCAGATTACACGGTTACAACCATTGGAGACAATGCTTTTCAAAACGGAGGCATCTCTTCTCTTGTTATAGAGGAAGGTGTTATCAACATTGCTCAAAGTGCATTTTGGGCTTGCTCCAATTTAACCAAGGCTACTTTACCCTCTACGGTAAGCAGTATTGGAGATTACGCGTTCCAATACTCCGGTTTGACTAAAATCACCATCAACGCAACCACCCCGCCAACATTTGGCGATTATGTGTTTGAGAATGCGTCTTCATTAGCACATATCTATGTGCCTTCTGCCAATGTATCGGCTTACAAGGAAGCAAGCGGTTGGTCCGACCATGCAAGTATCATTGAAGCGGCTCCTGTAACAGTTGAATGGAATCAGGCTAAGGTTGCAAGTGTTGATGTTTGGTGTGGTTATGGCAACGATCCGGCATCGCAAACGGTTGATGGCATCACTGTTTCGGCCACAGCTACGTTATCCGGAGATTACAGCCAGTTCAGTACTTATGTAGATGATGTCTATCATACTTCTAACACTTCCATTTCTATCAGTAATGGAGGAACGATTACTTTTGCTCCTGCTTCCGGCAAACTGAAAAGCATTGTCATTGACTGCGGATATCATGAGAATTCGAATCTTCTGGTAGCAGAATCCGGTTGGAGCTGGAATGGAGGTGAATATAGCGGCCAACTTATATGGACAAGTCCAACTGCGGAAGGCGCATCGTCCGTAGTATTGGCATGCAGTGGTGCAGAGTTCTATTTTAGCTCTATTTCTTCTATTGAGTTTGTCTTTGCTGTCGAAGAAGCCGCTCCGGTTGACCCGACCCCTGCAGCGACTACTATCACATGGAATACAGCTGACCTCGCAACAATTAATGTAGAAATGGGTTACAATTCTACGGGCCAATCTCAATATATTAAAGATATTATTGTCACTAATAATGCAGTCTATACAGCCGGTCAATATTGTCATTTTAACACCGCTAATGGTAAACTTAATGATGCAGATTGGCCTGATTTCTCTATGAGTAGTGGCGGATCGCTCACTTTCGCTCCGGCGGAGGGAAAATTGACAAAAATTGTCATCACTTGTGATGACATCTATCCTTCAAATCTAGCAGCAGGATCCGGATGGGTATGGGATGGTTCAAGCAAGCTTACATGGTCAGATGAAAACGGAGCAACATCTGTAGTATTGGCAGGTGATGGATCTTCGACCAGTTTCTCTTCCGGACCGATTAGACTCATCGAGTTTACGGTTAAGGATGCCGCGACTTCGGATCCTAATTCAGTTACATGGAATGCTTTAATGTTACAGGCTGTAGACCTCTATCAGAGCAGTGGCAATTCTGACGGTTCTACATCGGTAGAAATGAGGGGTGTTACAGCCTCCGTTTGGGCCGTAGAGGGTGGAGACTATGCACATTTCAAGACAACGAGCGACGATGTAAGTATTTCTGTATCCAATGGAGGAACACTCACTTTCTCTTCCGCGACAAAAGAGTTCACAAGCATTGTCATCAACACCAATAGTGGTGAGGGATATGGTGGTTCCGATGGTTGGGTATGGGATTCTGAGGAAGCGACCTTAACCTGGACGGGAGAAGCTACCAATTCAGTTGAGTTGGCTAATTCGTATGTTACCCACATTACCTCCATCGTATTTACCTTTGGTTCTGATGAACCGGTTGAGCCGGATACAAGAGAAGTTCCTGAACTTAAATTCTATGATAATCTGACAGAAGCAACTATCATACATGATAGTTTTGGATGGGATTTTGAACCCGGAACCACTGCTAACCCGCGCTACGGCTATACAATTTCTATAAAGGATGGCGTATACTATTATCAAGATCAGCCTTATGATTATTGGAAAGCACCCTCTGAATTGGAAGAGCCTCTGCCGATTACGTACTCCCTGTCTAATAATGATGTCATTGAGCTTACCCAGGCAGAAGGAGATGAATTTAGTTTCAACGTGCTGGATCGTGGCGATGTAGTCGTTACTGCTTCTACCGTCGGAAATACACGTTTCCAACCTGCAAGTATTACGTTTACCATCCATGTGATTAATGGTAAAGCTCCGACTAAAGAATGTGTGCTGGCATTCGTAGGCGGTCCCCACGATGGTGAATTAGTGCCGGAAGGCTATAAATTTGAACTGGAAACGGGTCAAGAGATGCCATGGATGGAATTACGTGAAAAAGACTATCCTGAAATTGTCTATGCTCCGTCGTTCTCCATCTGGGGTTCGCGCAACTATTACGTAGCCAGCATCAACGGTGAGAATAAGCTTCGCGCGCTGAGTGCAGGTGATGATGTCTTCAGAGTGCAGTATGCACGCTATCAAGATGGAGACATGAATGGAGAATACAGAGAAATCGAGATTCCTGTTCACATCAAGCCGACTGAAATAGCTTTGACTACTTCTGTGGACTTTACTTCTGACCCATCGACAAATAGCTCTATTGCTAACAATGCCGATTATGATGCTGAAAATCATCAGGTACAGATAGGAGAAGTAATATCCGATGAAGTGGTGCAAGCAGCTTTGACTTGCTACGCTTTCGGCCATACGGGATGGGATGAAAACCTTCAGAACACGATTAGTTTCGAACTTCCACAAGGTAATGGAAGTCTCACTGTTAACGGTTCTGTACAAGAGGGCTGCGTGCTCAAAGTGAAGATCAGAGGCGAAGTGGGAGTGCATAGTTTCACCCCTGCTCAGGTGGCTGCCGGAGAGGCGACTGTTCACTACAATGTTCCCAATCAGACAGCTGTAGTTATCTACATAAGTACTAATGGAAGTTCTCCTGCTCCTAAACGTGCCCCTGCGGCCAAGAAGGACGAACCTAAGGCCGCTCTGACTGCTCTTAGCCTAACTCCGATGTATCCTATTTCAGCTAATGTGGATCCGGATCATGCAGGTGTATATTACAGCACGCATTACAACGAGACGCAGAAATACCAACTTCCTGTCGGTACAGAGGCATACGCGGCTACTATCAGTGGTAGTGATATGAACTTGACAAAAGTGGCAGACGGCGGACAAGTCATCCCGGCCAACACCGCACTCATCCTCAAATCCAATGCGGCATCTGTTGACCTCATTCCGACCGATGCAGCCGCTGTAACGATTAGCGCGTCCAACGAACTGCGAGGAACGGATTCGGAAAAAGCTGCTCCGGCTAACTGCTACGTACTCAGTGGTCACTCGACGGATAATAGTATAACCGGTGTTGGTTTCTATGCTTTCTCCGGCACACTCGCAGCTCACAAAGCGTATCTCATCTACAATGGCGCGGGTGCTCCGCAACGTATGCGATTTGTCTTCAATAACGAGCAACAGGCTACCGGCATCGACAATGCCGCTGAGGCTCTTAAGAGCGAGAAACGCATTGAGAACGGACAACTCGTAATTATTAAGAACGGTGTGCGTTACAATGCACAAGGTCAGATTGTTAAATGATTAAATGGGAGGACACAGTTATGACAAAAAAAATCTATAATCAACCTGAAGTTAGTGTAGCGCAAATCAATACACTGTCTATCATCTGCGCCAGCGGTGCTTCTGGCACCGGCGCAGGAAAGCTAAATTTAACTCCCACTGATGACCAGTGGTAATTGTGCAATTAGCATCCTCTAATGAAAGCCGTCTCGCAATTCCGCGAGGCGGCTTTTGGTTTTATCCGAATTTTAACACAAATTGCACGTTTCTGCGCTTTTTTCTTATCCTTCGGAATGATTATTTGACAATTTTCTTGCGTATGTCAAAAAAAAGCAGTAATTTTGCAGCCGCAAAATTGTTTTAGTACTATGGATTGGAAATTTTTGATAGAAGGAAAAGAGGCGTTGAATGTCACCACAGACAGCCGCAAAGTGACACCCGGGTGTATCTTCGTGGCACTCAAAGGGGAACATTTTGACGGCAATGACTTCGTGGAACAAGCTCGTCAGGCCGGTGCGGAGTATATCATCTCCGGCGAGAACGCGCTTGCCGAATTGCAGGACTTGGCGCGTGAGTGGCGCAGAGAGTGGGCCAAGGGCAAACACAAGGCTGTCATCGCCATCACCGGAACCAACGGCAAGACGACCACCAAAGAGTTGACGGCCGCGGTGCTTAAGAAGAAATACAACGTGCTCTATACGGAGGGCAATTACAACAATGCCTTAGGAGTGCCTCTGACTCTGCTCCGGCTTACCAAAAAGCACGATATAGCCATCATCGAGATGGGTGCCAGCCATCCGGGTGACATCAAGGAACTGGTGGACATCGCCGAACCCACAGAAGGTATCATTACGAATGTGGGCAAGGCGCACTTGGAGGGCTTCGGCTCGTTCGAAGGCGTGCAGCAGACCAAGGCTGAACTGTATGACTATATCATTCAGCACGGAGGCATCATTTACTACAACGCGGATGACCCTGTTCTGAGCAAACTGCTCCAAAAACACCTCCCAAAAGGCAGAAAGATTATTCGCAAGAAATTCAACAAGTTATACTGGCTGAATGATGTGCTCCTGCCTAAATCGAAAAAAAGTCTCGGGTTGTTCCGGTACCGCAGTTCGCAATGTCCGATCTCTGTGGCCGACACGCACCTGGTGGGGGACTATAACGCGGATAATATCGCGGCAGCTACTGCCATCGGTATGTGTTTTGCTCTCACTTATCCCCTGTGTCGCGAAGCCATCAGCGCCTACGTCCCGTCCAACAACCGCTCGCAGTTGATGCAGACAGAGCGCAACACCGTGGTCGTTGATGCGTATAATGCCAATCCCACCTCCATGCAGGCGGCGATTGAAGCCTTCTCCCATAACCCCTCATCCGTAACCGGTAACCCCTGTTTCATCCTCGGTGCGATGCGTGAACTCGGCCAATACAGCCACTTGGAGCACCAGAACATCGTCAACATGCTCTTGGAGCGCAAGGCGGACAGGGTGCTGCTCGTCGGCAACGAATACAAAGAAACCACAGCTCCGTATCCCATCTTCGACAATGTGGACGCGCTCTGCGA
>Ga0310690_10005332_pt1 | contig 17529 bp, 10 predicted proteins | sample AusTroGonzalo_MG_2_FD_207661 | JGI IMG/M metagenome (GOLD analysis project Ga0310690, IMG submission 207661) | Bovine rumen microbial communities from tropical cattle in Woodstock, Queensland, Australia - Gonzalo_04 (v2) (version 2) | ecosystem: Host-associated > Mammals > Digestive system >...
GGAATATGCCGCAAGACACTTGAACCCGCCCGTGACCGCTTCTTGGACAAGGGTCTGCGCGAACTGCCGTTTGTGGAGAAGACCTACAAGGACATGATTGGCACGGACGAGAAGGAGGCTGCGGCTCTGCTGAACGATTACACTGCCGACTTTGTCGGAGCGGTCGTTCTCCGCTGGGACGAGCTTTACCTCTCCTACTGGCGCAAGTTCTGGGCAGGCTTCTGATTACCTTGTACCCGACAAGCCTGTACTTTGCATAAACAAGCGACCCTTTGTGGGGTCGCTTGATGTTGCTTAAGGGTAGCGTAAAGGTAGCCTATGGGTAGCTTAAGGGTAGCTTAAGGGTAGCCTAAGGGTAGCCTAAGGGTAGCGCAAGGGTAGCGCAAGGGTAGCTCAACGTCAGCGGGCGGAGCGCTTGCGCTCAAGCTCGTCGAGGATGATCTTGCGGAGGCGCATCTTGGTGGGTGTGACCTCAACATACTCGTCCTCCTTGATATACTCCAACGCCTCCTCAAGCGAGAAGATGACAGGCGGCGGCAAAGTGGCCTTGTCATCAGCCGACTTGCTGCGCATGTTGGTCAGTTTCTTCGACTTGGTGACGTTAATGACGATGTCGCCCTCCTTTGAGTTCTCGCCAACCACCTGACCGGCATAGACCTCCTCCTGCGGATAGATGAAGAAGCGTCCGCGATCCTGCAGCTTGTCAAGCGCATAGGCATAGGCAGTGCCTGTCTCCATGGCTATGAGGCTGCCGTTGATACGTTTGGCAATCTCACCCTTGTACGGCTGGAACTCGAGGAAACGGTGCGCCATGATAGCCTCACCAGCACTGACGTTCATCACGTACGTGCGCATACCTATTATACCGCGCGAAGGGATGACGAACTCGAGCTGGACGCGGTCGTTAACCATCTCCATCTTGGTCATCTCGCCCTTGTGGGTGCTGACATACTCGATGATTTTGCCGCTGCACTCGTCGGGTGTATTGACCGTAAGCTGCTCCACGGGCTCGCACTTGACACCGTCAATCTCCTTGATGATAACCTGCGGCTGACCGACCTGCAGTTCGTAGCCTTCGCGACGCATGGTCTCGATGAGCACCGAGAGATGCAATACGCCGCGCCCATAGACGTGCCATACGTCCTCCGTGGGGTTCTTCTCGACACGCAACGCGAGGTTCTTCTCAAGCTCTTTCTGCAGGCGCTCGTGGATATGCCTTGAGGTGACGAACTTGCCTTCCTGCCCGAAGAAGGGGCTGTCGTTGATGGTGAAGACCATAGACATGGTGGGCTCGTCGATGGCAATAGGTTTGAGCGCTTCGGGTGCGTTGATGTCGCAGATGGTGTCGCCTATCTCGAAGCCGTCGATGCCAATCATGGCGCAGATGTCGCCGCTGCTGACCGCATCGGTCTTGACATGCCCCATTCCGGCAAAGGTGTGGAGTTCCTTGATTTTGGTGCGAATCATGGTGCCGTCTTTCTTGGCGAGCATGACGGCTTGTCCGTCGGTGAAGGTGCCACGGTGCACGCGTCCGACAGCTATACGCCCGACGTAGGGGTTGTAGTCCAGCGAGGTGACGAGCATCTGCGGCGTTCCTTCGAGGACCTCAGGCTCGGGGATGTACTTGATGATGGCATCCATGAGGGCTGTGAGGTTGTCGGTGGGCTTGCGCCAGTCGTCGGACATCCAGCCGTTCTTGGCAGAGCCGTAGATGGTCTGGAAGTCGAGCTGGTCGTCGGTAGCGTCGAGGTTGACCATGAGGTCGAAGACGGCTTCCTGCACCTCGTCCGGGCGGCAATTGAGCTTATCGACCTTGTTGATGACGACAATGGGTTTGAGGTTCATCTGCAAGGCTTTCTGCAGGACGAAGCGGGTCTGCGGCATAGGCCCCTCGAAGGCATCGACGAGGAGCAGCACGCCGTCCGCCATGTTGAGGACACGCTCGACCTCGCCTCCGAAGTCGGCGTGCCCCGGAGTGTCGATAATGTTGATTTTTACTCCTTTGTACTCGATTGCCACGTTCTTGGCGAGGATGGTAATGCCGCGCTCGCGCTCAAGCTCGTTGTTGTCGAGGATAAGTTCTTTCTGTTCCTGGAAATCGCCATGCGCCTCCTTGACGACCTTTGCGGTGTAGAGCATCTTGTCCACGAGCGTAGTTTTGCCGTGGTCCACATGGGCGATGATGGCAATATTACGGATATTCTGCATAGGTTCCGATGTTTTTTAGAGCAATGCATCCACACGTTGCTGCAAGTCGGCTTTTTTGCAAGCCCCGACCTGCCGGTCCGAGAGTTCACCGTTGCGGAAGAACAGGATGGTCGGAATGCTCATGATTCCGAATTGTTCACAGGTTTCCGGATTTTCGTCCACGTTCAGTTTCCCTACTGTCAGTCTGCCCTCATATTCGGCAGCGAGTTCGTCCACGATGGGCGACATCATCTTGCACGGGCCGCACCACGGAGCCCAGAAATCCACTAAGAGTGGTTTGCCCTCCGCCAGAAGCAGGCGGAAATTGGCGTCTGTCACTTCAATACTCATATCGGTTGGTTTTTATAGTTGTTTCAGTGTGTTGATTCGTATGGTTTTCTGCTTCGGGTTCTTCAGCAGTCGGGCGGCAAGCGGGTCTTCTATCCACGTCTGTACGGCCCTTCTTACTGGTCTGGCCCCGTTCTGCGGGTCAAAAGCCTTCTCCAGAAGGGCGGTCTGTACTTCGGGAGCGACGGTAAGCCTGTGTCCCGCTGCCTTCATCCTCTTCTTCAAAAGCTGTATTTCGCGGTCGATAATCTTCTCCACGGTCTGTCTGTCAAGGGCGTGGAAAATGACCACATCGTCTATACGGTTGGTGAACTCGGGCGGGAAGGTGCGCTGCAAAGCCTTATGGAGAGTCCGGTCCGACTGTTGTTCCGACAAGGCCTCCGCCTGGAAGCCGATACCGTTTCCGAAGTCACGCAACTGCCGTGTTCCCGCATTGGAGGTGAGGATGATAACCGTATGCCGGAAATCCGTCTGCCGTCCCTGTCTGTCGGTGAGACGGCCTTCGTCCATCACCTGCAGCAGGATATTGAAGATATCGGGATGCGCCTTCTCAATCTCGTCAAAGAGCACCACTGAATACGGCCGACGGTGGACGGCTTCTGTCAGTTTGCCGCCTTCTTCATAGGCTACATACCCCGGAGGTGCGCCCACTAACAGCGACAAGGTGTGCTTCTCCATATATTCCGACATGTCGAAACGGATGAGCGCGTCCTCCGTGCCGAACATCTCCTTCGCAAGGCACCGTGCCAGCCAAGTCTTTCCGACACCCGTCGGACCGAGAAAGAGAAACGTTCCGATAGGCCGCTGCGGGTCCTGCAGTCCGAGTCGCGAACGCCGTATGGCGCGCACCACCTTGTGCACCGCTTCGTCCTGGCCGATGACTTCACGTAGCAGAGCCTGGTCCATGTTCAGCAGACGGCGGCTTTCCGGTGCCGCCAGCTGTGTTACGGGCACTCCCGACATGAGGCTGACCACGGTCGCAATGTCCTGCGGGGTAATGTCCGCCGGTTTCCCCTGTTTGCCGTGCAGGGCCGCTTTGCGTGCGCCCGCTTCGTCCACCACGTCCAGCGCTTTGTCAGGGAAGGCACGTCCGGTGAGATAGCGTTCGCTCAAAGCCACACACGCGCGCAGGCTCTCGTCCGGATAGACGGCATGATGGTGCCTGCTGTATGTTTCCCGGGTAGCCAGCAGAATCTGATACGTCTCCTCCGGAGTGTTCGGACGGACATTCACTGTCTGGAAACGGCGTTCCAGTGCCCCGTCGCGAGCGATGGATTTGCGGTATTCCTCCGCCGTTGTCGCTCCGATGCAGCATATTTCGCCACGGGCCAAAGCCGGCTTCAGTATGTTGGCGGCATCGAGATTCCCCGGGCTGTTTCCCGCTCCAATGATGGTGTGTATCTCGTCAATGAAGAGAATGGTGTTCCTGTGGTTGCGGAGTTCGTCAATCAGGTTCTCCATCCGCTCCTCAAACTGGCCTCGGTAACTGGTTCCCGCCACCATTGACCCCATGTCAATGGCCACTATCTCTTTTCCGGCAAGCGACGGGACGCTGTCCCGCGCAATACGCTGGGCAAGCCCTTCAATAATGGCCGACTTGCCGACCCCCGGGTCGCCAATCAGAATGGGGTTGTTCTTCTTATGGCGTTGCAGAATCTGGATGATGCGCTCGGTCTCCTCCTCGCGCCCGTAAACGGGCCCCAGCATGTTGTCCCGTGCCATCATGGTCAGGTCAAGACCGAACTCCTGAAGAACCGACATCTCCCGGTGTCCCTCCGGTCTTTCGGACTGTCCGGAACGGACAAAGGACTCGTTGTCGCCGTCTGTCTCTGCCTCTGTCTTGCGTGACTGCGTGGCGGCTTGGGGCCTCGGATGCATTTTCTCAATGCTTTCGTAAGTCACTGCATAATGCTGTTCCAGCCAGACGGACGGGAAGTTGAGCCGCTCGTGAAGTACGGCCAGCAGCAGATGCTCTGAATCAGGCCGGGTGCTGTCGTAATATCCCGCTTCGATGGCGGTCAGGCGCAGGATGCGCTCGGTGGTTCGTGAGAAGGGTATTTCCGTCTGCGGGCCGGAAGCCGTGTCGCGCAGGCGGTCGTCCAAAGCGATTTTCATCTGCACAGTGTCCACCCCGGCCTCCGACAGCAGATGATAGGCTTCCCCCTCTTCTGCACGCAGGATGCCGAGCAGCAGGTGTTCCGGCTCCACGAAGGAGTTCCCCAGACGCTGCGCCTCCTGGCGGGCCAGACGGAGAATGGTATTAAGTTGGTCTGTATAGGTCATGGTTCAACGATAGAAATGAAATGCCAGGCCTGCACGGAAGACCGACGGGTTCACCGGATAGTCAGGCATGGAATAGTATTGGTGGTTCATAAACGAGGCGTTCAGATGCTGGTATTGCAGGAAAAAACGCAGGTGCAGCAGCCGCACGTAGAAATTGGCGTAGGCGCTGATGACAGGATAGTTGCCCACTTTCACATCCTGTTGGGCGCAGAACTGTCCCGTGGCAGGATTCAGCACGGGAGCGTAGTATGCTGTGTTGTAGCGTATGTCCGCCCCTATCTGTGCGTCAAGAGCCTTGAACCAGACACCGTGGTAGTACAGGTTGTGGTACAAGGCTACCAGCGGCACGGCCAGCAGATAGGATGACGAGTACTGCACTACGGCATGGTTCTCGATATTGAACCACGGAGTGGTCAGGTCAGCCTGTACGTCCGCACCCAGCACACTGATGGTGTTGTCAGCCTGCTTCGGGCCTTCATATCCCTCAAAATAAATAAGACGTGTGATGGTCTCATAGTCTATTTTCACGGACGGTTTAATCCATTGAGTCGGATAGGCGATACACCCTCCCACATGAAAACGGTACGGTTTGCTGAAGTCGTTCTCCCAGCAGTAGTGGTTGCTGACATAGTGTTGCAGAAAACGGTCAGGAGTCTCATTGCGGAAGCCAACGCAGGCGTCAATGGTCATACTGTCTTTGCCGGCCTTGAAGCCGGTGTTCAGTTGTCCGTCAATATGGAACTCTCCCAGTTTGCGCCCTATCACACACACGTCTCCGTGGACCATGTAGCGGATGAAACGTCCTGTCTGCTTGTAGATGGCACCTCCTACGAAGGTGTTGTTCGACCATAGGTTGGCAGTCCGGCTCGAGTCGAGGGCAAGCAGGCTTGTTCCTCCGAGGGCGCTGTTGTTGGTTACGGTCACATCCTTTACCGGCCAGTCCGGCATTCTGTTGCAGCCGTGCCGTTGGAATTCGTTCCGTGCGTACACGGTCAGTCCGAAACGCATCTTGCGGTTGTATCCCTCCTCAAAGGTAGCCGATAAGGTATTGCGTAGGGTCAGGGTGCCGGTGGTGTCGTTGGTTATGCGCGGGTTCAGGAAACAGGTGGTGTAGAGTTTCTGCACAGCATTCTTCTCGATATAGCGCCGGGTCGCATCCGTAGTCTCAAATACATGGCGGAAAGTCAGTAACGGCACATCCGTGTAGAGTACCGAGTCCGCCTGTACCTCATGCCCCTGCTTGTCGGTGGAGGAGTAATGTACGGTGTCCGCCCGTTCCACGCAAATGCTGTAGTAATGGTTCAGATAGCCGCATAAGTATCGGTAGCCTGACATGGCTTCCATCTTTACGCCCATGTCCTCTGTGGCAAGGTTGTTGTTCTGCAGGTCGGCGGAGTTCAGCAGTCCGCCGCTTTCGAAGTTCGACAGCGTGGTGAACGTGAAAGCGGCCTGCAAGGAATAGTTCCGCCCGTTGTACGAACCGAAAAGAGACCCGATGACCGTCTTTCCTGCCTGGTTCTTGTAGTGTCCCACTGCATTGAGATAGTTGATGGTGGCTCCGAGGTTGGTTCTCGGATTCAGGTTCCCTGTGAACTTGAAATCAAGGTCGTTGTCTGCATGGTTGGTCGTGAAGCCTTTCTTGTAGGAGATCGTGGAATAAGGAGTGGTTGTGTTGTAGAACCGAACATCCTGCGGACTGATAGTATAGACGTCATACGCGGTGGCGAACATGCAGTCCGTCTTGCGGGTGCGGTCGAAATAGACTGCCGACTGCAGAGGCGACACCAGATTGCCGTTGTAGTGGTTCAGAATGGAGTAGTCGTACTGGACATTCTTCATGCCAAAGTTCAGATACGACGTATCCACCCGCTGCGTGTCGGCAAGTGCGACAGGCGTCGGGTGAGTCCAACTGCGGATAACGGTCTTGGGAACCTTTTTCTTGGCCGCTACCGGACATACAGCCGGCAGGAAGCACAGCAGAAGCACCGTAAGGATATATGCGTGCCTGCTCCGCCTCACTTTTTCTTCTTGCGTTTCAGATCTTTCAGCTGCTGTTTCAGGGCGGCTATTTCGTCTTCCTGGTTGCGGATGGTTTGCAGCAGGCTGTTCAGTTCCTCGTTTCCGATGGTGGTCGGGTACTGTTCGTCCACCAGTTGCAGGAAGTCGGCCAGCACGTTCATGTAGTTGATGAAGGCATCGTAAGCCGATTCGTAGTTACTGCGGCCGTGTTCGGTATGGTTCATGTAGTGCAGGTGGTTGATGTCCTGCAGCTGCAGCCAGTTTTCTTTCAGGTTCTTGTCCTCGCACAGGTGTACGCGCTCTGTCACGGCATACAGTTTCTGAAGAGCCTCCTGCTGCAGGTCGTTGCCCGTATAAACACTCAGGTCCTTGCCCTCGCCTGCCCATGACATGGCGTATGGTACGCTCAACGATTCGCTTGCGGTCTGCCTGGCAGCTTCGGAGGGGGTTGTGAAACCGATGTTCCGTTCCAGCGCAAAATACGGAATGGCTTTCAGGAAATCAAAAATGCCGGTATGGGCGGGCTGCATGATGCCAAAGGTCTCCGCCCCCATCCAGATGTTCACGACCTGGTCGTCTTCCGGCAGGCTTGCCAGCAGGGACGCCAGTTGTCCGGCATCGTGCGGACATTCTTTCCATGCCGGGTCCGCAAAGTGGAACGACAGTCCGTCCGACAGAGCCATGTTCCGCAGCAGCAGTTTCTGACGGCTGTTCACGCATGACTGATAGACGCGGTTGGGCGATTTCCAGGCCAGCACGTGCTTGGCTCCTTCCGTCATTACGGTCTTGTATCCCAGTTTGTACGCGGTTGCACCTGACTCATCGTCATACAACAGTTCCGTATTCCATAGTGTCGTTGTGCTGGTTCCGAACATTTCGCTCACTTTCCCGCGCTGCATCTCCACCTGGCTCGCGAACTCGCTCGCGTTGTAGGCGGCAGCCAGACTGTATGAATACGGCGTGGCCACAAACTCTGTGCAGCCTGTTTCCGCCAGTTGTTTCAGCACGTCTATCAGTTCGGGCGCGTATTGCTCCAGCAGTTCCAGAGTGGTTCCGGTGATGGCGAACGCACAGCGGAAGCGTTTCTTGCTCAGCCTTATCATCTCGGCCAGAGTACGGCAAAGCGGAAGCCACGAAGTGTTCACTATCCACTCCGTCAGTTCTTCCGTCTGGAGGTCGTCATAGTAGTAGTGGTCCTGCCCTATTTCCGGAAAACGGTAGCGTCTCAGCCGGGTGGGCACATGCATCTGAAAGCAAAAACAGAGGTTTTTCATATTGTTTTGTTGTTCGTAAGGTTCTGTTTCTTTTATCGCCGCAGTACGCGGTCGTAGATGGCGCGCACTTTCAAGCCGGCATCATACCAGCGGATGTTGTTCACTTCCTCTTTGCCGAGTACGCTCAGCGAGTGGTACAGCACGGGGTATTTCACGATGGCGTACACCGCATCGGCTATCGCATCAATGTCCCAATAGTCCGTTTTGATGGCGTGGGTCAGAATCTCCGCACAGCCGGACTGGTTGGAGATGATGGTGGGGCATCCCACTTGCATCGCCTCCAACGGCGAGATACCGAACGGTTCGCTTACCGACGGCATGATATATACGTCCGAGTCCGCCAGTAGTTCCTGCACCTGCCTTCCGCGCATGAAACCGGGGAAGTGGAAGCGGTCGGCAATACCGAGCCGCGCGGCGAGGTCCACCATTTCGGCCATTTTGTCTCCGCTTCCTGCCATCACGAAGCGCACGCCGCTTGTCTTGCGGAGTACGCGGGCCGCGGCTTCGACGAAGTATTCCGGTCCCTTCTGCATGGTGATGCGTCCGAGGAACGTGACCAGTTTGTCCTTACGCGGATGTTTGACAAACGAATCCGCATCGGCCAGCGGCTCCACGGCGTTGTGTACGGTGGACACTTTGTCAGGGTTCTGTCCGTATTTTTCAATCACGGTCTGCCTCGTCAGGTTGCTCACGCACATTATATGGTCGGCCTCGTCCATGCCGCGGCGTTCGATGCCGTACACGGTAGGATTCACATTGCCGCGCGAGCGGTCGAAGTCGGTGGCATGCACATGGATGACCAGCGGCTTGCCGCTCAGCCGCTTGGCCGTCACGCCGGCGGGATAGGTCAGCCAGTCGTGGCTGTGGATGATGTCAAAGTCCTCTGTGCGCGCCAGCACCGACGCTACGGCCTCGTAGTTGCCGGTCTCCTCCAGCAGGTTGTCGGGATAGCGCCCCGAGAACTCGATGCAGCCGCGTCCGGGCACATACACGCTGTTGGCGCCTATTATGCGCAGGAACGACTGGTCCTCGTCGCCTTGCGGACGGGGAAGCACGAACGTGATTTGCAGGTCCGGTTGTTCGGCCATGCCGCGGGTCAGTCCGTAACTGGCCGTTCCCAGGCCGCCAAGTATATGAGGCGGGAATTCCCACCCGAACATCAGTGTCTTCATGGTCTCCTTTTCAACATGGTTGCTCGATATGCCGCAGGGTGTTGTATACGCCTATCACGCCGCTTACGCTTGGCGCGTAGCTCATGCCGCCGTGCCCTTTGAAGGGCGGGTTGCCGTCATATAGTTCGTTGATGGTTCCGATGCATAGTTCGCTCATTTCGGCCTCGTAGCCCACCAGCAGACGGCGTATGAAACTCTCGCCGCTGCGCTGATAGACCCGCAGATAGGCTCGCCCGTAGGCTGCGATGCTCAAAGGCCATACAGGTCCGTTGTGGAAGTTCCGGTCCCTCTCCAGTTGTCCGCCGATATAGACAGGGCGGTAACTCCCGCTCTTCGGCGACAGCGTGCGCAGTCCTTTCGGCGTGTAGAGTTCTTTCGTGCAGATGTCCACCACCGCTTTCTGCTGTTTCCTGTCAAGCGGCGAATAGGGGAGCGACACCGCCCATATCTGGTTCGGACGGACTTCGCGGTTGTGCTCTTCGCCCGCCACGTAGTCGTCCAGGTAGAATCCGTTCCAGAAGGTTCTGACGAAACTGTCCCGTGCTATCTCCGCCTGATATTCCGTCAGGTCGGCCTTGTGCTCCTGCCCCATGTCACGCAGCAACGCCGCCGTGAAGCATAGCGCATTGTACCATAGTGCGTTTATTTCCACCACATAGCCGGTCCGGGGAGTGATGGGCCGGCCGTTCTCCACTGCGTTCATCCATGTAGCCGGCCGTTCCGTCCCGTCCACCCACACCAGTCCGTTCTGATGCATATACAGGCGCGGGTGTCCTTGCTGCCGGATGAAGGTGATGAGGTCTGCCAGCAGTGCCCCGTAACGTTCCACCGCCTCGTGCAGACTTGTCCACGAGGCATATTCCTGCACGGCTCTGACGAACCACAGCAGGGCGTCCGGTTCGTCCATGCCTTGCAGTCCTGTCTCTTCCGGCCGTCCTTCGATGAAAGCGCGCACTTCGTGCACCGCCGTCTGGTCCATGATGGCCTCCCAGTATTCCGGCCGTCCGATACCCCAAGTGCAGTCGCACAGCGAGAAGAACTCATCCCTTGCCGTGGCTTTGAACCACGGATATCCCTGCAGCAGCCAGCATTTCCCGCCCGCGCGCTTGTAGAACTGCGAGGCGCTGTTCTTCAGGCACGAGAACATGTCCTCCCGCACGATGCGGCGCTTCAGTTCGCGCTGCCAAGTGCTGTGCAATGTGCGCGGATTCGCTTCTGTCACGCCTGCCGCGAAAATCACCACCTCGCCCTCTTTCAGGCGCACATCGAACCATCCCGGAACCAGCAGGTCCTCCTGCCATTCGTAGCCCCGTTCGCGTTCTTTGCGGTACGAGATATTCTTGTACCATTGCGGGTTGTGCACATAATCCGGTTTCTTCGAGAACTGCATGTACAGCGGCGGGTAGTTGGCGTACATCCGGTTGCTCCGTCCGTTGGCTGCCGGCAGCATCTCTGTGGAGGCCGTGTCGTTCGCATGGGTCAGGCTGTTCACATCGCGGAAGGCGAGGAACGGCCGCAGACGGAGCACCACCGGCGACCCCGCCTCCAGCATCGTGTAACGCAGCAGCACGCGCGGTTCGCCGCTCACTAAAAGCCGCTCTTTGGTCATCACTACGCCGCCTACGCGGTAAACCGTCTTTGAAATAACGATGCAGTCGAACTCGCGGATATACTTGTGCCCGTTCGGGGAGAACAAGTTCTCTCCGTATTCGTGCAGCCCGAGGTTGAACTCGGCTCCGTGCTGGATGACCGTCTCGTCCAGCGACGAGAGGAGCACATAGTTCGAGTCTCCCAACTCCGGCAACGGGAGTACCAGCAGGCCGTGGTACTTGCGGGTGTTGCAGTCGGTCAGTGTGGAAGCCATGTACGAGCCTGCGCGGTTCGTATGGAGCATCTCTTTGCTCAGGCTCCGTTCAAGGTTCACCAACAGTGTCTTGTCAAAATTCAGGTAGCTCATGGTCGTGCAGCGGCTCCGGTGCCCGTGGTCAGTTGTATTTGCCTTTGAACTTTACGTCCGTGTCCATTACAATCTGGCGGATCTGCTGCTCTTCTTCACGGGGGCATATCAGCAGCACGTGGTCCGACTCCGCCACAATCATATCTTTCAGTCCGCGGATTACGGCCAGATGGCCTTCCGGAAGGGACACGATGTTACCCTCGCTCTCGTAGTACATCCCTTCGCATTTCAGGGTTGCGTTGCGGTGGTCGTCCTTCTTGCTCAGGTCGTACAGCGACCCCCATGTTCCGAGGTCGCTCCAGCCGAAGTCCGCTTGCAGCACGTGCACCGACTCCGCCTTCTCCATCACGCCGTAGTCGATGCTGATGTTCGGGCATTTCGGGAACATCTCCGTGATGAACGCCTCCTCCTTTTCTGTTCCGACGATGCCCTCTCCCGATAAGAAGATGGCCGCCAGTTCCGGCAGGTGTGTCCGCATCTCACGGCGGATGGTGCGCAGGTTCCAGAGGAAGATGCCGGAGTTCCACAGGAATTCCCCGCTTTGGAGGAACACTTTCGCCAGTTGGAGGTCGGGTTTCTCGGTGAAGGTCTTCACTTGATACAGGTCTTTGATATCTCCTGTTTCCAGCGCTTTCTGGATATAGCCGTATCCTGTTTCGGGGCGGGTCGGTTTCATGCCGAGGGTCAGCAGCGTGTCGTTTTTCTCGACGAAGCCGAGTCCTGTGCGGATGGTCTCCACGAAGGTCTGTTCCTGCAGTATCAGGTGGTCCGACGGGGCCACAACGATGTTCGCGTTCAGCCGCTCGTCGTCCCAGCCGGCTTCATCCGTGGTCAGGCCCGAGCGTTCGCGTACTGCCTGCTTGATGCGGGCCACAGCGTATGCGATGCACGGAGCAGTGTTGCGGCGGGCAGGCTCGCACAGAATCTGGTTCGGCTTCAGGTCCGGCAGCTGTTCAAGAAGCAGGTCTTTGTACAGCACGTTGGTCACTATCAGCATGTTCTCCACCGGAATCAGCGGGCGGAAGCGGTCCACAGTCATCTGGATGAGCGAACGACCGGTGCCGAAGAAGTCCAGGAACTGTTTCGGACGGTTGTTGCGGCTTGAAGGCCAGAAGCGGCTACCGATGCCGCCGGCCATGATGACGCAGTAATTCTTGTTTTCTGACATGGTATAGATATTTTAGGTGTTTCAATCCGCAAAGATACGGCTTTATTTTCACATGCGCAAGCGCACACGCGATTTTCTCCGAATTTTCTTTTTGGAGGAAGTTTCATATTGTCCATCGGCTATATGATTTTCCCCCGTTTGTTTTCCGGCATACCGGATGCAGTCTGCCTCTCTTTCTGATTCATTTTTTTATTTTCAACAGCTGTATGTTTCGCTGAAAGTGCTGATGAATACAAGCGATTTGCAGTTTACCAACAACAATCCGAAGCAGGCAATGAACGGGAGAATACCGACCCGCTGTTTGAGAGACGGCACACCTATTATATCTACCACAGGAACGGATTATCTCTACCACAGGAACGGAAACACAAAAGGACCGGCAAAAACAGCCCGAAGGTAGCGCAAGGGTAGCCTAAGGGTAGCGCAAGGGTTGCTGAAAGCAGCCAGCGGAAAAGGCCGGAAAAGGCAGGTTGCGGGGCAGAAAAAACGCTTTGGCAAACAAGACTGATAATCAGGCGACAAGGAAAGAATGTGTAATTTGGGTATGTTTTTATACCATTTGGGATATAAAAATATTTTTTTGTGTGATTTATTTGCAGATGTCGAAACATATTCGTATTTTTGCACCCGCATATTGTCTGTGCGCCCCAAGTGGCAAGCGGACGTTATGGTTATGAACAAGGAGCATCCCGAGCGCAGCGTGCCCCATTGCGCCGGAAAAAGGCAGGTGCTCCCGCTCATCCGTAACACATTACGGGTCTTAAACTATAAAAACGACCAACCAAAATAAAAATCATTAACTCATAAAATTTATTATCATGAAACACAAATTCTTCGTTCTCATCGCGGGTCTGCTGATGACTGTCACAGCCTCCGCCCAGTTCAGCGGTTCGGGTGACGGCACTGCTGATTCCCCCTATCTTATCAGCAATGAAATACAGCTGTATCAAATGGGGAACTTCCTGAACAACCCTAATGTGTATTTCAAACTGATGAACGACCTGGATCTCACTTCGTTTATCAGTGAGAACTTCCCCTCCGAGGGATGGACACCTGTCGGGTTCAACTCCAGTGCTCCGTTCAAAGGGCACTTTGAGGGGAACAACCATACCGTGAGGGGCGTATGGATTAACAAGGCTGCAACCGACTATGTGGGTTTCTTCGGTTATGTGGACGGGGCCTTTATTCACCATCTTACCATAGAGGGGACATCCATCAAAGGTGCCAATCTGGTGGGGGGCTTTGCCGGATATACCAAAAACGCAACCATCGAGAATTGCCATGTCACTTTCTCAGACAAAATACAGGGAACGTACTATGTCGGCGGTTTTGTAGGACAAACCCAAGGTGGCACTATCAATAACTGCAATGTCGATGTTGTTGTGCAGGGAACGACCAACGTGGGCGGTTTTGTCGGAATGATAAGTTCGACCAATATATCCTCGTCAAAAGCGACAGGAAATGTTTCCGGCAGCACAGATGTGGCAGGTATCGTTGGTTATGCAGACGGCATGCAAACTCTTTCGGAACTCACCCATGAGGGAAATGTTACCGGTACGAGCCGTGTATCCGGTATAGCCGGCCAGTTGGCAAGCGGGTCATCCACCACGTTCAGTGCATGCTGCTCCAAAGGCAAACTGACCAATACGGGTGATTATACCGGCGGCATCGTCGCTGTGAGCAATGGGGTGGCAATTGCCGCGATGACCTATTGCGGCCATTTCGGGGATATTGAAGGCCAGCTATACACGGGAGGACTGATCGGGGGTGTTACCGGTACAGATATAACCAATGGATTGAGTGATACGAAGGTGTATATCAGCACCAGTTCTTCCTCTAATACGAAAAAAGTCTCAAGATTCATATTTGATTTGGCTTCCACAACCACATCGTCTGTTATTGACAAATGCACGGTGGTTGGTAACATCTCAGGTACTTCCTATACGGGCGGCTTGGTCGGGAAGGATGAAGCCTCTCTGTCTTGTTCCAACTGGACAACCGGCGGAAGCAAGTCCATCAGTTGCAATTGGACTGAATCTAATTCCTCATCCTCATCGAGATCATCAACTGCCTATATTTGGTTTGGGGGAACTTACAGAGGTTATAAATCAACTGGTTATGTATCATATAGTTCTTGGAATGGCATTTCTTATTCTTTTAATTTTTCTATTTCTTTTTCCCCTAACATTTCACAAAGTATGCTGACCTACACCAACAGTTACTACTCCGGCATCATCACCGGTACGACTAATGTGGGCGGCATTGCGGGGTACAAACGAAGAGGCAAAATACAAAATTGCTATACAAACGCCTCCATCTACGCCGACAACCTGATGGGGGGTCTTGTAGGAGATGCAGCCGGGGGGGACGGTGGCAACTTGATGATTGAGTCGAACGTTGCCATCAACAGCATCATTTCCGTGACGGGAAGCAATATAGGCCGTATATATGGCCGGGGTGACTATATATCAACCGGTTCTCTCGGCAATCGCGCCCTCACTACCACGAAAGTAATAAAGGAAGGTGTGGTGCAGGACATCACGGACAATCCTCAGAACGGCCATGTGATGGGACCTGTTCTTCTCAAAATGAAGGATAATTACGCGGCATTGGGCTGGGATATGGAAAATATCTGGGGAATCAATGAAGGGCTGGACTATCCTTATCTCAGGTTCTTTGGCACTGTCCAGCCGGTTTCCACCGGACACACCATCACATGGAAAAACTATGACGACACGGTTCTGGAAAAAGACGAGAATCCGGAAGAGGGAACGATTCCCGCCTATAATGGCGAGACACCGGAAAGGCCCGCCGATGTGCAATACACCTACACGTTCATCGGCTGGACCCCGGAGGTGGTGGCGGTGAGGGGCACCGCGATTTACCTGGCGACCTACAGCCGCACCCTCAACCAGTACACCGTCACGTTCAGGGACGAGGACGGCACTGTGCTTGACAGCCGCAAGTGGGATTACGGCGCAACACCCGCCTACAACGGCGGGACACCTGCCAAACCCTCTGATGAACAGTACACCTACACCTTCGCGGGCTGGACACCGGAGACAGTGGCCGTGACAGGCGATGCCACCTATACGGCAACCTATTCCCGAGACGCCATACAGGCCGGCTCCTACATGAACCTGCAGGCGGGAGAAGCGCTTGTTGATGATGGTGAGGTCCGGCATTTCACCACGCTGACCCAGCAAGTCCATTCCTCCTCGGCGGCCTCCATCACCGCCTGCGGCGAAAAGCTGTCGGCTGACTTCCTGAAGGTGCAGGTTTCGGCACAGACCGGCACGTGGCTCTACCTGATGTTCCCGTCTGCCATTTCCTTCAGCCAGATTACCGCTCCCGGACAGTATGTCGCCTATAGCTATGACGGCGCAATCCGCGCGCAAAACGGTGCTGACGGCTCGGCATGGAGTCGTCAGAACGGACAGCTGGCCGGTATGCAGGGGCATATCCTCCAAGTAGCCCAGTCGGGAGACTTTATGTTCAGTATAGCCCATCCCGAATTCCCGTGCGGCACCCAGACCACCCTGCTGCCCGTTTATCCGTCGTCCAACCCCACGGACGCCAACTGGACGCTGACTGGCAACCCGTTCCCGAGCTATTTCAGCCTGCAGGCGTTGCACGAAGCCGGTTTCAACGCCCCCGTCTATGTCCGCAGCAAGAACAAGGACGACTATGAGGCTTTCCGCCCGCAGGACGACAACTATCATTTCCGCCCTTACGAGGCGTTCTTCGTCCAGAACCCCGGCACCACGGCAACCACACTGCAATGGCCCGCATCCGGCCGCGAGACGGAGAGTCAGGTATGGCCCAACATCGGCCCCTACCCCGGCGATTTCCCCAGCTATTATCCGACCCCTGCCCGCGCACGTCAGGCGGAGCAGAACCGCCGCTTTGTCGAACTGAGTCTAAACGGCGGCGGGGAGAACGGACACACCCGTCTGGTCTTCAACGACGAGGCTTCGGCGGATTACGAACTCGGACGCGACGCTGTCCGGATGAACGGCAACGCCCCCGTGCGTATCTACACGCTTGACGCGCAAACCAGATATGCCATCAACGAGCAGCCTCTCGCAGGCGCGGTTTCGATAGGCTTCCGTGTGGAAAAGGACGGCGTTTACACGCTCAAGGCGGACCGTATGGACACAGAGGTGGAGATTTACGACAACCTCCTCAACCGAGTTGCGGACCTGTCGCAGGGAGGTTATGAGTTCTTCTCCGTGGCGGGCACGGACGAGACCCGCTTCACCCTTCGCGGCATAGCCCAGACGACGACCGGCACAAGCGACCTGACGGACGGCAACGGACTGGTGAGCATCTACACCCCGAACGGTGTGCTGCTTTATGAGAACGTGATGATGAACGATGTCACCCTGCTGCCCGGCGTGTATGTCATCAAGTCGGACAGCGGCGTGAGAAAAGTGGTAATACGCTGAATATAAGGAATCGCATACTGTTCAGAGATTATGAAACCATGGCATATCATCCATGTCATCCTGCTGTTGCTTTGCGGCAGCGGGATGATGTCCGCCCAAACCGACGGATTCAATCCGCCTTTGCCTACCGAGCCGCAGGAGGCGGACCCGTTCAACCCGGGGCTACCCACCGAACCGCAGGGGAGCGTGTTCTTCTCTGTCACGTTCACGGGCTTTGACAATGCCCTGCTGGGTTCGCAAAAGGTAGAGCAAGGGCAGCCCGCTATTGCACCTGCCGCGCCTGCCGTGGACGGCTATACGTTCACCGGATGGGACAAGGACTTCTCCAACGTGCAGTCCGACCTGACGGTGACAGCGATCTATGCAGAGAAGGAGGCGGTCTATTACGCAGTCACCTGGCTGAATGATGACGGCAGTCTTCTGTCAGAAGATAGTGTGGCGGAGGGCAGTATGCCGGTCTATGCGGGCGCGACCCCTTCCAAACCCGCCGACGCGCAGTACATCTACACCTTCGCGGGATGGGACAAGGAGATTGTCGCCGTGACGGGCGATGCCACCTATACGGCCGCCTATACCGCAACGCCGATTCCGCATTATGACGTATTACCTGGACTTTTTTCGGTTTCTGCGACCGAACAAGTGCATTTCTCGCCGGGCAACCTGCAGTATAACG
>Ga0310690_10005333_pt1 | contig 17528 bp, 23 predicted proteins | sample AusTroGonzalo_MG_2_FD_207661 | JGI IMG/M metagenome (GOLD analysis project Ga0310690, IMG submission 207661) | Bovine rumen microbial communities from tropical cattle in Woodstock, Queensland, Australia - Gonzalo_04 (v2) (version 2) | ecosystem: Host-associated > Mammals > Digestive system >...
ATAATCGTCGTATTCTTTAATACATAAGTGCCACATAGTTACTCTCCTTTCACTAATCTATTTTTACTGCATCTGCACAGTACCAACTTTCGTGTTTATACACTTTGTCTTTTACATTTTTTGAACACAAATTAGTACCTTTTTCATAATACCCACATTCTTTACAATGGATAATTGGTGGTGTGGGGTGTGCAACCCTTTCTGTTTGATGTATATGTTCAACTAACATCTGACACATTTTAAATGGGTTCTTTTCGATTTCCTTATACCAGTCCCATTCCACTTCTATGTTCATATCTTTTTCGAGTATGCCTTTGACCATATTTGCAATGTTCTCTTTTGTTGTTTCGCCTTTCATAATTATCCCCTTTCCTGTTCCAAACAGTCTAACAGATACTCTATTGCACCCCACGGTTCTTCTTCTATCGCTTTTCCGTTTTCCGAGAGAGTGCCGAAATCATCAAATGCATAGACATCTTCGTTACGCAAACGCTCTAAAAGGCGTTCCTTTTGTGGTGTCATTTCAAACGGTGGCTTATAGTCAATTTCCGTTGTTCTTGTAGACGCACCACTAAGCCTTACATCTACTCTGTCTGCTTTGCGTTGTGTGGGATATAACCCCACAATTTCTCCGTTGTTCTTGCTTAATACGAATATTTTCATATTATTCTCCTTTCAGAATATGACCGTATGCGTGTCCGTTATCCCAGACCTCTTATTCAGTTTTCCGTACTCAACCTATCGGGTTCAGTAGTTCGGGCAGATAAATCGTGCCACCACTTCCGTCAAGAATAGGAACTTCGACTAACATAATTCCACCTCCTTTGAGTGTTCTATGATAAAATCTTTGATTTCCTTTACTGTATAGTTTGGTATCTTCTTGCCGTGTAAAAAGTTCAGATGATACAAATGCCACCACTCAAGCACCCTTATAAACTCGGGTGTATCTATATACTTCTCTATGGTGTCCAAACATTGTCCCATACACCAAAAACTCTTTTCCTTTGATGTCAATATCTCTCCACTAATGGACAGACCATATTTAGGAAACGAACTCTGCTCCGTTAATACAATGTCCACATATACGGGGTTTGCCTTGCGAACATTATTTCCATAAGCAATTTTGCCTAAATTTAGTGTGGTTGCGTATCTCTTTTCCATAACATCACTCTCCTTTGCATAAATCTTCTACAACAAACTTCAACAGTTTTTTACGGCACTCGTCGCACATATCTCGTGCCTTAAATGATCCGTTTTTCTCATAATAGCCAAACACAAAGCAATTCTCTTTGTTTTTCTTGTATTCTGTGCCACAATAATCGCACTTGTATGATGTAATAACCATAATGCCACCTCACACTTTGCTTATATCTCGCTTGTTTTCGTTACATAAAAATATCTCGAACTTCATCTGCTTGATAAAATCCGAGATATTTCGAGAGTTTCGTTTCGCTTGTCTATAACAAGCCTGCATTTCTTTGTACTTCATACGGCAAGTCCCTCACCTTTTCCGACATACTCTCTTTGATGTACTCAAAAGAGAACACACCAAAGTCTGCCATATACTGTTTAATTGCCTTGTAAACGTCTAACTGTTTGCGTTTCGGTAACTGACATACAAAGAGCATAATATCACTTCCTTTCCTTTTTTTAATAATTTTCATAGTTGCATATTACATCTATGTTAGCCAAATTTATAAGCCGTTCTTCTACAATACTACTAACATCTGCCCCTATTTCAATGGCAATTTCGTTTCCGTCATCTTCAATGCCCATAGTGGACAAAAATTCCGTTACCATTACTTCAATATCGTTGCGTAAAAACTCTTCCAACGGAATAGCCGTTGCACATAAAAATGATCGTTTTCCGTTTACATTAGCAACTTCCCACTCTGTCTTTGAGAAGTTCTCGTCAATGTAACGAATTGCTTCTTCCCTTGTTTCAAAATCTCTCATAAACCCAACCTCCTATGCGTTTAAATCATCTATACCTATAAATAGTCTGTATCATAAACATTTTCTTCATAGTATTCCTGATACTCCTTTTCCGTTGCGAAAAGTCTGTATCCGTTCCCTATATGTCCCATATAGCCACAACCAACATAATATCCGTACATAACACTCCTCCTAAATGTATCTGTTTACCTTATCCATATCAAACTCATAAATCGGATATGCACAATAACCCGAAAACTCGTATCTGCCAGTAAATGTAGCAAGTTGGTACTCTTCCAAAAACTCTGTTGCTTGTGGGAAATTATTAGTGTCAATAGCACCACAGTTCTTTTCCATTTTGCCTACATTTACCGTGATGTCTGCATACGGCTCCCACCACTCGTTGTCATATTCTTCTATCCTGCATATCAACCCGACATACAAGTTTCCGTTGTTACGATAACTGTCAGTTATCAAACGGACATCATAGGTCTGCCCCCAACTTGTTACTCTAAAGGTCTTTAACTCCTCAATAAGTTTATCTCGTTCTGCCTTGAGTTTATCCTGCTCTGCCTTGAGTTTATCCCTTGCGATTTCTACCTTATCCCAAAACTCACGCAAGTTTCCGTTCTTTACAAGGACACTCCACTCGTCATACTGTTCCTTTGTCAGTAATCCTTTTGTATACCCCTTGTCTAACTTTTCAATTAAGGTCATAATCCCACCTACCTTTCGCTTATTAACACAAATGTAAAGCATATAGCCGAAATGACCACAAGCAAAAACCCTATAACCATATTTCCGATATTCCACTCAACGATATTCTCTGCAAATATCGTTGCACCCAATAAAAACATGGGCAAAACCATTAAGAAAACGATTTCTTTTAAGACATGAAGTGCTTTTTTCATAATAAACTCCTTTAACTTTTCAGTTATTCCGTATACATTTCCGTACGCATCATCATACGTGCAAATTCCAGTTGCATATCATCAATGGTCTTGAGAACACGTTTTCCGTTCACGTATTTATATTTTGCCTTAATTTCGGCTTTCTCTTCTTTTGTGAACTTTGACCACCCGAACTTCTGCTGTTCGACTTCCATTTCCCTGCGTTCTGTGTCGGTCAAATGATGTTTTTTCGGTTTTTTGCGTTCCGTTAATGCGTCATTTGCGTCTGTGATGTTCATAAACACGTTTCCGTATCCAAAAAACCTCTCAATTTCATGGAAATCTCCGTTCACACGTGTAATTCCGTTGTTTTCGATAGCGAAATAAAGTCTGTCCATATGATTACCTCTCAAAAATCTCTCTAACCACGATTTTCCCGTCTACGTTGCAGAAACCATGTCCGTTCATATCAACGTCATCTGAATACAATGTAACAAACGTGAAGTCCGTTTCATTGATATATGAACGTATCGTTACCGTGTCATACAAACTTCCATACAGTTTCTCGTTTGCCTTATTCACGGCGTGGTCGATTTCCGTTGTTACCATTGCGATTAAATAATCGCACATTACTATGTATGTCATAATGTTCCCTTTCTACGCATTTGCGTTTTAAATTATAATTTCTTCGTCGTCATAATTGGTGTTATCATTTAACAACCATGAGGGTAACTGATAAACCTGAGTTCCGTTGCGTTTCGCTTTTAAACGAGCAACGAATAATCTTACCTTGTCTTTTAGGGTTAAGCGTTCCCACTCAAAGCACTCGTTCTTTGCCATATTGTTTTCCTTTCTACGCATTTGCGTTTTCATTTTCCTTGTACTCGTTGTACGCATCAATAATGTCACTCATAAAGATTTCTGGCATCATACAGACACCCCCTTTCCATTGTTTGTGTTGCCTAGTCCACCTACGGCGAGTACACATACAAGGTGTACATTAGTACGGATACTGCACTATTAGGTGGATTTCCGTTATAATCCTGCACCGAGAGTTGCACTCGGTAATAGTCTTTCGCACAATCTACTCAACTACCCACGTGGTACGGAACTCGCTTTTGCGATAAGATACCCTTTGTGTTTCAGGCACACGCTCTTGTTTATAGCCGTGATATAATCACTTGTTTTCGTTGACGTGCTGGCTCGTACTTTTTGGCATAGTTGCCCAATGTTGCACATACACAGTCTTTAGCACAACATCTTGCAACTACACCTACTCGGTACAGTTGTAGTGGATTAACGGGTGGATATAATGCACCCACGATTACCACTGTCCCCATATAAGCACCCACATAGGTAAGGAATTAGGGGACTATCGTTATTGACCACTCTCACATAGCACGGTACATATAGACTGTGTGCACCATTTGTTTATCACTATTCGACCACTGTGTACGTTACACGCCTACTTACAAAGGTTTGTATGCTCGGTTAGTTACTAAATTGTACTCATACGTGTGTATATTCATCAGATTTTCTACACGTACGCACGTGATTAGGTAATACCACGTGATTTTTAGTGTGTACTTCTCACAATTTTCTACACGAGTTCAAAGTCCTTGCTAACCATATGGGCAACCATACATACATACACTTCTTTGAGTGCCCTACTCGACTTTACAACATTACACGATACACTGTAGTTTCAAGAGTGCTACGACTATCACTCACACGAGCATACACATTTATCAATACTCGTGTACGATATAGCCACTTTATGAACGAGTGCCACCCGAACACACCCGATGTTTGTACCACGTTACTGACTACATACACGTCTATCCTAACACGAGCACCACTGACTTACTCGTGTACTTTCGACACGTACTGTATATACGTTTGGGGGTTATAACGTGGTGGTGACGGCAAACACCCCGTAGCCCGACAACTATGCACGTTCGCCTATAATGTCCGTCACTTTGCACTCGTACGTTGCACATATACAGTGTGCGTTTTAGAGTGCCGTGTTACCACGTGGGCTCATCTGTTACTACATCTCTACACCTATAGGTGCGTAGAGTTCTATCCACGAGCCGTGACTAAACATAGCCGTCTGACCTAAGCCGTTTTATTCTACACACACGCACTACCACATTATGCGTGTGTACGCTCATATACATTGACAGTCTGTATTGTATCAACGGCAACTATGCGTGTAGTTAATGGGTTATGGTTGGGTTGCGATAGGCAAGAGCCTATGCGTTGGCAAGTACACACTCAAAGCCGTTGTCTTTAGCGTACTTCTTCTGTGCACGTAATACCTTGTCACGTGCCTGCTTGGTTTCAAACTCCCAAGCCTTTGCGGACTTATTCCACGTTGCACCACCGTCTTTGCATGCATGGTGTATAGCCGAGAATACTGTGGGTGCAACCTTGCGTGTCATTACGAGTGCGTATGTGGTGGGTTCGGGCTTGACTTCGACAACTGTGTTGTCGGTGTCGTTGCTCAGTGCCATTACTATGGACATAGCCTTAGCTTTTTTATCGGCGTTAAGAGAGATGATAGCGTTCCAAAGTTCGATGTTACTAACCTGATTTTTTGACATAATATGCTCCTATTCTCGTGTGGGAAAATGTGCCACACGTCACGTTGAAAGCATAGTTGTCGCCGATACAAAGCAGACTGTCAGTATGAGATTATCAAGGTTCGTCGCATGATTAGGGCTTTTGGGAGCCACAGACCGTACTGTGCCCTAAATCACGAGTGTGCAAAATATGTGGCTCAACGGATAACCAATGCACAAGTTGGTTATCACACTTCACACCCTATGTTTTTCGATTAAAAAGTCAAATTAAAAAATTAAAAATAAAAATAAAAAATCAATTTTTCTTAAGTCCAAAAAATCGTTTTCGGATAGCCCTTTTTAATAGGAAGCAACTCCGAAAAAAATCATTTTCGGAAGTTTGTTTTTGAGGTGTAAACAATTATGGTGGGGGGTATTAAAAATGCCTATTTCAAGGCGTTTAGAACAAAGTTGCCAAGCAGCCAAACAATTAGTTCACCCTCATTTTTCTCCCCGTCGAAAAAACTCACAATAGCAATATATGTAAAACCGATAGCAATATTTGTAAGCAAGAATTGTAAAATGCATAGCAACATTTGTAAGATGTCAAGTAAAACTACTTGACAAGGGTGTAAAGGTCTGCTACTTGACAGAGGTGTAAAGTAAAAGTACTTGACACCCCAACATATTGATTAAACGATTAAGCAAGCGTTTAATTGTTAGATAAAAATAAAAATTGAATTATAATTATAAGTTTTGTTTTTAGAAAATCTTGATTTCCGAGAAATAGAGTGATATATTGTTGGCGAAAGCAAAAAAGTTGTACATTTTGACGTTATATATATAATTAATAATATACTTATAATTTATAGTGTATAATCCTAGATATAGTACTACATACTCTTAACTAGTGTAGAATAATATATAACCTATAGTGTAGAATACTTTATATAAAGAACTATAAACTTTATAAGGGTATATATAAAATAAATTAAAAGACTATATTACTATATAAAGTATACTGAACTTTATAAGAGTATACTAAACCACTACTCTATATCTTTAATATACTCTTTGTAATAGTACAGTATATATAGACTATATAAAGTATATATATAACATCAGAATGTACAACAAATATAAAGTTAAAGGGATATAGTATGGTTACATTACAATTAGACTTAAGTAATATTAAAGAGGGAATGTATATAAAGAATTATAAAGAGTTATGTAAGTTACTTAATTTACCTATATCTTCCGGTAATACTAAAATAATGCAGTTAAGAGAGATAGATAGATATATGGACTTATTAAAAGATAATAACTCTTATATTGTACTGGAGATATATGATAAACCCATACCAAGTAATATAAATTCCAAATATACACAGTTTATACAGGATATACTTCTCTCCTATCTGGCTAAAGAAGATAAACATGTAATATATCTAAATAAAAGTGAATTAATAAAAATACTGGGATTAGTTAATAATAAATATATAGAATACAGAAGAGATAAGAATAAATTACTTAATATAGCAGATGAATACAATATAAATGAGTTTTATAAAAGGTGTGATGCTAAGATATTAAGTATATTAGAATCATCTCTTAAAAGTTTAAAGAAGAGATTATTATTAGACTATAGTGATGCATATAAGATAGTCTATTTAACCAATAAAGGATATGATACAAGAATTGCTGATATAGAAGAACACAGATATATATTAAGTGTTAAGAAAAGAGTTCTTGAAGAATTTAAACTTAAGAGTGAATATCTTATTTACTTGTATAACCTCAAAGAGAGATACTTTAAAAGAATAAACGAAATAGTAGAAGAAGAAATGTGCTGGGAAAGTATATATCAATGTTATCAGATAATATACAATCAAACGCAGATAGTAAAAGAATTAAGTGATGAAAGATATAGACTTAATCACGAAGTAAAGAAAGCGATAGATAAGCAAGCATTAAACAATTACGCAAAATTTTCTTTTCCTGATAATTATGTAGGGTTACAGAACATATTATCAGAAACACTGATTGAACTTAAAGAGGAATAGATATGTCTGAATTTGGATATAAGATAAAAAACTATGAAGCAGGTTCCATATACGGGGTTATGTTAGGTATGCGTGAGAAGTATGATTGTACTGAAGCCATGTTAACCAACAGTCTGTTCACTGATTTTTTAGTGGAAAACGGGCTGTCCGTAAAGAACGACTCTACTAAAGATGTAATATGTCTTGATTTTAATTACGGAACAAGAGGTGCCGATGATGAGATAAAACACCTCATCAAGAGAGCAAAAGACGCAAGGCTCTCTTATAAGATAGCAAAGTCTTTTGGTTTTGGTGCAAATGAAAAGTTAAAGAGAAAGAGAATAGCAGAACTCTATCTTGAAGTAAAGAACAATCCTGACAAATATAAAAAGGTATCAAAAGACGAAATAAGAACCTATTTCTACAATAACGGAGTACCTATCACATATCATTCCCGTAAAGGCGATGAGACTATTCTTTATCGTATGCTCTATAGGACTCCGGGCAAGGCAAAGGCTGGCAAATGTATGTTCATAAGGGACCGGCTTTATAAAAAGGCTCGTAATTTTCTTTATATGGGGATTAAGTTAAAGAAAAAGAACGCCCCTATTGTTGAGGTAGGTGCATACTCCTCTCTCATCACTTCCACTATAGTAGGCAAAATAAGGATTAAACCCGAAGAGATTTTGGTATTAAATGACTTTGACTCTGTTTTTAAGACCAATATAGTGGCTGTTAAGACAGATGAAATGAAACATTGTTATGCAGAGAAGATAAATAATTATCAAGTAAAGAACACTATCTTTGACGGTCAGGGTTTAATTGATACATCTGTCTTTCCCGAATGGGGTGATGGATATATTCTCTTAAGACATCATATGTGCAAATGTGCGGCGTTCAATACCAACCTTCAGATGTTCTTCAGGGATTACTTCGGTGAAGGTTATGAGAAAGCAACTGTCAAAGATATGTGGGGAAATGATGTAAGGGTTAAGAACATCAAACTCGTTACGACAGACCAGAGCATGAAGTGGCTTAAGTTTGACTTAGGTTTTGATTACTGGTCGGAATGGGTAAGAAAGAACGATTGTATGTTTGGAATAGTCAAAACTGCTCATCATTCCAAACTGGGAAACGTGCAGAGAATGTCTTACCAGATGATTAACTCATTATCCGAAGAGATAATGCCCAATGTAATTGATAAAAGTATCCGTTACATCGAGAGATTAAAAACAGATGATTACATATTTCTTGAATATCTGGAGAGAACGGCAAACTTTTCAAATGACCACGAGGTTCTGGTTGCCCTTGTCAGAAGAAACCCCGATTTTTTACGAAGCGAATACTATCGTGCAAGAAAAAGAGATATAATCCGTGCGTATGTACTGGACTTTAAGAACGGAAGAAGTATACAGAACGCAGACAATCTTACCATTGTAGGAAGCCCGTATGCTATGTTGCTTCATGCCGTCGGTGAAAACCCCGAAAATGATCCGACATTCAAACAAGAGAAAGATTGTATTCAATGTTATTCCGAAAGGTTTGCGGACGGGGAATACCTTGCAGAGTTTCGTTCCCCCTTTAACTCACGTAACAATATGGGTTATCTGCATAATAATCTGCACCCATTGATTAAAAAATACTTTAATCTGGGGAGACTTTGTGTGGCAGTTAATATGATACACACCGACTTCCAAGACAGAAACAATGGTTCTGATATGGACTCAGACTCAATCTACACTACCAATCAGGAAGATATAGTCAAACACGCAAAGTTTTGTTATGAGAACTACCCCACTATTGTTAATATGATACCCAAAGAGAAAAACCATTATGATAATACCATGGATAATTTTGCGAGTATCGACAACAGACTTGCCGCAGCACAGTTAGCCATAGGGGAATCTTCCAATCTGGCTCAACTCTCTTTGTCTTATACTTATAACTTTGATGACGAGAAGTATGATGACTATGTATGCATCTTGAGTGTAGTTGCACAAGCCGCCATTGATAACACCAAGAGAACTTTTGATATAGACATACCGAGCGAAATCAAAAGAATCAAAAGGGATTTGAATGTGACCGAGAGTAAGTATCCCAAATTCTTCTCTATCGTCAAAAAGAATTTTAATTTTGACAACGTGAATAAAGATTTGTCCTGCCCCATGAATTTTCTGTACGATGTCGAGATAGCCAAGGTGCGAGACTCAAGACCACCTCTGCCTATGAGCGAGTTCTTTGTACCCGTTCCTCTTGACGGAGACAAACGAAAATCTAAACAAGTCGAAAAAATGATAGAGAAATATTCTCTTGAAGCCTATAAATATAATAAAGGCGAACAGAATGTGGAACCTTTGGTTCTTCAGTATGATTTTTTTAAGATGGTTGAAGACATAAGGAGTATGTATATTTCAAGGAACTATCGGGGATTGATGTCATGGTTAATTGACAGAGCATTCCTTATAAGCCCCAGTGTTATCTGTAATAAGAATACTATGCGTACCACCCTTAATAAAAACCGTTCATTATTGCTTAAAACTCTGTATACTGTCAACCCTGATTTGTTTTTATCTTGCTTTAAAGAAAATAAAGATAATAAAAATCGACTGAAAATTGATTAGTTTTTGATAAGTTTTTAACAAAAACTGTAAAAAAAGTTGAGGTTTTTTAGAAAAAAATATAAAAAAATGGAACTTTTTGTGCGTTTTTTTGTACCCCCTACGGGAACAAAATACTCGCAAATGCCCTAAATAACTGAAAAGTTAAAGGGCTGTTATCCGAAGTAGTGAGAGGGAGGGAAACTCCCAAGGATTAAAAGGAGAAATATTATGAAGGAGAAAAAGGAACAAAAGTGTAAAGCCTGCGGGTTTCCTTTCGTACGAATAAAAGGAACTAATGTCATCTCGTGTTCCAACCCCGAGTGTGACGGCAAAATGTATTACACGGATAAAGACGGTAATAAAAAATATAAATATATAAACACATACTTTGTAATGGACTCACATCCTCTGACCGGGGAGGTGAAACTATGAAAGTTACTAAACTGCGTGACATTGAAAAGACTGTCTGTGCAAAGACAGAGTTTCGCAAAGAAGATGTATGTCTGGTAGTAGAGGAAGTCTTCCCTGCTATTCTGGAAGAACTTCTTGCAGGAAATGATGTAATGATTAAAAAATTCGGAAGATTTACCCTTCTCAAGAAAGAACCACACGTTTGTGTTGATGCACGTACGGGTAAGAAGACAATGTCAAATTACAAAGCAATTATAAAATTCAAACCATCTGTACTAATAGGAAACCAACTGGCTATTTTAACCAACCCTGAGTATGATTGGGGAGACGAGGAATAACCTTGGTGTGGTATAGGACCGCATTAAGATTATTATATAAGTCAGCCCGACTTCGAGGGCGCAGGAACAACCTGCTGGTTGCGTGGTAGCTCAGTTCGGCGAGAGCAAAAGGCTGTGCCTTGGTCGCTGGTTCAAATCCAGTCCACGCTCTATTGGGTTTCGCAAAGTTCCGAGGGAATTGCGAAATGGGGAGACTCTTACGGGAGTCTCTCTTTTTTGATGAAAAAAAGGAGGAAAACAATGGCAGACATGAAGTACGCTTCAACTGTCGAGGAATTAAAGCGACGGGGCGTATCTTCTCTTCGTGAGGAATACGTTGAAGTAGCCGAGAATTATAATTCGCTATTGGATATGAAAATATTAAGATGTCCGATGTGCGGAGATTTTAAAAAGGCAGAAACTGGGTTTTATCAGGACAATCGTTTTCTGTCTGGCAGACACCCCATATGCAAAGAGTGTCTGTTGAAAATGGCAGAACAAAGAAAGAATGACAAAGACGAACCCAATGAAACCAAGAAAAGCGTTCAAAAGGTTCTTATGTTAATGGATAAAGTTTATGACGATGATTTCTACGAGAAGTGTATTAAGGGAGCAAGTGACGGTGTCAAAGAAAAAAACAGGCACTCTCCTTTTGCTACTTATATCACTGCTATTATGTCATTACCTCAATGGCAGAATAAAACGTGGGAAGATTCGGACTTCGGAAGTTCCGACATTAAAACTGAACTCGATGAAGAAACCAAACTGATGAACGAAGAACTCTTAAAAAAAGCAAAAGACAGATTTGGTGACGAGTATAACAACGTAGCCCTTTTGTTCTTGGAGAAGGAATATGAGGACTGGACTACCCGTTATGCCTGCGAAAGCAAAGCACAAGAACTTTTGTTTAAGAGAATATGTTTTAAGGAACTTGAGATTGAGAAAGCGCAAAAGGCAGGCAAGGATACAAAGGAACTTGACAAGACTTTGCAGGAATTGCTTGGTTCTGCCCAACTGAAACCTTCCCAACTCGGTTCCAATTCGTTAACAGAGTCAAAAACATTTGGTCAGTTGATAGAGAGATGGGAAAACGAAAAGCCCATACCTGAGCCATCTGAAGAATTTAGAGATGTTGACAAAATAGGTCTGCTTGTGGACGTATTCTTTAAAGGTCATCTCTCAAAAATGATGGGGCTTAAAAATGCTTTTTCTGCTCGTTATGACCAATTTATGAAAAAATATACTGTTACTAAACCCGAATATCAGACGGATGAGTTTTCTGAAGAACTGTTTGATAAAGTATTTGGGTCAAAATTAGATGAGTAAAAGTATAAAACAAATTGCTCAGGACAAAGAACAAGAGATAATGGAAACTATTGCTTGGAGAGCAGGATATTATCGTTCCAATCCACAAAGGTTTGTTTCTGAAGTAATGGGAATAAATCTTAAATGGTTTCAGCAGATACTGTTATGGGCAATGATGCACTATGATTACTTCGCATATATTGCCGCCAGAGGACAAGGCAAGACATTCCTTGTTGCTCTGTTCTGTTTTGTCAGATGTGTTCTCTATCCGGGGACAAAGGTAATAGTAGTTGCTGGTACTCTGAAACAAGCAAATGAAACATTATTGAAGATACAAGATGAGTTTATGAAATGGTCTGCGTATGCCAAGACAGAGATAGTCAAATGCTCGATTGGTGTGCAAGACTCTGAAATATTATTTGCTAACGGCTCTTGGATAAGAACCAGACCGAGTAACGATAATGCCCGTTCAGTTCATGCCAATCTGATTATCTGTGATGAGTTCAGAATGATACCCGAGAGAATTATTGATACTGTTATCAGAAGATTTCTCGCATCACCTCGACATCCTAGGTATTTGGATAAACCCGAATATGCTCATCTTGTAGAAAGAAACAAAGAACTTTATATGTCCTCTGCTTACTTCAAAAGTTCGTGGGCATACAAAAAGGTTCAGAGTTACACTCTTAATTTATTTGATGATAAGAGAAAATATTTTATCTGCGGTCTGCCGTATCAGATTTCAATTCGTGAAGGATTGTATTTGAGAAGTCAGGCGGAAGATGAAATGAGTGAAGCAAACTTTAACCAGACTCTTTGGGATATGGAAATGGGTTGTATGTGGTTTGGTGATGACGGAGACAGTTTGTTTAAATTCGAAGATGTAAACCATTGCCGAAGAATAAAACACGCACTCCTTCCTCTAAAATACTACAATCAGAATAATCCGGTGCCTAATGTGTCTGATAACGGCAGGCGTATTCTTTCTGTTGACGTTGCCCTTATGGCATCGACAAAAAGAAAGAAAAACGACGCAACTGCAATTTTCATAAACGAGCTCGTACAGCAAGACGATATAACCTACCAATCCAACTTCTGTTATGCTGAAACCCTTGAGGGTAAAACAACAGACGAGGTTGGTCTTATTATTATGCGGTACTTCTATCGGTATAAGTGCACCGATTTGGTATTGGATACAATGGGCTTGGGATTGGGTGTTGCGGATTATATTGTTAAAGACCAATACGATCCCGAAACCGGTAAAGTCTATAAGGCTATGACATTCATTAATGATGATGAGATGGCTAAAAGATGTAAGGTCAAAGACCCCAATAAAGTCGCTTGGTCTGTTAAGGCTAGTAACAAGTTCAATAATGAAATCTGCATTTTATTAAGAAACGGTATCCAAAACGGAAAGATTGGTCTTCTGATTGATGAAACTGAATGTGATGACGAGATTGTTAAATATCTCAAGAAGTTTAAATCTTTAAATGATACCGAAAAATCTCTGATTAAAAATCCTTATGTTCAGACCACTCTGGCTATTTATGAGTTGATTAAACTTGAGCATGAAGTAAAGAACAACGAGATTAGAGTAAGAGAAGCATCAGGTATGCGCAAGGATAGATACTCTTCTCTGGCATACAACTATTGGTGTGCCTGCCAGATTGAATTGGGATTAAAACCCAAGACACAAAGCACGAGCGCATTATTAAACAAATTCTTAATAAAAGCACCTAAACATAGGTTTTAACTAATATCAATAATGATATTAGTTAATTATATAAAGTGGCAGCGTTAAGGTTGGTAACCGAGGCAAAGCATTTGTATCTATCACTGTGGGGAGAAGGTAAAATCCCGCCGAGTTGCCACTAATTTAATCACGACGAGGGGATGTACCGAACGGAGCAATACCTAAGGCGAACCCTCTTAAAATTTTGGAAAGGAAGGTAGTCGTATGGCTAAAACAGAATCCAACAACCATACGGTTGCTGAAAAGAAACAATTTATTAACAATCAGGTAATGTTTAAAAAAGCGAAAGACGCAATGCAACAATTACGTGATGTTAACAAAATCAGAACAGAGAGAATTACCGCTATTGACAAAGACCAACTCAAGGGTTGGATTAGAAATGTCGGTGGAAACGAAAAGAACTTACGAAATACGGCGAGGTATCTGTACTATAGGTCTAATATTTATTACAGACTTGTCCAATGGTACGCAACAATGTTCACTTTGGATTGCCGAAAGATAACGCCAAAAGTGGACTTGCTAAAGAAACCTACCGAGAAAGAGGTTCTGAAGTCCTACTCTGCTACTCTTGACGCATTGGATATTTTAAATCTTCAAAGCAATATGGTTGAAGTGTTAACAACCGTTTTCAGAGAAGATGTTTATTACGGAATAATCCTCAAAGATGACACGGGTTCTTTCTTTTATCAGTTAGACCCCGACGAATGTGCTATTGATGGTAAGTATTTTGAAGGCTGTTACGGTTTCTCCGTGGATATGTCCAAATGGAGAAATACAAACAGACAGCAGATTATCGAATACATTGGTTCTCCTTTAAAGGAAATGTATAACGAATATCTCAGAGACACCACCGTAAAGTATGTTCACTGTCCTGCTGAATACAGCGTATGCTTCAAATTCAGAACGGACTCATTCCAGATGGTTGTTCCGCCTTTTCTTCCTTTGTTCCTGCAGTTAGCAGGTCTGGAAGATTTGGTAGATATTCAGGCGGAAGCAGATGCATTACAGATATATAAACTTATATATATGCCAATGAAAGTATTAAATGGTGCAAGTAATGCAGACGATTTTGAAATTTCTCCCGAACTGTCTTTGGAATACTTACAGAGAATGATTGATAACAATATGGTGCCGGATAGTGTCGGAACGGCGGCTATCCCCGGTGACGAACTGAAAACAATCGACTTTGAAAAGAGTGCAGACAAAGACACTAACAGTGTGGAGATTTCATCTAATCAGATTTTGCAGACGGCTGGTGGCGGTGCGGTTATCAATGCCAACAACATTACCAGTACAGCCGCATTTAATGCGTGGTTACAGTCAGAGACGGAATTTGCCATCTCTCCTCTTCTGCCACAGATTGATGCTTTCTGCAACTTACAGTTAAGTTACATGGCTAAAAAGCCTTGTAGAGTAAAACACTTTGAATGTTCGGCTTATACCAGAGACTTCTTCGCAGAGAATATGATGAAGAGTTGTCAGTACGGATATTCAAACAGACTTGCTTATGGAACACTTATCGGAGTTTCAGAGCGAGAACAGCTTGCTCAGATTTATCTCGAAACCGAAGTGCTTAAATTACAAGACAAGATGATTTACCCTTTGAGTTCTTCATTCACCACATCTCAGAACGGATACACCCCCGAAACGGGGCAAGGTGCTCCAACAAAAGATGATGATGATTTGACACCCGAAGGTGACCGAAGCAGAAATAATTAAAGCAAAGGAGGAAGGAGACTATGACTATCTGGGAATGGCTTAGTTACTTTGGAATCCCCACTCTTCTTGTTGGTGGTATGTTTACATACTTTGCATCAAAAATCAAAAAAATTAAAAAGGAAGATGATGCAATCAAGAAAGGCATACAAGCCTTATTAAGAGCAGAGATGATTTCAAGTTACAATAAGTACATGGAACTAGGGTTTGCCCCCATATATGCCAAAGAAAGTTTCGAAAACGTGTATCAGAACTATCACGCACTCGGACTGAATGGCGTTATGGACGAGATTAGGAGAACCTTTATGGAACTGCCTACCGATAAACCTAAAGTTGACACAGGGGAATAAAAGGAGAAACTTATGAAGCACTTTATACAGACTTCAGATGAAAAGGTTGCGGAAGAACTTCGCAAGAATGGATACACAGAACTTTCCAGACAAGGAAAGTTTTTTGTTTTTATTAACGAAGCCACAAAGAACAAGACCTTTGATGAAAAGAAAATAATATACACAGACATTTTAAGTGTATAAGAAAGGACAAATGATGAAGACCATTTTAACTTTAGAGGATTTAATCCAATACTGTGAAATGAATAAACTCCAATCATTCAGTTCTTCCGAGAGCGGTTTTAGACTTGCGGTTAAAGTGCCTGCTACTTTCGAAGTTGAAAACGAAGCCGACTTCGACCATAGGGGCTTAATGAGACTCAAGTTTAAAATATTCCATACGGGATTAAACAGAAACGGAAGTTTCGTGTCTAAAGAAGCGGCTGAAAAGGCAATGACTACTATTGCTAACAGACCTATACTCGCTTACATTCATCAAAGAGATGATGGCGAGTGGGACTTCGAAGCACACGAAATGGAAGAAGTTGTTACCGAAGACGGAGAAAAGGAAATCCATTATATTGAAAATCAAGTAGGCTCGTTCTCTTCCGAACCAGCATTCTGGGAACATGATGATGAAAACGACAAAGACTTTGTATGTGCTTATGGTTATATACCCAGAGATTATACAAAGGCGGCAGAAATCATTGAGAGAAAGAACGGAACAAAGAACTCTTGTGAACTGTATGTGGACAAGATGTCTTATAACGCAAAAGAGAAATATCTCGACCTACAAGAGTTTTATGTTAATGGTTCTACCCTGCTTGGAAGCAGAGATGATGGAACAGAAATTGGTGAAGGTATGCTTGGAAGCCGAGCAGATATTGTAGACTTTAAAGCAGAACCACAAGTGTTTGAAACCAACACAGAGTTAATTGAAGCATTGAGAACTCTTAACGAGACTCTCGCTCGCTTTGATATAAAAAATCTCGGAAAGGAGGTAAACGAAGTGAAGAAGAAAGAACTTGAAGATGTTCAGGAAGAATTTTTCGATTTAACTGACGGTGCAGAATCTGGTGAGAACGGCGAAACTGGTGAAGAAACCGGTGAAGAAACTGGCGGAGAAACTGGTGGAACTCAAACTCAAGATGATGGAACTGACACAACTGGTACTGACACAACGGGAACTGATACAACTGGTGGAGAAACTCCTGCAACCAGCGGAACCACGGAAGGTGCAACTGGAGATGATCCCCAACCTTTAAGCCCCGCTATTAATGATGATGACCCTGATATTCTTAAAAAGATTTCTTACACCATTACAACTACTGATGGTGCTACAAGAGAATTTGGTCTTTCTATATCCGAAAAGATGTGCGCTATGTACTCTCTTGTAGAGGCAACTTATGGAGAAGAAGACTGGTATGATGTTGAGATGTTCGAAGAAGACGGTTATATTGAAATGTACGGCTGGTTCGTAGGAAAGAATTATCGCCAGAAATTCGAAGAGACCAACGGAGAATATTCCCTTGTTGGTGAAAGGATAGAAATATTCAATATGTTTGTTACTGCTGAACAAAAGGCTCAACTCGAACAAATGAAAGTCGAGTTTGCAGAAACAAAAGATAAACTTCGCAAGTACGAAGAAGAACCTCAGAAGATGGAA
>Ga0310690_10005334_pt1 | contig 17527 bp, 23 predicted proteins | sample AusTroGonzalo_MG_2_FD_207661 | JGI IMG/M metagenome (GOLD analysis project Ga0310690, IMG submission 207661) | Bovine rumen microbial communities from tropical cattle in Woodstock, Queensland, Australia - Gonzalo_04 (v2) (version 2) | ecosystem: Host-associated > Mammals > Digestive system >...
TCCCGCAGCGTAGGATTGGGATAGGACCTGTGTCCTGTTGTTATTCGATATACTTTGAGATCCCGTTTTATTTATAATACTTCCGGAGATGCCCAGATTCGTCCGCGCTGCTGATGCTGTCCCCGCACCCGTCCCCCCGCGGGCAACAGCAAGCGTCCCGGAAATGATGTCCTCTGCCGCATGGTTATGGGAGGACGCTGCTTTCCCGTCCAGCGCTTCCTGAAGGTCGTCCTGATCGGCGAGGGTACCGCCGATCTCGCCCCAGTTTTGGATACCGCCGGGCACTCCCGCCGGGATGTCAAAGTCCAAAAAGACGCGGGTCCCACTTCCGGTATTGCGGACAGCGGCAGGCTGGGTGTATGGGACAGTCCGCACCGTTCCGACGCTGATCATCGGGGTGGCTCCCGGCAAGCCCTGCCCGCTGACCTTCATGATGACAGGATTCTCCTGGATCCGGAGTCTGACCGGCTTTTCCTGAACTTTCAGAATGATCGGGCAGCTCATATGGAATCATCTCCCCAATCATCAGGTTCCGGTTCGGGTTCCGGTTCCGGCTGAGGGATCACAACCTCAGTCACACATTCACGGATCACGAATTTTCCGCCGAGGTAATGCCGGACGAAGCCGTCCATGCTGACAAGCGCAACGTCGTACTCGTATTTTCCGGCGGCAATTGCCATGCTCTGCGCGGAGGTCAGCGTGATCCTGGCAGCGGCTCTGTCATAGTCCATGGTGCAGGCGAATTCCGCTGTAAGATCTTCGCTTCCTGCTTTCGGCCGGATCTGAGCCTGCGCGGACATTCCGGTGAGGTCGATCCCGTCGAAAATGATCTCACGGTCAAAGGAATCCCCGCGGACGATCTCAAAATCGTATGTATATTTTTCTTCCATGTTCCTCCTTACATGGCGCGCATGGCGTCAGCGACTTCCTTATGCTGGGCGGTCGTCAGCGTGCATTTATAAAAGGCGGCAGCCAGGATCCTGACTTTCCAGGCGCCGCTGCTTCTCGCAGCGACCGGCTGGTTGGATGTTCCTGACGGCGCCGCGACGTTGGGCCAGCCTGTGGCGCTTATCGCGCTCGCGGTGATGGCGGTCCCATTCTTCCACATACCGTTCGACCCGTAGCCGATAACGCCGGATGTGCCCGCAGATACGCCGCCGACCGTAAATGAGCGGCTGTTCCAGTGCCCGGAGGAGCTGTCCCCTGAACTCGCGCCCCGAAGCGCTCCCACATGGCCTTTGCCGTAGCTCTTGACTTCGCTCGAATCATGGACCTGGAACCCATAATCCTGATACAGCATCACCTGCGGGTAGCCCATATAGGTGATACGGGCGTAGGATCCGCTGGAGCGTTCAAACCCGTCGTAGTATACGATCTGGGTGACGATCTGGCTCATCTTGGCCGTCAGCGCGTTCTGTGTGACGCTGCCGGATTTGAAGCCTTCGGAGGCTGACCAGCCAAAGCTGTTTCCCGTCAGGTTGTAACCGTGACCGGTCCAGTCATAGAGCGCGAATGTCTTGGACGCGACGCCCTTGAACTGGTAGGCGGCAAGGCAGTCGTCGATGCTCACGCCGGAAGGCAGGAAGAAACGGTTCGCCGCCTGCAGCAGGGCGTTCCGTTTCCGTTCCAGGTAATCATGCATGATCATGGATCACCGCCTTACACCGCAGCAGACGCCGCCCAGTAGTAAGATCCGTCCCAGTAAAAGGTCACGTTATAGCGCTTGGACGGCACGGTCAGGACGTCGCCCTTCAGCTTCAGGTTGGTCGTCCCGCTGATCGTGGTCGTCCCCTTCTTGACCGTCACGCCGGAGAAGGAAGCGTTCGACGTGAAGCAAACCGTCGTGATATATGTCGGGTGCGGGTTCGCCGGGAGATTGACAGTCAGGGAACCGATCGCGGTTCCGTTCCTGTATTCGTGTTCCGTCTTCGGCGTCACGGACGTTCCGCTGAATGTCTCGACCCCGTCATTCGGCATTTTGAAGATGTAGCGCCGATCCGTGACATTTCCGGCGGCGATCGTGACCGCTCCGGCCACAACGCTCACCCGGGCAAGTTCCATTTCATAGGTACTGCCGGTGGTCTTCATCAATGCCGGAGCCTCCGGGGTCGCTGCCGGTGTCCCGGTCTTGACGTCCACATAAACCGCGGACTCTCCCATGGCGCCGTAAACGACACGGAGGACGATGCTGTCGATCCGGCCGTATGTGTTGTCAGAGGCTTCGATGGTGACCAGCTTCTCCGCATTGACCCAGACGCGATGGTTGTCCACCATTGCCTGGCCGGTCTTGACATGGACCTGCATACCGTCTGACACGGCATAGACTTCCAGCTCTGCTCCCTGATCAGCGATCACACCGTCGGGAATGATGTCCTTCCAGTAGTTCGCCCAGTTGGACTGCTCGATCCCGTAAATACCATTGAAAAAACCATATTTGTCAGCGATTGGCATCAGCTTAATTCCTCCTTGTTCATGCGATCATCGAGACCTTTGAGCGTCCTGAAGACGTCGGCGAAGATCCCGTGCTCCGTTTCTCCCAGGGTCGGCTTGACCTGTTCAAAGCCGTCGGCGAAAGCGATCTCGACCGTCTTGATGGTGGTCTGGAACTTGTGGCCATCGATCATGCAGGAGACCAGATCGCCGCAGCGCCAGTGCGACATGAACTGCAGCTCCGGCGTCTCGACCATGGTCCCGGAGAACTTCTCCTTATAAGCGCCTTCGGTCAGCGTCTTCTTCGCCTCCGCGTTGAGCAGGGTGTAAACTTCCGACTGTGTGACGTCGTCGGTCACCTGGATGTCGCTCTTGGTCACGACCTTCTCGATCCGGCCGTACTTGTCGATGCTGTCATCGTCTTTCTGATAGACATAAAGCCTTGTGTCGTCGGCTGTACCGGAGCAGACCCAGACGGCATTACAGGACGGCAGCGTTTCCTTTTTCGTCCAGTTGATGATGTTCCCGAACTCCGGAGCGACGACGATGGATTCCGTCATGTCCCGCTGTTCCGGAATGATCACGCTTTTGGAGCCGGTGTCAGGATCCCAGACAAAGCGCGGGAAGAGTTCGTTCGGCACATCGTCCCCGTCGACTTCCTTCCCGATCTCCTCCAGGACCTTGTCCAGTTCCTGGTAGCGGTAAGCGCTCTCGGTGTTCTGGCCTTTGTTCGCCGCGTCCGGCAGGGTGAGACCGGAGATCTCCCGGTCCGTGAGCGCGTCGGCGCCCATGTTCCGCCGAATGTAGTAGAGCAGACGGTTCCAGGCATAATCCTCACATTTATCGACGATCCCATCGTTGAAGGTGATACTCTCCGGATCCGCGAAGGCGAGCCAGTTGGAAAAGATCACGCTGTCTTCATAGCCTTCAGCAGACCATTCCTTCAGGCCGGAGGCAACGTCGGAGCATTTGATGGTGACTGTGCTCACGATCCCGGAAAAGAAGTATTCCCGGTTCCGGTAAAAGACGATCCCGTCTCCCGGCTGGACTTCGACTTCGCCGATGGTCTTGCCCTTCATGGAGAACTTGGACAGTTCTCCCCAGTGCAGCGTGATGCTGAACGACGTGAAGCGTTCGACTATCGTGTCGCGGATCCCGGTCGCCCGGTCCCTTCGGTAGATGATATACTGCCCGTTCATTCTGCGCTCAGCCATCCTTCCGTGTAGGAAAAAGTGCAGGCCGTTTCCGGTGTCGCTTCATCGTTGCGGAAGATGATCAAATTGGTCCCGCGTTCCAGGAAAAAGTCCAGGGAACTGTCGGCTGTCAGCTTCCCGAGGATGTTCGTCTCTACGCCTGTGGAGCCGTTGACCTTGACCACTTTCCGGTGGAGCGGTCTGGTGACGATCAGGATGCTGTTTTCACCGTCGGTCTCGACAGTGCTGTCGAACTCGATCTTCTTCCCGGTGAACTTGTTCACGATGCGGATGTTCTTCGCCGGTCCTGTGACGGTGATGTCCGGCCAGACCTTCTGGCAGTCCAGTTCCAACTCGGAGCCGGATTCGTTCGATGCCGCCAGCATGTAGATGCTGTCCGGGTTCGCGATGTAATTGTCATTTATCGGATCGTCCAGGGGCGCCATGAACAGGCCGTCGGGGTTCGCCTCAATGTTATCCTCGTCGAAGTCGTAGACGTCGCCGGTAAAGGTGAGCGGCAGTTCCAGCAGGTAGCCTTTGGCGTCCACCGCCCGAACAACGAAGCGGGAGACATGCGAGGCATAAAAGAGCGGATCGTTCGCACGGAAGGTCAGCGCGAACTTGATGGCCTTCGGTGCGTCACGGACAAGGTCATCCATTCCTGCGATGTACGCGCAGTTCAGGACGACCATGACGCCGTCGGGTCTCCGGATCTTCAGCTTTCCCCATCCGCCTGTCCGTGATCCGGTCTGGACGAGTTTTTGTTTGATATCTTCGAGGCGCTGCCGGAACTTCGGCGTCCCTGCCGGCGCCCAGAAGTACAGGGTGACCTCACGGGGTTCGGCAGCCATGGCGACGATGTCGGTGGAGCCGTCCCCGTAGAGGATCTCGGAGAACTTCAGCTTCGGGGCTTCGGTCCCCTGGCGCCCGTAGAGCTCACCAAGGAAGGATCGTTCGGTATCGTCGAGGACGATCTCCTCGCCCCTTGCATTTTCGTATGAGATCAGGATCGGCATGATGTCTCCTTATGCAGCCAGCTGCAGCTCGCGCTGGATGGTGCCGGTCAGCGTGTTCACGACGTAGTTCCGGAGGTAGGATTCCCCGTAGATCGAGCCTTCGATGTTGACGGTGACCCGCGGGCCTCCGGAGGTTTCCAGTTCGTCGTTCGGGATGATGTATCCGGAGCGGTGCGGGGTGAAGAGCTCGGGCCCTTCTTCGCCGACGATAAAGGTGTCACCGGCATTCGCGTGGGCACCGGCCGCAGCGAACTTCGGCCCGTTCCCGCTGCCGATTACGTCAGCGATCCCGGCACCGCCTCCTCCATTGATGTACTCGTCTGCGCTTTTCAGCGCATCAAGATAAGCAAGGACAGCAGCGGCGGCGGCCATGAATGCATCTGCCGCGTTCCATGCTTTTTCAGCTGTGGCTTCCAGCGCTCCATCAGCTTTGCCGGATGCTTTCTTCATGATCTCGACCGCACCGGGGAACTGCTCGCGCCATTCCTGTTCCAGCCTGACACACTTGTCGAAGATGTCGCCGAAGACGCCGGAGATCGCGCCGAGCGATGTATATAAGGTGTTCCCGTTATCCGCTTTGACGTTTCCCTCGCTGTCCGTGGTTGTCATGCAGAGGTACTGCATCAGGGTATTGATCGCAGCGACGAAATCTCCCTGCATATAAGCGGCGAGGGTCTGCATGGAGATGAGAATATTATCGAGGCCCTCCTTCACGGATGTGAGGTTCTGGGTGAGGCCCGTGGTGCCTTCGTCTTCATTTCCTTCGATGGCGCTGCTGATGGCGGTGAAGCCTTCCGTCGCGGAGGAGACAGCCAGCCCGAAGGTTTCCCAGGATTCCGTCACGTCCGAGCTGATGGGCTGTTCCGCCATCGCTTTGAAGGCGTCGGATTCCAGAATGTCGGTCATCTGGGTGAAGGATTCAGCGATGCCTCCGCCTGTTTCGGATCCGCCAAGCGTCTCCTGCATCCCTGTCAGGATCTCGTTGACCTGCTCGGCTGCCGTCTTGGTGCTATCCATGGAATCCGTGACTGAATCCATGACGGTGGTCTGATCGGTCAGCGCCTCAGAGGTAGCGCTGACGGCTTCGGCCGCATCCTGCTGGACCTCGACGAAGATCGGGAGGCCATACATATCTAAAATGTCGGAATAGTAACCGGTCTTGCCTTCGCTGTTCGTGATGATCATTTTGTCATCAAGATCAGCTTCGACACCTGTAAGAACCAGTTTATCCCAGATCTCGAGTTCTCCGCGGCCGTTCTGGACCAGGGACTGGGTCGCGGTGTCCATGTTCTCGATGCCTTCGGTGGTGGCCGCGGTGTGCTGAGTCAGCTCGTCGGACTTGTCGATCAGCATCCCGATGATCAGGACCAGACCACCGATCGCGGCGGCGACTGCGATCGCTGTCCCGGAGATCGGTGCGAGGCCGATGTTCATCAGCATGAGAGCCGGACCTGCAACCGCCGCGGCAGAGGACAGCGCGCCGACAGCGCCGGCAATGAGCACGATATTCTCCGCTGCTTTCGGATGTTCCTTGATCCATGCGGTGAGGGAATCCAGGGCGGATTCCAGCTTCGGCGCGAACTTATCGATGAGCGGGAGAATGGATTCGCCGAGCGATTGTTTCATTTCCGTGAAGGCGTCTTTGACGGCGGTGACTTTGCTCTGCGTTTCGGGATTGAGAGCGAGCGCGTCTTCGAGGATCCCTTTGGTGAATCCTGTCAGTTCTTTCCCGATCTTCCCGAGCGATACAGCGATCGCCGCGATCTTCCCTGCGTTCTTCGCCATTGAAGAAAAGTTTTCTTTGAGCGTCTTGACGGGTTCCTGGGCGGGTTTCAGATCTTCTTCGACGGCACCGCCGACTTTGCCGAGCTCTTTTTTCAGCTCGGAGAGGTCAGCGCCGATCTTGAGGTTGATCCCTGATATAGAGTTGACCATATTTGTCTCCTTTATAGACCGTCCGGCGGCTCTTCCAGTGTGGCCTGTACGCGTTTCGGCTTTTCGGGCCAGAGCAGGAGCTTGTCCAGCTTCCGCAGTTTCGTCTTGCCCTTGGGCGTGTTGATGTTGATCAGCAGCGCTTTCACGCTCGCGATGAGCATGTCGAGCACTGCCAGCCCCCAGGGCTCCATCTGGTAGAAAGCGATCCACTCATCCAGCTGGGCGGAGGTCATCTCGCGCAGCATGGCGTCGGGATTGGCGTACCCGAGTTTGAGCGCTAATCGAAGGATGAATCTCCGCTCGGGATCTCTTCGGAGTTTTTTTCGGCGTCCTTGATGGCTTTCGCCGGATCGCGCATTCCGGAGATCTCCAGCGCCTTGATGGCGACGCGGGTGATGGCCTTCGTGTTCTTCTTCGACAGTTCGCCGATCTGGGAGCGGTTCAGGATGCGGTTGCCGTCAGCGTCTACAATGCACATGACGCACAGCATCTCGTCGATATCGTCCTGCCCGTTGTCGATGGCCTTCTTCAGTGTGACGCGCTGGGCGCCGGAAAGGGAACGGATCCGGACGGTACCGCCCCATTCCGGGCACTCGACATCGGCATATACAAAGTCGTCGGCATGGAGAATGCTTTCAGCAGTTAGATATGCCATAAACTCCTCAGCTCAGCAGGTCGTCGGAAATGTCCTTGATCTCGCCGGAGATGGCAAGGTCGACGGTGTCGATGATCACGTCAGGAGACTGCGGATCGTAATCGGCACGGGTGATCCCGATGACGGACGCTTCAAATTCATAGGCGAGCCCGTCGGGGTAGATGATCCGGAAGGGCAGCGCCTCACCGGATGCCATCATCGCGAAAATGGTCTGATGGACGGTGTCGGTGCGGTCGGTCTCCATGTCGAAGGAGTAGTCGCCCGGATCCTGCAGACCATTAGGGACGTATTCCCGGTTGGTGCTCTGGTTGTGGGTGACTTCGATCTTTTCCATCTCGCGGGAGATCCCGGGGATGGAGCGCAGGCGCGGGATGTCGGTGAACGTCGGGTTCTCGTCGGACGTCCCTAACTGCATCTTGGTGTTCATATTGAGCTTGTATGCCATGTTTCCTCCTGTGTTTCATCCGGTTCGATCGCGAAGCCCCGGAACTGGAGCCACTCGCGCTTTACCTGGATTCGCGGTTCCCATATGTCCCGCTTTCCTGTCTGCGGTGCGGGATAAAGGCAGAAGCGCCAGCCCTGTGCTTCGATCTCATTCCCGACCAGAAGCGCATTGAGGTCTGACGCCATGTCATCGACGTCTGCAAGACTTCCGTAGAAGCTGACTTCGATGGTTACTTCGTGCACAGGCGTAGCGCCGGAGCTGTTCCGCCTGATAACGTCCGATTGGACGAGATACGTGCAAAGCTGTGCGGATTCCCGCTGCAGCTGGTCCATGACCTGGAGCGGCATGTTCGCATGGAATATGCGGCAGCCTTCCGGGGTCACGGTCTTAAGCAGAGCTTCGATTCCGTCATAGATCCGCGCATCCTGATGCGATCGCTGCATCGAGGTCCTCCTTCATGATTTCCAGGATCTCCTCCTGGTGGTCGTTAAATGCCGGGGCGATATAGGGCCTTGCCGGGATGTGGACGTGCTTCGCGAAGACCCGCTTCCCGTCGTCACCGATCCAGGACAGGAACTTTCTCCGAACCGGATAGATGTCCCCGCCGTATTCGTGGATGTACACATACGGGATCGTGGCGTCGTTCGGGCCGACGTAGCAGACGGCACCGTTTTCGTTGGTCAGCGTCGCCGCGTAGACGGAGGCTTCCAGAGCTCCCGTCGGGTGCCGCCAGAAGTTGGCTCGGATGTTCTCCCGCATCCATTCGGCGACAGCATTGCCGACGTCCGTCACCATCTCGACGCTCGTTTCCCTTCGCAGGGAATCGGCGAGCATGTCCAGTTCCCGCTGCACTTCCTCCACGCCCTCGATCTCCATTTTGATCTGGACGCCCTGAGTGGTGGTGCCGACAACATAGCTGCCGCGGGAGCGGGTCCCTTCTGTGTAGCTCACGAATAGATCTCCTGCAGACCGACGACATAGCCGGACGGACCGTAGGTGTCCGGCAGATGGCAGACCTCAAAGCGGGCCGAGGTGACGGCCTGACCGAACGAGGCGGTGATGGTGACGCGGTCCTTCAGGCCGATGGCCGTCCCGATCGGGAGACGGAGCTCCGCGGACACGGCGACCGTGTCGTAAAGGCTCCCCTCATTCTCGGATCCGGCTTTGATCATGAAGCCGCACTTCACGCCGGTGACGGCTTTGCCGTAGGTGATGGTCCCGTCTTCCCCGACAACATAGGGCTCGATCGTGCATTCGTGCATCATCGATGATTCCTGGGTCTTGCGGAGCTGGGCGAGGATAGCAGCATCGAGCAGCATCATTCCTCCACGGGTTTCAGCGTCGGATCCACGATCCACCTTGTCAGGGTCATGCTCTGTACTTTCTCCGCTTCGGCATTCGCCTTGTAGCGCTCATAGAGCACGGACTGTTTGTAGTCCCCGCCATCGGCAGACCAGTCGATCAGCGCAGCAGCAGCGGCGGCCTTATAACTCCAGACGTCATAAGCGGCGGCGTGGAGGTCGCCTTCCCTGGTCTCAATGATCGAGGTCAGCTCCTGATCGGTATATCCGGAAGTATCAGCCGGATATTCGCCGGTCATTCTGCGGAGCTGGGTGATCTCTGCGGTCGTGGGTGTGTAGGTCATAGATACCTCTCAAGGGTTTCGACAAAGCGCGGGCCGTCGAAAGGTTTCCCGATCAGGCGCGCTTTCCAGTCTTCAACGGCTGAACATCCGGCGGCTGCCTGATCGATGACGTCCAGGGGCTCGCCTTTGAGGATGTCAAGCGGGTACATGAGATCCGCTTTATAGCTGTCCCAGTGCTTCACGTAGCAGAAGCCCGCGTCACTGTTTCCGGACCTGGGAGGGACGTCTTCTCCCATCATGACGGTGGGGATCCCGAGCGCCACGGCCAGCCATGCGAATGTCTGGTGAGAGACGACCACATCAGCGGTGTCCATGTCGACGGTCGTGTTGTTCTTCCGGCCGGCATGGACATTGATGTCGTAGAGGATCCCGGAAATGTCATCGAGACATTCGAGCCCGCACTGCTTTGTCGTTCCGATCAGGCGGATGCTGAGCTCCGCGCCTGTTCCCCGACAGTAGGCGTCCAGCTTCTCGAAGGTCCTGCGGTTCAGGTCCTTATCGACTTCCGAGAGCCAGCCGTTCCCGTTTGGATGGATCGGAGCATACAGGATGCGCTTCACCGTCTCCGCCGGACGGAAGGGACGGACTTCGGAATAAGCCCAGCCCGTCACTTCTACCGGATACGGGTAGCCGATCTTCTTCATCAGTTCGGCACCGCCGGGAGCCTGTGTGAACATGGCCCGGACTGGCTGAGGCTCGACACAGCCGTCATAGATGACCATCGGCCTCGCTGCGTGAGGGTACAGGAAGACCGGGATCTGCCTGCCGCGCGCTTCTTCCATCATGGACTTCCGCCAGTCAGCGTCGCTCAGATAAAAGCGGACACCGCGGACGTTGTCCCGTTCAGTGAACAGCCAGCCCGCCTTTGCGAGGGCTTCGCGGTAGGCGCGGCTTTTGTTCTGGTGGTCGAAGACGCGGCAGAGCCTGATCATTTGGTCGTTTTCTTCCTTCCCCGTTTCGTCACAGCCTTCGGCGCTTCGGCTTTCGGCTGTTCCGGTTCAGCGGCGGGAGCCGGAGTGGGTACCGGCTCCTTCTTCATCGGCTTCATCCCGACGCGCGTCGCCATCTCTGCTCCTTAGTTGGAGCCGAAGGAAGCGGCGGTGTTGGAGGTGTGGACGTAGATGCCCGCGCGCTGGTTGAAGTAGGCGTCAACGATGCCGTACTTGCGGTACTTGAGCATGTAAGCGTCCGCGCTCTGGTTCAGTTCCGGCGGGATCAGTGCGGAAGCGATGTGCTTGTCGTACTTGATCACAGCCGGCTTGTAGACGATCATGAAGTTCAGCCACTTCGCGCCGGAAGCCGGAACATAATGGCCGGCATAGCTGTCGTCGGCACGGCCGGAGAGCAGTTCGATCGCGGAGATGAAGCGGGTCTTCGGGACCTTGATGACCTTTTCGAAGCCTTCGAAGATGGCCTTGGATTTGGTGGTGTCCAGGTCCTGGATGCCGTTGATCAGGGTCGGGGTTGCATAGAGGTAGCGGCCTTCGGCAGGGACTTCGTCGTTGTCCATCTGGTCGACGGCGGCGCGAAGGGCAGCCAGGAAGGCGGCGGTGTTGGCGAGATCGGCAGCGGCCGGTGCGGTCACGCCGGACAGACCGGCGAGGGTCGCGAAGGTGAAGGCGTCGGCTTCAGGGGCAACCTTTGTGCGCTGCAGGTCGGCACCGGCCTTGCCCGCGGCAATGTTGAAGGTCTCCTGATCGTCCATGGCGTCGATGTTCATCTTGACACCGCGGTCATAGTTGAACTCGGCGGACTTCCAGCCGACATTCACGGCGCCGTCCGGATAACCGGTGGTGCGGGAATAGTCGCCGAGACCCTTGGTCTCGATCTCGGGATAATAGATCTCTTTGGCGTTGGCGCCTTCACGGGTGAGGGCGATGTCGCCGGTGAGATCGCTGGTCACAGATGCCAGCTTGAAGACCTCATCGAGGAGGTCGGTATAATTTTTGGCAAGATAAATGCTCATGACTTACTCCTTGTTGGTAGGCAGTCCCATGATCGCGCGCATCTTGGAGTTATCAACGTCCTTGATGTCTGCCCCGCCAAAACCGCCCATATCGCGCGGCTGGTTGGGGTTGGCGAAGATGTCCGCCTTGTCTTTGGTCAGGGTGTTGAAGATCTCAGTGATCCCCTTCCCCCGGTTCTCCGGCTTTACCAGTTCAGACTTGATCTGAGCCAAGTAGGCCGCTTCGGTGTACTCGTTGACGAATTTCCGGTCCTGCGGCAGGGCTGCCCGGATGGTGGCCGTGAGCTGTTCGTCCGCGGCTTTTTCTTCCGCGATACGCTTCTCTTCGGCGATCTGGGCGCGGAGGTCATCGAGCTGTTTCTTCACGTCGGCATTGTCGCCGGCACTCTTCTCCAGTTCGGTCACCTTTGCCCGGTAGGTCTCGAGCTCCTGACGGATGGCCTGTGTCTCATCGGCTGACGCCTTGACCTTGTCCTTCTCCGCCTGGATATCCTTCCCGTACTCTGCCATGACTTTGTCGATGGCTTCGTCCGGTACTCCGGCATTCTTCAGAAATTCGCGATTCATTCTTTTTGTCTCCCTTACGGTGTTGTTGACGCGGACCCGCTCCGCGTGAGGTTTCCGGTCGGCATACGCCCCGACCCCGGCGAGTTACAGACAACAAAAAAAGCGCCCAGCACATAATCGTGCCGAGCGCTTTCCGAGAGCTGCCCAGATGCGGAACATTCCGCTATATGAATTATACCATCATTTTGAGGGCGTCAAGCCAAAATCCTTCAGCGGTCTGATGTGAGGCTGGGGCCCGTAGATCGGATCGTTCTTGATGTCTACCATCTCATCGAGATCGATGTCCCCGTTCTGCCATGCCTCATAGCGTCCTTTTCCCATGATCTTCCGCTGGGTCTCCTCGTCCTGTTCCAAAAACCAGTCCCTGCCCGGGTGGGTGCTCTGGGCGTTTGGATCCTCGACAGGAACGATGGTGCAGCGTCCGTTCGGATGGTCGGCAAAGTCTTCCTTCTTGTCGTAGATCGTGCCCTCAAGCATCAGGCAGGCGAGGCAGGCTGTTTCATGGTTTGCGACCCTGCGCCATTTCTGGACCGGTGTGACCTTTGCCTGTTCCTGCTGTGCCCTGCGGAACATCTGCTCGGCGAGGGTGCGGACAGTTCGCTGGATGCCTCCCCAGAGGTTGCCCATGATGTCGCCGATCCGGCTCATGATCCAGTCGAGGCCCTGTTCCGCCATGCCTGCAGCCTGTGAGACCAGCTGGCTGATCTTCTCGGTGATGGCTGACGGGAGTTTCCGGAGCGCCTCCTTTGAAGCAGTGAGGAGCGGGCCGGTGAAGAGACCGGCGGTGCTGATCTTCTCCCATTTCCGCTCCCTGCCCTTCATGTTATGGGTGATCCGTTTGGCGGAGCGGTCGGCAGTTTCGGCACCGAGGAGGGCCGTGGTCTCAGCAAGGCTGAGCATGACGCGCTCAGCGTCCCTGGCGTACCGTTCGGCGCGGATCCGGATGACGGGCTCGATCTCTTCCCGGTACCGGACGGGCATGGAACGGTTCCGGATGTCGGTGTACTTCATCGACCGGAGATCCCGCTCGATATTCCGCTGGAGGACCGCCCAGGAGGATGCCAGGACACGGGCCGAAAAGTCCTCGACATAATCGACCCGTTTCCGGTAGCGTTCGACCACCCGGAGGGCGTCTTCCTCATTCCTCGTCATAGACCGTCACCGGGTTCCGGCTGGCTTCTGCCGCGAGGGCCTGCTTCATCAGCTCGTCGGAGAGATCCACTTTGTTCTTCCGGATCTCTTCGACCCTCTCCCTGGATTCTTCAAGGGTCTCGCCAGGGATGACATACTGCCGGACCTCCGCAGCTTCAACAGCGTCGACAGCTGCAGCGGAGATCAGCTGCTGGAAGGATTCCTGGCTGCTTTCGATCATGGCATAAGACCAGTCAAAAGCAAGGCCATAAGCGCCGATCGGGCTGAGGCCGTAGACATTGGACAGGACGTTCATGGCTTCGGCAAGGCGGTCGAGACCCTGCTCGACAGCTGTCCGCATCAGCTGGACAACGGCATAAGTGTCGTACATGCCGGCCTTGATCTCCGTGGCTGTAGCGCCCCTGGACTGCGGTTCGGTCAGGATCCCGCGGGAGGTTCCGACCTGCTTTTCCAGCAGTTCATAGAGGTGAGTGAGCCGGTTATAGTACGAACTGTCCCGGATGGCGGGATCGTAGACTTCCCAGAACTTGCCGGATGATTCCAGCATACCGGACTGCGACGGCATGAAGAGGCCAGTCAGCGGAAGATGCCGGCGCCCGTTCTCCACATCGAAGACCAGCGGATCGACACCGACCATCGGTTTCTTCAGCTTGAACTCGCGCCTGATGTCTTCGAGGCACTCCTCTACCTCTTTGATCAGGTCGTCGCAGCCGTAAGTGATCGGGACGCCGTACAGTTCCTCGTTCCGTCTGTTGTCCACCGGGCACTTGATGTATGCCATGGGCAGATGCTCGACGCCGGTGATGGTCATCTCCTCCGCGAGGTCTGCCCAGACCGGGAAGGACTGCAGCACCACCGGAGAGCCGGTCGCATTGACGGCCCGCTGGCGGATGGTCAGAAGCCCGTTGTCTTCCAAGGCGTAATCTGTCATCCGGAAGTAACGCTCGTCACCTTTGACGGTGGAATCCGCGAGGATGGTCACTGCCAGGAGCTCGTCCCCGTTGACTTTGTTGATGATCATGCTGGACTGCGGGACGATGTCGGTGAACATCTGCCCGCCGGTCACGTAGGGGATCAGGAGCACGCCGCCGGTGCCCATGGCGACGGACGTCCATTTTCGTGCCTTGCCCCAGACGGTCTGGAAGGCTTCGTTAAGGCTCTCGGCCCGGGCGCTGTCCCCGATGACCTGGACTGTGCTGTCCGTGACGGTCAGGGCGGCGAGTTTGCCCGCAAAGATGGCCGTGAGGTTGACGCCATGCAGATCCCGATAACGGCGGGTCTGCTCTTCGAGGACCGTCGATTCGACCTGTGTCGTCACGGGATCCACACCGAACAGGCGCTTGATAACGCTGCGAATACTGTCTGTTAGATTCATGTTTTCTCCTCCCTTATCAGGATCTTCCAAAGGCGCTCCCAGCTGTACTCGAAAGCGTCCAGGGTATCGATGTCACTCGTCCCGTTATCGAGACGGATCCAGGCGCCGGGCTTGTCCTTGTCCCAGACACAGGTGGCAAGGGCATTGATGAGCGTCCGGCAGTCTTCCCCGACGATGGTCAGGACATGGAGCGCCATCATCAGGTCAGTGGCTCGGATCCGGTCGCGAATCTCACACTTCCGGGAGTTGGCTACCGGGAACGGTGCCCGCTTCCGGAAACTGTTGATAATGGTCTGCTCTGCGCTGTCGCAGTATGCAGCCTCCGGCTTCCCATAGTCTTCGGTGATGATCTTCCCGAAGGCGAGAAAGCGCTCCGTCAGCTGTTCGGTGTCCACTTTATGGGCGTCGATGCGCTCAGACCGCAGCGCGATCAGCTTCCAGTCCTTTGTGATCGCGACAGCCACGAAGGTGTGAGCGGAGCCGGAACCGCCGAAGTCCACACCGATGAATATGCTCCGGAAAGTCCATGCCTTTGTGCTCTTGTCCTGATAGATCTTCCGGAGGTCTTCCTTTGTGACGGTCCACTGTGACGGATCGTCAGCAAAAGCCTGATAAATCAGGCCTTCGGCAACGCAGCGTTCGCCCAGGATATCACGCCTGTACCAGACCGAATCCGTCCGGTATTTCGCGATAAAGGCGTCCCGCTGTTCCTTCGTCAGTGTCGCATTGTCAAAGATCGTGAAGTGCTCATACAGGTATCCGGGGAGCGCTTCATCCCGGTATCGGTCGATGTAGTCGGTATAGATCGGAGCGACCGGGCTCGACGGGTTCAGGTCCCAGAGGGTGAGAGGCGCCTGAGCGGCTGCCTGTCGGGCCATGGCGACCTTGATGAAGGACGTCCGGCTGTCGTCGCAGTCATAGTGCTCATTGATCTCGGTCGCTACCCACATCCCGTAGCTGTTCCCGAGGATGCGCTTGTAGCTGTCTGCCTTTCCGCCTCCGGCGAAGATCACGATCTTCTCGCCGGTCTGGGTGCGGATGAACAGCGCCTCGTTGTCGCGGTACTTGCCCCAATGGCACCGGCCACGGAACAGGTTCTCCAGTCCGAAACCGTTGCAGACGCCGATGTTCAGCTTGGCGTTCCCGATCGTGCTCCCGGATGCCAGGTGGAAGGTGTCCGGGCACTTCTCCAGATATGCCGCGGCGATCGCACAGTGGTCAATGGTCTTTCCGGCACGAACTGCACCTTCTGCCACACAGAAAGACGAGTTTACCGCCTTGCGGATGTAACGCTTGTGCTTCGTCCCGAAGCGTCCCCAGCTAATCGTCCTGGTCAGGCTCATTGATCATCTCCGCCAGTGCGCTGAGGTCTTCGATGTCGGTCACGTCGCCGGCCTTGGCTTCCGCCTGGGCTTTCTTCAGTTCGATCTCCTCTTTCTTCAGCTTCAGTTCTTCGCGTTTGATCTTCTGCTCTTCCCTCTTCAGCTCCAGCAGGACGGACTTGCCGGAGATCTCCATCAGTTTCTCATATGCCGCCGTTGCTCCCGGGCCGTTATCGATAACGAGCCTGATCAGGCCGCGGTCCAGACGCTCCTGCAGCGTCATGCCGGTGAAGTCTTCGGTGTCCAGAATCGCGAGCATCCGTTCCTGATGTTCCCTGATCCGGTCGGCGTTTTTCTTTGTGGCAATACCTCCTTTACGGCCGTTTTCCTTCGCTTCTTCTGATGTCCGGAAAGACCGTCTCTTCTCGAGATTCTTCAGGCTGTTCGGATGGATCGCCATGCATTTGCTTACCTGTTTTCACAAAAAATCAACGCTGCTTCAACGCTGCTCCCTGTCGATGATCTGGCAGTCGTTGTCATGCACCGCCACCCACAGAGGTGAGGTCAGCGGGTAACAGCGCATATAGATATAACCGTTGTGCTGGGCGGTCTCTCCGGTGTAGAGGAGTTCTGTACCGGACGGGAGGACTTCGTAGGACGAGAAGTAGCTGCTGCGGAATCCTTTGGCACCCAGCGGGGCAGTGATCCGGAGCACTTCGCCGCGGGCAAACTCGGAGGCGTCCTTCAGCGCGGGCTTCGGCTTGGCGGGATCCTCGGCCGGTTCCTTCGGAGCAACGGCGTCGGAATAGTTGATCAGCGGGAGGACCATCGGGTCGAAGGGTTTCCCGTTGGGATCGCGGGCCTCAAAGTGGAGGTGCGGGCCGGTGCTGTTCCCGGTGTTCCCCGAGAAGCCGATGACTTCGCCCTGGATCACGTACTGGCCCGGGCCGAGCCCTGCCGAAAAGGATCCCAGATGAGCGTAGACGGTGGCGTTCCCATCGCGGTGCCGGATCATGACACAGTTCCCGTAGCCGGTCGGATCCCAGGAGGCGAAAATGACCTGACCGCCGGAGGATGCCAGGATCCTCGTCCCCAGCGGGCAGGCGTAATCGATGCCGGTGTGTCCCTTCGGGTCGGTGATCTTTTCGCCGAACATCTGGGTGATGGGATAGTCCCCTTTAAATGGCTGTCTGTAGGTCATTGTCCTCCAAAAAACAAGGCACGTTTTTGCTGTGGCATGGAGCCAAATCGATTAGCAGTCGAGTGCATTATTTGCTGTACGTGCCTTTACGTACTGATAAAGGGCGGCGGGCCAGAAAGGATAAAGAGCCGCTTTGAGCCTGTCGGTCTTATCGCGTGTCCCCCTACTGTGCGGCCGCCCATCAAGTCATCCGAGGCCGATTTGCACGGCCTTTTGGAGCAGGAAGTGTGAGCAACTCCTTCGGCGCCTCGCCCAGATGTCGGTCCTAAAAGTTCGACCGGTCTGTCGGGTTATTCAGGATCCCGAAGCCGATCAGGATGCAGCCGATCGCGTCCACGACAGTCTTGAAGGTTGTCTCCGGGATGCCCCATTTCTCGGTCAGGCCGAAGGCGTTGAGGATCGTCCAGACGGCTCCCAGCGTGGAGAGCCAGACGGCCCAGGAGCGCCAGCGCGGCTGCGGTTCGATGATCATATAGTTCTCATCGATATACTGTTTGACTTCTTCAGTCATTTCCGGTTCATGATTTTCCATTGTTCCCCTCCAGTTTCTCGATCCGTGTGTAGACTTCCCCGAGCTTCTGTTCGGCTACAACGACCCGTTCAAGCAGAAGACGGAAGTCCGCAT
>Ga0310690_10005335_pt1 | contig 17525 bp, 31 predicted proteins | sample AusTroGonzalo_MG_2_FD_207661 | JGI IMG/M metagenome (GOLD analysis project Ga0310690, IMG submission 207661) | Bovine rumen microbial communities from tropical cattle in Woodstock, Queensland, Australia - Gonzalo_04 (v2) (version 2) | ecosystem: Host-associated > Mammals > Digestive system >...
TATATGTTTTACCAGAACCATATGGGCCTCTCAATAATTTAACTGGAATGTTTCGATTCTATAATAAATCAAATTGCATTTTCTATTGTATATTACGAGGCTATATATTACCAAAATAATCAGATTTAATATCCTTATATTTTAAATTAACGTAACTATTACCATCCCATCGTAATAAATCTACAACATTTCCATTCTTTTGTATAATGTGATATTCATTAATTGAAGAATTTAAAATATTATTAGTTAAATTACTATAAAGAGCATCAAAAGTTGTATCGCTTAAATTAATAGTTTGGTATCCTGACCATAAATGTTCTTTTAAGTTAGTTTCTTGATAAAATTCTACTTTTAAATATTTATCGAAACGTCTAGCTAATAAAGCTTGACATATGTCACTTGTATAAAAATGTACAAGAGTATGATATTTGCGGGCAATTAATATACTTTCCGCAATAATTTCACTATCTATATTGTTTTTAACTAATCCTTTATGTGTTAAAATAAACCAATTAATTTCTGACTAATTTATATTTGGAACTGTCCAATCATTTAAATGATGAGATAAAAATCTTACTAATGTCCTTGCCTAATATTTTATAGCCTCATCTTTTGTTGATGAAATTTTTATTTGCTCTAATTCTTTTAATACATTGTGGCTAATAAATGTTCGTCCTAAAATAATTTTTGCTCCATTTAATAACGCACTTGTATCAAATGTATAAGCATATTTTTCTGTCAATTAGGTTCATCCTTTTCACCAATAATTTCATCAATGAATCCATATTTTTTCATATCATCAGCATCTAAAAACCATTGTTTGCGTTCATGTGCAGTATACTCTTCTTCTGTTATAGAAGTATGCGTAAGAATAAAATGCCTAACTTTATCATCAAGTCTTTTATTAAATTCTAATGTATCTTGTACAGTTAAACTTTCTCCGCTAAAAGAAGTGGAACCAGCATGAAGTAATGAATATGAAAATGGATAACATTTTCTTGTAACATTAGGATTGTGCGCGCCAGCAGCTAAAATAATAGTACCCATGCTTGCCGCGTATCCTAATACTAAAATATTTAAAGGTTTAGTGTAATTATCAATTATATTACATAATACAAATCCATCACTAACGCTTCCACCAATAGTAGAAAAAATTAGTGTAACGGGATCATTGCTATTGTCTTTTTCAAAACGTAATAAAGGTAATATTACTCTTTCGACAATCGCTTCATCGACTTCTTGATTCCATATAATAGTGCGGTGATTTAATAAACTATCAAAATATTGATATTCTTCTGCCGATAAACTTCCACTCTATAATAGTTTGACTAAATCATCCAGCATAAATGTTGTTTCCTCCTATATTATATAGATCTTCCTTTCCAAGTAATGATCTACCAGTAATATATTCTTCTACTGTATAAACCACTACTCCCCAATTATCTGGGTATAAATTATCTAAATATTGTTTTAGAGCAATCATTTCATCATCATAATCATATTGTCGTCCAAAAAATATTAATGTATCATCTTCAAAAAAATTGATTAAATCTTGATATTCTGTTAAAGGTTTGTTAGATAGTAATTGTTTCAATGGTTTAAAATATGTATATAAATGTGTAACATTTAAAGTCTTTAATAATTCTGTAATTTTTTCTTTACTATCTTCAAGAGAAAGTATATGCATTAGCGCAGCCGCCGTAATACCTATTTCTTTAGGTTGCACTTTCAGCTCTTTGCTTTCTAATGACATTATACAATTTATCCTTAGTATTAATTGTATTGCGCAAATTGCTTTGAGTTTCTTTAATTAAATCTTTCATATCTTGAAGATCGCGTTCTTTTAGTTTTATTTGCCTTCTAATAGTATAACATTCTATTGATCGTTTAGATACCTTATCATTTTGTGCTAGAATATCATATAAATGATTTAAAGATTTTAATTCTGCTTTTAAAGTATCACGCTGTGCGCGCATCTCGGAAAGTAAAGAGCGTACATATGCATAATGCTGGCCTGTTAATTCATTTTCAAAATCATAATCATTTGGATGACATTTAGCCATACCTGTATAAACTTTATCATGTACTTTTCTATTGCAAGTAGTACAATGCAGATCGGGCTGTTGTATAAATTTTACATTAGTGTCAGAAAACATATAGTATCTCCTTTAAATTTGATATTTATATTATAAAATATTTTTTATTTTATGTCAAGAAAAAATTAAGCCAATATTAAATTGGCTTAATTTTATTTATTTCTTCATATTGTAAACGTATATCAGTGATAATATCATTAATATTAATAGGAGTACAATTATGGGAATCTAACCCTATATGATAAATAAATGGATTATTAATATTAATAAAACTAAATTTTTGATGAGTATGTCCATGTAAATTAATCAAATGCTGACTAAAATGATGTTCATCAAAATTTGATGTAAGTGTTGGATAATGAGAACAATAAAATTTTAATTTTTTATATTTAAAAATTGCCGCATATTGATTGTTTTCTAAAATCGTAATATTTGGACAGGTTTGAAGAATTGTTTGAATGCGCTGATTAGTATCATGATTTCCAATAATCCAAATTATTCTTCCTTTGAGTCGGTGTAAATATGATATAGCCTTTTCAGTGTCCACAAGACATATATCACCCAAATGCACCACAGTGTCGTGTATATCAATGACACTATTCCACCTCCCAACTATAGATTCATCATGTTCTGCTATTGATGAAAATCCTCTTGGTTCATATAAAAAAGATTTATTATGACAAAAATGAGTATCAGAGGTAAAATAGGTATTTTCATTTAATTCAATCATTAATTATAACTACCTCTTTACAATTTTCAAAGTCCTCTTTATTTGGGTAAGTAAATTGAGAATACATTCTTGCCATAGCAGAATGGGGTACTTTAGTAAGTTCATCACGTAAATCATTACGAGCAAGGCAAGTTTTATAATCAGTATTCATTACAACAAACACTAAATTATAATCAATTTTGCCAATATTACTAATCAATTTGCGTCGAGAGCCGCCAGAAATATGCGTAGCATCGGCAATAACATTATTTCCAGCTTGAAGATTCTCTTTAATTGTTCTAATAAAAGTAGAAAATACTTGATTTTCTTTTGCGAAATAGACATCATTTTCTTTTAACATAGAAAATCTAATTTCATCACGCGATACATATTTACAATTTGTGAAATTCTTTTTAGCAAAAGAAGATTTCCCTGAGCCAGGAATACCGACCATAACATAAAGTGTAGGTTTCATAATAAACTCCTTACTTAATTTTATAATTAGCAAATTGAGTAATTTTATGTGTTTTTTTGTCAGGAAAATCAATATCAAAATCTTGAAAACCAGTTACATAAAAAGTGTGCAAATTCAGGACATATGCTCTGCCAGTAAAAGTAGCTCCAGTATCCATATCAATTTTCAACCCATTATATTGATCTTGGTACATACCATGCCATGCAGCCGGCCGCGCATTTGCTTCACTTTTATCAGAACTACCATAAAATTTTGCTGGGAGAAAAATACTAGGAGTATGTCCATGAATACAAATTCTATCATTCGCCCAACCGATATGCCAACAATCTCTATCCCAAATACATCGTTTTACTGAGTTATAATCAGGATTTTTACCATTATATTCAGCAGTATAAACCTTATCGAATGTTTTTACAGTACCACCAGCATGACAGAAATCAATATTTTTGTATTGAAAACAAATAGGAAGTGATTCAATACGGCTAACAAAATCTTCATCTGCTCCATCAAGCATCCAATCAATTAATGTATTTAAACCGCCATTATAAACATGAAGTGCAGTATGTTTATAATAATTATCTTGCATATCAATTATAATACCTGCTGCTTCATCTCTATCATGAATATTATGAATATATTCATATTGAATATCTGTTGCGGAATGAGCGCCCAATATTTCATAAGCAGCTTTTACGAACAAATCTTCATGGTTGCCTTTAAGATAAATAATTTGAGGGTTTTGAAGCAAGTCCTTCATAATTTTATAACCATGAGGACCACGATCACACGCGTCTCCACCAAAGATAATAGTTGCTTCTGGATCAGTCTGACAATATTTAATTATTTCATTATACAACCAAGACTGTCCATGAATATCGGTGAAATAAAACATATCATGCATTGCGATTATTCCTTCCTTCCCTCATTTTCTATATATATTTTATCAAAAAAAATAAAAAAAATCAAGCAGTAGATTATTAATCTACTGCATAACGTTCAAACAACTCAGCATATGTTGCTCCATTACGCCAATCTTCATATGCTGCTTCGCCACAATCAAGTTTATGACAGTAATATGAATCATCAATTACATTTTCGTCAAGAATTTCTTGACCAACTTCTGTCAATTCATCAAAATCTGCACAATAGCAAACTACACAATAACCGTTATTATTTCTAATTAAATACCATCCCATAATTATTCCTCAATTCTTTCATAAGTTTGTTCAAAAATATTTGGCTTGCATGGATAATATTCTCCATCTACTCCTTTAATAATATAATCATTTAAAGAAGCTTTCATTACTCCTTCAAGAGTATTTATATAAAAGTAATCTGCCCCAGTGTATGTAATATGCAAAGAGGCAAATTTAACAATATCATCAATATTGTTACCATTCCATTGAATCGCTTCAATTATTACTGGCTTTTTACGATATTTCTACGGCATCTTATATTACCTCCGGTATTTCTGGCATTGGCATCCAGAATAATACTGTCCAAGAATTTGGTAGATAATCATTATAATTATAGCACCAGCTACCTAAATTATCTTCCTCATCTGATTTTACCCAAATTAAATCTGTGATAAAAAATCTTGGTGTATCACTATATTCACTTGTTTGTTTAACAAAAGCAATAACTTCCATAGTTTCATTAGGAAGTTGCTTTGAAGCATAAATCCACGGATTTTTCATACTTATATCCACTGCTGATTTTCATTTCACCGTCTTTCCCCGTTGGCGCAGAACCAATCTGCGGTTACTTTTTTACTACCAAGCGGTTCATATCCGATTGCAAGAATGTCACAATATAATTCTCCGTTTAGTTCTTTGACACAGTGTTTACAATCCTTGCAACGGACAACTTCATTAACTTGTCCATTTCTAAGCATTTCTCCCATTGTCCCAACGGCGTCAATCAATAGTTGCATATCAAATCCATAACCAATGTTAAAATTTCCAGTTTTAATTCTTGTTAGGGCTTCTTCTTTAATCATTGTCAGGTCTCCAATCTTGCGCCGCAAGCCGGGCAGAAAGTGTATTGACCAGTGTGCGCCTCTATGAATCTATGAGTGAATCCGCACTCGCTACACATCCCCGCCAATGCCCATGTTTTTACTCCATTTATATCGTATGCATCACTTTTTTCACCATACATCCACTGTCCGTGTTTCGAACAAACTGGATCGGCTTCAATGGTTTCTGTTAGAACTTCTATTGCTTTTGTGATAGCTTCCTTTTCTTCTTCGTCAAATGTAGGGAGATACATTTGACAAAGAAGAATAATAGCTCTTTGATTAGTCATATATATTAATTCTCCGCTATTTTTTATAAATTATATTTCCTGTGCCTCTTCAAGGTCAGGCGCGGTAGCTTCATCCTTGGCAATACCTTCAAGCACTTTGAAGGAAAAATTCTTATGCTTATAAACTTCGAATTTAGAGCGATTTAAGATACGAAGAACAACGCCTTCACGCACATGAGTTTTTCCAATTGGGTCAGGGCCATCAAACCATTTTTCTGCTTTACGCAGAGCATATTCACCAGGATTAACAATATGATAATCTTCTGGATCAGCATAAAAATTTCCATTACCGTCTTGATGATAATCAATTTCATCATAGGGGATAGTGAATATCTCTACCTGTGGGACGCATTTTACGCCCATTTGTTCGCACCGATCGCGCATTTGAGTAGGAGAATATTCTACGACTGACCCATCTTCACTTACCATAGTCATACGATAAACATAAATTTCACAACATGGTTTAATTATTTTTTGAAGCGCAGGAATAGATTCATCTCCATCCCAATAGGCGTCGGTTTTATAAGTTTCTTTATATCCACCAAACTGATTACATCCATAAGAAAATACAGTAGTATCGCCATATTGCTTAGAAAACTCAGGGTCTTTTACTTTTGAGTTCTTTACTTCTGTCATAATAGGCGCACCATTAGGCCCTTGAAATCCAACGATTTCATAATATACAACTTCACCTTTATGAAGTTTCCCTTCAAACTTGGCTGCCATTGCATGACGAAAATCATCAGACTCATAAAAACCGCCCTGTCGTCCTTTGGCAAGAACTACGCGACGAGTTCCAGTTACATAATCATATTCATAATAATCTTTACCATGAAGCCCAAAAAGTTTATCAAACCAAGAACGTTTAGTGCGCAACAGAGGTAGATAACCAGTTCGTCCAGAAGTTCCGTGCATTTTAATAGTAACTTCTACTATATCTCCCTGTTTAAATGCGCCAAGATTATAAGCTAGCTGCTGAGTATCTATATGTTCATAAAAAGTAGGCGCAATATTTACTTTTGCTTTATGAATTTTTTCTCCATGAGTATAAGTAGAATATTTACGCTTTGGGATATACTTACAACAAATTTCTTCACCATTAAGAACTGAAATTGAATCTCCTACATTCAATTCGCTAATTTTGGTAAAATCAGCAAGAGCAGTAATAGGAAGATACAAACCATCGCTCTTTTCTCCACGCAGTTTAATAGCACGAATATTACGTTTTTCAGGGTCAAGATAACCACCTGCTTGTTTTCCATTCTCATCTTTACGCCGCACAAGATCATTTACTGCGCAAAAATGTTCAGACAACTGAAGATCAGAAGGGAAATAAACTCCCATGTCTCCAATATGAGTATCTTTTGATACAATAGTATCATTACCAAAAAAAGTTGCCACCATAAGACGATCTGCGTTAGAATGTTCGCGCAGTCGCTCAACTTTTACAATATATCCACAATGTTCCATAAGATTTATCTCCCTTCTTAATTATTTACCACGCTGTTGGCGGTTGTGTATAGTCATCATTATTAAAAACAATTGCTATACATAGAATAATTATACCAATAAAAATAATACTTCCAATATCCATATTATTTCTTCTCCATATAAGCGCTAATAGGGCCTTCCCAATAGAAAAATTCAGTATGTGAACCTACATCATATTTTACAAGGCCATCATCAGTTTCCCAAACACGAGTATAATAAATTTTGAAAGGAGTTTGTCCTTTCGGCTTTCTGGCATTACACTCATCAACAAAATCATTGATAGCTTTTGTTACTTCTGCGGGGGTGGCACAATCAGCAATAACACGCCGTTTGCCAAAAGAATTACCAAACCAAAGTTTCATTTGTTTATTTCTCCTTTCATTTTCTAAATATATTATATCAAAAAAAAATAAGAAAATCAATTAATTGATTTTCTTATCAATTTTATAAAATTACATTAAGTAAAACTCCAACAATCATCGCAAAAGCAATACCACTTAAATTAAAAGCGCCTGCAGTAATTGCTAATCCACTTACGCCGCAAGTAAGCATTGCCGCAAAAATAAGTTGATTTTTAATACTACTCCAATCAATTTGGCTATTGACTAAAGTCCTTAATCCCGCCAAACCAATAAAACCATAAGCGAATATAGATACGCCAGCAAACACAGCATTAGGGAGGGCAAGCAAAAATTGATTAAAAGGACGCAGAAATCCGAGCAGAATAAGACCGATAGCAGTGTAGAGAGTAAACCAGCTAGAGTACACACCTGAAACAGCCATTGTAGAAGTGTATTCCGAATATGTAGTATTCGGCTGAGCGCCCACAAAGCAGCCGACAAGGCTCCCGACACCATCTCCCAATAAAGTACGATGTAAGCCTGGCTCATGTAATAAATCCTTTCCGACTACAGCACTTGCTGTCGTCATGTCACCAATATGTTCTGTCATTGCAGCAAGACTAACCATGCCAAATGAAAGTAAAATTTGCGGGAAAGTAGCCCAATTAAAGTTTGCAAAATTTAAATGTAAAAATGCAAAGTCAGGTAATGCAAATATGCCTTGCCATGAAAGCTGTGACATATCTACAAGAGGAACACCACATAAAGTTAAAATAAATGATACAATATATCCAACAATTAATCCAATTAAGAACGGTAAAGTGCGTACAATTCCTTTACCAAATCGTGCGCATCCTGCAACAGTAGCAGCAGTAATTGCCGCAACTAAAATGCCCCAAAGAGAATATTTTCCACCAACTTGAGCATATGTTGGAATAAATGTTGCAAGATTAGCACCAATTATCATAATAGTGGTGCCACTAATTACCGGCGGTATGAGTTTAGTGAGCCAGCCAACTCCGTATCGCCTAATAAAGATAGCAGCGATTCCGTAGATGCATGCGATAACGCACCCGCCAAGTAGCACCCCAGCAAAGTTCTTCTCAACCGCACCAGAAAGGGCAATTGCACCCACGACTGCGCTAACAGTCGCTCCTGAGTTGGAGATAACGATGGGGGCCTAGAACTTGGTAAGCAGTAGGAAGAACACAGTTGAAATGCCTGCTGCCACAAGCCCCGCTGAAATCGGCGTGCCGCAAATTGTGGCAATGAGGATAGTTGCTGTAAGAACTGCGAAGATAAATTGAAGGGTATATCCAATCCCTTCTCGCCAATTTCTTGGTTTTTCATTAATTGCATAATTCAATAATAATCACTCCTAAAACTATTTTCCATAGCACCTTTATCTTTTCTCCATTCATAAATAGTAACTATGGCATCATCAATATTTGTAACCAATCTACCACCTTGTTTAATTAAACCAGTAACATAAAGATTTTCATAACAATATTGACATTCGCCAGGACTTGTATATGTTGCATCTTTTTGCTCACTATGAGTTAAATATTGCTGTCTTGTATCAGTACAAATTCCAACAAGCAATTTATGTTCTCCACGCTCAATTTTTTCGTGAAATTTTCCAATTTCTGCACAAGTTCCAGAAGGAAGAACATCACCATCAATACAAGCAATAAGAATGTCGCTATTATTAAGACGCTCATTATCTCCATTCGCGATTGCTATTGAATCAGCAAATTTGGTTTTATCATTTATATCAGCATTTTCAAGTGGATTATAAACATCCAAATCTGGAAAAGCTTCTCTTAATTTCTTACAGAAATATTCATTCCGATATTTATCGCCAAGATAAAAAATACTTCCTGCTAGATATGCTTTCATTATTCATTTCTCAACTTTCTAAGTTTTCTGTCAATCTTTTTACTAATATTAAGATTTTCTACTGGATTACGAGTCATAATAAGTTGTTTGCGCGCTTCAAGAATTTTAATTCGAGCTTCTTTAGACATAATTTTCTCCTTTTTCTTATAATTATACTAAAAAAAATCTTAAATGTCAAGTTGCCCATTCAGTCGAGCAATTTCATCATTCATCTGCCCAAGAGCATTTTCATAATAATCAGTAAGTTGGCGTTTTTCATCTTCAAGTAAATCAATTTTATCTTTTAATTCTTTGATTAATTGTTCTGCATCTGCAAGATTGCCAAGTACTTGCTCTTCATCAAACATTCGACCATGATAATAAAATTTTGCCATATTTAGGCTCCTTTCATTTTCTATATATATTATATCAAAATTATAAAAAAAAATCAAGGAGCCGAACGGCTCCTCAATTTTACATACCACCAAAAATATACATTAATACAAAGAAACCAGCAATAACATACATAAGGGGAGGAATTTCTTTAAATTTGCCTCGTACCATTTTAATTAGAGTATATGATATAAGACCAAATCCAATACCTTCACTTACACTATAAGCAAAAGGCATCATAGCAATTGTAAAGAATGCAGGAATTGCAATTTCCATATCATTCCAATCAATATACTTTACATTAGCCATCATATATACGCCAACAAGAATTAACGCAACAGAAGTTGCAGCACTTGGTACAATACCTGCAATAGGAGCAAGTAAACAACTAATTAAGAATAAAATACCAGTAATTACAGAGGCAAAACCTGTGCGCGCACCAGCGGCAACGCCAGTAGAACTTTCAACAAATGTTGTTACAGTACTTGTTCCAAGAAGAGCGCCAGTACAAGTAGCAATAGCATCAGCTGTAAGAGCTTTAGACATAGCAGCATCCTGCATATTACCATTTTCATCCAGCATATTGCAGCCTGACGCACAACCAATAAGAGTGCCGCAAGTATCAAACATATCACACATACAAAGAGTTAAAATAGATGTGAATACTGGTACAATACCTAACGACATCAATCCTGTAAATGACAGCTTAAAAGCAATAGGAGCAAGTGTAAGATTTGCAAAGTTGAAATTAACTGCCGTATTGGTAACTCCTAACGGGATACCAATAATTGTTGTAAGAATCATTGCATATAAGATGGCTCCACGAATTTTAAATACAATCATAATCGCGGCGAGGACCAATCCAATGATACAAAGCAGTGGAGCACCGCTAGTAATATTACCAAGACTAAGTAGATTACCTTCTGCTGTTACAACTCCTGCATTAATAAGTCCAATTAATGTAATGAACATACCAACGCCTACGCCAATCGCACGCTTTAAATGCGATGGAATAGCTTCAATTACTTTATCGCGCAAAGAAGAGAGAGTAATAAGCAAGAAAATAATTCCACTAATAAATGTAAGTGCTAAACAATTTTGCCAGCTATATCCCATTTTAAGACATAGCGTATAAGCAAACCAAGCATTTACACCGAGTCCTGGCGCCTGCGCAAAAGGCACATTTGCCATAAATGCAGTCAGTAAAGTACCAATAGCTGCACTAACGCAGGTCGCAATCATAAGTGCGGTCTAATCCATTCCAGTAACTCCAAGAATACTTGGATTTACAAAAATGATATAAGCCATAGCCATAAAGGTAACAAGACCGCCCATTACCTCTCTGGAAATTGTGGAGCCACGCTCCGTAATATGGAAGCGTGACTCAAGAAACTCTGCCATAATTTTCCTTTCTTATGCGTGAATACACGCATACCGTTCATTATTAATAGCTTCCATCATCAAATCCCAACCGGTTTTGCCGGTAATGATAGACTTGAAGATAGAAGGGCTAAATCCCGACACATAACTAACCATATGATTCCCAATCATTGGAATATTAGGCTGACGCGCATCTACATTCCAATAGATAAGCTTAGGTAGTTTGTATCCAGACTCTTCCCAATGCCGAGCAATGGTTTCCATAGTAGTTTCTGCGGAATCCGTTGTAAAGTTATTATATCGACCATATCCCTGTGCATAATCAAATTCCATATCGGAAATAACGATAAGATACTCAGGAATATCAGACTGCTTTAGTTTATTGACTTTTGCTGTGCGCAAAATCATATCAAAAGCAGCTTCAATATTAGTATTTTCACATAGATTAGTGCGGACAATACGATTTACTTTATCGCAGAAATCCACACCTTCAGTTTCAATTAACTGCGGATGAGATGAAAAACTAATATAATGATTATGCCAAGGCCCCTTATTGCGTTCAGCGCAATACAGGCCCAGAGATACCGCAACGTTGATAGGCGTTCCGCTCATAGACCCAGAGGTATCTATCATGCAGAGAGCATTCAACTTAGCTTCATTGAAATAATCGGTAAGATTATCCCAATATTTATTTACCATTAGACGATTTGTATCATCCAACGGAATATTGCTTTCACGCCAATAGTTAGTCTGCATGACCTGAATTGCCTTTTCTACTACTTCATAAGGATAAAGCGTTCCAGCATTTACCTTTGTTGTAGTATCTTTAGCAAATGCTTCATAGCGAGCCTTGACAATATCCCGGCGCGCAAAAGCATTCTTATAGATCAAACCAGCTTTAGATGGAATCTTATCAAATTCGATTTCATCCCAGCGATTTGCGCTCATAAGCACTTCAAGGACATTGATACGCTCACGCAATACAGCAAGAACCTTACGATATTCTCTATGAGACATACCAAGATATTCTCTTGTCATATTGCCAAAGCGAATAGTTTCTGCGCTAGATGCATTTTCACTCTTCATCCACTTTGCCAGTAGAGAAGGAGTTTTACATTCTACATCCAGAGCAAGCTGATGCTTGATAACGCCCAGCGCATCATTCTGCAGAGGAGTATCCATAAGCGCATACAAGTCATCCCAACGACCAAACTCAGCAATATATTCTACGTTCTTGCGCATAGAATCAACCATAGTCTCTTGCTGAGCCATCCAATGGATACAGACTCGGAAAAAACGCCGTTCACCTTGGCCTCCGCGCACATCGCGAATGTAGAACAACATCTTCATCGCCAGTTCTGGATTCTCTTCATATGCTTTCTTAAACATAAGAATAACATCCGAGTTAGACCGATTGCGCATAGCGGCACCCATAGCGAACATATCGAGTAAGTCACTATTTGTAGTCTTATGAGTAATACCGCCATTCTCAGTAAAAGTATAATTAGTAGCATTCTTCATTGCATTCAGCAAATTATTCATATAATATTTATTCTCCTTTTGTTTTTACGCAATAGACTTAGGCAAGTCTGGTTCATAAATACGAAATATACGATTATCAGATGGATCAAATTGAGCATCAACTTCTCCAATATTATATGGAGTAGCTATTGCCATTAATTTTGGATTATTAGTATCGTAAAAAACAATTCTAATATCCTGATTTAATTGATTACTTATAATATATTGACCCAAAGTAGCAACACTAATAGATTCAATATGTTTATATTTCATATTTACCTCAACTTTCTATAAATATTATATAATAATTTTTAAAAAAAATCAATAAAAAAATCGGGGATGATATATATTTAATTATATCATCCCCACATGGCGCTTGCGGTAGGATTTGAACCCACGGTGCTCATCACACAACTGATTTCAAGTCAGCCGCCTTAAACCACTCGGCCACACAAGCTCATCCTCTTCCCAAAAGAAGAGGAATTACAGGCGCGTATTTCGCCTTTAATTTTTCAGTCAAAGTTTTCTTAAGAGTGAGATGATCTTTCATATCTGCAGTTTTTACAATAATAGCATATACATCGCGTGAATCTACTATTGCTTTTACATAATCATAATATGTTTTATCTTTGGTATGTGTTAAACGTTCAACGCCTTCGACAAAAGAGCAATTATTTCCAGATACAGAAATCAACTCTTCTCTTGTACATTTAGTATCTTCTAAGAGATCGTGCGCAAGAGCGATTGCGCGCACTAAATATTTTTCTCCTAATGACAATAGAGCATAACGAGTATCATTAACAGCATATGTTTCAACTCGTTTAGCATGATTAAATTTCTTCTCAGGGTAGTATTTTTTACATAATTCTACAATATCAAAGTAATATGATGTGTCCATATGATATCATCTCCTAAAAAGAAAATTAAAATCTTTTACTTTTGATAAATATATATTATCAAAAAATTTTTAAGAAATCAATTCTTTAATATGTTTAAGCCAATTATCAATAGTTATTGCTTCCATGCGCATCCCTTCCATAATGGACCGAGAGCGTACTTGATTACTAATAACCATTTTATCATTCATAGGAGTATTTTCCCATAAATCTTCATGTTTTAAATAGTATTCAGCAAAACGTTTTTCTGTAAGATTTCGATACTCTTGATTTTCTTGATTTTTCCATTCTTCTTTATTCATTGTATAGTAAGCATCAAAAATCATAAATGTTGTATAAAACATGGCTTTTTCATGAATTGCTCTTGATAAAAATTCATCTATAAGAGCATCATTACTATCTAACATATTATTATAAGTTTTTAAAATATATTTTGGATCATGGCGGCAAACACTGTCATCACGCCATTTCCAAAGATAAAATGGAGTAGAACAATATTTTACGTTCTGACTTAAATTCTAACATAAAATATTAAAATAACTATCTTCATGTATTGTTAAATTATTATTCCATCTTATATCTTTTTCAACTAAATATTGACGTCGATGTACTTTACCATGAACAAAAGTACTATCCATTTGATGATTAGTATATACTACTTCTTTTGTATCAGGCATACGAGTTTCTTCCATAAATACAGAAACTAAACTATCAAATCCAATATTTATTTCTCTAAAAATGATCCATAATCCGCACACATTACAAAACATATCATCAGCATCACAAAACATTACATAGTCCGCGGTTGCATGATCTAAACAAGCATTGCGAATACCAGATACTCCGCGGTGTGGTTCTTTATAATATTCAATTTGAAAAGGATAAGATTGTAAAAATGAATCTGTTAAAAATGTGTCAGAACCATCATTACAAATAATAACTCCAATTTCATCCATTGGTACATTCTATTGAATAGATAAACTATCTAATAATGGTTTAATAATTTCATCCGTTTCTTTATATTGAGGAACTAAAATTTGTAATTTCATATTTTCTCCTTAAACTCCAATTAGTATTGAACTGTATTGAGACCATTGAGAATCAGTCTAATAATCTGTTAAAAGGGAATTTGGTACATAAATATTACCAGTTAAAGATTCTATTGGGGTATTATAAAAATGTTGTGATCCACTTAATATAACAACTGAATCACTCATTAAATATAAACTATATAAATTCCAATCTTGAGCAAATCCAAGATTTCCAATGAAACTACACATTGGAAGACTAATTGCACGAACATATGACATATTTCTTAAGCCTTCTGCTTTAATTTGGGTACATTTTGGTAAAAATAATGTACCACTATACTTAACACTATAAAATATGTGAGCTTCTACAATTAATAATTCTGGTAAAGATATTCCTTCTGTTAAATTTGCTCCTTTAAATGCTGAACCACCTATAGTTGAACATAATGGAAAAATTGCGGCAGATATTCTTGTACTATAAAAAGCGAAAGAACCAATTGATGTACAATTTGGCGCACTAATAATCTATAGATTAGAGCAGCTATAAAATGCACTTTTTTCTATTATACTACATAGCGAAAATTCTACTGAATATAAACTAATACAATAAGAAAATGCATTTTGATTTATATAAGAACATAATGGTATATCTACTATTCTTAATTTTATATTATGATAAAAAGCATTCCCCTCAATTCTCGTAGCATTATTAAAATGAACTTCTGATAATTGTTCACACATGCTAAAACAACCAGAAGGAATTATACTACATAATGAAAAAGTAATAGAAGTTAATTGTGAACAAGCTGCAAAAGCATAATTACTTAATTGAGAACATAATGGTAATGATACATTTACTAAAGATTGACACGTGTCAAAAGCAGAAGTACCTACTATTGTACAATTTGCGCATTCAACTGTATTTAAATTTATACATCTTCCAAAAGCGGAATAACCAATTATAGAACAATTTGGTAAATTTATAGATGTTAATTGTGATTGTCTATAAAATCCATAATGTCTAACTTTTGTAATTCTACTATTACTATATATTCCTTGTAAAGTATGTTCAATTAAAGCATTTTCATAATTAATATTTTCTGAACCGTATATTCCAGTTACACCAAAAATTGAAGTTCCATCTTTTATATAATCAGATAATAAATTATTATCTCCTTTAATTATCTAATCACTTGCTAAAAAAATATTACTAGAAATAATTTGATTATTTTGACTGGGTATAAATGTGGTATTTGCCTATTGATTTATTGCTGTACCAATATAATTATTAGGAATAGAATTTATCGTAATATTTTCTGTAATATATGTTGCTGTAGGGATAATAGTCTATATATTATTATTTGGATTAATAATTGTAGAACTCTAAAGCTAACAAGTTAAAATCTAATTTCCAGCAATTGATAATGTTGTTGGTGATTGATTGGCAATATATCCACTATTAATATTAGTAGAAAGATTAACTGATGAATTAACTGTAGCAATTATTAAGCCATCAGTATTAATTGAAATTGCAGGATTAATTGATATATTAGATGGTAAAATTTGTATATTACCCTAATCTAGCTATTTATTAATATTACTTGAATAATATCCAGAAGCAATATTAATATTAGTAGAATTCATGATAATATTATCAGCTGTTTGGTTGCTTATTGTACCGCTAATATCTATCCCATTATTTTGTAATGCTGTAACATTTATTAACATTGCAGTTGGCAATACTGATACAGTAGTATTATCCATTAAAGTATCATTATTATATATTATTTTAGTAATTCCCATAATAATTTCTCCTTTATATACCAACAAAATAAGAACTAAACATACTCCATATATTAGCATTTTGATAAGATGATAATAAACTTAATGGAACGTAAATACTTCCAATGCTACCACTATTTTCAACCCTTAAAGGAGAACTTTGAAACACACTTGTAGAAGATAATAATGGGACACTTTCCATATACAAATATAGAGAAAGTAAATTTGTACTCTAAAAAGCTAAATTGTCTATATAACTACATTTATATAAAGAAACAATTGATAAAGAGTTACACCGTGCGAATGCGCCAGTGCTTAATTTAGTGCATTCTGGTAAATCTATAGATACTAATTTATTAGCATCTGCAAAAGCATATCCACTAATTAATGAGCATTTTGGTAAATAAGCTGATTGTAATGATGTGCAATAAAAAAAAGCATTGTTATTAATAAATGTACATTCAGGTAATGATATTTGTATTAATGCGGTACAATTAAAAAAGCATGATGATGCAATACTTTCTACTTTTGGTATATTAATAAATTTTAAGCTACGGCATCCATAAAAAGCATTAGAGCCTAATGATGTACACATTGGTAAATTTACTGATGATAAATAAGAGCAAGATTGAAATGTGGAATATAATATTATAGAACATATTGGTAAATCTATTTGTGTTATTAATTGACAACTCTAAAAAGCTTGGCCTGATATAGTAGTACATTGTGATAAAGTAATATTACCAATTTTAGAACTAGCTAGTGTTGAAACACCAGCTCTAGTAAAAGCATTTTGTCCAATTATTTGACAATTAGGGAAAGAAAAATCCATTAAATAAGTACAACTATAAAAAGCGCTATGAGAAATTATTGAACAATTAGGACAATTAATATAACTTATAGTTGACATAGATGCAAAAGCGTAATTAGATATTATAGTTATATTATTATTTGTATATGCCATTTTTGAAGAAGAATATTCAGATGGTAATTCGTCTGTAATAAGCCAATCTTCCATTGCTTCATTATTACCACTAAGTTCAAAAGTTCCAGTAACACCAAAAATAGAAACATCTTTTTTAATATTTCCCGCAATTAAAAATGGGTCACCTAATATTGTCTATTCTCCTTCTAAATAATATCCACTCGGTATAATCTAATCACTTGTCCCTGGCATGTATGTAGATGAACTTAATCGTGATACCCCAGTCCCAACATAAGTAGA
>Ga0310690_10005336_pt1 | contig 17525 bp, 18 predicted proteins | sample AusTroGonzalo_MG_2_FD_207661 | JGI IMG/M metagenome (GOLD analysis project Ga0310690, IMG submission 207661) | Bovine rumen microbial communities from tropical cattle in Woodstock, Queensland, Australia - Gonzalo_04 (v2) (version 2) | ecosystem: Host-associated > Mammals > Digestive system >...
CGTCGAAGCCATGGGCGGCCGAGTTTGGGCCGAATCCACCTTCGGTAAAGGCACTACATTTTATGTTGCTCTCCCGCGCATTAGCTCGGAAGAATATCAAAAACGCATGATTGCAGTACAAAACGCCAATATGATAAATAATAACCAAGGAGGTACAAATGAGTAAAGTAATGGTGGTAGAAGACGACGAAGCTTTAAGAGAGATTTATAGTATTCGTATCACTGCCGAAGGCTACGAAGTCGTTACTGCCGGCGATGGTGAAGAGGCTTTGGCTGTAGCCGTAGAACAAAAACCAGATCTGATTTTATCAGATGTAATGATGCCAAAAATTTCTGGCTTTGATATGCTCGACATTTTGAGAAATACACCAGAAACCGCAAACATTCATGTTATCATGATGACCGCCCTTTCTGCCGACGATCAACGCTCTCGTGGCGAACGCTTGGGTTGCGACCGCTATTTAGTAAAATCCCAAGTTGGCATCGAAGACGTAGTCAACGCTATTCACGAAGTTCTTGGTGATAAAACAGCCGCTGCCCCAGCCGCTCCAGCTGTCCCGGAGGATCCAAATGCAGCCAATCCGGCTCAATAAATTTCTGGCTGAACGTATTGGCGTTTCACGGCGTGAAGCCGACGATTTAATTGCCGCCGGTAAGGTTACTGTTGACGGAAAACCAGCTGGCCTTGGTGCTCGTATTGACAAAACAAGCAAAGTATGTTATAATAAAAAAGTCATTCCGTTTGAAACGGACTATCTTTACATTGCTATGAACAAGCCAGTAGGATATGTTTGTTCCCGGCGCGCCCAAGGTAACGCCCCGACTTTATATGATTTATTACCAAAGGAATATCAAAAGCTTAAAACCGTTGGCCGTTTAGATAAAGACAGTTCCGGCTTAATTCTACTAACGAACGACGGTGATCTCGCTTTTCAAATGACCCACCCAAAATTCAAAAAAGAAAAGATTTATGAGGTGGAACTCGATAAAACTTTGGAGCCACTCCACCAACAAATGATCTCCGATTACGGCATCATGCTAGACGATGGGCCGTCCAAATTTACCATTATTCACGACAATAATATATATATAGTGAAAATTTCCGAAGGACGGAATCGCCAAATTCGTCGTACTTTCGCCGCGCTTGGCTATACTGTTACTAAACTCCATCGTACTAACTTTGGTAAGTTTGAGCTATCTGGACTAAAACCGGGAGAATATGTTACAATAAAACCATGAGTACTATTTTGGGCTTAGACATCGGTACTGAATTTGTCAAAGCGGTCTTAGGCAGACCAGCTAAAAAAGGCAATATCGAAATTCTTGGCGTTAGCAAAGTCAAACAACAAGATGGTAGTATGTATAATGGCGCTATCGCCGACATTCCTGCCGTAGTTGCTACTTGCGAAAAAGCCGTGATGAAAGTTGAAGAAGAGTCTGGTGAGGAAGCCAATCTCACAATCGTTGGTATCGCCGGCGAACTCATTAAAGGTAACACTACTACTGTTCATTACGCTAGAAAAGATCCAAAAAAACCGATTACCGAGACCGAAATGCAAAACATTATCACCAGAGTTCAACAAAAATCTGGTGAAGTAGCTAGAAAAACCGTTGCACTTGAAACCGGCAATAAAAACGTGGAGGTTCGCCTTATTAATTCCGCGATTGTTTCCCTCATGATTGATGGCTACAAGATTTCCAATCCAATTGGGTTCAATGGTTCCGATGTGGTTATTCAATTCTATACCGCCTTTGCCCCAATGATTCATGTTTCAGCTATCGAAAAAGTCTGTGCTGAACTTAATCTCGATTTACTCACCGTGGCTGTAGAGCCATTTGCTGTCTGTCGCGCTTGTCTTGGCGACGAGCTTGATAGCAATTTCTCCGGCGTGGTGATGGATATTGGTGGTGGTACTACTGATATTGCAATTATCGACGATGGCGGCGTAGAAGGCACGAAAATGTTTTCAATTGGCGGCCGTAGCTTTACTCACCAAATCGAAGAAGCGCTCGGCGTGGATTATGAAACCGCCGAAAAATATAAACTCGATTTTGATTCCGGAAAACTCGATGACACCTTCAAAGCCAAAGTCGAGACTGCTCTTTCCCGCAATCTTTCCGTTTGGTTCACCGGCGTAGAAGTTGCACTCGAAGAGTTTGAGTCCGTCGGTAGCCTTCCGCGCAATATTATCTTGTGTGGCGGCGGTGCCGGCCTCAGTATTTTGCAAGAAGAGCTTGCTACTTCCGATTGGTATACTAGTCTACCATTCTCCCGTCGTCCAGTAATCAATTTACTAGATACTGCCGGGCTTCCAAATCTTATCCTCGGCGAAAGCGGCAAGAAACTCGATCATTCCTATGCTACTGCACTTGGGCTTCTCCGTGTTGGTACTGATACACTAGAGGGTGCTCCTGAAGAAGGTGGCCTCCGCGCAAAATTTGCAAAGTTGCTCCAGAATTAAAAGCTTGTGCTATAATAAAAATATGACAAGAGTAGAGTGGAAATCGGTGAAAGCTATATTGGGCGTTAGCGTACTATTTTCTACGGCTTTTCTACTTACCGGCGCCCACGCTGCTTCTACCGCTGATGCAAATTATGAAGTTGTCGTTGATTCTGCGCTTACTGTTGGCGTATCCGCAAATTCTGTAGTTTTAAATGTTGCGCCCGGTAGCCATCCATTCGACCACGGTGATCTCGATGTTTATGTTACTACCAACCATATCACCGGTTACACCTTGTCCACTTTAGCAGATTCTACTACGCTCGTTGAAAAAAACGATCCTGCTGCTACCATGCCTACTTTAGCTTCTGGTAGTTATACCGAATCTACTTTTACGGCTAATAAATGGGGTTATCAAGTTGGTACTACTGGTAATTATGGCCCATTTGTTTCCGGCACCAAAATCGCTAACAGCAGTGGCCCGGTGAGCAATGACACCACCACGCTTCGTTTTGCCGCTAAAGTAGATGCCACACAGCCAGCCGGCGCTTATTCTACCCAACTATCGTTTGCTGTAACGGCTAACCCACTTGTTATAACTCTCCAAACTATGGATGATAGCTTTTGTACTACCACTCCAAGTGAAGTGGTGGACGAACGTGACGACAGAATTTACACAGTCCAACGTCTCGCTGATGGCAAATGTTGGATGATGGAAAACTTGAGCCTTGGGGCTACCGCAATTAGCGTAGATCTAGACCCAAGCAATACTAATATGACGAGCGGCTCAGTCCCTGCCGCCACCTTTAATGGTTGGAAGAAGAGTTCTGGCACAGCAACTCTATATGCCGGTGAATATATAGTAGCATCGGGCAACGATTCATATAACAGTAAACCGTATGGTGTACTATATAATTATTGCGCAACCTCAGCAAAAACCATCTGTTCCTACGGGAATAGTGATAACGCCACTCAAGATCTTTGCCCAGCCGGTTGGCGTTTGCCGAGTGGTGGTGGCGTCGGCGAATTTAGTGCTCTATATACTGCGTACGGGAAGACTCCTGCCGCGATGCGTGACGCAAGCGGCCCAGCCCTTACCACCGCTGGTATATTTAGTAGTGGCGGTATCAGTAGTAAGGGCACCTCTGGCCAATTCTGGACGTATTCGTATTATTCCATCAATGCCATGTACGTCGCACAGATTAGAAGTAATTCCTTTACCCTAGTTAATAGCCAAGGCCGTGACGAAGGCGCTTCTATCCGTTGTGTACACAAATAATTTATTCTAGAATAGCTTTGATACGTCTAATTCCAGCTGCAGAGGATTCTTCTTTGGTGATTTTAAACTTACCAATCACGCCGGTATGTTCTACGTGTGGGCCACCGCAAACTTCGCGAGAGATTGGATTTTCAAAATCGCCGATAGTGTAAACTTTGAGTTTTTCTGGATATTTATCCCAGAATTGGCCGTGTGCCTTCAAAGTGTTTTTAGCGTATTCCTTATCATATTCATCAAATACTACAGGAAGATCGGCCTCAATCCATTCGTTTACTTGTGATTCAACCGCCTTGATTTCTTCCGGAGTCAGCTTGTGGTCACAGTTAAAATCAAACCGTGTTCTTTCGCTGGTAGTGTTAGAACCTTTTTGAACGATATCTGGGCTAACAATCTTTTGCAAAGCAGCGAGGAGCAAATGTGTAGCGGTATGATATTTCACAGTTTGTTCACCATGATCTTCAAGACCACCCTTAAACATGCCTTTAGAAGCTGTTTGTGAACGTTCGCGCTGTTCTTTTAATGCTACGTCAAACTCTTGCTTGTAGTTAGAAGTTAATTCAATTCCTTGGCGGAAACATTCTTCTACCGAAAGCTCAAATGGAAAACCGTAGGTGTCCTGAAGTTTGAAGATATCATAACCAGACAAAGTCTTATTGTTTCTGGAAATCTTACTAAGTTCCTTCAAACCTCTATTCAGAGTGGAGCGGAAGGCATTTTCTTCTTTCAATAATACATTCAAAGCACTCTCACGATGAGTGAGGATAGAATCTGGAATGTCAGTATAAATATCGGCTACAATCGGTACGATTTCAGACAAGAAATTAGCTGAAATACCTAAATCTAGAGCTCTTAGAATCGCCCGACGCATTAATCTACGCATTGCATAGCCTTGAGTCTTGTTTGAAGGAATCAAACCTTGTGCCGCGAGGAGATATGCACCGCGGATATGATCAGCAATCACCCGCATCTCGTCGGTATTATTATCGTAAGATTTGCCAGAAATCTCTTCGAGTTTATCTACGATTGGTTTCATTGCCGAAGTCTTAAACACATCAAATGAATCGATTGCAGCGGCAGCAATTCTCTCTAACCCGCCACCAAAGTCTACATTCTTGTGCTCGAGTTCTTCAAAAGTGCCGTCTTCTTTTCTCTTATACTGCATAAAAACTTGATTACCGATTTCCATGAATCTTGCGCCGTCTGAAGCTGGATGTGCTAAGCCGTATTTTTCTACATCTTGTTTGTCGTCGCCAAAATCATAGAATACTTCGGAATCCGGGCCGCACGGGTCGCCGAGTGGTGTAGATTCAATTCCACCGCCTCTACTCCACCAGTTTTCTTTATCATCGTAGAAGAAGATACGCTCACCTTCTTTAATTCCCCGTTTGTCGCCGTTTTCGGCTGAACCAATCTCAGCAATTTTAGCGTCGATGCCAGCCTTTTTGAAAACTTCCTGCCAAATTTCAGCCGCCTCAGTATCTTTTGGGATGCCATATTTTTCATCGCCGATAAAACAAGTAACATAAATCTTGGATGGGTCTAGTCCTACCACCTTAGTCAAAAATTCAAAGAAATTCTCGATTTGTTCGCGCTTGAAATAATCACCCAAGGACCAGTTACCGAGCATCTCGAACACGGTAGTGTGTCTAGGATCGCCCACGTCTTCAATGTCTTGGAGGCGAAGTGACGGTTGAGCATCAGTTAATCTCTTGCCTTCCGGATGTTCTTTACCGAGTAAATATGGAAGCAACGGCTGCATACCTGAGCCAGTAAAAAGCGTGGTCGGGTCACCTTCAAGCACTAGCGGTGCCGGGGTGATGACTTTATGGCCTTTTTTTACTTGAAAATCTAAAAATTTTTGTCTAATTTCGTTTGCATCCATAAAAAATATTATATCATGAAAAGGAAGAAACCGAAAGGTCTATCTCGGGAGCGCTCACGAAATAAGACTCTTTCGGGTGTCTTGTGCTGTCATAATATTTGTGTTATTATTAACGTAAGCAAATTAAATTAAGGAGCTATTAATGCCTCAAGCAAAGAAGAAAAAATCAACAAAAACTGCAAAAAAGACTACCGCAAAGAAGACTACTCGTGTTTGCCATAAAAAAGCTGCGACCATCTCTCGCCGCGATCGTGCTCACGTATGTCTCGTAACCGCACTCAGCATCGTTACTGTTATCTTGCTTTGTGCTGATATGGCAATAATGTCAATTAGATAATAATTCCGCCACCAAGGCAAATTTCGTCCCTGTAGAAGACGGCAGATTGTCCAGCCGCCGGTCTTTTGATTTTTGAATCAAAATGAAGTACATTGCCATCTAGTTTAGCAGGAATTAGTTGGCCTAAGTGACGAAGACGGACCTCAAGTGTCCGTCCCGGACACGCTCCGGGCCGCTCAGGCCAAGTCTTTATGGTCCGGGACGGACAACTTTCGGCCCCTCTAAGTACTACGTCTTTTAGTTCTAGCTTATCCGTCCAAATATTATCATCGTTCAGATTCTTTGATACATATACAATGTTTTTCTTTAAGTCCTTTTTCACTACGTAATACGGCATACCGTCGTTGACCTCGCCGACATTCCCAGAAATATAAAGTCCATGGCGTTGACCAATCGTATAAAATACCGCGCCTTCATGGTGCCCAACCACTTTCTCGGTGTTTACATCGCGAATCTCGCCCGGCTTGATATCTATATATTCCTTAAGAAAATCTTTCATCCCAACTTCGCCTACAAAACATACCCCCATTGATTCCTTTTTATAGGCATTATGGAGCCCGTTTTCTTCGGCAAGCTTCTTCACACCCGGCTTTTTCATCTCCCCGATTGGGAAAATTGTGTGTTTTAGAGCTTCATCCGAAATCCGGTACAAGAAATAGGTCTGATTCTTCTTCTCGTCTACTGCCATTGCTAGTTTACCATCGATAATTCTTGCATAGTGCCCGGTAGCAATAAAATCTGCTCCGCGCTCCATCGCCTTTTCGTAAAAGAGTTTAAATTTGATTTCCTGGTTGCACATAATATCTGGATTTGGAGTATTGCCAGCTTTGAATTCTTCAAGCATATATTCCACTACTTTTTTGTGGTATTCCTTTTCAAAGTCCCAGACTTCGAAATCAATCCCAAGCTTTACCGCCACGCGCTTAGCATCGGCCAAATCCTCTGCCCATGGGCATTTCATACCCGGAAGGTCCTTGGACCAGTTCTTCATATAAACACCAACCACATTATAGCCTTGCTGTTTCAAAAGCAATGCTGAAACCGAAGAATCCACGCCGCCAGACATCCCGACAAACACCGTTTTAGCCACGACGTTCCCTTTCTATGGCAACCGCTTCGTTAATAAGTTTAGCGGCGTCGTGAATTTGTTCTTCCGTATTGGTTTCACCGAGAGTAATGCGTAAAGATCCGGCAATCTCGGAGTCCGAAAGCCCAATCGCACTTAAAACATGTGATTTCTCACCCTTAGACGCCGCACAGGCTGCGCCCGTAGATAAATACACACCTTTTTCTTCAAGAAGAAAGATTAATCTCTCTGCATCTATACCATTATAACATAAAACAATAAAATTGTCAAGAGAGTGCTTTTTGTTGACCAGCTCATAACCTTCAAGCTCATCAAGCAAAATCTGTTTCCATTTACTATATTTTTTGCGATTGCCATTAAGATGTTCAGCAGCTTCTTCTACTGCCTTAGCAAATCCAACCACGCCCGGCACGTTTTCGGTGCCAGAACGAAGCCCGCGCTCCTGGCCGCCACCTACGAATATTGGCGATAATTTTACATCGTGAGACACATAAAGCGCGCCTACGCCCTTTGGTCCATAGACCTTGGCAGAGTTTAAAGTCAAAAGATCTACGCCTAATCTAGCTACATTCACATTTAAAAGATTCAAAGCCTGCGAGGCATCAGTATGAAGATAGAGCGGTTGTTTTACGCCTCTAGCCAAGCGATCTCTTCGAACCTCGCGTATATAAGCAGCTACTTCAGAAAGCGGTTGAATCACCCCGAGCTCATTATTAACGAGCGCGATAGAAATTAGCTCCACCTTATCGGTCATTTTAGCTTTCAAATCATCAAGGGCTATTACTCCATTCTTATCTACGGCGATTTCCTGGCCATGATATTTTTCAGCTACTTTGCGAATCGAATCGTGCTCGGTGGCAAGATATAAACAATCGCCAGATAACACTGCGCCAAAAGCTAAATTATTAGCTTCAGTGGCCCCAGCGGTTATCACCATATCGGAGGCCTTAGCCCCGATTGAGTGAGCAATCACCCCTTTGGCGGCTTCATATTCACTAGCGACTTTTTTGGACGGTAAATATGCGGCTGAAGGATTAAAAAACTCATCAGAAAAATACGGCTTCATTGCTTCAAAAACCTTCTTCGAAACTGGCGTGGCCGCCGCATGGTCCAAATAAATCATATCTATAATTATAACATCAAAAAGCGATTTTTAAAAACGCTTAAGGTTATTATTCGGCTTTAGCTTTGAATTTAACTTCAACGTTTTTGTCGGTATTTTTAATCGTCAGGGTTTTGCCGTTTTGGTCGAGGTTGTAAGTGAATTCATCATTAAGATCGTAAAGCCAGCTCGTCTCGATTTTGAGCTTGCCGTTGCCAATCGACCAGATAAAGTCGTAATTATTGAGATGTTCGTCAGTAGTAAGTGTGCCTTTACCAACTTCGGTGAAGTCCCAAATTACATTTGATTGATCTTCGCGAACCCATTCACCAGCGCTAATCAAAAATTCAGCATCGTCCATCTTCGGCGCAGTGACAATTTTAACAATTAAAAGCGTAGCCCCGGCAATTAGTACGATGATACCAAAAATCATTGTGATAAGAGGCCACTTTGAAGGCTTTCTAAGCTTAATTTCGTCTCCATCCATACTTATATTTTATCAAAAATATCCAAAAGCTCAATAATATATTTTGGTCTTCATTAGCTTGAGATAGTTTTTGGCAGCGGTGCGGAAATTGTCGAGCTCAGCTCCAGAAAGCTTCTTGTATTTTTGGCCTTGAGCACGTTTAAAAACGCCAGACGGGCGCACTTCGTAGCGGATCGTCATTTCTTGCATATCGCCAGTTTGGCCCATCCAGCTTTCATACCAAATCCAAACATTATCTTTGTCTTTAAAAAACTCGCGTCTGCGTCCGGCCGGCACTGGGCCAAATAACATGCCGCCCCATTTGGATTCAAGATTTACGAGATCATCATAATGTAGACGATTAGAATAGCGGCTCATATAGTTAGATTCCTTCTTCTACATTCATCAATCTCTACCGCAATCGCGTTGAGTTCTTCGTAGATTTTTATCGATTCTTCGTTTGGGACAAATTGGCTAGTATCAAAATTAATTACGCCTTGGCGGTTAACAATCGGTTTTTTCGAACTCGAAAATTTTTTCCGCATTGCTGGTAGTTTCCTTCTCTACTTGGTCAAAATTTGTGGCTAATTTCGCAGCCAACCATTCGGCGATTTCGCGAATATAGCCTGATTCATTTATTATACCACGGAAGGGGACAGGCGTCAAAAATGGCGCATCGGTCTCTAACAAAGTTCGATCAAGTGGCGGAGTTGGCAAGGTCGAATAAGTCGCGAGCCCATTTACACCGATATAAAAATCTGTTTGTTCGAGCACCTTTTTTAAATTCTTTTTACTATCCGAAAAAGAGTGCACGATACCTTTGATTTCTGGATAGTCCTTAATTATTTCAAAAAAATCATCAAAAGCTTCGCGGATATGAAAAACCACTGGGAGATTATTCTCTTTTGCAAGTTCAAGCATTTCTTTAAACAATTTAATTTGGCGGTCGTGGTCGTTGCCATAATGATAATCAAGCCCCACTTCGCCAATCGCCACCAACTTGTCATCTTTTTCAAACAAATTCTTGGTGTTTTTCTCGCTCGGATGCACACCGTAGGTCCAATAAACATTTTCATGTGCGTTGGCAAACTTTTGCGCAGCTACAGAATCTTCCGGGGTGGTCCCGATACAAACAATTTTTTCAATTCCTTTTTCGCGTGCGCGTTTTAGCATTTCCTCTGCCTGGGCTTCCGTAAAGAAGTCTCTATCGTGCAGGTGGCAATGCGTATCAATTAGCACGGTTTTCACGCTTTCTCTTAATTGGATCGAGCTGGCGTTTTCTAAGTCTCAAAGATTTTGGTGTCACTTCTAGAAGCTCGTCATCTAATAAGAAGTCTAGACATTGTTCGAGCGAAAGTTGTGTGTATGGCGTAAGCTGAATAGCACCATCCGAGGCGTGAGTACGCATATTGGTAAGTTGTTTCTCACGGCAAATATTAAAGTCGAGATCTTCTTTCTTGTTTGAGAGGCCGATAATCATACCTTGATAAACCGGCACTTGTGGCGGAATATATAATATACCACGGGCTTGAGCTGCGTCTAGTGCATAAGCAGTAGAAACACCGTCTTCTGAGGCAATCAAAGCCCCATTTCTTTCTGGACGATATTTAGAATCCACTGGGCGATAGCCGGATGGAATCGAAGACATTATTACGGTACCTTTAGTGGCAGTAAGCAAATTGTTGCGAAGACCAATCAAAGCGGCGGTAGAAATCTCATAAACGAATCTAGTAGAACCAGAAGAAGTAATTTCCTGGGATTTAAGCTCTGCTTTTCTAATACCGAGTTCTTGTGAGACTGCGCCCACAAATTCTGGCGATACTTCAATTGTAAGAGATTCAATTGGCTCTTGTTTTGCGCCATCGATTTCGCGGTAAACCACTTCTGGACGGCCGGCTTCGAGCTCGTAGCCTTCGCGGCGCATCGTTTCAATTAAAACAGACAAATGGAGCTCGCCACGGCCAGATACTTTGTAACCAAGACCATCCGGTTTGATTTTAAGAGCAATATTAGTTTCTAGTTCTCTTTCCAATCTTTCAGCAATTTGCCGTGAAGTCGTAAATTCGCCTTCACGCCCCTTAAGTGGTGAGGTGTTTGGCCCAATATAAATCGAAAGGGTCGGAGCTTCGAGCTCAATCGTAGGAAGTGCTTCTGGGTTGTCGCCGGTTGCAATCGTGTCGCCAATATTGGCTTCAGAAACGCCGGTAATTGCTACAATATCGCCAGCAATTGCTTCTGGTACTTCTTCTTTACCAAGACCTTTATAAATAAACAAATTCTCAATTTTACCATTCTTGGTAGTATCATTTTGGAGAACCTTTACGCTCTGGCCCTTTTTGAGCTTGCCGCGGAAGATTTTACCAATACAGTACTTACCAAGATAATTATCAGCAGCTAGCGCAGCTACCAAAAGCTGAGCAGACTCAGCATCAGGATCTACGGATGGAGCTGGGATATCATTAATAATTGAATCGAAAATTACATGCAAATCATCGTCGAGATCGGTGGTTTTGCCAGCCTTACCTTCGCGGGCAATCGCATAATAAACTGGATAAAATAGCTGCGACTCATCAGTTGCAAGTTCCAAGAACAAGCTTTCTACTTCCGACAAAACTTCGTTAATTCTAGCAGCTGGTTTGTCGATTTTGTTAATCACTACCACCGGCTTAAGACCAAGATCGAGCGCTTTAGACAACACGAATTTGGTTTGTGGCATTGGGCCTTCTTGGGCGTCCACAATCAAAAGCACGCCATCAGCCATATTGAGGGTTCTTTCAACTTCGCCAGAAAAATCAGCGTGGCCTGGAGTATCGATAATGTTGATTTTGTAGCCATCATAATAGACACAAGTTTGTTTGGCGGTAATCGTAATTCCCCGCTCGTGTTCCTGGTCCATCGAATCCATAATCAAAGTTTGAGACATTTCGGCTTGGTTATCGCGAAAAGTATGAGACTGCTTCAAAAGACCATCCACCAGGGTAGTCTTACCGTGATCTACGTGTGCGATAATTGCCACATTACGAATTTTGTCTTTTTCTAAAACCATAGGAATTATTATACCATACATTGACAAGTTTTTCAATCGGTGATGTAATAATATATATGCCAAAACATCAAAAGTTCAATTTATCTTATGAACCAAAGCGGTGTTGGGTTGGTGACCAACACAAGATTTGTTATGATACCAAAGAAGAAGCCGAAGCCGCTGCCCGCGTGGCCGAATACGATCATCATATCGATACCAGGCTAGGCGTCTATAAATGTGAATACGGCGACCACTGGCATCTTACTGCCTCCCAGAGTTAGGAACTTTCAAACTCCCTCGACCTAAGTCTAGTTTAATCTCCGTGCTCATCCCACGGAGATTGTCAGCAATTGGAACCAAACGAATATTATTCTCACGCGAAAAATCAATTCCGCCAATTATAATATTATCTTCAGCTATTCCTAAAACCATATCGTTTAAAGCTACTATTGCTTGCCCGCTAAAATTAATTTTCACGCCATCATCCGCAGTTCGCGCCCACGAAAGATTCGAAATCGTAGGGAGCGTCGTGTCAGTTACATCAAAATCTTCTACTCGCGGCAAAGCATTATATCTACTTATAATCTGGTTGGTTAAAATCGATAAATCGCTACTCGAGTTTACTACTTCGCCGCCGGTAGCATTAGCTAATTCTAAATAATCCTCTATCATATTTGCAGGCGTAATAATATATATACTCACCGGGTCAATTCTTTTACTTAGGTTTACGACATCAAGAAAAGTCGTCCCATCAAGATCTGGATTATGATATGAAGCATCCGTTAGTATCACTAACGATTTAGTAGAACCAAATTGCCATTTTAATTTTTGCATCACATGGAAACTTGCAGATAGCAATGACTCATCAAGGTCGTCGCCACCGTTCACGGACATTTCATCAAGCCCTGCAGCAAAGCTCTCGATTGTACAAGTTTCAAAATTGCATCTTTCTTTCGGCTCATAATTATCCGCAATATCACGGTAATCATAAAGTGCCACTCTACCACCAGCTGCCAAAGTTTTCTCTGCCAAAGCGAGGGCCTCTTTCTTGTATTTTTTGATTAGGCCTTCCATCGAGCCAGTCGAGTCAATCAAAATTGCCGTATCGTGTAGGGATGTGTATTTATTTTCTATTTCAAACGCTCTCGTAATTTTATCAAAAATAACTTTTGAAGCGTCGGTGTATAATCCATCTGACACATAGCTCACGTGCGAATTAATACTGAAATGCGTAGAACAGAAAATATCGGTCTTATTACACCAAGTGCCCATTTTATCTTCAAATCCTTCCGGCTGATACGGTCGGTAACTTCCAAGCATACCTTCGTACACGCGGCAATCTGGCACATAAATCCGATAACTTGATAAATTCTTACCAGTACAAGCCGCCGGCATCGCGCCAAAACCTTCTGGTAAATAAATTTTTGGGTCGCCAAAAGTCGCGGCGTAAACAACCTTTCCTGGATTTAAAAAATTTACTGCTTTTGAGACTACCATCGCACCCTGCGAATATCCCGCCACTACAAATTTAGTATTTGGGCATGTTTCGTTAACTTCATGAATTAAATTATTTACGCCAATATTTATACTATCGCCGAACTCATAAGCTTCCCCGCCGCTCACAAAAGTTTTAAGTAAAGTAAAAATATCGCCCACACTAATCGCCGGATAGTCCAAATCCAAAAAATCATACTTAAGATTCACAAGCTTTAACTTTTCTTCCAGCTCCGCTTTAAAAGCTTGATAATTCTGGTCCGTCCATCTCTCACCACCCGATCCACGTGCAAAAATCAATTTTACATCCGGGCATTCTACCGCTCCTACATCGCGTAAATTACAAAGCGGTATTGCTATATTTATAATTAAAATTGCTGCCACCCACGCACTAAAATTTTTGGGCATAAACCTCCTTTTGTTAAATTTAGGAATTATAGTCATGTCGTCACTTTAAAATCAACCCCCCACCTTAAAACTATGCTATAATAGAGGTAAATTGGAGGAATTATGAGTACAAGTCAACAAGAGTGGGACGACTATTTCTTAAAAATCGCTGAGACGGTTGCGCTTAAAAGCAAAGACCCATCATCAAAAATGGGCTGTGCAATTGTGGACCAAGACAAGCGTGTAGTATCGGTCGGTTACAACGGCATGATTCAGGGTTCCGACGAATCTAAAATGACGCTTTCCGAACGCCCAATGAAATATTATTTTGTAATTCACTCCGAAATGAACGCGCTTTTATATGCTAAACGCGATCTCACCGGCTGTACTGTTTACAACCGCGTTGCTACTTGTGAGAACTGTCTCAAGCACTGCCTTCAAGCTGGTATCAAGAGATTTGTTTATCGCGAACTTCGCGTACACTCACATTCCACCGACCCGAAAAAATCTATGACTAATGTCGAGACTGATGAAGCTATTATTAGATTGCTTTCCTCCATGCCAGAAGTAGAAACATTAAATCTCACTAACGGTAAAACTTACGTCCAGGACATCCTCGATTCTTATCCAAAAGATTCCGAAGAATATCAAAGATTAATTAAATGGGTTTAATTACCACCCGATCGGCACTTTGCCGTGCTTCTTGAGGTATTCGTTGGTCTTAGAAAAATGTTTGCAACCAAAGAAGCCATTATAAGCAGATAATGGTGATGGGTGCGCTGCTTCCAAAATTAAATGCCTCGAACCATCAATTAAAGATTTTTTATTCCTCGCATCTCTTCCCCACAATATAAATACCAAATTATCGCAGTTTTCATTTAAATAGGAGATTACCGCCGTAGTAAACGTCTCCCAGCCTTTGCCACTATGTGATTTTGGTTTATGCGCTTCCACGGTTAGAACAGTATTTAAAAGCAACACGCCTTGCTTTTGCCAATTGCGCAAGCTTCCTGACGGATTTTTATGTTGGCCGATATCATTGTCAATTTCTTTATATATATTAATTAGACTTGGCGGGATTGGTTGGCTTGGCGGCACCGAAAAAGCCAAGCCTTCAGCTGCTCCTGGTGTATGATAAGGATCTTGTCCTAAAATCACCACCTTTACCTCGTTAAGATCAGTCGTAAATGCCGAAAAAACTAAATTTTTGGGCGGGAAAATCGTCTTTTTATCGTACTCCGCATGCAAAAAATCTGACAATTCTTTAAAGTATGGCTTATCAAATTCTGATTTTAACAGCGCCTTCCAACTCTCGTGCATATGATATAATTATAGCATATGGCCAAATTATATTTCAGATATGGCGCAATGGGATGTGGTAAAACAATGCAGCTTCTACAGGTTGCATTTAATTATGAAGAGCGCGGTCACAAAGTCTGCGTAGCTAAGCCAGGCACCGATACCAAACACGGCACTAAAATTTATACCCGCATTGGGCCAGAGCGCGAAACTAACTTCTGCTTTGATAAGACAGTTAATCTTTACGACAAAATCGCCAAAGAATATAAAGACGTGCAATGTGTTTTGATTGACGAGGCGCAATTTCTTACGAAAGAACAGGCCGACGAACTTATGCGTATTACGATTGATTTGAATATTCCAGTGATGTGCTATGGTCTTCGTCTTAATTTTCGCCAGCAGGACGGTGGTTTTGAAGGTGCAACCAGACTTCTTCAGACTGCCCACGATATTGAAGAAATCAAAACTATTTGCGAATGTGGCAAAAAGGCTACTATTAATGCAAGATTTCTAGACGATAAACTCGTTACCGACGGCCCAGATATTCTAATTGATGATGGTAAAACCAAAATTGAATATCGTGCTATTTGCCCAGCTTGTTATCAAAAATATCAGAAAGGAGAAAAACAATGTATATAGTGATTGAAGGCCAAGACGGCACTGGTAAATCTACCCAAGTAAGATTACTCCAAGAATATTTTGAAAAGCAAGGCAAAGAAGTGGTGGTGATGGACGAGCCAGATGGCGATCTTCCACAAGCGCACGATTTGCACGATTTGATTTTAATCAAAGGCAAAGACTACAACATGGAGCCAATGACAAATGTATTATTGTTTACTGCTTCCCGCTCCGAACTGTGGCGTAAAATCGCCGAGCCAACTTTTAAAAAAGGCGGCGTCGTAATCTCCGCCCGCAACTGGTGGTCTACACTTGCTTACCAAGGTTATGGTGAAGGCGTTTCAAGAAGCAAAATTATCAAAATTACCCACGAATCTTTGCCGGAAAGATATGTTAAACCAGATAAAGGTTTTATTCTCACCGTGTCCGACAAAGTACGTTTGGAGCGCCAAGGCAACCGCGGCAAAGCCGTGGAGACTTTTGAAGCCAAGCCAGACGAATTTCAGCAAAGAGTGAATAGCGCCTACCCGAAAATTGCTAAAGATTTCGACGTCAAAATTATTGATGCTTCAGGCACGATTGAAGAAGTCTTTGACTTAATTCTCCGCGAATTGTGAGTTATATAATTCTGCGTAAAAACCGTTGAGTTTAAGAAGCTCAGTATGATTACCGGACTCTACAATATGTCCGTCTTTCATAACTAGGATTAAATCAGAATTGCGAATAGTAGAAAGCCGATGGGCAATCACAAACGACGTACGATTCTTGGTAAGTTTCTCTAGCGAGGCTTGAATCATTCTTTCCGTTCTAGTATCTACATTTGAAGTCGCCTCATCCAGAATCATCATTGGTGGATTTGCCACCATCGCTCGGGCAATTGTAATTAATTGTTTCTCACCGGCTGAGATGTTGTCGGAATCTTCCGAAATCATCGTTTTGTAATTCTTCGGCAGAGCCTCTACAATATGATCTACATTGCAGGCTTCAGCGGCCTTCTTAATTTCTTCAAACGTAGCATGAGTATTGCTGTAGCGTAGGTTTTCTTCCACAGTACCGGAGAATAACCAAGTATCCTGAAGAACCATACCAAACATCTTTCTTACGTCGCTTCTGCGCATTTCTTTAATCGGCACGCCATCTACTGTAATATAGCCCGAATTTGGCTCGTAAAAGCGCATTAGGAGGTTGATGATGGTAGTCTTACCAGCACCAGTTGGTCCGACAATTGCGACCTTCATGCCTGGCTCAACTTTTACCGAGAATTTTTTGATAATTTGATGGTCTTCGTTGTAACCAAAGTTTACATCGTGGAATTCCACCGCGCCTTTGACGTCTTTAATTTCTAGCGCATCCTTCGAATCCGGGGTTTCTTCTTCCTCGTTCAAGAACTCGAAAATTCTTTCGCTCGCTGCAAGCAAAGATTGTAAAGTCGAGGTGGAAGAAGCTACTTCCGTAATTGGACGGTTAAATCTCGATACATATTGAATAAAGGCCTGAATGTCGCCAATATTAATTTTTCCCTCAATCACAAAGATGCCACCGATAATACAAATCGCGATATAACCAAGATTAGTAAACATCGCAGTGACCGGGAAAGCAAGCGAAGAGAATATTTGTGCGCGCATCGCGGCTTTAGTAAGTTTCTTGTTGCTGACTTCAAAATCTTCAAGCGCAGCCTTTTCGTAGGAATTTGATTTAATAATAATCTGCCCCGCGTAATCTTCCTCGATTTTACTGTTTAATACACCAAGCGTGTTTTGCTGCTCGCGGAAATATTTTTGAGCGTATTTCATGATTCTTGCCACCACAATCACCGAAAGAGGCACCACGATAAATGAGATTAGAGACAATGGCACGCTAATTGAAAGCATCATCGCCATCACACCAATCAAAGTTGTGAGACTGAGCGACACATCCGCGATTTCCCGTGACATCGAAGTAGTAATTATATCAATATCATTCGTCATTCTCGACAAAGTATCGCCATAGCGATGTTTATCAAAATACGAAATCGGCAATCTGCCAATTTTATCAATAATTTGCGATCTTAAATCTTCAGTATATCTAGCCGAAACAATACCTAAAATAAAGGCCTGCGCGTAGTTTAG
>Ga0310690_10005339_pt1 | contig 17515 bp, 14 predicted proteins | sample AusTroGonzalo_MG_2_FD_207661 | JGI IMG/M metagenome (GOLD analysis project Ga0310690, IMG submission 207661) | Bovine rumen microbial communities from tropical cattle in Woodstock, Queensland, Australia - Gonzalo_04 (v2) (version 2) | ecosystem: Host-associated > Mammals > Digestive system >...
CGTCAAGGCAGCTGGTCTTTCCAACGACATCACCGTCACAGAGCAAGACTTCAAGGACTTTACACAACCCAAGGAAAAGAGCCTCCTGGTGACGAATCCGCCCTATGGTGAGCGTATCTCGACACCCGACCTGTTAGGAACCTACAAGATGATTGGAGAACGCCTGAAGCACCAGTTTACGGGCAACGATGCATGGATTCTTTCCTACCGCGAGGAATGTTTCGACCAGATAGGCCTGAAGCCCTCCATCAAGATTCCTGTCTTCAACGGTTCGCTGGAGTGTGAGTTCCGCAAATACCAGATGTTCGACGGTAAGATGCGTGAGTTCCGTTCCGAAGGCGGCACAGTGAAGACTGAAGAGGAGAAGCGCCAGATGGCTGAGAAACACCGTTTCAAGAAAGAACGTGAGTTCAAGAAGCGGCTGGACGAACAGGAAGAGAACGAAGAGTCCGACATCCGCAACTTCAAGTTCCACTCATTTGAGCGGAAGCCCACGGAAAACCGCGATAACAGACCCCCGCGAGACAACAGAACTCCACGGGACAACAGGGAGAACCGAGACAATCGAAACAGACAGGACGGCAGGAACTCCCGTTTCGGCAAAAACAACCGCGACGGAAGAAACAACCGCGACAAGAAAAATGGCCGAGATGTCAGGGATGCCCGGGATGCAAGAAGACAATTCAAGGAAGGCCGTACCGACTACGGCAAAAAGAACAGGAGATTTAACGATGATGAAGACTAAAGCCTTATTAGCCCTATTGACCCTATTATTCACCCTACCCCTCCCGATGAAGTCACAACGTCTATTTACACTGGAAGACCTCAACAGAGGCGGCAACAACTACCATAACCTGCAACCCAAGAACCTGTGGTTGACATGGTGGGGCGACCAGCTGGTGCAGACGGATGTTGAGGAGTGTAACCTCATTGATGTCAAGACGGGCCAGAAAAATCTGCTCTTCACCCTCGACGACATCAATCGCTGGGCTGACAGTGATGAAGAGGAGAATCGCTACGTGCGTCAACTGACTAATACCACCTTCCCCTATGCCGACAAACCTATAGTGGCTTTGGGCAACAAGAAAGCATTCATCCTCGTAGACTTCAAAGCCCACAAGGTGGTGTGGCAAGACAGTATTTCTGGACAAACTGCCAACGACTGGAACCCCGTATCAAAGGCAACCGCCTATGTAGAGGACCATCAGCTCTTTGTTGTCGATGGAGAGGGTCATAAGGATCAGCTGTCCCGGGATGGCAGCCGTGATATTGTATACGGACAATCCGTACACCGCAACGAGTTCGGCATCAACAAGGGAACATTCTGGAGTCCGGACGGTCAACGCTTGGCATTCTATCGCATGGACCAGAGCATGGTGAATGACTATCCGCAAGTTGACATTTTCCCGCGAGTAGCCACCTACGAGCCCGACAAATACCCGATGGCCGGCATGACATCACACACCGTCACAGTCGGCATCTATGATTTAGCCACAAACAAAACGATTTACCTGAAGACTCCCGTCTCTTCCACAGTGGTCAGTGGTTCTGCCACTGACAATCTCCCCGTCTACTTCACCAACATCGCTTGGAACCCTGATGGACAGACAGTCTATATGTTCGAATTGAACCGTGACCAGAACGACTGCCGCCTTGTCAGCTATGATGCCGCAACCGGTGAACGGAAGGCAGAACTCTACCGTGAGACCAGCGACAAATACGTTGAGCCGATGAAACCCATCCAGTTCCTGCCATGGGATGCCTCGAAGTTCATCATGCAGAGTCAGCGCGACGGCTATAACCACCTGTATTTATTTAACAAGGATGGAAAAATGCTGAAACAGCTTACCAGCGGACCTTGGGTTGTACAGGACGTGCTGGGCTTCAACACAAAGCAGAAGAGCATTCTCATCACCAGCAACGAGGCCAATCCCATCCAACACAACACCTATGCCGTCAGCATTGCCACGGGGAAACGCACCCTGCTTGACAATGGGCGCGGCTCCCACCATGCCGTACCTTCAGAAAGCGGCCAGTGGTTCTACGACAAATACACAGAACCGGACGTACCCCGTAACATCGACGTGGTCAGTATTTCTAACGGCAAAACCGCTGGGAACGCCCAACGCCTCCTCACCGCTGAAGATCCCTGGGCAGACTACCAGCAACCCATTTTTGAAAATGGTACCATCAAGGCTGCCGACGGCGTGACAGACTTGTATTTCCGCATGGTAAAGCCCCACGGCTTTGACCCCACGAAGAAATATCCTACCGTTATCTACGTCTACGGCGGACCGCATGCCCACAATGTAGAGGCCGCATGGCACTGGTACAGTCGTCCCTGGGAGACCTATATGGCGCAGAAGGGTTATGTACTCTTCATCCTCGACAATCGCGGCAGTGAGAGCCGTGGCAGGGACTTCGAGCAGGTGACTTTCCGCCAATTAGGGCAGATAGAGATGCAAGACCAGATGAGGGGTGTGGACTACCTTCGTTCGCTGCCGTATGTTGATGCCGACAGAATCGGCATCCACGGATGGTCGTTCGGTGGTTTCATGACCATCTCGCTCATGCTGAACTATCCCGACGTGTTCAAGGTGGGTGTGGCAGGAGGTCCTGTTATCGACTGGAAGTGGTACGAGGTAATGTATGGCGAGCGATATATGGACACACCGCAGACTAACCCTGAGGGCTATGCCAAGACATCGCTTATCAACAAAGCCAAGAACCTGAAGGGCAAGCTGCAGATCATCACAGGCTATAACGACAACATCGTCGTACCGCAACAATGTCTCTCCTTCCTTAATGCATGTATCAAAGCCGGTACCCAGCCCGATTTCTTCGCCTATCCTGGTGAGGAACACAACATGCGTGGCCATGCCAGCGTACATCTACACGATCGCATCACGCAATACTTTGAAGACTACCTGAAATAAGGGTAAAGGGAAGAGTGAAAAAAATGCTACCGTTATGAAAGAGGAACAGATATTAGTACGCATCACCGGTCAGGACCGTCCGGGACTCACTGCCAGCGTCATGGGCATTCTGGCAAAATACGACGCGCTGATACTTGACATCGGACAGGCTGACATCCATTCAACCCTGTCGTTAGGCATCCTTATCCGCATGGACGACAGCAAATCGGGCTTTGCCATGAAGGAACTGCTGTTCAAGGCCACCGAATTAGGGGTCAACATCGGTTTCTCACCCATCAGCGACGATGAATACGAAGACTGGGTGGGTCATCAGGGCAAGAACCGCTACATCCTCATGGTCATGGGACGTCAGCTGGAAGCCAGTCAGATAGAGGCGGCCACCCGCATCATTGCCGACCAAGGGCTGAACATCGATAGCATTGTACGACTGACAGGCCGTAGAAGCATCAAGCAGTTAGACAAGCACACCCGTGCTTGCATCCAGTTCTCACTGCGCGGCGAACCCATAGACCGCCAGACGATGCAAGAAAAACTCATGCGGCTGTCGCAGGAAAAGGAGATAGACTTCTCGTTCCAGAAGGATGACATGTTCCGGCGCATGCGCCGACTGATCTGTTTCGACATGGACTCAACGCTCATCCAGACGGAATGCATCGACGAATTGGCTGAGCGCAATGGCGTAGGGGCACAGGTACGAGCCATTACCGAGAGTGCCATGCGTGGCGAGATAGACTTCAAGGAGAGTTTCACCCGCAGGGTGGCATTGCTGAAAGGACTTAACGTCAGCGTCATGCAGGACATTGCTGAGCACCTGCCCATCACCGAGGGTGTCGACCGACTGATGTCCATCCTCAAGACCTGCGGTTACAAGATAGCCATCCTCAGCGGCGGATTCACCTATTTCGGCGAATACCTGCAGCGTCGCTACGGCATCGACTACGTCTATGCCAACGAGCTGGAAATCGGCGAAGACGGCAAACTGACAGGCCGTTATGTCGGTGAGGTTGTCGACGGACACCGTAAGGCTGAGCTGCTGAAACTCATCGCACAAGTGGAGAAGGTCAATCTGGCCCAGACCATTGCCGTGGGCGACGGTGCCAACGACCTGCCCATGATTTCCCAGGCAGGCCTCGGCATTGCTTTCCATGCCAAGCCCCGCGTCGTAGCCAATGCCAAGCAGAGCATCAACACCATCGGACTGGACGGTGTGCTCTACTTCCTCGGCTTCAAGGACTCCTACCTCGGCGAGCAGGGCAAACTATAAAGAAAAGTAGAATAATATGAAACCACTGATATTGATTTCCAACGACGACGGATATGAAGCCAAAGGCATCAACTGCCTGATAGACATGGTGAGGGACTATGGCGACGTACTGGTATGTGCACCGGAAGGGGCACGCAGCGGTATGGCATGCGCATTCTCTGCCACCACCTCTCTGACGCTGACACTGCGTAGACAAGAAGAGGGTGTAACCGTCTGGTCATGCAACGGTACACCAGTAGACTGCGTAAAGCTGGCACTGGCAGAACTATGTCCACGACGCCCCGACTTAGTCATCGGCGGCATCAACCACGGTGACAACGGCTCGGTGAACACCCATTATTCGGGCACTATGGGGGTGACGATGGAAGGCTGTATGAAGTATATTCCCAGCGTGGCTTTCTCATTGTGCGACCATCGGGCTGATGCCGACTTCCGTCCTATGGAGTCCTACATCCGCAAGATTACACAGCAGGTGTTGATAGACGGTCTGCCTGCGGGCATCTGCCTGAACGTCAATTTCCCGTTACTGGAAGGTTCTTCCACCTACAAAGGTGTGCGCATCTGCCGCATGGCCAAGGGTTCGTGGCTGAATGAAGTGACGAAATGCCATCATCCGCGAGGCTTCGACTACTGGTGGATGGTTGGTCACTATCAGAACGACGAGCCGGAGGCCGAGGACACCGATAACTGGGCTTTGCAACATGGTTACATAGCCATCACGCCTACCCGCACTGACGTGACAGCCTACGAAGCCATGGACTTGCTACACGACTGGAACCTCTCATGAAGTACTACCTCATAGCCGGAGAAGCCAGTGGCGACCTGCATGCCTCACACTTGATGCGGTCGTTGAAGAAACTGGACGGAGAAGCACAGTTCCGCTTCTTCGGCGGTGACTTGATGGCTGCTGAAGGCGGTACGCTCGTAAAGCATTATCGTGAACTGGCCTATATGGGCTTTATACCCGTACTGATGCACCTGCCCACCATCCTGCGCAACATGCGGAGGTGCAAGCAGGACATTACCGAGTGGCAGCCCGACGCAGTCATACTCGTCGACTATCCGGGCTTCAACCTCCATATTGCCAAGTACGTCCATAGCCAAAAACTACAAGCCAAAAGCCAGAAGCCGAAAGTCTACTACTATATCTCACCCAAGATATGGGCGTGGAAAGAGTACCGCATCAAGAGCATCAAACGCGATGTTGACGAGCTATTCTCGATTCTGCCTTTCGAGGTGGACTTCTTCGAGAAAAAGCACCACTACCCTATCCACTATGTGGGCAACCCGACGGCCAACGAGGTACAGGAGTTCAAGGAGAAAGCCATCATTGGCAACGATAACTTCCTGCGCCATAACGTCCTGTCAGCTTCGCGCCCCATCATCGCCATTCTCTGCGGCAGCCGGAAGCAGGAAATCAAGGACAACCTGCCCGCCATGCTTGAGGCTACCGACACACTGTCAGACAGCTACCAGATAGTCATTGCCGGCGCACCGGCCATAGAACATGAATACTACCAGCAGTTTATGCAAGGCCATCGTGTCACCGCGCTCTACCCAGGCTCAACTTACCAACTGCTGTTCAATGCGACGGCCGCACTCGTCACTAGCGGTACGGCAACACTTGAGACCTGCATGTTCAGTGTGCCGCAAGTAGTGTGCTACTATACGCCGCTACCCCACCTCACCGGTTTCCTGAAGCGCCATATCCTAAGCGTCAAGTATGTCTCGTTAGTCAACCTCATCGCCGACCGCGAGGTCGTCAGGGAACTGGTGGCAGAGACGTTCAGCACAGACAATATCCGGCGCGAGCTGGACGCCATCCTTCCTGGAGGAAGCAGACGGAAGCGCATGCTTGATGACTACAATGAAGTACACCGGCGATTAGGAGAGAGCCATACCCCTGACAATGCCGCACAGCAAATGATTAAGTTCTTAAAACAATAACACAATGAAAAGACTATTTTTCCTTTTAACGCTGGTTTTCTCACTCACTGCCAGTGCGCAGGACATCCAGCTGCATTACGACTTCGGTCGTAACATCTATACCGGCGAAGAAGCCGGACGTTCCAAGGTTACCGCGACGCTGGAGCAGTTCAAGGCCGACAAGTGGGGCTCGTGGTTCTACTTCGTTGACGTAGACCTGAGCAGCCATTTCACGGAGGGTGCCTATACGGAGATATCGCGTGAGTTCAAATTGGGCACGCAGTCTCCCTTTGCCCTACATGCCGAGTACGACGGAGGACTCAGCCGTATGGGAAGTTTCCAGCAGGCAGGCCTTGCAGGTGTCGCCTACAACGGCCATAATGCCGACTTCTCGGACACATGGTCAGTGCAGTTGCTGTATAAGCAGGTGCTCAAGAGCTACGACAATACACACTCGTATGCCAGTGCGCAGCTGACGGGAGTCTGGGGGCTGAACTTCTTCAACAAGAAAGTGACCTTCTCCGGATTCATCGATTTCTGGCGCGGCGAGAAAGCTGACAATCATGGCTGTCTGGTCGTGCTCTCCGAGCCTCAGCTGTGGTTCAACCTCACCGAACACTTCAGCGTAGGTACGGAGTGGGAAATATCCAACAACTTCGTCTACAACACCTACAACGACAAGACATTCTTCTGGAACCCAACGTTAGGGTTGAAGTGGAACTTCTAAACACTTGCATTCCACTATGAGAAGAACCCTTCTGGCCACACTGCTACTCATTCTTACCTTCGCGGCCCATGCACGCCTCATCAAGGTGCTGGCCATAGGCAACAGCTTTTCGGAAGATGCCGTCGAGCAGTATCTGTATGAGTTAGCAGCGGCACAAGGCGACTCTTTAATCATAGGCAATGCCTACATCCCCGGCTGCACCCTCGACCGCCACTACGACAACCTGCGTGGCGACAGTGCCTTCTACGCCTACCGCAAGATTGTCGGCGGTACCAAGTCAGAGCGCAAGGGCACAACACTGAAGAACATCATCCGCGACGAACAATGGGATGTCATCTCACTGCAGCAGGCCAGCCATTATTCTGGCATCCCTACTACCTTCACCAGCCTGCCCCTACTAAAACGGCTCGTACAAAGCTACACCAGCAACCTCCATGTGGAGTTTGTCTGGCACATGACATGGGCATACGCCGACGACTTCACCTCCGACCGCTTCAGCGCATACGGCAACAGCCAGCGCCGCATGTACCACGACATCATCAGCACCATGCTCAACGTCCTGCCTGGTGTAGGCATCCGCCGCATCATCCCCTCCGGCACGGCCATCCAGCTGATGCGTTACCGCATGGGCGACATCATGAACCGCGACGGCCTACACCTCAGCTATACTTTGGGACGTTATACCGCTGCCTGCACCTGGTGTGAGTTCCTGACAGGCCGTAACATCGACGGCAACCCCTACCGTCCCGACACCATCACCGAAGAGGAGGCACAAGCCTGCCAGCAGGAAGCCCACGAAGCCTGCTTCATGCAGCGTCGCAACAGCTACGTCATTTTCTGAACACGACGGATAGAAATCGAGTAGGAGGTAAACACTAATCGTAGGTGTTTATCTCCTACTTTCATGTTTACCGACCTCTCACACCACCGTACGTGCCGTCCGGCATACGGCGGTTCCTACTTTGGATGCCATTCGAGGTATGAATCCAACAAGCATGGGTAGCCCTTCAATTTCAGGTTGGCATTGGAGATATTCCGAAAATATTGGTAGAGATTCATCTATTCCCTACTGGTATAATATCCTTCTGAGCTGTAACATGGGGCATGTATTTTTTCATAAACGGAATAAGAAGTGTACAGATTGACATGGTGAAAAACAAGTTAAGTACAAACAATTCCACTGAATTCATCTCAATGATTTTGCTTATAGAACTGGAAATCAAAACAGATACAAACTTGAACACGATCCCATGACTTACGAGTATCATTATAGAATACCGCCCCCAAAAACTAACCAAGGGTAGTTTACGAATCATTTTTGATAACAGGACAACACTAAGCACACCTAAAAAACCACATAAATAAATCAGCCAAACATTCTGGTAACTTATACCACTATTGGATCTCAAGTCATATTTAGGGGCCACAAAATACAAAAATAAAACGAAAAGGATAACAAACAGCGGTATCCATTTGTCCATCTTGTTCTTTTTAGCTAATGCTGTGAACCTAAAGGAATAATAGCCAAAGGCAAAAAAAGGAACAGATGTAAATGCGGAATCTATATAAAATGGCACCTCTATGCCATAATTGCTGAAAGTGACCCCCACCACACCAATGATTATAGAAAGCAATCCTATTGCTAACGGTTGTAGCTTTTTATCAAACTTCCCAGACAGCAAATAGCTTGTATAGAATATAAGATTCACCCAAAACAAACAAAGCAGGAACCATACATAAACGTTCGGGTAATCACCATGGAGCGTATTGACTACTACTGAATGGATATTCAATTGATAAAAAGTAGTGAAATACTGTATATCAAAAAAGACAAACAGGAAAAAAGCAAAAAGAAATGAGAATAAGAACCAAAACACAAATGGCAACAACAGTTTATTTAGCTTTCGTATAACAAAATCCAGCAATCCGCCATAAGTCTTAAAAAAACAACCGGATAGGAAAAAATACAATGGCAATCTAATTGATTTCATGATATTACTGGCCGGTAGCTCTACTTCATAGCGAACCGAGACATGATAGATAACAACAAGAAAAATGCAGAAACCCTTGGCTAAGTCAAAGAAATCTATTCTATTTTTCTCGCCTGAGCTTGCAATTCTATCTTGGGAAATCAATTGTTCTGACATTGTGTTATTAGTGTTATTGTTTGACTTTAATGACCTTAGGGAAGCTATTCCTGATCGCTTCATTTGTTTGCCGATTGCTTGAACTTAAAGGTGTAGAAGATGTCGCCTGCTGTAACTGTCAGTTGTAGTGGTCTTTCTTCCGCTGTTTCATTGGACTCGAAAACAACCTTCAATGTATTGCTGCTTGTCTCGGCCTTAAACCAATCTGTCGTTATCGTATGATAGTCATTCGCTTCACGAGGTGGGTAATAGTATTCTCCGTTAGATTCGGCATTCTCTATCCAGGGAGTTGAATAGTTTTTGCAAGAGAAAGTGAACTCCGTTCCTGTTTCGGAAACAGTATAAACACCCTCAGTTGTCTGTACTGGCACTTCTGCTTTCCAAACCATAGGGTCCCACTTCCCATCAGGGTCGTCGCTGCAAGAGGCGAGGGAGAAAGCAGCAAGCATCGCAAAGGCGAGTCTCCAAATCTTCATTGTTTTCATTTTATCTATTCGTTGTCGATGACGGATTATCCTGCCAGCTGGTGCAAGGAGGCACGGCGCAGCTTGCGAACGGCGGTGTCGCGAATCTGACGGACGCGCTCACGCTTGAGTCCGAGAGCTTCGCCAATTTCTGCCATGGTCTGACGCTCGCTGTCGACGCCGTAGTAGCGGACGACGACGGCCTGCTCACGTTCGTTGAGCACGGTCATGGCGTGGATGAGCTCGTCGGAAAGGGTGGCACGCTCCATGTCTTCGTCAGCTTTTTTGGCATTAACATCCTCCAGAACGTTGAGCAGTGTGTAGTTGTTCTGGCTGCCGATGGGCAGCGACTCGTCGGTCGAGAGGACGGGCGCCTCACCTGTTGCACGGCTGATGGCAGCCTCTATGCTGCGGCGGATATAGGGAGCCGCAAAGGTGACAAAAGGTTTCCCTCGGGAGGGATCATACTTCTCGGCAGCCTTCATCATGCCGATGCTTCCTTCACTGATGAGGTCGTCTGTGGTCAGGATGTCACTCTTGTACTGGCGTGCCAGCGTCACCACATAACCCATGTTCTTCGTTACCAGTTCGTCCTTATTCATATTCTTAACTCCTTTATTTCCAATTCATTAATCCTTACTGATTATACTTTTCCAACAGTCCCTTGACCAGCTTGCCGTAGACCTTGATGACATCGTCAGCCCAAGGACCAGTCGCCGTGGCACGGGGTAGCAGCATCGAACAGCTCTCGTTCTTGTCGCTGATGCTCCAGCACACCCAGCTGATGCCTAACCGCTCGCACATGCCTATCCACTGCTCTTCGCTCTCCGGGTCTATCTTGCCGTCGCCGGAAGCCTCGGTGGCTCCACTCTCGCTAATGAACACAGGGATGCCCTTCTTGACGGCTGTCTCGGTACGCTCACGCAGGTAGTCGCCATGGGTGGCAGCATAGAAGTGGACGGTATACATGATGTTGTCGAAACCCGTCAGCGGACTCTCAGCCACCAGGTGGATGTCCTGATCCCAGTGGGGACAGCCCATCAGCACGATGTTGTCAGGGTCGTAGCGGCGTATCTCGCCAATGACCTCGACAGCATATTTCTTCAGGTCGCTCCAGGTGTCCTCCACAGGTTCGTTGTATATCTCGTAGATGACGTGCGGATACTTGCCGTACTTCAGCGCCATCTCGCCGAAGAACTTCTTGGCCTCTTCTGTCTTGGTGAGGTGTGAGTGCCAGTCGATGATGACATAGACGCCCTCCTTGATGGCCGACTCGATGACGGGTGTCATGCACTGCATGGCATATTCAGGATTCTCCAAGTAGTTATCCTCTATCATGATGCCCATGGCGGCACGAACCACTGAGCAGTGCCAGTCCAGCTTCAGCGTCTGCACGATTTTCTTGTTGTAGAACCTGGGCCAGAGGTTGTGCCAACCTAAGCTGACGCCTCGCAGGATGACAGGATTACCCCGATGGTCACAGAGCTGTGCTCCTTTAACTTGCAGTTGTCCATACTGCTTCACAGGATCAATAGCGTGTGCAAAACATGTACACACACATAACAGAATAACGGTCAGAAGCTTCTTCATGTTGGTCTTTATTACTTTTATTTTTTACCTTTATTAAAACATCGACAGGGTGTAGAGGTAGACGACGGCGGCGGGGATGGCCATCAGCGACGAATCGAAACGATCGAGCATACCACCGTGTCCGGGCAGGATGTTGCCAGAGTCCTTGATGCCTAACGTACGCTTGAAGAGACTCTCCACCAAGTCGCCCCATGTACCGAAGACGACCACGACGAGCCCCAGACCAAGCCAGGCAGGCAGCGAGAGCATACCTCTTCCAGTATTGTCACCATCGAGTATCAGTGTGTTGTCGTAATAGCCGATAGCGTAAGCAGCAGCCAGCACGAAGATGGCACCGCCGATGCTTCCCTCCCACGACTTACCCGGCGAGATACGCGGGAAGAGCTTGTGGTGCCCCAACAGCGACCCGGTACAATAGGCTCCGGTGTCGTTGACCCACAGGAAGATGAACACCGAGAGCGGGAGGACGGAGTTGAACACCACCGTACCTTCAGGCGTGGCATTGAAGGCCAGCACGTTCAGCAGCGAGAACGGCAGGGCGATATACATCTGCGACAGCATGGTGTATGCCCAGTCGTTGATGGGATTGACCTGTCGCAGGTACAGCTCGGAGACAATCAGGTAGATGATGGTGACCAGATAAGGAATGAACACCACCGACTTGGCGGCACCCCCGTAGAGGTCGCTGCAGAAGTACGTCATGGCAAAGAAGAAATAGACTCCGGCCACCGTCGTAATGAAACGGTTGACACAAACCTGTTCACACTCGTCGTTCACCAGTCCGGTAAACTCCCAGATGGTCATGCCCGTAACAATGCTGAACAACAGTACCATGGCTTCAGGGCGCAGGAAACTGGCCACGATGGCAGCCACAAAGATGACGCCGGTAATCGTTCTGATGATGAGATTCTTCATAGCGGTAGCAGATTTTTACTTAACACTTTTCCCTTTTCACTCTTCACTTTTCCCTTCTTCACTATTCCCTTCATTAGCTTCCAACTCCTTGGCACGTCGCTCTGCCATGGCCTCAGCCTCGGCACGCTGCTGTGCCTCCAAGAGCTCCTCGGCACGGCTCGTCCAAGGACGCTTGCCGAAAATAGTCTCCACGTCATCGGCAAAGATGACCTCACGGTCTACCAGCAACTGAGCCAGCCGGGCATGCCCCTCAGCATGCTCCGTCAGAATCTGCTTGGCACGCTCGTACTGTTCGTTGATGAGCTTCAGCACCTCGTCGTCCATTATCTTCGCCGTCTCGTCCGAATAGGGTTTCTGGAAGGCATATTCATTCTTGTCGTAATAGCAGATGTTGGGCAGACGCTCACTCATGCCGGCGTATGCAATCATACCGTAGGCCTGCTTCGTGGTGCGCTCCAGGTCGTTCATGGCTCCTGTTGAGATATGGCCGATGAAGAGGTCCTCGGCAGCACGGCCGCCTAGCAGCGAACACATCTCGTCGAGCATGGCTTCCTTCGTCTGCAGCACACGTTCCTCAGGCAGGTACCAAGCGGCACCAAGTGCCTGTCCGCGAGGCACAATGCTGACCTTCACCAGCGGATTGGCAAACTCGGTGAACCATGAGATGGTGGCATGGCCGGCCTCGTGGATGGCAATGCTACGCTTCTCAGCCTCGGTCATGACCTTCGTCTTCTTTTCCAGACCTCCGATGATGCGGTCTACGGCGTCGAGGAAGTCCTGCTTGCCCACCCTCTCGCGGTTGAAGCGGGCAGCTATCAGGGCGGCCTCGTTGCATACGTTGGCAATATCGGCACCTGAGAAGCCCGGCGTCTGACGGGCCAGGAAGTCCACATCAACGGTCTCGTCAAGCTTCAGCGGTTTCAGATGAACGTTGAAGACCTCCTTGCGCTCGTTCAGGTCAGGCAGGTCAACATGTATCTGACGGTCGAAACGTCCGGCACGCAGCAAGGCCGAGTCGAGCATGTCGGCACGGTTAGTGGCTGCCAGGGTAATGATACCGCTGTTGGTACCGAAACCGTCCATCTCCGTCAGCAGGGCGTTCAGCGTGTTCTCACGCTCGTCATTGCCACCCATGGCGGGATTCTTCGAACGGGCACGACCCACGGCGTCTATCTCATCAATGAAGATGATGCACGGCGCCTTGGTCTTGGCCTTCTCGAAAAGGTCACGGACACGGCTGGCACCCACACCGACGAACATCTCCACGAAGTCAGAACCCGACATCGAGAAGAACGGCACTCCTGCCTCGCCAGCCACGGCTTTGGCCAGCAGCGTCTTACCCGTTCCCGGAGGACCAACTAGCAGGGCACCCTTGGGAATCTTACCACCCAGCTCAGTATATTTCTGCGGGTTCTTCAGGAAGTCCACTATCTCCTGCATCTCCTGCTTGGCACCGGCCTGACCGGCCACGTCCTTGAAGGTGATGCCTAAGTCCCCACCCTTCTCATACATCTGGGCCTTGGACTTACCGACACTGAAGATGCCTCCGCCCATGCCCATGCCTCCGCTACCGCCCATGCGGCGCATGAGGAAAATCCACACAAAGATGATGCCGCCGAAGAACAGGATGTTCATCAGCAGCGAGCTGAAAAACTCGCTCTCCTTGCTGTTGTCATACGAAAACTTCCCGCTGAACTTCTCCTGCTCGCGGGCTTCGTTCACAAACTGTTCCACCTGGTCTACCGAGCCGATGGCCACCGTCACGCTCGGGTTCTTGCCCGTCTGCTGCACACCCTGATGGAACACGTCGCGGATGTGCTCCGGCTTGACGTACATCTGCAAGGTATTGCTGTATTTGTTGACGACGATTTTCTCAGCATAGCCATTCATGACCATGACTTTAAAGTCCGAATAGCTGGTCTCTGTCTGCACACTCGAGTTCTCGTTGCCCTGTGTAAAGTAAAGCACAGCCAGCATGATGATGACCAAGCCGTAGATCCAGTTCATGTTGAACTTAGGCATGTTCATCTGCGGTCCCTTATTCGGTTGATGTCTATTCTCCATAATTTCTGTGATATCAGTGTTTTCTATGTCCTATTAGTCCAAATCGGGAATACGCGTAAGCGCAGCATCGTCCCACAAATGCTCCAGGTCGTAATAGTCGCGGATGTCGGGCAGGAAGACGTGAACCAACACGTCACCATAGTCCATGGCAACCCACTGGGCATTCTCCAGACCAACAACCTTCGTAGGCTTCTCGCCCAACTCCTTATGGGCGAAGTCGCCTATCGACTCCGTGATGGCCTCGACCTGTGTCGGTGAATTACCCTGACAGATGACAAAATAGCTGCAGATGGCTCCGTCAATGTCCTTCAGATCTGCTACAACAATGTTTGACCCTTTCTTTTCCTGTATTCCTTTTGTGATGGTCTGTACTAACTGTGATGTTTGCTCCATTAATATATTAATAATGTAAAATTGAGGTACAAAGGTACACCTTATTCTCGACAAAAACACATATTTACCCTTTTTTTTGCGCTTTTTTATAAAAAATACGAGATTTTTTTTGCAGATTCCGAAAAAAGTCGTACCTTTGCACCGCAAAAATCAAAAAAGTTCCTTTAGAAGAGGAAAAGACATTGGGGTATGGTGTAATGGTAACACTGCAGATTCTGGTCCTGCCTTTCCTGGTTCGAGTCCGGGTACCCCAACAGAATGAGTCGCTAAGTCGTTGGAAACCAACAACCTGGCGACTTTTTTGTTAAAAAGCAAATGAACAAAACTAAGGAAAAGCAAACAAAATGAAGAAAAAGCTATTTGCGATGGCTATCGTGATGGGTACTGCCCTTACCGCAATGGGACAGTTGTCGATGGACATCAACACGAAGAAGTTAGGTGCGCCTATTCAGTCGACCATGTATGGCATTTTTTTCGAGGACATCAACTATGCCGCTGACGGAGGACTGTACGGTGAGCTGGTGAAGAACCGCTCCTTCGAGTTTCCGCAGCACCTGATGGGCTGGCAGGCCTTCGGCTGTGTCAACGTGAAGGATGACGGACCGTTCCAGCGTTGTCCGCACTATGTGGAGCTGAGTGATCCGGGTCATCGCGACCGCCGTACAGGCTTGGTCAACGAGGGCTACTTTGGCATCGGCGTGAAGCAGGGCGAGCAGTATCGCTTCACCGTATGGGCCAAGACTCCGAAGGACAAGGCTACCATCCGCGTACAGCTTATCGACGAGAGTTCGATGGACGAACGTCAGGAGTTTGTCGAGCAGAAGTTAGAGATTAACTCGAAACGATGGGAGAAATACGTCGTCATGCTGAAGTCTCCGAAGACACTGAAACATGCCAAGCTGCGCATCTATCTGCAAGGTCCGAACAGCGTCTGTCTGGAACACATCTCGCTGTTCCCCGCCAATACCTATAAGCATCGCGAGAACGGTCTGCGCCGCGACCTGACACAGGCTTTGGAAGACCTGCACCCGGGCATCTTCCGCTTCCCCGGCGGATGCATCGTCGAGGGTGTCGACTTAGCCACACGCTACCAGTGGAAAAATAGCGTAGGTCCCGTTGAAAACCGTCCACTGAACCAGAACCGCTGGGAGTACACCTTCGACCACCGCTACTTCCCCGACTACTACCAGTCGTACGGACTCGGCTTCTTCGAGTTCTTCCAGCTGGCTGAGGATATCGGTGCCGAACCGCTGCCCGTCATCTCGTGCGGACTGAGCTGTCAGTTCCAAAATCCTGACCCCACGAAGCCCGGCGTGCATGTGGCACTGGACGACCTCGGTCCCTACATCCAGGATGCACTGGACCTCGTGGAGTTTGCCAATGGCGACGTCACGACGACATGGGGTAAGGTACGCGCCAATATGGGTCACCCAGCCCCTTTCAACCTGAAGTTCCTCGCCGTGGGTAACGAGCAGTGGGACTACGACGAGGCACATGGCGGTTACGGTCCTGTGTTTACCGAGCGTCTGAAGAAGTTCAGCGATGCCCTGCGTGCCAAGTATCCAAACCTGAAGCTCATCGGTACCACGGGTCCGAACAGCGAAGGCTGGGACTTCGACCTGCTGCAGCCCCGCATGAAGCAGCTAAAGGTTGACCTCTACGACGAACACTACTACCGCGACGAACAGTGGTTCCTCACCCACGGTCTGCGCTACGACACCTACGACCGCAAAGGTCCCAAGGTGTTTGCCGGCGAATACGCCTGTCATGGCAAGGGCAAGAAGTGGAACCACTACGAGGCAGCCATCCTCGAGGCTGGTCACATGACGGGCTTCGAGCGCAATGCCGACATCGTTCACATGACCACTCCTGCCCCACTCTTCGCCCATGTTGACGGCTGGCAGTGGCGCCCCGACCAAATCTGGTACGACCAGACGCAGATGTTCAAGACCGTCAGCTACTATGTGCAGCAGATGTATGCCACTAACAAGGGAACCCACGTGCTGTCGCTGACTGCCAACAAGCAACCTGTGGCCAATCAGGAGGGACAGCACGGACTCTTCGCATCAGCTACCTTCGATAAAGCCGCCAACGAGGTAATCGTCAAGGTTGTCAACACGTCGAAGACCGAACAGCCCATTACGCTGAACATGAAAGACCTGACAGGAGCGACGACTGCCCAGACCATCACACTGAGCCACAAGGGTATGGACGACGAGAACAGCATCCAGCGCCCAGAGCTGATTACCCCCAAGCAGGGCACCATCGCTGTAGAAGCTGGCAAGAAGCAGAGCGTCATCAACGACCAGCTGCCTGCCATGTCGTTCCGCATCTACCGGATTAAAAACAATCCTTAATTCAAGTTTCACATATTAAGTAGATATAAGAAGATAAATGGAGATAGCCGCTTTTCAGCGGCGGAAGATAGAGGACATTAGTCAAAAACAGCACGTTACCTACCTATTAGCTCGATGTGAGTGCCATGGTGACGAGGCGTCAGTATGCTGGTAACATTGAGTCAGTCGGTGCCTGTCGAGGCGTCAGTATCATCATCGTTCTGGGGCAAAGTTACAGATTTTCAGGAACTTATGCAATGCCCCTTGTACACAGGACGCGTATGCAAGATGCACGCATGTGTACATAACTCTATGCGTATGTGTAGTTTTCAGATATTTATATTTTCATAACGAGTCGTTGACATTTTTTAAAAAAAACACGAAAACACGTTTACACGTTAAGCGATTGCAAAAAGTTCGGACGTGAAGCCAATATAATATAATAAATATATTTATTATTATATTGAATTATATATTATATATAGTTGGAATTTTGATTTTGTCTTAACGTGTAAACGTGTTTTCGTGTTTTTTCGTGCTTAACAACCTAATAACAAGCAACTTACAGAATACAATCATAAAAAAAAGGAAACATACCACACAAAGAGTCGACCCTTGATTATCGCGTTTATAAGGGTTTGTGGCCAGACGATTTTTATTTATTACTGTCCGCTAAACATGTTTCCCCGTTCTGAGGTTGCTTTATAGTCAGCAAATCCAGAATTCCAGCCCCTTTCCAAGCCCCCTGTCACG
>Ga0310690_10005340_pt1 | contig 17514 bp, 11 predicted proteins | sample AusTroGonzalo_MG_2_FD_207661 | JGI IMG/M metagenome (GOLD analysis project Ga0310690, IMG submission 207661) | Bovine rumen microbial communities from tropical cattle in Woodstock, Queensland, Australia - Gonzalo_04 (v2) (version 2) | ecosystem: Host-associated > Mammals > Digestive system >...
AACCCGTTCGGAAATCACATCCGCCGTGTCTGTTGTCAGTGCAGACAAACTCAACGATGTGGTGACCAGCGACCTCTCCCACATGCTCCAGGGCAAGGTGGCCGGCGTATCCGTGGTCAACAGCAGCGGTCAGCCGGGTTCCTCCGCTTCCGTCCGCATCCGTGGTACATCCTCCCTGAACGCGCCGCAGGAGCCGCTCTACGTGGTCGACGGTATCATCGGTGGCTCGTACGATCCGAACGACGTTGAAAGCGTCACCGTGCTGAAGGATGCCGGTTCCACCGGTATGTATGGTGCCCAGGCCAACGGCGGCGTGATCGTCGTGACCACCAAGAAAGCGAAAGGCGACCAGCTGCAGTTCAACTGGAAGTCGTCGGTCGGCCTGGTCCAGCCGGACTTCAGCCGCCAGCGCCTGATGAACTCCCGCCAGCTGTATCAGTACTACCGTGAATATTATCGCGACCCCGAGACCGGACTGGTCGACGACGTCGCCATGCAGGCGGTCGCGCCCAAGTCGGTGATGGACACCGATACGGACTGGCGCGGCCTGGTCTACCAGAATGCACTGCTCCACAGCCATTATTTCTCCGTCGCGGGCAGGACGGAAAAGAACTCCTTCTACAACAGTATCTCGTACTATGACGAGCAGGGTACCCTGAAATACACGGGTTACAAGAAGGTCAACATCCGTTCGAACAATACGATGTTCCTGACGAAGTGGCTGACGATGACCCACAACCTCAATGTCTGGGCCGACACGCAGGACCAGCCGGACGACCTGCTGGTCTACTACGTGCTGCAGGGTGTCGCCTGGGACAGCCCGTATGACGAAGACGGCAACCTCCGTCCGTTCTCTGGCCGTACCGATCTCTATTCCCGCTACGACAAGAATCCGTTGATCGGTTATTCCGACCGGGAAAAAGACTCCCGCACCTCGAAGAGCTTCGGCGTGGACTATGACTTTGTGATCAACGCACAGATCACCCCCTGGCTCTCCTTCGTATCGCAGAACCGCGTGAGCGCCAGTGCTGCCACCTTCGATTACCACCGCACCGCCGACGTGGAATACATGCAGCCCGGCGACCAGGTGGAAGGCGAACAGTCGCTCGACTATGGCGGTATCACCACCAACATGTTCAAGGTCAAGAAGGACTGGGGACTGCACTCGTTCGACGCCCTCGTCGGCTATGAGGCCCAGCGCTCCCGGTATCAGTATGTGTATGGGGAAGGCAAGGGTCTCCCGTATGGCCTTTACGTGTTGAGCGTGGCTTCCGACAGCAAGGACGTAGCCGGATCGTATTCCATCTCCGGCATGCAGTCCTTCATCTCCCAGGCCAGCTACAACTACGCTTCCAAATACTTCATCAACGCGTCGTTCCGTATCGACCAGTCCTCGACCTTCAACAAGCAGAACCGAACGGCCATGTTCCCGAGCGTTTCGGGTGCGTGGGTGATCAGCAACGAGGACTTCTTCGACAACTCCTTCGTTACCAACCTCAAGTTCAAGGTCAGCTGGGGTAAGACCGGTATGAAAGACATCGGTGCCAGCAAGTACCTCGAGGCCTTCTCCTACAGCACGCAGTACGACAACCACTCGGCCGCTACGGCCACCCAGATGGCCAACGCCAACCTGAAATGGGAGCAGACCACCCAGTTCAACGTCGGTGCCGAGATCGGTCTCCGCGACTGGCTGTCCCTCGACCTGAACTGGTACCGCAACAAGACCAACGACCTGCTCGTCTACCGCGACCTCCCGCCGTCCGGCGGCTTCTCGCAGCAGTGGCAGAACCTGGGTTCCGTGATCAACACCGGTTTCGAGGCCGCCATCAACGCGACGCCGGTCAAGACCCGCGACTGGCGTTGGGACGTGGACTTTGAAATCGCCTACAACAAGAACTGGCTCACCGGATTCGGTGAAGGCGTGACTGTTACCAAGTCGAACTATTCCGGCGTCTCGCAGGTCTACCACGACGGCGGCCAGCTGGCTACCTGGTATCTCCGCGAATATGCCGGCGTCGACCCGCAGACGGGCCGCAACACCTATATCGATGAGAACGGCCAGAAGACCTTCGACTACTCTTCCGCCCGTTACATCGAGGCAGGTTCGCCGATCATCCCCTGGCAGGGCGGTCTCTCGACGGCCTTGAGCTGGAAGAACCTCAAGCTGTCGGCTACCAGCAACTTCGTGTGGGGCAACCAGCTCTACGGCCGCAGCCGCGCCAGCGAACTGGCCATCTGGGTCGAGAACTCCCTGCTGCCTTCCAACGAAGACAAGATCTGGCGCCGTCCCGGCGACATCGCCACCATCGGCTCGCCGGCTTACGCACCGGCCACCCTCTACCACACGGGTTACCTGGTGCCGGGCAACTATTTCAAGATCCGCAACATCACCCTGTCGTACACCCTTCCCAAGAAAGTCATGAAGAAATGCGGTTTGACGTTCTCGCTCTCCTGCGACAACGTGGCCACCTTCACGACGGTCTGGGGTGGTGACCCTGAAGTGGATATGACCGGCTCGGGCATCATCGGTACCATCGAAGGCATCGACGACCGCTACCCGAACAAACGGCAGTACATTTTCCAGGTGAACTTCACTTTCTAAATCCGGAATACCATGAAAAAGATATTTTCCATTCTGCTTGCCCTGACAGTCTCCTGCTGCCTGTTCACGGGCTGCAACCTCGACATCGCTCCGGCCGACTCCCTGACCGGTGAGCAGATGACCGCATCTCCTTCGGGTCTGGAAGACATCCTCAACGGCTGCTACGCCACCATGAAGGACGATACCGATGAAAGCAACTATTGGTGGGGCCGCCAGTACTACCATTTCGGCGACTTCTCTTCCGACGACGTAGTCTACGGTCATGAAACCTCCGACGACCTGAACATGGTCTTCCGCTACGATGAGCGCTCTTCCGTGCTCGGCAACTTCCGTAGCTTCTGGGCCCTGAACTACAAGCTCATCTATTCCTGCAACGTGGCCCTCGCGACCATCGCACAGAAAGAAGAGCTGACGGAACAGGACATTTACCTCCGCGGAGAGGCTGAATTCTTCAAGGCCTTCTGCATGCATGCTCTCCTGAAGAACTACGCCAAGCAGTACGATCCCGCAACGGCTTCTACCGACCTGGGCATCATCCTCCGCATGGACAGCTCCGATTCGGAACTCAAGGACCGCGCAACGGTGGCCGAGAGCTACGAAGAGATCATCAACCTGCTGCTCCAGGCTGAGCAGGACTTCATGGCCGGTGATTTCCCGTCCCGTGCCGAGAACAAGGGCTTCGCCTCGCTGGGCGCCGCCCAGGCCATGCTCTCCCGCGTGTATGTCTTCACCCAGGACTGGCAGAAGGCAGCGGATTATGCGACCAAGGTCATCAACAGCGGCGAATATGAACTCGAGTCCGCCAAGAAGTTCCCGAGCTACTTCACCGAGACCTACAACCGCGACGAAACCATCTGGTGCCTGCGGATGATCCCCACCGACGACCAGGGAAGTGCTTCGGTCGCCTCGATGATTTATAACGGCGCTTCCGGATGCTGGGGTGAGGAAGGCTACAGCAAGCCCCTGCTTGACGACATGAACTTTGAGAAAGACCAGTACATCGACGTGGACTGCCGTTTCAGCTTTGTCTGCGCGCCTTACCTGAAGAACGGTCTGGTCCTCTATCCCTGCTCCAAGCACACCTGGCAGGACGGCATCGGAACGCTCTGCTCGCACCCGCTCATCCGTCTGGCAGAGGTGTACCTCAACCGCGCTGAGGCCTATGCCCACCTGGGCAACGAAGCCGCCGCGCTGGCCGACCTCAACGAGATCATCAACCACCGCATGGACTACGACGTAGCTGCCAAGAAGGGTTACTCGAAGGCCGACTACCAGCTGACCAGCGCCAGTATCAAGACGAACCTGGTCGACCTGGTCCTCACCCAGAAACGCGTCGAACTCTCTTTCGAGGGCTTCCGTTTCTATGACCTGGTCCGCAACAAGAAAGACGTGATCCGCAACTACTGGGGTTACCACACCAACTACGTCAACGGCCAGAGCACCGGTATCGCGCCGGGTCTCGACGCTCCGGGTGTCACGACCAAGTGGAACTACGGCCGTCTGCTCTGCCCGATTCCCCAGCAGGAAATCCTCAACAATCCCGCTTGTACCCAGAATGAAGCTTATAAATAAGTCACTGTCATGAAAACAATCAGAATATTCTTAACGGCCCTTGTCCTTTCGGTCTGCTCCCTGACGGCCTGTGTCCATCTCGGAGACCTCGACCTGGAACCCATTCCGGACATCTCGTTCACCTACGATTGCGCGGGCCTGACCTATACTTTCACCGCGGCCGATGCCTCCGATGTCAAATGGAACATCGTGGGTGAAACCGAAGGTAGCGGCGACGTCTTCACCTATACTTTCCGCAAGCCGGGCAGCTACTGGGTGTCGATGAGCGGAAACTACAACGGCGAACAGCAGACGGTTTCCACCAAGATCCTCGTCGCCAAGGCTTCCGTCGTCAAGCTCGACGATGGCACCATCTCCGACTGGGATGCCGTGACCTATCCCGACTTCATGCTCTACGGCAACGACGGTACGAGCTACGGCAAGTTCGACTATGATGCCAACTACATCTACTTCATGTTCGTCCTTGAAGAACAGGATATGTTCAACATCGACGAAGCCATCTGGAACCTCCGTCTCGATGCCGACGACAACAGCCAGACCGGTTACTCCACCAAGAGCCTCGGCTGCGAGTGGTACTACGAAGGCAACTGCTGCGGCGAAGAGCCTTGGGACGATTGGTACATTGGTCTTGAGGACGACCTCGAATGGACCGATACCGTGAAAGAAGTGATGGGTACGACCGGTGTGACTGATGACGGCAAGTTCTTCTTCGAACTCGGCATCAGCCGCAAGACCTTCGGCATCAAGACGGCCTCCGTGGCGTTCTTCACGAAATTCTACAACTCCGACTGGGACGATGCCGTGGCCTTCAAGGACAAAGACGGCAATACCTCCCTCCACCTGGCGCTCGACAAAGAGTAAGGTATGATGAGAACTTATTGGAAAGTTGTTTTGTTGGGGCTGAGCCTCCTCTCGTTCCTGGGCGCCTGCCGCAGGGACGAGGGGAACGGGCTCAGTTCCTATGTGACACCTTATCCTTACGATACCGTATCGGTGCAGCAACCGCCCGTGACCAACGAGGTCCGCAACGTCATCTTCCTGATCGGCGACGGCATGGGTCTCGAGCAGGTGAGTTGCGCGTGGGTGCTGAACCACGGCAAGCTGAACCTCGACAACATGCCCGTGGTGGGCCTTTCGCGGACCTACAGCCTGAGCGACCTGATCACCGATTCGGCGGCGGGCGGAACGGCGCTGGCCGTCGGCGAGAAGACGGCCAACAACTACGTGGGAGTCGATCCCCAAGGCCGTCCGCTGACGTCGATGCTGGTGAAGGCACAGGAAAAAGGGAAGAAGACGGGCGTGGTGGTGACCTGCCACATGGCAGACGCCACCCCCTGCGATTTCTGCTGCCACGTGGATGACCGCTACAAATACGACGAGGTCATCGCCGGGTATGCGGACTGCGGGGTCGATTTCATCGCGGGCGGCGGCCGGGACTATTTCCGCAAGAACCGGAAAGACGGTCGCGACATCGAGGATGAGATGGCCCGCAAGGGCTATGCCCTGGCCCACGACGAAAGCTCGCTGATGGAAGCGCAGCTGCCCATCCTGGCCCTGCTTTCCGACGACAACCTCCCGGTGGCCCTCGAACGGGGCGACCTGTTCCGCCACATGGTGGCCAAGGCCCTGCAGGAGCTGTCGGCACAGAGCGGCGACAAAGGCTTCGTCCTGATGATCGAAGGGTCCAGCATCGACGACTGGCAGCACGAAAACCGCATCGACCTGGCCATGGAGGAAATCCTCGACTTCGACCGCACGCTGGGCGACGTCCTGCAATGGGCGGCGGCCGACGGGCATACGCTCGTTGTCGTCACGGCCGACCATGCCACGGGCGCGCTGACCCTGCAGGACGGAAACCTGGAGGAAGGCCGCATCGAAGTGGCTTTCGGCAACGATTCTCACAACGGCATCGCCGTTCCCTATTATGTCTGGGGTCCCGGGAGCGACCGTTTCGGCGGCATCCTGGAGAATGCCGGACTATCCCGACTGATCACATCCTTTATTTGAAACCTATAGCATGAAACGTACACTCATCCTTTTATCCGCCGTGCTCGTCCTGGCTGCCGGTTGCTGCAAGACGCCCGACAAGATCATCAAGACGCCCGTCCCGGCCCGTCCGGCCGGTCAAACCGATGTCCTGGGCCTGACGGCAGCACCGATCGAGACCGTCCACATCGGCGTGGTGGGCCTGGGCATGCGCGGCAGTGAAGCCGTCAACCGCCTGGCGCAGATTCCGGGTGCCGAGATTACGGCCCTCTGCGACCTGCTGCCCGACCGCGTGGCTTCCAGCCAGGAGATCCTGGCCCGGCGCGGAAAACCTGCCGCCAAAGGGACATACAGCGGCGAGCAGGAATCCTGGCGGGGCCTCTGCGAACAGGCCGACGTCGACCTGGTGTATATCTGCACCGACTGGCTCAATCACTACCCGATTGCCATGTATGCCATGGAATGTGGCAAGCACGTGGCCATCGAGGTGCCCGCCGCCCTCGACATGGACGAGATCTGGGGCCTGATCAACCAGTCGGAGAAGACCCGCCAGCACTGCATGATGCTCGAGAACTGCATCTATGACTTTTTCGAGATGACGACCCTCGAGATGGCACAGCGCGGTCTCTTCGGCGAAATCATCCACGTGGAAGGCGCCTACTGCCACAATCTCGATCCCTACTGGGATGAATACTGGAACAACTGGCGGCTCGACTACAACCAGAAGCATCGCGGAGACGTCTATCCGACGCACGGCATCGGCCCGGTGTGCCAGGTGCTTGACATTCACCGCGGCGACCGCATGACGACGCTCGTGTCGATGGACACCAAGTCGTTCAACGGCGCCAAGATCGCCACCAACCACGAAGGCAAGCCGGTGACGGAATTCGCCAACGGCGACGAGACCTCCACGCTCATCCGTACCGAAAAAGGCAAGACCATCCTCATCGAGCACGATGTGATGACGCCGCGTCCGTACAGCCGCATGTATCAGGTGGTGGGCACCGACGGCTATGCTTCCAAGTATCCGATCGGTGAGTACTGCCTGCGTGTCGACAAGCCTGCCGACAAGGTGGACGCCCGTCACATCAGCGACGAGAAAGTCTATCGCGATGAAGAGGCGGCCACGCTGCAGGCCGGTTATCGCAACGTCATCCTGACGCCCGAGTTTGAGGCGCTGGCCAAATCGGTGGGCGGCCACGGCGGCATGGACTTCATCATGGACTACCGCCTGGTGTACTGCCTGTGTCACGGCCTGCCGCTTGACATGGATGTGTACGACCTGGCCGAGTGGTGCTGCGTGGCTCCGCTCTCCCGTGTTTCGCTCGAGAACGGCTCGATGCCCGTCGAAGTGCCCGATTTCACCCGCGGCGCCTGGAACCGGGTAAAGGGTTTCCATTACGCCCTTGCGGAGGAATAGGCGATGGACGAACGCTTGAAACAGATTGTCGGTCACTTTGCCGTTGCAGGCAGGGTGACCGGCATTCGTCCGTTGGGGAACGGATTGATCAACGACACCTTCCTGGTAGAGACGGACGGTCCGGACAACTATGTGCTTCAGCGCATCAACCAGGGTATCTTCCGCGACGTGGACCTGTTGCAGCACAATATCGACTGCGTGACGCGCCACATCCGGCGGAAGCTGGAGGCGGCGGGAGAGACCGACATCGACCGCAAGGTGCTCCATTTCCTTCCCGAACGCAGTACGGGCAAGAGTTATTGGACCGACGGCACCCAATGGTGGCGCGTGTCGGTGTTCATCCGCGACGCGCTGACCTATGAGGCCGTGACGCCCGAATATGCAGGCTATGCCGGCCAGGCTTTCGGCCAGTTCGAGGCCATGCTCGCCGACCTGCCTGACAAGTTGGGCGAGACGATCCCCGATTTCCACAACATGGAACTTCGGGCGCGTCAGCTGCGCGAAGCCGTGGCCGCGGATGCGGCCGGCCGGATGGCCGATCCCGTGGTGCAGGATCTGGTCGATGCGATGTTCGCCTGCGAGGAGGAGATGTGCAAGGCCGAGCGCATGTACCGCAAAGGCATCCTGCCCAAGCGCATCTGCCACTGTGACACAAAGGTCAATAACATGCTTTTCGACCGGGACGGCAACATCCTCTGTGTCATCGACCTCGACACGGTGATGCCTTCGTTCGTCTTCTCCGATTTCGGCGATTTCCTGCGCACGGCGGCCAACACGGGCGCCGAGGACGACCCGAATCTCGACAACGTGAACTTCAACATGGAGATTTTCCGGGCCTTCGCGAAGGGTTATCTCTCCTCGGCCGGGGCGTTCCTCACGCCTGTCGAGCGCGAGAACCTGCCTTTCGCCGCCACGCTCTTCCCCTACATGCAGGCGGTCCGTTTCCTGGCCGACTACATCAACGGGGACACGTACTACAAGATCAAATATCCGGAGCACAACCTCGTCCGGACCCGTGCGCAGTGGAAGTTGTTCCAGGAGGCGCGGACCCGGCTGGACGAAATGGCCGCCTTTATCGCGTCAGAGGCGTAAGAATTTGCGTCAGATATTTTTCATCGACAGCGTCGAACGTATCCGTTTCGGCGCTGTCGATGTCTAATTCACCCCAGACTTTTCCTTCGCGGAAGATCGGAATCACAATCTCGCTCCGCGAAAGGGCGCTGCAGGCGATATGGCCCGGGAACTGGTCTACGTCGGGAACGATGAGGGTACGGCCTTCTTTCCAGGCGGTGCCGCAGACGCCGCGGCCGTATGCGATGCGGGTGCAGGCGACGGGGCCCTGAAAGGGGCCGAGCACGAGTTCCTGGTCGTTGCCGTCGGGGGTGGGGAGCACGCGGTAGAAGCCTACCCAGTGGAAGCCGAATTTGGCATGGATGGCGGCGGCCACATTGGCCATATTGGCGATCTCGTCGGTCTCGCCTTCCGTGAGGCCCGCCACTTCCAGCAGCAGTTCCTCGTATTTCTCTTTTTTAGTCATTCGTTCTTCATTTTTCTGGCTTTGCTTCTCTGCTCTGGGTTTTGTCTGTCTCGCAGAAAAAATGCTCGACATCCAAAACCCACCCGCAGTGTTGCGCAAAGCCTCGTTCTTGTTTTTGCCGCATGGCTGCGGGTGGTTTTTCGGAGCCGCGAGCTTTTCTCAGCGAGCGGGACGAAAACCAGAGCAGCGCAGCAAAAACAAGTTTTTTAGTATCTTTGTAAAAATACACATTTTTCTTGTAATGAAGCGATTTCTCCTGTTTTTTGCGCTGACGGTGCTGGCCGTCGGTTGCAGTACCGATAAAAAGGCATATTCGGTGGTGAAGCCGATCGCTGTAGAAGACGCCGTTGCGCAGCGGGGTATTGACCAGTGCATGGCGCTGTGGCGGCCGGAAGACGGCACGCAGGCCGAATTCGAGGCTTTCGTCCGCGAATGGCTCGCTCCGACGCCCGAGGTGCGCCGCGTCCTCTACGACAAACTCGCCCGCGCCCTGGAAATCTTCAACACCCAGCAAAACCAGCTCACCATCGCGCTGAGCCGCCCCACCATCCTTGCCGAAGGAGAACCTGGTGCCATCGACTACCTGCTGAGCAGCTATGATGCCGGCGCGCACCACTCTGACGACATGTTTGCCAACAAGGTGGCATTCATCACCATCCTCAATTTCCCCCACTATACCCTGGCCGAAAAGAATCAGCTGGGTCCGCAGTGGAGCCGGCTGGAATGGGCCTATGCCCGGATGGGCGACCTGTATACGGATCGGGTGCCGGCCCAGGTGCAGCAGCGTGTCACGGCAGCGCGCAGTGCGGCTGAAGGCTATGTCGACACCTACAACATCCGGATGGGGCACCTGCTCACCGAAGAAGGGGAGCGGCTCTTCCCCGAGGAGATGTCGCTGCTCTCCCACTGGAACCTGCGCGACGAGCTTAAGTCGAACTACGCCGACGTGCCCCATGCCCGCGAGAAGCAGGAAATGATCTACCAGGTGATGGAACGCATCGTTACCCAGACGATTCCCGCCGAGGTGGTTAACAACCCGGCTTATGACTGGGCGCCGGTGTCGAACCGGGTGTGGAAGGAAGGACAGGAAGTCTCGCTCCCGGCCGAGGGAGAAGTGCGCTACAGCCATATTCTCAACCAGTTCCACGCTTTCCGGGAGCTGGACCGCTGGTGTCCGTCGATGCCCACAGAAATCGCCCGTAATTTCGAGGGCAGTCTCGAGATGTCCGACCAGGAAGTGGAGGACCTCTTCGTCCGCTTCGTTTCCTCAGAGGAGGTGCGCAATGTAGGGGCGCTGATCGCGGAGCGGCTTGGGCGCCCGCTGCGTCCCTACGACATCTGGTACGACGGCTTCAAAGGCCGCTCAGCCATCCCCGAGGAACAGTTGACCGCCGAGACGCGCCGCCGTTATCCCGATGCGGAAGCTTTCCACCGCGACATGCCGCGGATGCTCCGCAACCTGGGCTTCGACCCTGCAGAGGCGCAGTTCCTCGCCGACCACATCGTCGTGGAGGCCGCTCGCGGTTCCGGACATGCCTGGGAGTGCCTGGGCCGCACCGAGCCGGCTCGCTTGCGCACGCGCATCGGTCCTGACGGTATGGACTACAAGGGCTACAACATTGCCGTCCACGAGTTCGGCCACAACGTAGAGCAGGTCACCGACCTCTATCACATCGACTACTACACGCTCTTCGGCGTGCCCAACAATGCGACCACCGAAGCGATGGCTTTCCTTTTCCAGGCGCGTGACCTGCAGCTGCTCGGCTACGGTCGCCAGCAGATGGACGACAATGCCACGCTCGACATTTTCTGGGGGATGTACGAGATCATGGGCGTCAGTCTGGTCGATATGTACACCTGGCGCTGGCTCTATGCGCATCCTGCCGCCACGGCGGCTGAGCTGCGCGATGCGGTGCTGGCCATTGCGCGCGACGTTTGGAACCGTTACTATGCGCCGGTGCTCGGCACGGAAGATTCACCGCTGCTGGCCATCTATTCGCACATGCTCAACTATCCAATGTATCTGCCGAACTATCCGGTCGGCCACATCATCCACTATCAGCTGGAGGAGCATCTGCGACGGTGCGGCAGCGACGCGGCTTTCGCCGCGGAGCTGCAGCGCATCTACCGTCAGGGCCGCCTGACGCCCCAGGCCTGGATGCAGGGTGCCGTCGGCGCACCCATCAGCGTCGACCCCATCCTCTCCGCCGTCCGTTCGATCTTGAAGTAGCGCCATCGAAGTCGCTCCGCTTATGCGGGCTCAACCTGAGGCGTGTTCAGAACCCTCGTTGCGCCGAGGGCGTCTGCAACGAGGAACACTGAACACTCCACCAGGCCAGCGCACAGCCCGCGCTCCGCGACCTGTGTCTACTGGGCTCCGCCCAGACCTTCCGCTACGACAAGCTATTCCACAAGGCTCTCCCGCTCGGTCTCCGCTAGCGCCTGATGGCGCCTGTTATTAGCGAGCGGAACAGCGGGTGGTTTTTGGAGCCGCGAGCATTTTTCTGCGAGCGGGACAAAAACCAGAGCCCCGTATTACTTATATCCAATCGGGGTACGATGGCTGCGGGGGCCGAGGGAGGAGGGGTTGCAGCGGATCGAGTCTTCGAGGTGGTGCTGGGTGATGGGCTCGTCGGCGAGGGCGGCAACCAGGGCGGCATCGTTGACGATAAAGGCGATGTCGGAAGAAGCGTAGCCGTCGGTGATGGCGGCCAGCGCCGACGAATCGATGTCGTCGGCCAGAGGCCGGTTTTTCAGATGGTGGACGAACATGGCCTGCCGCGTCGCGGCGTCGGGCGCAGGAATCTCGACCTGCAGGTCGAGCCGGCCCTTGCGGAGAATGGCCGGATCGATCATGTCCATCCGGTTGGTGGTGCCGATGACGAAGATGCCCCGCTGCGCACAATTGTTGAGCTGTGACAGGAACTCGTTGACCTCTTCCGGCCGGTGCCGGGCGGCATCGCTGCCACGGGCAGGCACGAAGGAGTCGAATTCATCGAAACACAGGACAGTGGGCGCCTTGGCCGCCGCCTCCTGGAAGAGAGCGGCGATTTTGCCCTGCGTGCCGTGGATGTAGGTGCTGCCGATGTCCGAACCATTCACCAGCATGTAGTTGAAGCGCGATTCCTCGGCGAATTTCTCGGCGAAGTAGGTCTTGCCGCAGCCCGGCGGGCCATAGAGAAGCATGCCGTTGGGCGGCAGGAGACGGTACTTGCGCGCCTTCTCGCGGTCGCGCAGCACCCAGATGACCCGCTCTGTCAGCATCTTTTTGAGTTCGTCCATCCCCGCCACATCGGCGAAACCACCGCTGCGGGTGTTGCGCTGCAACTTCTTTTTGAGCTCCGTGCCGTCAGTGATCGCCACCAGACCGTCGGAAGAGGCGGGTTTCTTCGTCGCGCCATGGGCACCGTCAGCCGCACGCTGCTGGCCGTCGACGGCCGCGCCGGTCAGCATCTCAAGCATCCGGACGGTAGAGGGGCGGTTTGTCGGATGCATGTTCAGCCCCGTCAGCACGATGTTCTGCAGCACGCGGTCGCTGGCGTGGAGGGCTGCGGGCCAAACGGGCTCACGCCGCCGCATCTCGGCCAGACGTGCCCTGCGCTCCGCGAAGGTATCCTCTTCGTCCCAATTGACCGTCCAGGGCGTCTTCCCGCAAATTAGGGTATAGATGAGCGCTGCCACGGAAAAAGCGTCGCTGGCGTCGGTGAAGATGCCGTCGAGGGCTTCGGGTGCCGTGAACAGCAGGTTCAGGTCTTCCATCGGGAAAGGCGGTTCTCCTTGTGTGATCTCGGGACTGGCGTGGCCCAGGTCGATGAGCTTGGGCACCAGCCCGTCGCCTGTTTCTTCGAACAGGATGTTACGCGGGGTGATGTCGTTGTGGAGCAGGCCTTCACCGCGGAGGTAGACCAGGCCGTCGAGGATGAAACAGACGATGGTCTTGATTTCCGGCCCGGTGAACTGCCGTCCGGCCGTCAGGAACTCGGAGAGGAGCGATCCCTTGAAATACTGCATCACCAGATAGGGATAGGGTTTCCCGTCGAGGGTCAGCGTCCCGTCGGCGACGTAGGAGATGACGTTGTGATGGCTGAGGCCGCGGCTGCTGACGATTTCCCGTACTTCCTCTCCGTCGAGCCAGGCTTCCGGGATGGCAGCCAGGTCGAAAAGTTTCAGGAAAAAGCGGCCGCCCTGCGGGTCGACAACGACGTAGTTGCTGTTGCATACGCCGTCCTTGATGAAGCGTTCCACCCGGTAGGGGCCGATTTGAGCGCCGGTCTCCAGTCGTATCATCACAGGAAGGAATTACTGCAGCATGGCGTCGGCGAGGGCCTCCAGTTTCGGGAGGTCTTCGGTGTGCATCCGGCTGCGGATGGTCACCATCGGTTCGACGAGGGTGATGCCTTTCATGGCGCCGAGCATCTCCTTCATCACGCGGCCGGCACTGGGCGCCCAGCTGCCGTTCTCCAGCAGACCCACTGTGCGCTGCTGGTAGCCCTTGGCCTGCAGGCGATAGAGGAAATCGTGCATCGGCGTAAACACGCCGCCGTCGTACGACGAGGCGGCCAGCACCATCTTGCCATAGCGGAAGGCATCTTCCACGCACTCTGCGATGTCGTCGCGGGTGATATCGGCCACCGACACCTTCGGGCAACCCTTCTCCCGAAGCATTTCGGCCAGTTTTTCGGCCGCGGCGGCCGTTCCGCCGTGAATGGAGGCGTGGGCTACGAACACACCCTCGGTCTCCACGCCGTAGCTGCTCCAGGTCTGGTAGAGGCCCAGATGGTACGGCAGGTTCTCGTTGAGGATGGGCCCGTGGAGCGGGCAGATCATCGCGATGTCCACGCCGGCGAGTTTCTTGAGCAGCCCCTGTACCTGGACACCGTATTTACCGACGATGTTGAAATAGTAGCGGCGCGCCTCGCAGGCCCAGTCATCGTCTTCCGACACCAGGAAGCCCGTGTGCGACATGGCACCGAAGCGGCCGAAGGCATCGGCCGAGAAAAGGATCTTTTCGGTTGCCTCGTAGGAGACCATCACTTCCGGCCAGTGGACCATCGGGGCCATCGTGAAACGCAGGCTGTGGCTGCCGAGATCGAGCGTGTCGCCCTCCTTGACGGCCAGTGTGCGGCCTTCGAGCGCGATGCCCTCGAAGAACTGCGGGAGCATCTTCAGCGCCGCGGCCGTGGCCACCAGCGTGACCGAAGGATATTGCCGGAGCATCCATGCGATGAGGGCGGAATGGTCGGGTTCCATGTGGTGGACCACCAGATAATCGGGCTGGCGATCGCCGAGGGCGTCGGCCAGGTTGGCCTTCCAGGCATCGGCCTTGCGGGCGTCGGCTGTGTCGAGCACGGCGACTTTCTCGTCGAGGATTACGTACGAATTATACGACATTCCTTCGGGGACGACATACTGGCTTTCGAACAGGTCGAGATCGTTGTCATCGACGCCGATAAACTGGATGGAAGCAGAGATATCTTTGATCATGGGTTTGATTTTTAGCGATTGAACAACAAATTTACGTATTTTTGTAAAATATTGAAACGTTTCTAAACGGGTATAAACATTTAAACACAGATAATCACCCATGAAAAAACTTTTTGCCATTGCAATGGCTCTGATCGCTATGACAGCCTGCACCAGCAACCGCACCAATCCTTTCTTTGAAGAATGGAATACGCCGTTCGGCATTCCTCCGTATGAAAAGATCCAGGAGGCCGACTATCTCCCGGCCCTTCAGGAAGGCATCAGCCAGCACGACGCCGAGATCGCGGCCATCATCGACAATCCCGATGCGCCGACCTTCGACAACGTGATCGCCACCTATGACCAGTCGGGCAAACTGCTCTCCAAGGTCGCCGGCGTACTCTTCAACCTCGCCGAGACCGACAATACCCCAACCCTCGAGAAGATCGTCGAGGAAGCCACCATGCTGGTAGCGCAGCACAGCAACGATATCCTCTTCAACAAGGCCCTCTTCGATAAGGTCGAGGCCGTCTACAAGCAGAAAGAGACGCTGGGTCTGACCCGCGAGCAGGAGATGGTACTCGACAAGATCTACCGTTCCTTCGCCGACAACGGCATCGCCCTCGATGAGGCCGGCCAGGCACGTATGAAAGAGATCAACACCGAACTCTCCGTCCTGAGCAACCGCTTCGGCAACTACCTGCTCAAGGAAAACAACGCGTTCAAGGAGCAGTTCAACGTAGCCATCTCCGAATACCGCGACGTAATGGCCCAGCTGGAGGACCGCGCCGAACGCGAGAAAATGTTCCGCGCCTTCGCCTCCCGCGGCAACAACGGTAACGAGTATGACACCAAGGAAATCATTCTCAATATCCTGAAACTCAAGGAAGAAGCAGCCAAGCTCCTGGGCTACGACAACCCCGCTTCCTACATCCTCAGCGACAAGATGGCCAAGACGCCCGAAACGGTCGACGCTTTCCTGGCCAACATCTTCAAATATGCCGTGGCCCGCGCCAAGCAGGAAGTCTACGACATGCAGGAAATCATGGACCAGGACATCGTCGCCGGCAAGGTGGAGAAGGGCGCCAAGATCCAGCCTTGGGACTGGTTCTACTACAGCGAGAAGGTCCGCAAGGCGAAATACGACCTCGATGAAGACCTCGTGAAGCCGTACTTCCAGATGGAGAAGGTCCGTGAAGGTGTGTTCAACACTGCCTCGAAGCTCTATGGGCTGCAGTTCGAAAAGATCGAGAATGCACCGAAATACCATCCCGACGTGGAGGCCTTCAAGGTGTCCGATGCCGACGGCTCGCTCATCGGCGTGCTGCTGACCGACTACTTCCCGCGCGAAAGCAAGCGTGGCGGTGCCTGGATGAACAACGTCCGCGATCAGTATGTGACCCTCGACGGCAAGATGGTCCGCCCGATCATTGTCAACGTGGGCAACTTCAACAAGCCGACCGAAGACACGCCGTCGCTGCTGAGCATCGACAACGTGGAGACCATGTTCCACGAATTCGGCCACGCCCTCCACGGCCTGTTGAGCCAGTGCCACTACACGACCGTCAGCGGCACCGCCGTTGCGCGTGACTTCGTGGAACTGCCTTCACAGATCAACGAGAACTGGGCCTTCCAGAAAGAGGTGCTCACCGGCTATGCCAAGCACTATCAGACCGGCGAAGTGATTCCTGACGAACTGGTCAATAAGATTCTCTCCGCCCGCACCTTCAACCAGGGCTTCATGACCACCGAGCTCTGCGCCGCTTCGATCCTCGACATGAAGTGGCACGAACTCAGCTCAGTCGAGGGCATCGACATCGAGCAGTTCGAGGCTCAAGCATGCAAGGAGATGGGCCTGATCAGCGAGATCATCCCGCGCTACCGTACCACCTACTTCAACCACATCTTCAACAGCGGCTACAGCGCCGGCTACTACAGCTATCTCTGGGCCGAAGTTCTCGACAAGGATGCCTTCGAACTCTTCATGCAAAAAGGCATTTTCGATCCTGAGACGGCCATGAGTTTCCGACACAACATCCTCGAGAAGGGTGGCAGCGATGAGCCGATGACCCTCTACAAGAACTTCCGCGGCGCCGAGCCTGATCCCGACGCCCTGCTTCGCGCCCGCGGGTTGAAATAATCTATGGCAGACAGCTGCTTGACTGTCAGCTCTTTAAACGAAATCGATTGCGTCAAAATGCGCAATCGATTTTATGTAAATACCTGATAGACAACAGTTCATCTGCCAGGTACATTGCTTGCTTATCAAAGCAGCTTCCGGAGATCGTCGATGATATAATCGGGAAAAGCGCCGGCGAGGGTGTCGGCGCTTTGGTTGCCATACGACACACCGCAGGTGTGGCAGCCGGCATTGCGGCCCATCTCGATGTCGAAGGTCGTGTCGCCCACCACCAGCGTCTCCTCCGGCGCGGCACCCAACTTGCCCAGGATTACGTACACCAGATCGGGCGCCGGCTTGGGCCGGGCCACCGTCTCCACGCCGAAACAACGCTCCGGCGGAATGTAGCGATCGAGACCGAGCTGGTGCATCAGCATCTCGAGCGAGCGCTGGCCGCGGGACGTAGCCACGGCCATCGGGATGCCGCGTTCGGAGAGCGTGCGCAGCGTCTCCTCCACGCCGGGAAAACTGCTGATGAGCGGAACGGCCGTCTCGTCGAAAATGGCTCGATAGATAGCAACGGCCCGGTCGGCCTCCTCCTCGTCCAGGCCCGCCCCGCGCGTGAAATTCTCGCGCAGCGGCAGGCCGATAGTGGCGGCCAGCGCCGCCTCGTCGGCCGGCCCCCGGTCCATCCGCCGCAGCGTCTCCTGCGACGTGGCCAGGATGCCGCTCTGCGTATCGGCCAGCGTGCCGTCGAAGTCAAAGATGATAGCAGCCATTTGAAAATGTTTCTACATCGGTGACTGGTCGCGCCG
>Ga0310690_10005341_pt1 | contig 17511 bp, 13 predicted proteins | sample AusTroGonzalo_MG_2_FD_207661 | JGI IMG/M metagenome (GOLD analysis project Ga0310690, IMG submission 207661) | Bovine rumen microbial communities from tropical cattle in Woodstock, Queensland, Australia - Gonzalo_04 (v2) (version 2) | ecosystem: Host-associated > Mammals > Digestive system >...
TTCCAGACTGCATGTTCCGGCAGACCGGTGCATTCCGCTGTTCTTGAATCCAGACATTTTCGTTTAACGTGACTCCAACTGTAATTCTCAAGACATTCGCAGTGATATCCGTAATATCCTGTTTCTTCGTAGACACATACACCTGTCGAATTTTCTACATCTTCGCAAGGTTTTTCTGCACAATGCCCGCGTCTTTCAGGCAGAATAAGATCAAAATCTTCACCGGGCTCTGTGTCGCTGTCTTCATCATCTTCTACAGGTTCATCATCATCTACAACATCTTCATCATCCATAATATCCTCATCGCCGTCCGGCACAACCGCCGCGGAATCGTCGTCAACAGGCGTTTTTGAACCGCCGCTGCACGAAATAAAAAGAAAAATCAGCAGGATCTGAAAAAATATTTTCATAAAAACCTCCTATTCAATATTCCTGACACAGCGGACATTGTAACTGCCCATTTCCGTAAAGCTTCCTATCGACTCTTTTCCTGTTCCAACATAACCGATTTCCCCTTTAATGTTTATGGTCATTGCCTTCTCATCTACTATAAAAAAGGGTTCACTCGGATATGTTGCATTCAGAACAAATGTGGTGGAAGAAATGAAATCGTATTTTTCCGGCATGTCGAAGAAGTCGGAAAAAGTTGTGTCGAAACTAAACAGTGAGGCAAGTTCGTTTTTGTTCGGAAGTCTCCAGTCGGAATATCCAGCATAAGTCAGATCCTCACAGTATGCCTCAGCATTTGACAACTTTTCATTTTCCATTTTTGTGAAGCCTTTCTGCCACATATGCCTTGTTGTCAAATCGTTTACAACTTCACCGCCACGGGTCATCAGCTTTTTAAATTTTGCTTTCGGAAGTATGACGCCGCGGACACACATCGCATTGTAAATATCCGTTTTTGACGAACGTGGAAAAACATAGGTTCGCTGCGGACTGAAGACCCAGGCTTTTTCCGTATCGTCCGCGTAAGGCTTTGATGTCCAGAGATTATTGCCGACCGCAAAAGAGGGAAAAACACTTTCAAAATAAGGCAGGTTCACAAGCAGCTGCGGCTCGTCGTCAAACGCATCATGCATAAAATCGTATGCACCGTGATCAACGATAGTCAGTATCTCAAGCGGTTCCGGCAGACGCCAGTCGGCATATCCTGCGTATTCCAGGTTTTCGCAGTAGGAAACTGCGTCTTTCCACATGTAAGTTTTTTCCGATACGGCATGCTGCCACTCCAGGCCCGTGTTTTTATCGACAACAATTTCCTGATCTGAAACTGTTTTAATCTCAAAATCCTGTGCTTTGCAAACCGAAAACTCAGCAAGTTCTACAGATTCATTCCCGAGGCAGATATTTCCAAGAGTTGAAACTCCGTCCGCAAAAGGTTCGCACTTTCCGCTCTTCCAGCCGTATCCCTCATTGCAGCCGCAGAAATAAAGGTCTGAATTTACAGCAGTACAGTTTTTGTCGGAATTTGCAATTCTTGAACACGGATTCGCTGCACACGGGTTCACGCACTTGCTGCCGTTCCAGAAATATCCTTCAAGACACTGACATCCATACTCTGTTTCACTCTTCGGAACGCAGATACCGGTCGAATTCGCGACTTCGCACGATCCCTCTTCACACGGATCTGGAACACATTCGGAGTCTTTAAGGAAAAATCCTTTTTCACAAATATCTGATCTCACGCAGCGGACGTTTCTCATCCGGTAGTAATTTGTTTCAACCTTACCAAAATCCGCTGTTTTTCCCTCAACTGAAGATACTGTCGTTACCTCCTTGTAGTACGATGGAGTTGAAGAAGAATAATAGTATGAAGTGGCATCACCTTCGATCCAGGATAAATCCGAATCGGGATTGCTGTTTTTGTAATTTGCAAGCGAAAGAAGTTCATTTTTGTTCGGCAGTCTCCAGTCGGAATATCCGGCGTAAACAAGATTTTCACAATAGTTAAGAGCCTGTTTCCACTCTCCTCTGACAATAAAATCTTTCTGCCACATAAATCCTGTTGCCGAATCGGTGACAACTTCGTCCCCGTTCACAGTCAAGGTTTCAAAAACAGATTCGTCAAATTCGATATTTGCTGTAGAGGCTTTCAGAACACATGCACCGGCTTCGGCATACTGTGCGTCCTGACCATAAAAATCCTCGTCCGAAGCAGGACATTCTATTTTTTCACTGTTGTTGAAACACTCGCTTGCCCCGGTGCAGATATTGCCGGAAGCAGGTTTCTGAGCTATACAGCCGCGCTTTGGTCCCCACCAGTAATAACCTTCCTCACATCCGCAGGCATAGTTGTGAACATTTACCGAAGTACATTCTTCCGTCGAATGCGCAACCCCTTTGCACGGATCAGCATCGCAGAGGTTGATACACTCGTTTCCTGTCCAGAAATAAGTTTTGGAGCACTTGAAACAGCATAAATTATTGCACTTTCTGCTATTCCATACCGCAGTAGTCGAAGGAGACCACTTTTCACCGTCATCCGACAATTGCGTGATGCTCGAACCACTGTAGAACTCGGCATGTTCCGGCAGCCCCGTGCACTCTGCTGTTCTTGTCAGCATACATTTTAATGTGTATTGATCTTTTTGGACAAAATTATAATCACCGATACATTCGCATGAATACCACGGCCATGCGTCTTCCACACGGCACACACCAGTCGAATGTTCCATGTTTTTGCAAGGTCTTGTGGAACACTGTCCCTTTACGGTAGCAGGATCAAGACACTCGTTGTCGAACCAGACATAATTTTCGATACATTTAAAACAGCAGGATTTAGAACATGCCAAATAGCGGTATTCCCCTTCCGCAGCAGGAGACCAGTCTTCTCCGTCCTCCGATTTCTGCGTTATGCTTGTCACACTGTTCCATACAGCATTTTCCGGCAATCCGGTACACTCAGCAATTCTAGTCTGCAGGCATTTGTTGTCAGCCGTGTTCCAGCTATAGTTTTCCAGACATTCGCAGTAATATTTTCCATCTTCGTTCACAATACACACACCGGTTGAATTTTTGTCATCTTTGCAAGGCTCACCTTCGCAGGGATCCGAATCGGCATCCTCATCGTTTTCAAGTTTGTCCGAATCTTTGTCAGGTTTTGTGTCAGGCTCGTCATCATCGTCATCAACAATTTCCTCATCATCAAGAATATCTTCGTCACTGTCCGGCACAACTGTTGCTGAATCATCGTCAAGAGGCGTTTTTGAACCGCCTCCGCACGAGATAAATAGGAAAATCAGCATGATGGAAAGAAGAGCTTTCATGACGGGACCTCACGAAAATTAAACAAAAGCGGAAATATTATATTGGAATTTGAATAAAAAGAAAGAGAAAAATTCAATAAATTCGGTTTATTTCAGCACTTTAAGGTCAAGTCCGCCGGGATACATGTAACTTACATCCATTCCCCAGCCGTAGACGAGTATTCCGCATGTGCCGGTGCAGCTCAGGTGGTGGCGCATGAACCACGAATCGAGTTCGAAAATGTAGTAAACCTTGTCGCTGCCGTAAACTGCGCCCTGCATCTCGCCGTCCATTGCCGGTACCGGGGTTTCGCCGTCAAGCAGTATCTCAACTCCAGGATCTGTGATGACTTCGACGAAATTAGCGTTTCCGCCGTCGGTATCGGTGTCTTCAACCGAGTATGCAAAGAAGTAGTATTCGTTTCTGAACTGCTCTACCGGCGGGATTATGGTCATTGCCGGATCGCCGAAACAGTATGAATGCGAAGAACCGGGAGAATCATCGCGGCAGTCGCTGCTGATATCCTCTGAGCCGCTTAAATACTGCGTGACCTGCACAGGTTTGTCGGCTTCGATAAACGATGTTCCGGAAGTGAACCAGCTGCCGCCGTCATCAATATAGTTGAGTTCGTATTCATAGAACTGACCGGCATTGAGTGTAACAGTTTTTTCTGTGCCGTTTCTGTATTCTTCATCCTTTATCTTTATTGAGACATTTGTTGCATCGTTAGCTGCAACGACACGGACAAAATCACGTGCGTAACTTCTCGGTTTCGTTTTTACGACAGCGTAGTTCGTTCCCCAGCGGCTGACAGGAAGGAGCTGGTGTTCGAGATGGTCGCAGTAGCCTCTGTCCTTCGGGATGTCGGCACATCCGTGACCGCCGAAAACAGCGACCGGAGCACACTTCGAATCGGGATTTTTGCATGCGATTCTTGTTCCCGTAAAGTCAGCACCGTTCATTGTCGTAACGATGTTCAGAACTTCTCCTTTCGCAACTTCGACAGTCATAGGAACACCTGCCGAAGTGCCGGGGATCTTGCCGGCCGGCGCGATGTCAGCAGTCGGAGTGATCTCGAGTTCAACCGGTATGTCGTAAGCTCCGATTATCGTGAAATAGCCGGGGCCGTCGCCGCCTACGCCGGTTTCGTCGGGATAACTTGCGACAATATAGTCCGCACCGAGCTTCGTCGAAGGAAGAACCAGAGAAGCGTCGTTCGAATGAAGGTTATAGAACGGGTTGAACTGATAAACAATTATCGGGAAATCCGATTTTATGTGGTAACTCAGGAAACTTGCGGCAGTACCGATAAGCATTCTGTCCTCTTGTCTCGGCGTTACGACGATTGTTTCCTGCGGATTTACCGTGATGACAAAAGAGGAATCGTAGTTTTTGCACTCCATGTCGTCGTATTCGCTTCCCCAAAATGATTTAGTGACCTTGTAGCAGTATTCGAAACTCTCGATCTTTGTCTCCGAGCCGTCCTCCAGAGTCTTGAAAAATTCGATTGTTGCGGTTTCTGTCGGATGAGAGTTGGCAAGAGCAACCGCAAAAGACTCCTTGCTCGTGATTTTCTCACTCTTTCTGCCGTTGTAGAGTTTGGCCGTGTAAAAATCACAGCCGAGATAGCTCGCTCCGGCCGAAGCGCAGACCTGCGTCTCACACTTTCCGAAAGAGCAGACCAAACCTTCAGCACACTTTTCGACCGCCGGAGTCTCGACTCCCAAACCGTCTTCCTTGCATAAGAAAATACTGCCGGGATCACTTGCATCGCACACTTTCATCCCGGGATTGCAGTTTGTTGTGACAGGCGTTGTATCAGTATCAGGCTGCTCCTGACTGCCTCCTTCGGTATCGGCATCAGGCAAAGAACTCCCGCTGTCATTACCCGGATTGTTTTCAGAATCGTTCGTTTCAGAACCGTCTCCGTCGGAAACCACTTCTCCGCCGTCGCTGTCAGGAAGCACAATTTCTTCCTCATCCTCGTCAGATCCCGCGCAACCGGCAAACAGGAACGCTGAAACAAAAACAAAAATCAAAAAAAGCACTTTTTTCATGGATTCACCTCGAAATTATCGAAAACAACACTGCGAAAGTATATTTTTTATTTTAAGGTTGGCAAGATAAGAATCATCATTTTCACATCACTTGATTATTTGCCGTTTTTTCGTAAAATACCGCGTTTTAAAGTGAGGTGACTTATGAAAATCAGACTTTTAACATTCGTTTTGATACTTCTTTCAGCTTCGTTTCAGATAAGCTGTTCCACTCTCGAATCAAACGAGACTCCGGAAATTCCTGAATGGGAAGAAGTCGAAGCAAATTACAACTCTTTGGAATCAGAAAAAAATTTCGCAGGCATAGAGGCTTATTCAAAAGAGCTTTCCGCTTTCGAATGGGCAAAATGGCAGACCCACCACATAAAATTCATGCTTGCATCGGCTTTATACAACCAGAAAAGATACAGTGAAGCACTTCAGGTGTTCCAAGAACTGAAAGATGTTGCTCCGTTTACCCTTAAAACACACTTGATGGCCGGAGAAGCGGCTCTTGCCGAAAAAAATTACAATGATGCCCTGAAATGGATTTTTTCGGTTTATCTCAAACTTGAGAAAGGCCCCAAACTTGCAGCTTCAAAAACCGTTTTCTTTGCATATCTCTACTCGAAAAGATTTGATGCGGCGGCAAGATGGTACAACGAATTTGACGATGAAAAAAGGGCAAACCTTCAGCCTGAATTTGATGCATGGCTGAATGAAAGCGAAGAAAACAGGCGCAATTTCAACAATGCACTGAACGGAACCTCAGAACCGGCAGCAGAAGAAGCTCAGCCGCAGACAATCGAAGACATCATTCAGGGAGTCATCGCAAAAGAACCGGAAGAAACTGTCACAGAAAGCGTTGAAAATATTGAAGAAAGCCAGGCTGCAGCCGTTTTTGAGTTTGACAGAAGCTACACTCCTGACTGGAAAAAACTCTGCGTCGTCCTTTCCTCGAACGACAAGTGGAGCAAATACAACGAAGTGATAAAAACCTATATAAACTGGCATCTTGAGAAATTCGACAAAAGCGGAATAAAACCCGAATTTATCGAATACGACAGCGAGAAGGCGATTGACGACATGATGAAAAAGGCAAAAGAAATCAAATGTTTTTCCGTAATAGGACCTTTTTTTGCGCCTGAATTTGCGGAAAGTTTCATAGAAAAATCAGGCGAATATTCAATTCCCGTAATCTCATATATTCCTTTCGGCACAAAACCTGATTCGCTCTTCTTCAACGTGCGCCAGACAAAAGACCTCGAAGCCGAAAACCTTGTAAAATATGCTGTTTCCGAAAGAGAAAAAACAAAATTCGCGATCGCCTACATTGACGATGCAAACGGAAGGGTTCTGCGCGACACATACTGGAAAAAAATCGAGGAAGCAGGCGGTCAGGTTACCGATATCATAAACATTTCTCCGGCAGACAGAGCATACAAGGACGATGTCGAAAAAGTTGTCGGAAAACAGGATGACTACGATGAAGCGATCCGCACTTTCAAGTGGCGCAACAAAGAAAAATTCACAACAAACACCATGATGAACCGCGCCGTTGAAGGCTTCATCAAAAGAATCCCGGGAAAATGCAGTTTCGAAGTACTGGTCGTTCTGACCGATCCGAAGCAGACAGCCAGTCTTCTTCCGGCATTCCCCTACCTCAACGTAGAATTTGCTTATTTCCAGAAATATCTGAACCGCGCCGTTTCGGTCAAAAAGCAGGAACTCAGGAAAGACGGCTACAACTGGGACATTCAGCAGATTCTCGTTCTAGGGCCTTCCGAAATAATGAACAGCACAAAAAATATCGAAGAACTCGATAAACTCATTGACGGAATGGTAATTTTCTCGCCCAGACCGGATACAACGGAAAAAAATGAAAAATATTCAAAAATATCGAAAGCTTTCAAGGACGCAAACAACCGTGCTCTATACTTAGCCGAAACAATTGCTGCAGAAGTGACAGACACTGTGCTTTCGGCGCTCGCGGCTTCGCAGAAAAGCGACATCGGAAACTTTGTCGACACCCTGAAAAACACTTCATACACCTCGCTCATTTCAGGAAAATCAGTAAAATTCGACGAACTCAACCGCATGGCCGGAAGCGGAGAGATACTTATCGGCAGGAAAAAAGAACCCTTCATGACCAAGGAAGAGATCGAAGAGGAACTTAAACGCAAAGCCGAGGAAAAACTTAAAGAAGGAAAACCGGAAGAGGCGGAAAATGACGCACCTGAAGATTGATGTTCTGACCCTTTTCCCCGAATTTTTCGAGTCGCCTTTTTCTGTCAGCATGATGAAAAGGGCGCTGGATAACGGCACGCTCGAACTCAACCTGCATCAGATCCGCGATTTCGGACTCGGCAACAGGCGTCAAGTCGATGATTCGCCCTACGGCGGCGGCGCAGGACTTATAATGAAACCGGAAGTAATAACTGCGGCCTGGGAAGCGCTTCCGAAAACCGAAAAAACGCAGACGATCGTAATGTCGCCGCGCGGAAAACTTTTCAACCAGCAGAAAGCGGTCGAATTTTCCGAAACTGCGGAGCATCTGATCATTGTCTGCGGTCACTACGAAGGGATCGACCAGCGTTTCATCGAAATTTCGGGCGCAATAGAACTTTCTGTCGGCGATTACGTTCTTACGGGCGGCGAACCTGCGGCACTTTCGGTTATCGATGCTGTAACGCGCCTTATTCCGGGAGTTCTCGGAAATGAAGAATCGTTCAAAAACGAGTCTTTTTCGCTTCCGCTGCTTGAACATGACCAGTACACGATGCCGCGCGTTTTCAGAGGACTGGCGATACCGAAAGTGCTGACCGGCGGCAACCATGCCAAAATCGAAGCGTGGAGACTGAGGAACGCCCTTGCCAAAACCGCCGAAAACAGACCTGAGCTCCTTTCGCAAATTTCACCTGAATTCTGGGAAGAAATGAAATGAACAATTTTTATATCGGACTTATCCACAGCCCCGTTTTGAGAAACGGCGCTGCTATAACTTCATCAATAACCAACCTTGATCTTCACGATATCGCGAGAGTCTGCGCAACCTACGGTCTCGGCGGATATTTCGTGATCCATCCCGACGAAAAAATGCGCTCGATCGCGACCCAGCTCGCCTCACACTGGACTCAGGGTGAAGGAAAAACCTACAATCCCGACAGGTTCAAAGCACTGCAGGTCATGAAGATCGTTCCGAGTCTGGATGAAGCAAAAAAAGAGATCGAAGAAAAATGGGCAGTAAAACCGGTAACGATCGGAACGACTGCGAGAAAAAAAGAAAAATCGATCACGATAAGAGAGCTGAAAGAAGAAAAAAACAGACCCGTTCTGATACTCTTCGGAACGGCTGGCGGAATGGAAGATAACTTTTTAAATTCATTGGATTTTTTGCTTGAACCGATAGACATTGGAACAGGCTATAACCACTTAAGTGTAAGAAGCGCGGTGTCGATTTTTATTGACAGACTGAGCAGAACTGACTAATATGCCGCCGCGTTATTTTTGGAGGAGTTAAAAATGACAACCAACATTATTCAAAAACTTGAAAATCAGCAGAGAAGAATCGACCATTACTTTGTAAAACCGGGAGATAAAATCGAAGTTCACACCCGTATCATCGAAGGTGAAAAAGTTCGTATCCAGATCTTCAAAGGCGATGTCATCGCTATTAAAAACGGTAGAGACAACAACAGAACCACAATAACTGTAAGAAAGTTCTCGGGCGGCTACGGCGTTGAGAAAATTTTCCCGCTTCACTCTCCGATGATCGAAAAGATAGAGCTCGTAAACAGAGGTCTCGTCCGCAGAAGCAAACTTTACTATCAGAGACTTCGTAAGGGCAACGCAGCAAGAATCAAACCGAAAAACATCTGGTAGTGTTTTCGTTTTTATTCGCGTTATTTCTCGCAGTTTCAGCAGAAAATCCTGTTTGCCGGTCAAGATTCGAAACAGCCGGAGAGTTATATAAGTCGATTGTACTTCATTCTGACGATATTTCTGTCAGACGGCAGTATTTGAAAAAATTCGGCGACTGCATTTCGGAAGAAGGCATTAATATTATTGAAGAAAAAAACATTGTTATTGCAGAAGAACTCAACTGCACAAACCAGCTCGACGGAATAGAATTTTTTTTCAGAAACAAAAAACCGTGCTCCCGCTCGGTCACTTTTTTCCCTTCAAAAAAAGTTTTTACAGTAAAAAAGAAAACTTCGGCTGTAACTCTTCCCGAAAACTGGCGGCACATCGAAACGGCTGAAACGATGCTCTTTTACGATTCGACCGCAAAATTCGAAGAAATGAGCGACACGACGGGGCAGATCCTGAAAAAAAGCGTGGAGGGAATCTTCACGAACCATCTCGGAAAAGTAATTCATCCTGAATTTATCTATTCAAAAGGAAACTGGGAAAAAGTTTTCCCTCTTCGGGAACTTTTCCGCCTCAAAATCAATAAAGACGAATCCTTTGATGTCAGAATAATAACGGAAAACCAGCTTCCGTACGAAAAAAAAGAGCTGTTCGAGCTTCTGGATATCAAAGCCGACTCAACTGACGAACCTTCTTTCGCCCCGAGCAGCATCCGCCTCGAAGGAAAGGGGCTGAAAGGAATCAGAATCCCGAAAACCGAATATCTGGATGATAAGGAAAGCGACCACGGAACATACAAAATCTCCTTGTTTTACCCGGAGTTACAGAAAAAAGAGACTGTGACTGCAAAAACTGAAAACTACGAGCTGAACATCATTTTTTCAGACGGAAAACTTGAGGCAACTCTCACAATTTTTGCAAAAAAACTGACTTCTGAAGAGGCATTGAACATCAGAGCGGCAATAAACCGTGAAATTCCGGCTTTCTTCGTTCAGACGACAAAATAAACAAAAGAAAAATACTCTCGAAAAGCTGTAGATTTTCCTTGCATTGGATATTTTTTCTACTATATAAACAATCGATTTTTGTTTTCTTATAAATTTAAGAGAGGGAACTATGAACAAGACTCCGTTATTTGAAAGACACGTAGCAATGGGCGCTACAATGGCTGAATTCGGCGGATGGGACATGCCGCTGTGGTATAAAACCGGTCAGACTGCCGAGCATAAGGCGACACGTGAAAACTGCGGCCTTTTCGACATCTGCCACATGGGTGAATACATCATCACCGGAAAGGATTCCTTCGCTTTCTGGCAGAAGATCCTCACCAACGACGTCAGAGCGATCGAAGACGGTCAGGCTCAGTACAACTTCATGCTCAACGAGAAAGGCTGTGTAATCGACGACTGCATCGTTTACCGCTTCAACGAGGAAAAATGGATGCTCGTTGTCAACGCAGGAACTCAGGACAGCGATTTCGAATGGCTCAAAAAGAATGCTCTTCCCGACATGAAACTTGAAAACATCAGTGCGCAGACCTGCAAGCTTGACCTTCAGGGCCCGAACGCTCCGAAACTTATCGCCGAGATCGCAGGAAGAGAAGCAATAGAAGGGCTTAAATTCTTCCGCTTCGCAGACAACGTAAATCTTGACGGAATCAAGGTTCTCCTCAGCAGAACGGGCTACACCGGCGAGATCGGTTTCGAAATCTACTGCGACATCAAAGAAACTGTAAAACTTTGGGATCTCCTTCTTACAAGAGGCGAAAAATACGGGATCATGCCGGCAGGACTCGGTGCAAGAGACACGCTCAGACTTGAAGCAGGTCTTCCGCTTTCGGGTCACGAAGTCCGTCCGGATGTAGTCGCGGCAGGAACTCCGTGGGAATTCGCGATCAGCTACGAGCACGATTTCATCGGCAAAGAGCCGCTTATGGCTGCAAAAGGAACGATTTTCGCTTATGCGATCACGGTCGAAGGCAAGAGAAAACCGGGCGACCACTCGAAAGTTCTCTACAAAGGCGAGGAAATCGGTGTTCTCACGTCGGAAATCATGGCAGTTTCGCTCGGAATGGTTCCGGCCGGCTTCATCAGAGTCAACAAGGAACTTGCAATCGATGAAGAAATCGAGCTTTTGAACGAAAAAGGCAAGACTTTCAAGGCTTTCGTCAAGGCGAACCCGCTTGTAAAGGGCACTTCAAGAAAGAAAATGGCTTCTATGTTATAACTTTTAATAACTTTTTTTGAGGAGAAAATCATGGCAAACTACAATGTTCCTTCCGAACTCAGGTACTCGGAAACCCACGAATGGGTAAAGGATCTCGGCAACAAAAGATACCGCCTCGGTATCACCGATTTCGCAGCTCAGCATGCCGGCGACATCACCTACGTCGAACTTCCGGAAACTGAAACCGTTATCGACAAAGACGGCGTTGACTGCACGATCGAGACAGTAAAAAGCTCCGAAGACATCTGCAACCAGATCTCGGGAACGATCGTTGCTGTAAACGACATGCTCGAAGACAGCCCCGAGACAGTAAGCAGCGACTGCTACGGCGACGGATGGCTTTATGAAGTAGAAGCGGAAAGCGACGATGATTTCAGCTCGCTTATGACCGCTGAAGAATACGAAGAATTCCTTGCAACTCAGGAAGACTAAGTGTTTCAAAGGATTTTTGATTCGGGGGAGCGTTTTTCGTTCCCCTTTTTTTATTAAAAACTTGAGAGGTAAAAAATGAGATACCTTCCGATAACGGATAAAGAAAGGAAAGAGATGCTCGACAAAATCGGCGTAAAGTCGGTTTCCGACCTCTTCTCCCCGCTTCCGCAGAACGTTCTCCTCAAAAAAGAGCTGAACATCCCTTCTGCTAAAAGCGAACCCGAACTTGAAAAAATCATGGACGAACTCGGCAAGGAAAACACCGGCGCGAATATGCTTTCCTTCCTCGGCGGCGGCTGCTACAAACACCACTGCCCCGCTCTCGTTGACCAGATGATCTCGAGAAGTGAGTTCTATACGTCCTACACTCCGTACCAGCCCGAAGTCAGCCAGGGAACGCTTCAGGCTATATTCGAGTTCCAGACGATGATCGCGAATCTTTTCAAAATGGATGTCGCGAACGCTTCGATGTATGACGGCGCGACCGCTGCCGCAGAAGCTGTTCTTATGTCGCACAAGATCCAGACGAAAAGACACAAAGTCCTCATCGCTTCTACCGTCAACCCGCAGTACATCCAGACGATCAGAACCTACACCGGCTTCGTTGTAGATTCTATCGACCTTCTTGAAATGGATGCCGCTACAGGCTGCGTTGCAGAAAAGGAACTTGCAAAAATCGACGAAGATACGATCTGCGTGGTTTTCCAGTATCCGAACTACTTCGGCATGATAGAAAACATCCGCAAAATCTCCGAAGTAACGCATGAAAAAGGCGCTCTGCTCATTCCGGTTATCACAGAAACTACGGCTCTCGGAATCCTTGCGACTCCCGGCGACATCGACGCTGATATCGCTGTCGGCGACGGTCAGGCACTCGGAATCCCGGTAAACTTCGGCGGCCCCGGCGTAGGTCTTTTCACATGCAAGGAAAAATATATGAGAAAGATGCCCGGCAGACTTATCGGCCAGACAGTCGACAAGAACGGCAACCGCTGCTTCGTTCTCACTCTTTCGGCCAGAGAGCAGCACATCAAACGCGAAAAAGCGACCTCGAACATCTGCTCCAACCAGGGACTTATGGCGACGGCAGCTTCGATCTACCTCGCTACGATGGGCAAACAGGGCATGAAGGAAGTCGCGCTCATGAACCTCAAACGCGCTGACTACCTCAAGAACAAAATCGAAAAGGAAACTCCGTGCAAAGTCGCTTTCAAAGGAAGCAACTACAACGAATTCACGATCCTCACCCCGGGATGTGCATGCTGCGCACTCAAAGCACTTGCTGAGAAAGGGATCCTCGGCGGAATCCACGCGAAAAAATACTACCCCGAACTTGAAAACGCGGTCATCGTCAACACGACCGAGATCCACAGCTACGAAGAGCTCGACAAGTTCGTTGCGGCACTCAAAGAAGTTACAGGAGGTGCAAAATGAGTTACCCCGGAATGAAAGACCTCAAACTTAAAGAATCGGTAATCTTTGAAAGAAGCCGCGAAGGAAGACGCGGATATTCGCTTCCCGAAGAAGACCTTAAAGGCGCTGAGAACATACTTCCGGCAGAGCTCCGCAGAGACGATCTCGACCTTCCGGAACTCAGCGAAGTCGATGTAGTCCGCCACTATACGAGACTTTCGACTTACAACTACAGCCTTGACCACGGTTTCTATCCGCTCGGCAGCTGCACGATGAAGTACAACCCGAAAATCAACGAGAAACTTGTCCGCAACCCGCAGTTCACGGAACTTCACCCCGAAACTCCGGCACCTTACGCGCAGGGAACTCTCAAGATCATGTTCGAAATGCAGAGAATGCTCGCTGAAATCGGCGGATTCGCGGCTTGCACGCTCAATCCTTCGGCAGGTGCTCACGGTGAATACACCGGAATCGGCATCATCAGAAGCTATTTCGACAAAATCGGCGACAAGAAACGTAAAAAAATAATTATCCCCGACAGCGCGCACGGCACCAACCCCGCAAGCTGCGCTCTCAACGGATTTGAAGTTGTCGTCCTTCAGAGCGACGAGCACGGAAAGGTCAACCTTGACACGCTCAAATCGCTTCTTACCGACGAAGTTGCAGGTATCATGCTCACCAACCCGAACACACTCGGCGTTTTCGAGAGCGACATCCTCGCAATCACGAAGATGGTCCACGATGCCGGCGGCCTTGTTTACGGCGACGGCGCGAATATGAACGCACTTCTCGGCATGGCAAGACCTGGAGATATGGGAATCGACGTTCTCCACTACAACCTTCACAAAACATTCTCCACGCCTCACGGCGGCGGCGGCCCGGGTGCAGGTCCTGTAGGCGTATGCCAGAAACTTGTCGAATTCCTTCCGAACCCGTTCGTAGTCGAAAAAGACGGCCTTTACACCTTCAACGACTCCGACAATTCGATGGGAAGAGTCCGCTCATTCTACGGAAACATGGGCGTAACGCTCAAAGCGTTCATCTACATCCTTGAATACGGCAAGGAACACCTCGGCGAAACCGCGCAGAACGCTGTTCTCAACGCAAACTACATCAAAGCGTGCCTTCGTGACTACTACCACCTCAAATACAAATCAGACACGCTCCACGAAGTCGTTTTCGACGATTCCGAAATGCCGAACCACATCACGACGATGGATATCGCAAAAGCTCTCATCGACCGCGGCTACCATCCGCCGACAGTCTACTTCCCGCTCATCGTTCACGGCGCACTCATGATCGAGCCCACCGAAAGCGAAAGCAAAGAGACTCTTGACGAATTCATCGAAGCAATGATCGATATCGCCGAAACCGCTAAAACCAATCCCGAAAACATCCTCAACGCTCCGCTTAACACAGCGATCAGCCGCCCGGACGAAACCCTTGCGGCAAGAAAACCTGTGCTTAAATGGCAGCGTTAACTTCAAAAAGGCGGCCTTCGGGCCGCCTTTTTTTATCTCGTGACGACGGAAACGTAACGCCGTAACGATGTTAATCAATTGATTTTGTTCCGTTGCAGTCTGGATAAGCGGAACAACTCCAGAATTCTTTTCCTGAATTTTTTCCTTTCTGAGCGAGCACTAGTGTTGGAATTTAAGGCAAAAAGGAGTTTGATGCAAGAGTTCTGCGAGGAACACAAAGTTGCGGTCTCGTCGCTAAAACACTGGTTCAAGCAGTATAAAAGCGGCGGCATAGCCGGTCTGGCACGTGCGGACAAGCGTTTCAGCACACTTTTTCCGGAAGACGGCGGGACGGTAGAGTCCTACAAGAAGCGCATAATAGAGCTGACGATCGAGAATGCGCGTTTAAAAAAAAGTATCTGATGAGGACAAACGAAGCTAGGGAAAAGAAGTTCGTTCCTTTAAAGATAAAGATTTCAAGGTATTATTGCGTACCGCGTCGCGGCACGGCGCGGAAGCCGTCTCCAATACATTGACGGACTTGAGGATGAGATGTTTCGCGTTGCTCGACATGACAGAAGCCCTCTCAGTCAGCCTCGTCTGCCACCTCTCACTGAGTGAAAGGCGAGAAGCGGGAGCCAAGAGTTCCGTCAAAACGTTCTTATATTTTAAAAGTTAATGTCAGGATGTTGTTTCCGTTTTCGAATTTCCACTCGGTTTTTTCGGCGATCTGTTTTATCAAATTGATTCCCATGCCGCCTTTGTCGAAAGATTCGAAATCCTTTTCTGCGGAATTTTCTCCGGCAAACGGGTCAAAGCTTTTTCCGTTGTCCTTCAGGGTGACGGTGAGAACGCCGCCGCCTGCGGAACACGAGAATTTTATGTATGACGCGCCGGAATAGCTGACTATATTCACGAAAGCCTCTTCACATGCAAGGAGTGCTTTTTTGGCGCTGCTGCTTCCTGAGCAGAGTTCAAGAACCGATTTTTTTACGGTTTTAAACCCGTCGAGAGAGGGCTTCAGCTCAAGCTCGCCTTCTTCACCGCGGTAGAAAAGCGAAAAAACGGTTATATCGTCAAACTGTTCGCAGCCAGCGAAAAACTCTTCAACGGAATTTTTTACTGAATTTGCGGCGGCGGAACTCTTTTTCGGACTACCTTCCTTCAAAAGCGAAAGCAGTTTTTCCGTGCCGAAAAAGGCCTTTTCCGAGTTCACAGCCTCGGTCACTCCGTCGGTGTAAAGCAGAAGCCCTTCACCTTTTTTCAAAGTCAGATTTCCGTTTCTGATTCCGGCATCTTCGAAAAGACCGAGTGCGATCCCCGGCTCCGGATTGATGAACGAAACATCGTCACCGGCGATCAGAAGAGGTGCGTTGTGACCTGCGTTGGCATACTGCACGACTCCCGTTTTCGGGTCTATGACAAAGACAAAAACCGTGGCGAACATTCCTTCGGGATTCTCGGAACATAGTTCGTCGTTTACTTTGTTGAGGACGGCGGCGGGATCCATCATCTGCTTCATCCGCTCCCGTATCATCGACTTTGTGAGAGCCATAAAGAGCGCGCCGGCGACACCTTTGCCTGAAATATCGCCGATCATGGCGCAGTAGTTGCCGTTTTCGAGGGTGAAAGCGTCGTAAAAATCGCCTCCGACTTCTTTTGCCGGCTGCATCAGCGCGGAGATATCGACACCGTTTCTGCAATCGCTGAAGGATGCCGGAACTATGCCGTACTGAATTTTTCTGGCGATATCGAGCTGAGCCTTTGCCTGCTCACGCTCGGCTGTGATGCTTGCCAGATTTTCAATATAAAGATGGATCTCCTTAGACATTTTTTCAAAAGCCTCGGCAATCCGCTGTATCTCGTCCTGCGAATTTATCTGCAAAGGCTCCTCCTCATGCGACGGGTCGAAAGTCCGCATACGGTTTGCGATTGTTTTCACAGGGGTTACGATCCTGCGGTGGATTATGAAGAAGAGTACCATGTGGGCGATAAAGATGAGCAGCGAGATCGGGATCAGCGCCACAAAGAAATGCCTGGTGATCCCTGCATTGTACAGATAGAGAGAGTCATCAGCACCGATCAAAGCCCTGACTTTGCCGTTATCATCGAAAAAGGGGACTATCCAGGTCATATCCCCGCCGAATTCGTTTCTGAGGATAAGGAGTTCATCGCTTATTTCCCCCTTTATCGCAGCCTTTTCCTGAGTATAGAGCGGATGACAGTCTCTTACCGTGCCGAGCTTCAGCCGTTCCGCCGCGATGCGGTCATTTTCGTCTTTTGAGGCAACGGCCATGATGTAGTGACACTCGTCGTTCCCTTCGATCGTGTAGATGTAAAGATAATCAAGTTCGAAAGCTTTGCATATCGCTCTCAGTCTGCGGCGTATTTTGCCGTAAAGTTCTTTGTTCTCCGGATCAGTCACGGCATCAAGTCCGTATTCCGAGATTATTGTTCCGGCAGCCTTTGCCGCGTTTCTGGAATCGTCGCGGGAAGTTTTGAGTGCCGACGAATAGAAATTGCGGTAGGTGACAAGTGCGCATGCAGCAATGACCGCGATCAGCTCCAGCGCAAGTACTACGATTATCTCTTTCTGGATGGAGTGTTTCATGCTTCGATATGGAGTCTTTTGTCAAATCCCGCCATGCTGAGCACGCTCATAATGTCGGGTTGAACATGCCTGAGAGTGAGTTTTCCGTTCATCTTTTTGTGCGCAGCGACGATCTGGCGAAGCCCTGCGGACGAGATGTATTCCAGTTTCTCGAAGTCAAAAACGAGTGTTTCAACGCTTCCGTCAAGCTCAGCGACCGCCTTTTCGAGTTCCG